>Ga0187847_10000599_pt1 | contig 38351 bp, 39 predicted proteins | sample June2016WEW_4_10_FD_132458 | JGI IMG/M metagenome (GOLD analysis project Ga0187847, IMG submission 132458) | Peatland microbial communities from SPRUCE experiment site at the Marcell Experimental Forest, Minnesota, USA - June2016WEW_4_10 | ecosystem: Environmental > Terrestrial > Soil >...
AGCTGCCTGTTACCAGCGCGGCGTCGCCTATGCGCAATTCCCGACGACCTTGCTTGCCCAGGTCGATTCGTCCGTCGGCGGGAAAACCGGCGTCAATCACCCGGGCGGCAAGAACCTGATCGGCGCGTTCTATCAGCCGGTCGCCGTGATCGCCGACACCGATACGCTGGCGACGCTGCCGGACCGGGAGCTGCGCGCCGGCCTCGCGGAGGTCATCAAGTACGGCCTCGTCTGTGACCCGCCATTGTTCGCGTGGCTGGAATCGAACGCGTCGCAGCTGCTGGCACGCGACGCCGCGGCGCTGACGCATGCGATCGCGCGCTCTTGCGCGATCAAGGCCTCGATCGTCGGGCGCGACGAACGCGAACATGGCGTTCGCGCCATTTTGAATTTTGGCCATACCTTCGGGCACGCGATCGAGGCGGCCACGGATTACCGGGAATATCTGCATGGCGAAGCGGTCGCTCTCGGGATGCTCATGGCGACGGATTTCTCCAATCGGATCGGTCTCATCGAGCGCAGCGTCGTCGAGCGCGTGCGCGCACTGCTGACGCTCGCGGGCCTACCGACCGTGCCGCCGAGAATCGGCAGAACTCGGGCGCTCGAGCTCATGCAAATGGACAAGAAGGTGCTTGCCGGCGCGGTGCGCCTGATTCTGCTCGAGCGCCTCGGCAGCGCGATCGTCACGAGCGATTACGCGGCCGGCGCACTCGAGGCAACGCTGACCGAGTACCTCGAATGAGCAATATTGCGGCCTATGCGGCGCACGATGCGCAATCGCGCGGGCGGCGCTATCCCGAGCCCCCGCCTGCCTATCGATCCGAGTACCAACGCGATCGTGATCGCATCGTGCACTGCGGGGCGTTTCGCCGGCTCGTCTACAAAACCCAGGTTTTCGTCAATCATGAGGGAGACCTCTATCGAACCCGTCTGACGCATTCGCTCGAGGTCGCCCAGATCGCACGCACGATCGCGCGCGCGCTGCGGCTCAACGAAGAATTGTCCGAAGCAATTTGCCTCGCTCATGATCTCGGCCACACCCCGTTCGGGCATGCCGGGCAGGATGCGCTCAACGAGTGCATGCTGGATTTCGGCGGATTTGAGCACAACCTGCAGTCGCTGCGCATCGTCGACGAGCTCGAGGAGCGTTATGCGGATTTCGATGGCTTGAATCTGAGCTTCGAGTGCCGCGAGGGGATACTCAAGCACTGCTCGCAAAAGAACGCGCTCAAACTCGGCGACGTGGGCGAACGGTTCATCAATCGCCAGCAGCCGGGTCTCGAGGCGCAGCTCGCGAATTTCGCCGACGAAATCGCCTACAACAACCACGACGTCGAGGACGGCATCCGCGCGGGCCTGATCACGGTCGAGCAATTGCAGGAAGTGCCGCTGTTCGCCCAATACCACGCCGAGGTTCAAGCATTGCACCCCGCGCTCGCGGGCCGGCGTCTCGTCTACGAGGTGCTCCGGCGCATGATCAATCGTCTCGTCACGGATTTGATCGACTCGTCGGCCGAGCGCCTGCGAGCTTCCGGCGTCGCCTCGATCCAGCAGGTCAGGGCACACCCGGCGCCGTTGATCGGCTTCAGCGAACCGACGCGCGTTTTGAATCTGGGTTTGAAGTCGTTCCTGCGTGAGCACGTCTACAAGCATTACAAGGTGCAGCGCATGACCTCCAAGGCGCGGCGTGTCGTGCGAGACCTGTTCGATGCGCTGTTCGCGGATCCTGGCCTGATGCCCGACGAACACCGAGAGACGGGTTCTCGGCGAGAGTCGCTGCAGGGTCCCGCCGGCAGGGCGCGGGCCGTCGCGGACTACATTGCCGGCATGACCGACCGATACGCGATCCTCGAGCACGGCCGGCTATTCGACCCCAACGAAAAGACATGAACTCCATGAACAATAACGGACGACTCGACAACGATCTGCTGCTGCGCGCATTACTGCGCGAACCGACCCCGCGGCGGCCGATCTGGCTCATGCGCCAGGCGGGCCGCTATCTGCCCGAGTATCGCGCGACGCGCAAACGCGCCGGGAACTTCCTGGCGATGTGCACCAATCCGGAGATTGCCTGCGAGGTGACTTTGCAGCCCGTCGATCGGTATCCGCTGGATGCTGCGATCTTGTTCTCGGATATCCTCACGATTCCGCACGCGATGAATCTGGGCCTGGAGTTCGAAGCGGGCGAAGGGCCGACATTTGCACGGCCGGTGCGTACCGCGGCCGATATCGATCGATTGCCGATTCCGGATCCCGGCCACGAATTGAAGTACGTCGTCGATGCCGTGTCGCTGATACGGCGCGAATTGGCGGGGCGCGTGCCGTTGATCGGTTTTGCGGGCAGTCCGTGGACCGTCGCGACTTATATGGTGGAGGGCGGCGGCAGCAAGACCTTCGGTCAGATCAAACGAATGATGTACGAGGCGCCGCACCTGCTGCACCGGCTGCTCGAGCTGCTTGCGCGCGCGACCGTGCTTTATCTGAATGCGCAGATCGGCGCCGGCGCTCAGGCGGTCATGCTGTTCGACACCTGGGGCGGCGTGCTGACGCCCAAGCAATACGAAGAGTTTTCGCTCAACTATATGCAGCAAATCGTCTCGCAACTGACGCGCAAGGCCGAGGAGCGGATCGTTCCGTCGATCGTATTCACGAAAGGCGGCGGCGCCTGGCTTCCCAAAATTGCGGCAATTGGTTGCGATGCGGTCGGCGTCGACTGGACCACCGATCTTGCGACCGCACGGGATCTGGTCGGCGGCCGCGTCGCGCTGCAGGGCAACCTCGACCCTTCGGCTTTGTTCGCGTCGCCCGAAACCCTGCGCAGCGAGACCTTGCGTGTGCTCGACAGCTTCGGCGCAGGGCCTGGCCACGTCTTCAACCTGGGTCACGGCATCACGCCCGACGTCGATCCCGAGCGCGTCGCCGTGCTCGTCGAGACGGTGCGCGACTATATTTTGAGCTAAGGCTCGGTCGGGGCCGCGTGCTGTTGCGCGCCGTCGCGCAATTCGTCGCGCAGCGAGCGGCGCAAAATCTTGCCGACGTTGGTCTTTGGAAGCTCGGCGCGAAAATAGATGTGCTTGGGCACCTTATAGCCGGTGAGTTCGGTTCGACAGTGCGCGATCAGCTCATCCGCGGTGAGATCCGGGTCTCTCTTGACGACGAATAATGCAACCGCCTCGCCGGAGTTCGGATCGGACTCGGCGACCGCCGCGGCCTCTAGCACCCCGGGGTGCTCGACTGCGACGCCTTCGACTTCGTTCGGATACACATTGAAGCCCGACACGAGGATCATGTCCTTCTTGCGGTCCTCGATGAAGACGAAGCCCTCTGCATTGATGCGACCGATATCCCCGGTGCGCAGCCAATCGCCGAAGAAAACCTTCTCGGTTTCGTCGGGCCTGTTCCAATAGCCGCTCGTGACCTGCGGACCACGCACGCAAATCTCGCCGACCGCGTCGACGCCAACTTCGGCACCGTCGTCGGTGCGAATCGAAATTTCGGTCGAGGAAATCGGCAGGCCGATCGAGCCATTGAAGTCGATCCCGACCGGATTGATGCATGCGGCCGGCGAAGTTTCCGTCAATCCCCAGGCTTGGGTCAGAATGCAGCCGGTCACCGCCTTCCAGCGCGCCGCGACCGCCGCTTGCACCGCCATGCCGCCGCCCAGGCTGATCTTCAAACCACTGAAATCAAGCGTCTCGAAGCCTTTGGTATTGAGCAGAGCGTTGTATAGCGTATTGACGCCGCTGAAGAAGAAGAACCGGTACTTGCGCAGTTCCGCGACGAATCCCTTGAAGTCGCGGGGGTTGGTGATCAATATGTTGTGCGCGCCGAGATGCGAAAACAAGAAGCAATTCGCGGTCAACGAGAAGATGTGATACAGCGGCAACGCGGTGATGATGATCGGAGAGGGCATGGGCGGCACCGCCGGCTTGATCCAGGCGGACGCCTGCAGCAGATTCGACACCATATTTCGATGCGACAGCACCGCGCCCTTCGCAACGCCGGTCGTGCCGCCGGTGTACTGCAGGAATGCGGCATCTTCGGGGAGCACGTCGACCGGCGCGAGCTTCTGCCCCATGCCGGACGACAGCACACTCTTGAAGCGCAGTGCGCCGGGTATGTTCCACGGCGGCACCTGCTTGCGAACGTGGCGCAGCACGAAATTCACGATCGGGCCGCGCGGAAAGCCCAACAAATCGCCGACGCTCGTCAATACGACCTTTTTGACGTGCGTCGACGGCAACACCGATTCGAGCACGTGCGCGAAGTTCTCGAGGATTACGATCGCCTTCGCGCCGGAGTCCGCGAGCTGATGCTCGAGTTCGCGCGCCGTGTAGAGGGGATTGGTATTGACGACGACCATGCCCGCCCGCAGGGCGCCGAACAGCGCTATCGGGTACTGGAGGATGTTCGGCATCATCAAGGCGATGCGATCGCCGCGCGCGAGGCCCGATTTGTGCTGCAGCCACGCCGCGAATGATCGGCTCAATTCGTCGAGCTGCGCGTAGCTCAAGGTCGCGCCCATATTGGTGTAGGCGGGCGCATGCTGGTACCTTGCGCAGGCCTCTTCGATCAGCGCCTTGAGCGACGAATACTCAGAGGTATCGATATCGGCGGGTATGCCAGCCGGATAATTCTTGAGCCAAATTCGATCCAAGAGGGATTACTCCTCGTTATTATTGCGCGTGTATAGCACCGCGGCGTGCCGCCAGCAATCGTGCGGTACGGGCCACAGTCTGCCGATGCGACTTTTCACTTGAATGGAGCGCTTCCCATGAAAATATCGGCATTGTTTGTGATCTGCAGCGGCATCGTGCTTTCGGGTTGCGTGCTCGGCAGTGGCGCGTGCCTGTTCCAGCAGCCGTTCAAACACAGATTGGTCGGCACGATTCACTTTCGCAGCTATCCGGCCGGCGACGGCATCGACCACGTCCCGGTTTTGAGCTTGGATCAAACCGCCTACATTTACGCGCCGGCGATGAGCCATCTGTGCTTGCCTGCCAACGATCTGCAGCTGGTCGGCTGGTCGGAGTTTCCGCCGGACATTGCGGAAAATACGCGCATCGAGGTCGAGGGATCGGTATTTCAGGCCGCATCGATGCATCAGCACACGCCGTTCTTGATGACGGTGCGCAATATCCTGCCGGTATCCCATCCGTTGCCGGCCCCGCCGGCAGCTCCTGAAATGCCACCATCCGGCGAGACGCACTGACAACTGACCTCGCCGGCCGCACCTCGCCGGCCGCATTGGAATTCCGGGCAATCGGGCTACAATCTCCGTCAGAGGAGTTTCAACCATGGAGTTACGGGCGATGAACACCAAATACGTCTTGAGCATGGCGGCTTTCTGCTGGTTGGCGGCTGCGGCGCTGCCGGCTGCGGCCGACACTGCGCCCGCGGCAACGACCTGCAAGGATGGAACGACCTCGACCGCGAGCGGACAGGGCGCCTGCAGCCACCATGGTGGTGTGCAGACGAGCACCGCGCCGGCCACGCCCGCCGCAGCGGCGACCACGAGCAAGGCGCCCGCTGCGACGACGCCGGTGGCAAGCCCTGCGGCCCCCGCGACCCCGAAGACCGCTGCACCGGCTGCTGGCGCGGCCTCGTCACCGCCCGCTGGCGCGACCGCGAAATGCAACGACGGCACCTATTCGACCTCGAAGAATCATAGCGGCGCATGCTCGAAACACGGCGGCGTTGCCGGTTGGTTGTCGGCGTCCTAGGCGAATGCGGCCGGCCCGCGCCTGCCGCTTTCACTTGGTCAACAGCGGCTCGAGGACCGGCCAGACATTCGCGAGCAGGCGCGGTTGACCGAGCACATTCGGGTGGACCCCGTCGGCCTGCATGAGCGCGGGATTCAACGCGATATCGTTGAGCAGGAATGGCAGCACTGGTACCTTGAGTTCCTTGCCGAGACTCATATACGTCGAGCGGAACTGTTCGGTGTACTCAGGCCCATAATTGGGTGGTATGCGCATTCCGAGCAGCAACACCGATGCGCCGGCCGCGCGTGAGAGCGAGACCATCTTGGCGAGATTGGCCCGCATCGCCTCGATTGGGAGCGCGCGCAATCCGTCGTTGCCGCCGAGCTCGAGAATCACCAGCTGCGGATGGTGCAGCGCAAGTGCTCGCGGCAATCTCGCCAACCCCCCAGCGGTCGTCTCGCCGCTCACACTGGCGTTGATGACGCGGTAACCGTAACCTTCATGATGTAGTTTTGTCCGCAGCAGGCTGACCCAGCCTGTTTCGACGTCGGCCAATCCGTAGCCGGCGCTGATGCTGTCGCCAAATACGAGAATTGCGGCGGAATCGGCCCTGGCCGAGATTGCCGTAAAGACCAATACCAACAGAACGATCAACCGTTTCACAGGCGCTCCCGATGCCGGATCCCATCGTACAAGACAAAATCGTGCTCGAAGCGAGCCACGTCTCCAAAACGGTCGCGAGCCCCGAGGGTTCGCTGACCATTCTCTCCGATGTGAGCCTCTCGGTGCGAGCCGGCGAGTCGCTCGCGATCGTCGGCGCCTCGGGAGCCGGGAAATCGACGCTGCTCGCCTTACTCGCCGGCCTCGACACGCCGTCCGCCGGCCAAGTGTCGATCGCGGGCGCCGACCTGACCGCACTCGACGAAGACGGCCGCGCCGCGATCCGCGGCAAGCACGTCGGATTCGTGTTCCAGTCGTTTCATTTGATCCCGTCCTTGACCGCGATCGAGAACGTGATGTTGCCGCTCGAACTCGCCGGCCGGCGCAACGCGCGCGGCATCGCCGCCGAGGCGCTCGAACAGGTCGGGCTCGGCTCGCGCATGCCACACTACCCCAAACAACTCTCGGGCGGCGAGCAGCAGCGTGTCGCGATCGCGCGAGCCTTCGTGACGCATCCGGATTTGCTGTTCGCCGATGAGCCGACCGGTAATCTCGACAGCGTCACCGGCGCGAAGATCGCCGATTTGCTGTTTGATTTGAACCGCCGCATCGGCAGCACGCTCGTGCTCGTGACGCACGACCGGCCACTGGCTCTGCGCTGCGGCCGGGTGTTGGAGCTCGATGCCGGCCATACGGTGAATTGAAGCGATGCAAGCGCTGAGCTTCGCCTTACGCAACTTGTGGCGCGACCTGAAGTCGGGCGAGCTCTCCGTGCTGCTGCTCGCGTTGACGGTCGCGGTGCTGTCGCTGACCGCGGTCGGGTTCTTCACGAGCCGCATTTCGCAAGGCGTGCGCGCACAGGCCTCGGAAGTGCTTGCCGCGGATCTGCGCATCGAGTCGGATCATGCGCTTCGCACGGACTACTTCGCCGAGGCGCGGCAGCGCGGATTGAGAACCGCCGAAGTGCAGTCGTTCGCAACCGCGATATTCAACGGCAATCTTTCCCAGCTCGCCTCGGTGCACGCGGTCAGCTCGAGCTATCCGCTGCGCGGCTCGGTGCGCATCGCCGATGCGCCGTTCGGCGCCGCACGCAACACCGACCGAATCCCGCACACGGGCGAGGCGTGGGTCGATGCGCGAATCATCGCGCAATTGAACTTGCCGCTGGGCTCGCAGATGCGGCTCGGCGCGGCCACGTTCACGGTCACGCAAGTGCTCGACTACCGGCCCGATCAGGGGACCGGCTTCGTCAACCTTGCGCCCGCGGTGCTCATCAACGCCGACGACGTCGCATCGACGCAGTTGATCCAGCCCGGCAGCCGCGTGACCTATGCCGGGCTGTTCGCCGGGCCGCCGGCCGCGATCGAGGCGCTGCGCGAAGATCTGAAGGCGCAAAAGTCGCCGGGCGAGCGGATCCGGGACGTCGATGACTCGAGCCGGCAGCTGAATTCGGCGATCGATCGGGCGAGCCGGTTTCTCAATTTGGCGAGCCTGGCTTCGGTGCTGCTCGCCGCGGTCGCCGTGGCGATGGGAGCGCGTCGCTACGTCGCGAGGCACATCGATACGGTCGCGCTGCTGAAATGCATGGGTGCCGCCCAGGGGCTCGTGCTCGCGATCTCGGTCATCGAGCTTTGTTTGCTGGCGCTCGCCGCGGTCGCGGTCGGCACGGTGCTCGGATTCGTCGCGCAATCCGGACTCGCGTGGCTGCTGCGCGATCTGATTCGCGGCGCCCTACCGCCGGCTTCGCTCGCACCGGTGCCGATCGCGCTGGTCACGGTGATCGCGATGCTGGTCGGATTCGCGCTGCCGCCGCTGTTGCAACTGAAGAGCACGCCGCCCGCGCGCGTGCTCCGCAAGACCGTCGAGGCGCCGCCACTGCGCTACGGCGCGAGCTATCTGCTCGCGCTCGCGGCGCTGTTCGCGATACTTTGGATCCTGGTGCGCGACACCGAACTGGTCGTCAGCGTGCTCGCCGGCGTGCTCGTGGTGGGCCTCGTGCTGGCGCTCGCCGGGTTCGGGCTCGTTCGATTGACGGGCCGACTGCGCGGCGGGGTTGGTGTCGCCTGGCGCTACGGACTCGCCAACGTTTCGCGCCGCGGCGGCGCAAGCGTCGTGCAAATCGTCGCGTTTGGCCTGGGGCTCATGGTGCTGCTGCTGCTCGCCGTCGTGCGCGGCGACTTGCTCACCGATTGGCGGCGCAGCCTCGCGGTCGACGTCCCCAATAACTTCCTCATCAACATCCGGCCCGAGGAAGTGCAGCCCCTCGGGGAATTCTTGAAATCCCATGGCTTCGCCGAGCCTGCAATGTATCCGATGGTGCGTGCGCGCATTACCGGCATCAACGGCCACGCGAGCGAGGACTTGAAGCCGCGCAGCGACTCCGCGCGTTCATTCATCGAGCGCGAACAAAATCTGACCTGGGCCGCGGATCTCATGCCCGATAACCAGCTGATCGCGGGTCAATGGTGGACCAAGGACGACGCCGGTAAGCCGCTCGTCTCGATTTCGACCGAATACCAGGAAGCACTGCAGCTGAAGCTCGGAGACACGATGCAGTTCGACGTCGCGGGCGAACCGCTGACGGTCCAAGTGGCCAGCATCCGCAAGATCCGCTGGGACAGCTTTCGGCCGAATTTCTTCCTGGTATTTCCACCGGGGCTGCTCGATGGGGCGGCGGGAACCTATATGACGAGCATTTATCTGACACCCGCGCAGCGGCCCTCGCTCGTCGATCTGGTGCGACAATTCCCGACGATCTCGGTGTTCGACGTCGATGCAATCCTCGCGCAAATTCGCGCGATCATGGACCGGGCATCACTCGCCGTGCAGTACGTGTTCCTGTTTACGCTCGCGGCCGGCGTCGTCGTGCTGCTCGCCGCGGTGCAATCGACGCGCGACGAGCGTCGCTACGAGAGCGCGATGCTGCGCACCCTGGGCGCGAGCCGCATGACGGTGCTGCAGGGCGTAGCCGCCGAATTCTCGGCGCTCGGATTTCTCTCCGGCACGCTCGCCGCGATCGGCGCAACCGGCATCGGCTGGGTGCTCGCGCGACGGCTGTTCTCGCTCGACTACACGCTCGATCCCTGGGTGTGGGCCGTCGGCCTCGTTTGCGGCACGCTGCTCGTCGGAATCAGCGGAACGTTGGCGACGCGGCGCGTCGTCGATACACCGCCGATAGTGAGCCTGCGCGAGGATTGATCGGCCGAGGCGCCTTGCGCCCGATGCGCGGCGAGCGCGGCTACTTCGCGTCGAGAATCAGCCAGCCCGCCGGGGTGGCGATGCCGCGCGGCGGCAGCGCTTCGATGTGCACGTCGTAAAGACCGGCTTCGAAGCCGGATGTGTTGAATGCAACCTTCAGATCGCCGTTCGAATCCTTGAGCAGGTTTTCGAGCACCAGAACCCGGCCCTGATCGCGCTTGTCGATCACGGCTCGGAACAGCGTCTCGCGCGAGTAGCCCATGTCGATGTTCAGATTGATGAGCTCGGCCGACTTGCTGTTGAAGCTCACGCGCGCGCTGTCGATGCCCGCGGCGTGATCCGGCGCCACGCGGTAGGCGTGCTGTGCCTTGGGCGCCGACAGGGACCCGTGGGTTGCGAGCGACTGCGCATTCTCGAGCCTGCCGTTCAGCGAGATCAACTTTCCGTAGAGTCCGCCCAACGCCAGCACGCAGCATAAGCAGAGCGCGCCGAGCCCGATCGGCAAATAGGGCGTCTTCCAAAACGGCGGCTTGGGTTCGCCCAAGTCCTGGGGGCTGCCGCTTCTCTCGAGCAGTTTCAAACTCGCGTGAGTTCGCTCCGAGAGGTTCAGATCATTGAGGAATTCGGGGTTGGCTCGGCACCAATCTTCGAGCTGGCGCGCGCCCTTGAGCGGCAATTTATTCTCGAGGTAGCGCTCGACGAGGCGATGATCTTCGATGAACTTGCGATCAAAACGCGGCGCAGGCGCGGCGGGCGGCGTGGAAAGTACGGCTTGATCTGATCGAGCGTTCATGGAGGCATTCCTATGCCCGGTCAGTCTGCTACAAATCGGTCAAAAACAGCTGTGAAATGCGCCTCAGAAAGGCCGCCAATTATTGGTTCAAGTTCACTAAAATAGCGGCCCGCTGGGCCCTATCGAGGCGCCGCCAGTCGATTTTGGAGCCGTCGCCGCGGCTCAAGGCCTGGTCGTCGATATGCGTCGGCGGGCAGCGTTGACGCCGCGAGCGCACCGGCAGAGCCCCCGTGCGCCCGCGCCGAACGATGTCGATGATCGCGCGGATCACGGCCGGGTTGTTCGCAAGATTTCCGTGCAACTCGTCGACATAAAAGGTCTTGAGATTCGGCAGCATTGCCGAGGCGCGCATGACGGTGCCGTCGCCGTCGTTGGTGAATTCGTACTCGAATCCAGCTGCTTTGCGCCGCACGGCGACGATCGTACTGCGATTGACGCCGACGATTTGCAACATCCGCGAATCCGCCGGCGCAAGCGCCGCACGCACCGCCAAATTCCGTGCAAGCAGCGCGAGGTTCGGTTGCGGTCCGTGCGCCGGCCAGCCGCTGCGCACATAAATGTCGGCGCCGCGCAGCCGATCCCGCGGCGGCAACAACTGGTGCAGGCCCGGAAACGTATGGAACACGTGTTGCGCGAGAAATTCGGGCGAGTGCGCCAAATCGAGGAGTGCCACCTTGCGTACGAACGGGTAGGTGCCGCGCAGGGCCTGCAGCGGTGCGTAGGACCCGAAATTCGGCGTTCCCAACAAGATCAGTTTTTTCACCGAGCGCTTCGGCAGCAGTTGCATCGCCATGCGCGAGACCAGCCCGCCCATGCTGTGGCCGACCAGGATCACGGGTTCGCCGGCTGCGCGGATGCGATCGGCGAGCGCGGCGCCGAGTTCCTCGAGATCCAAGCGCCAATCGTAGGGGCAAAGCGTCGCCGCGAGGCCCATCGCGCGCATCTGCAGCTGCAACCGGGCATAGGCAAACGGAAATACGCCCATCGGCTGCAAGCTTCGCCCGGCGGGCAGTGCAAGATCCTCGAGGCTGCCCGCGGCAATTGCCTCGGGGTCGATGAACACCGCTTGCAGCTTTCGTTTCCCGGCAGGCTTGCGCCCGAGCTTCGAGCCCATGATCCCCGGCAATACGAAGATCGGCGGACCATGCCGCCGCGGCGCCGACGCCGCAATGCCTGCGAGCCGTACGAGCTCGGCGTAATTTTCGGCGCCGAAGTACAGGCGCAATTCGCCTGCGTGGGCGCCGCTTGCGAGGGCTTCGAGCACCGCGGCTTCATCGGCACGAAGAACCCATTCCGACAACGGACCCGCCTCAGCTCTTCGCGGTCATGGCCGCGTGCACGATCTTGCAAAGTTCCGAAATCGCGGCGATGCGAGTGCTCGACTTGCGCCAGACCGCGCCTACGCTCCGGGTCGGCTCCGGCTTCGCGAAATGGCGTATCGTCAGTCCGCGCTGCGAGCCGAACGGCGCGTCGACCGCAAACTCCGGCAACAGCGTGATTCCGAGTCCGGCGACGACCATCTGGCGCAGCGTCTCGAGGCTCGTCGCGCGAAAATCCTCGGCCTCGCGCACATCGACGCGGCTGCAGACTTCGAGTGCCTGATCGCGCAGGCAGTGGCCGTCTTCGAGCAACAGCAGGGTCTGCCCTTTGAGGTCCTGTATTTTGATCGTCGACTTCTCGCCGAGCGGGTGATGATGCGGAAGAGCGAGCGTGAATGCCTCGTCGTAGAGCTTCTGCGACTCCAGCCCATCCTGGGAAATCGGCAGCGCCAGGATTCCGACGTCGATTTCGCCGTCGCGCAGGCGTTTCAGCAGCGGTTCGGTCTGGTACTCGTAGAGCATCAGGCCAAGATGCGGCAGCCCTTTGCGGATCTTCGTCATGATGCGCGGCAATAGGTAGGGACCAATCGTCGGAATCAGCGCCACCTTGAGTTTGCCGGCGAGGGGATCGGTGTTGCTGCGCGCGAGCGCAACAATCGAATCGCCTTCCTCGAGCATGCGCCGTGCGCGCACCACGACTTGCTTGCCGACTTCGGTGAGCTGCACGTTCTTCGGCTGGCGCTCGACGAGCTTGACGCCGAGATACTCCTCGAGCTTCTTGATCTGCGCGGACAACGTCGGCTGGCTCACGAACGTGCGCGCGGCCGCCTTGCCGAAATGCCCGGTGTCGGCGAGCGCGACCAAGTACTTCAGATCTTTGAGATTCATGTACTCATCTCGATAGAAAGGCTCTATCAATCATTATATTATAATCGTTTGGGACAATTGACGGTAAGCGTGCCCCGCAGCACGATAGAATGCCTCGGGTGTCAGATTCGAGAGGACCTTCGATGGCTTCAGCAGCACGACCAACGCGATTATCCTCCGGGGTCGTCGTCGTGAGCTTGGTCGAGCGCAAGCTCAAGTTCCTGCTGCTGCGCGCCTATCGCAACTGGGATTTCCCCAAGGGTATCGTCGAACCCGGTGAGGCGCCGATCGATGCGGCGCTGCGCGAAGTGCGCGAGGAAACCATGCTCGACGACATCTCCTTCGATTGGGGGCTCGTATTTATGGAGACGGGCCCGTACAACAAAGGCAAGATCTCGCGCTACTACATCGCGCGCAGCAAGGAACAGCAAATCATCCTGCCCGTGAACCCCGAACTCGGCGTGCCGGAGCATCAAGAAGCCCGCTGGGTCAGCTTTCCGACCGCGCTCGAAATGGTCACCGCGCGCTTGAAACCGGTCGTGCGCTGGTCCTACGGCATCATCACGCACGGGGCCCCTGCCGCTGCGCCCTAGTCCGGCGCGCGGCTCGTTGCGTCGAGCCTAATTGTGCCGCTGCCGAGTTCCGCGACGTCGCCGCTGACGCGTATACGGCGCTCCAAATCGATCCTTAAATAAAGCGTCGAGGGCCGTCCTGTATGTTCCCCTTGCGAGATTTCGAGCGCCGCGGGCAGCGGGCGCTGCATTGCGAGCCACCAACCGCCAAAATTTGCGGTGGCCGATCCGGTAGCCGGGTCCTCGAGGATCGCCGGCCCCTGCGGAAAAAAGAATCGCGATAGCACGCGGTCCGCACCGCTCGACGCAAACAGATACGCCATCGCGGGAGCATCGGGCCGTTGGAATGCCGCGAGCAGATCCGCGCGCGGTGCTGCGCGCCGTACCGCGTCGGGCGAGGCGAGCGGGACGATCAGTTGTTCGGTGCCGGCCTTGACCCAGAGCGGGCGCGCGCCGATATCCGGCTGCTCGAGCCCGAGGGCTGCGGCGAGTTCGCCAGTCGAGCGGTCGAATTCGCGCACGGTTTGCGCCGGCGCGGTCAGTGTCCAACGGTCGCCGTCGGCCTCGACCGCAATCAGGCCCGCCTGCATCTCCAGCTGCAGCGACCCCAACCCAAGACCCATCGAGCGACATACATGCGCCGTCCCGAGCGTCGGGTGACCTGCGAATGCCATTTCGAAGCGCGGCGTGAATATTCGAACGCGCGCCGCGGCGCTCGTCGACGGTAAGATGAATGTCGTCTCGGACAAATTGAATTGCAGCGCGATAGCTTGCATCGTCGCCGTATCGAATTCCGAGCCGTCTTCAAATACGCAGAGCGGATTGCCGGTCAGCGCGCCCCGCTCGCGTGTAAACACATTGACGATGCGAAATCGATATTCAGACATCCGGTGCGTAGTTTAATCCTACGGGCGAACGACCACTACCGGAGCCGGCGCCACGACCGCGACGCGCGGGCCGTAGTAGGGGTGATAGTAGCCCCGTCCGGGCGCGACCACGCAGGCCGACAGGCTCAGCAATCCCAGGGGAATCATGATTTTCATCAGAATCTTCATGTTGGCGATCTCCAGCAATGTTGAGTGAACCACGCTAGAGAGAACGCGGCAGCCCGAACCCCGGATGACACGATGAACGACTGTTAACCTTCGGATCGGCATGGACATAATCACGCCGGCGGCCTACAACGCCATGCACCGCAATGCGGCATCGAGCCTCATGATTGCAGCGCGGATGCTGCAGCGCCGCGGTGTGGTCCCGGGCGCTTCAGGCCAGCGTGTGAAACACCTTTTGCACGTCGTCATCCTGCTCGAGCTTGTCGATCAGCGCGAGCACTTCGGTCGCTTGGTCTTCGGGCAGTTCGGTCGGTACCGCACAGATGTATTCGTGCTCCGCGGACAGCGGCGTGATACCGCGGCTTTCGAGCGCCAATTGCAGCTTCCCGAAATCGTTGAACGCGCAGCGGATCACGAGCTGCGCCTCACCCTTCTCGCCGGTGCTCTCGCCCATTTCCTCGAGGCCATGGTCGATCAGGTCCAGTTCGAGTTCGTCTTGGTCCTTGACCGCGGCGGGATCCAAGCGAAATACGCCCATCTTTTTGAACAAAAAGCTGACGCTGCCGGTCGTACCTAGGTTGCCTGAGCCTTTCGTGAAGATATTGCGCAGGCTGCCGACCGTTCGGGTCGGATTGTCGGTCGCGGTCTCGACCAGCAGCGCAACGCCGTGCGGCGCGTATCCCTCGTAGAGGATTTCCTGATAATTGGCCGCTTCTTTGCCCGAAGCACGGCGGATCGCGGCGTCGGTCTTGTCCTTCGGCATGTTGACCGCGCGCGCATTTTGCAGCACGCGTCGCAGCGTGTGGTTCGAGGCCGGGTCCGGACCCCCGGCGTGGACTGCGATTGCTATGTCCTTCGCAACGCGCGTGAACTGTTTTGCCATGCGGTTCCAGCGCGCGAACATGGCATGTTTTCTGACTTCGAATATGCGTCCCATACCGTACATGGTAGCAATACCCACTCAAACAGCTAGACTTGCAATTACTCCCTCAAGGTATTACTTATGAGCGAAACCCCTCCCGCGGCGAGCCCGATCTCGCCGAGCTTCCGCGAACTCGCGCTTTCCGAGCCCGTTTTGAAGGCATTGGCCGACGTCGGCTACGAATCGCCGTCGCCGATCCAGGCTGCCACGATCCCCGTTTTGCTCTCGGGCGTCGATATGCTCGGGCAGGCGCAAACCGGCACCGGAAAAACCGCGGCGTTCGCACTTCCCGCGCTCACCAAAATCGACTTGACGCTTCAGGCGCCGCAAGTGCTCGTCCTGGTGCCGACGCGCGAGCTTGCCTTGCAGGTTGCCGAAGCATTCCAGCGCTACGCGGCGCACCTCAAGGGTTTTCATGTGCTGCCGATCTACGGCGGCCAGAGCTATCAGCCCCAGCTCAATGCGCTGCGCCGCGGCGTCCATGTCGTCGTCGGCACGCCGGGCCGTGTCATCGATCATATGGACCGCGGCACGCTCAAGCTGTCGGGCCTGACGCTGCTCGTGCTCGACGAAGCCGACGAAATGCTCCAAATGGGCTTCGTCGATGCGGTCGAGAGCATCCTCGAGAAGACGCCGCCGCAGCGCCAGGTTGCCTTGTTTTCAGCGACGCTCGCGGCGCCGATTCGGCGCATCGCGCAGAAACACTTGCGCTCGCCGGTCGAGGTGACGATCAAGAGCAAAACCAGCACCGCCAACAACATCCGCCAGCGCTACTGGGTCGTCAGCGGCGTGCACAAACTCGACGCGCTCACGCGGATCCTCGAGGCCGAGACCTTCGACGGCATGCTGGTATTCACGCGCACCAAACAATCGACGGTCGAACTGGCCGAGAAACTCGAGGCGCGTGGATTCGCCGCGGCACCTTTGAACGGCGACATTCCGCAGCCGCTGCGCGAGCGTACGGTGGCGCGCCTCAAGTCCGGCCAAATCGACATCGTGGTTGCAACCGATGTCGCGGCGCGCGGACTCGATGTCGAGCGTATCGGCCACGTCGTGAACTACGACGTGCCTTATGACACGGAGTCCTACGTGCACCGGATCGGTCGCACCGGGCGAGCCGGCCGCAAGGGCGAGGCGATCCTGTTCATCGCACCCCGCGAACGCAACATGTTGCGCGCGATCGAACGGGCTACGCGGCAGACCATCGAACAAATGAATTTGCCGAGCGTGGATGCCGTCAACGCGCAGCGCATAGCTAAATTCAAGCAGAGGGTCACCGACGCGATCGCCAAGGGCGAGAACGACCCTTACCGGCCGGTCATCGAGCAGCTCGAAGCGGAAACCGGCATTGCGCTCATCGAGATCGCCGCGGCGCTCGCAAGTCTTGCGCAGGGCGCCTCGCCGCTGCTGCTCGCGGGCAAGCCGGAGAAGCCGCTCGACGCGACACCCGAACGGCCGAGCGCGCGCGAGACGCCTGCACCCCGCGCCGAGCGGCCGAAATCCAAACCCGTGGCCGGCGAAATGGAAACGTTTCGCCTCGAAGTGGGTTCCGTCCACGGCATCAAGCCGGGTAATATCGTTGGAGCGATCGCCAACGAGGCCGGCATCGAAGGTGTGCACATCGGGCGCGTCGATATTCGCGAGGATCATAGCTTCGTCGACTTGCCGGAAGGCATGCCAACGCCTATCTTCAAGGGGCTGCAGAAAGTGCGGGTCGCGGGCAGGGAATTGCGGATCAGTCGCGTCGCCGAGAAGCCGCCGAAACCGCCGCGAAATCCCGCGGGTCGGCACACGGAGCGAAAGCTGCTCACGCGCCGCTAGAGGCTCGAAGTTATAGGTCGACACACGGCAAAGGAGGAAGTATGGGTAAGGGTATGGAGCGGAAGAAGGAAGAGAAGAAAAAGCCCGCAAAGACGCTCGAAGAGAAGCGCGCGGCCAAGCGCGCCAAGAAAGAAGCCAGAGGCTGAGGCGCCGGCCGCTAGACCACGCGACCGCGCCGGCCGCCGCTCAGGAAATCCTGAATGTTGGCGGCCATTTCATCGAGGCAGCGTTGACGCGATTCGCGTGCCGCCCAGGCGACGTGCGGCGTCACCAGCAGATTCGGGATCGCGGCGTCCTGCAGCGGGTCTGCGTTGACGGGCGGCTCCTGCGGCAAGACGTCGATGCCCGCGCCGCCGAGCCGCCCAGATTTGAGCGCTGCGGCGAGTGCGCCGCTGTCGATTAGTGCGCCGCGCGCCGTATTGATCAGCAGCGCGTCCTTTTTCATCAGCGCCAATTCGGCGGCGCCGATCATGCCGCGGGTTTGGTCGGTCAGTGGACAGTGCAGCGACACGATATCCGCGACTGCCAGTAGTTCGCGCAGCAGGACGCGCTGAGGCGCCTTGCCTTCGGGCGGACCCGCGCCGCCGTGCCGGTTCGCAGCCAACACACGCATGCCGAAACTCTCGCCGATCCTGCCGACCGTGCGGCCGAGCTCGCCCCATCCGACGATGCCGAGCGTCAAGCCCCTGAGTTCGCGGATGCGCAATTCGGCGCCCCTGAACGAGGCGCCGCCGGCCCAGGCCCCCTCGATCACGAGCTGGCGAAAGGCGGGCAGACGCTGGGTCAAATACAAAATCATGCTCCATGCATGCTGCGCAACCGACGGGGTGCAATAGCTGCGCACATTGCAGACGCCGACGCCGCGCTCTTCAGCTGCGGCCAAATCGATGTTGTCGGTTCCGGTGCCCGCCACCGCGATCAATTGCAATCGCGTCGCCGCCTCGAGCGTCGTGCGCCCGAGCTTGATTCGGTTGAGCAGCACGATCTCGGCGTGTTCGATGCGCTCGATCAGCTGCGATTCCGTGGTGTTGTCGTAGAGCCGAAGTGTCGGGATCACGCGCATCAGGCTTGCGGTGCCGAGGTCTGAATAAGAGATGGTTTCGTAATCCAGGAATACGGCTCGCATGGCGCGCTAGAATACCCATCCTGCAACAAATTCCAAGGGTCGAGCCGCGAGATGAAGGTTTCCGCCGTTAGGGCATTGATCGCCGCGAACGTCGTCGTGTTCCTGCTGCAAAACATGGCGCGGGAGAGGATGGAGTATTGGTTTGCGCTGTGGCCGTTGCAGCCCGATCTCGACGGGCGGGTCTACTTCCACACCTGGCAAATCGTCAGCTATGCATTTCTGCACGACACCACTCACATCACGCATCTGCTGTTCAACATGATCGGCCTGTGGATGTTCGGCGCCGAGGTCGAACGCGCCGTGGGGCCCGCGAGATTGCTATGGTGCTACTTCGCTTCCGTCGTCACGGCCGCATTGACTCAATTGCTCGTCCCCAGTCTTCTGGGCGGCGAACCGAGTCCGACGATCGGCGCATCGGGCGGCGTCTTCGGCCTGCTGCTGGCGTATGCGTTCCTGTTTCCGACGCGCAAGGTGATACCGCTGTTTCCGCCGATACCGATGCCCGCTTGGCTGTTCGCGGCGCTCTACGCCGGCTTGGAACTCGTGTTGGGTGTCACCGGATCGCAGGCGAGCGTCGCCCATTTCGCGCATCTCGGCGGCATGATCGGCAGCGCGATCGTGATCATGCGGTGGCGCGTTAGCCGAGTTTGGCGCGGCTGACCGCAGCGCGCGGCGCGCGGATACCGCCGGCGCGCGGAACCGGCTAACCTAGGCGCCATGAGTCCGCAATTGCCGCCGAAACCATCCTCATCGCTTGCGCGTTTGCGCGCCGCGCACTGGCTCTTCGGCCTCTGTGCGGCCGCCGCATGCGCGGGTCCCGCGAACGCAGAGTGGGTCACGCGCATCACCGACGGCATCATGGGCACGCGCATCACGATCGAACTGTGGGCCGACGAGGGCGTCAAGGCGGACCCGGCGATCGACGCCGTGCTCGACGAGATGCGGCGCATCGACGAATCGATGAGCACCTACAAGCCCACGAGCGAGGTCAGCGAAGTCAACGCGAAGGCGGCCGACGGGCCGATGCACATCAGCAAGGAGCTGTTCGATTTGCTGGTCACGTCCAAGCAGTACTCGGTCATCACCGACGGCGCGTTCGACATCACTTACGCCAGCGTCGGATACATGTACGACTTCCGCAAGCGCATCCGGCCGAGCGAGGCGCAAATCGACAAGGCTCTGCCGGCCGTCAACTACGAACATCTGCTGCTCGATCCGCAGGCGCAGACCGTGCAGTTCTCGCAGAGGGGCGTGCGCATCGATCTCGGCGGCATCGCCAAGGGCTATTCGGTGGACCGCGGCATCGAGGTGCTGCAGTCCTTCGGAATCACGCGCGCTTACATCTCCGCGGGCGGCGACAGCCGCATCATCGGCGACCGCTTCGGCAAACCCTGGATCGTCGGCATCCGCGATCCGAGAAAGGGGCCGGACTCGGTGATCCTGCGGATCCCCCTCGTCAACGCGGCGATTTCGACCTCCGGGGATTACGAGCGATACTTCGACGAAGGCGGTGTGCGCTATCACCACATCATCGATCCGCATACGGGCCACTCCGCGACCAAGGTGCGCAGTGCGACGATCATCGGGCCTTACGCCACGCGCACCGACGGCCTCTCGAAGACGGCATTCGTGCTCGGGCCGGAAAAAGCCCTGGAAATCTACAATCGCCTCGACGACATCGACGCGATCATCGTCAAGCTCGACGGTACCGTGGTCTATTCCAAAGGAATGCAGCGCGCAAAGGACATTCAGGTGCTCAAGGACACGCCGCCGCCGCCGGCACAGCCGCCGCCCTGATGCCGCGCACGGCCGAATCAGTCGCGGAAATTGTTGAACTGCAGGGGTACGCCGAAATCTCCCTTTCGCAGCAGCGCGATCGCCTCCTGCAGATCGTCGCGCTTCTTGCCGATCACGCGCACTTTGTCTCCTTGGATTTGCGCCTGGACCTTGATCTTCGAATCCTTGATGGCGCGCGACACTTTTCTGCCGGCGTCGGCGTCGATGCCGTGCTTGAGCACGACGAGCTGGGTCGCGCGCGCGAGATTTACGGTCGGGTCCTGCACGTCGAGGCAGACGATGTCGATGCCGCGCTTCGCGATCTTGAGCTTGAGAATCTCGAGCATCTGCTTGAGCTGAAACTCCGCCTCCGCGATCATCGTCACGGTCGTCTCGAGCAGTTCGAAACGCGCGCCCGTATCCTTGAAATCGAAGCGCTGCGCGAGCTCGCGGCTAGCCTGATCGACCGCGTTGGTCAGTTCATGGGTGTCGATTTCCGAGACGACGTCGAACGAAGGCATGGCTACTCTCCCCTGACCGCTTGAAACCTTCAACGATACCCGCGCGCCTGCAGCGTGAATAGCTTGGCGTAGCGTCCGCTCTGCGCCATCAGCGACTCGTGGCTGCCGCGTTCGACGATCCGGCCATCGTCGAGCACGAGGATCTGGTCGGTCATGCGCACCGTCGAAAAGCGGTGGGATATGACGATGGCGATGCGATTGCGCGTCAACTCCCGGAAATGCTCGAAGACCTCGGCCTCGGCACCGGCGTCGATCGCGGCCGTGGGCTCGTCGAGCACGAGAATGTCGGCATCGCTGCGCATGAACGCGCGAGCGAGCGCGATTTTCTGCCACTGGCCCCCCGACAGCTCGCGGCCGTCCTTGAACCATTTCCCGAGTTGCGTGCGGTAGCCTTCGGGCAGCGCATCGACGAACTCCGCGGCCAAGCCTTGCGCCGCGGCGCTGCGCCAGCGCTGCTCGTCGTCGAACGCGCGCACGTCGCCGGCGCCGATATTCTCGCCGACCAACATCTGATAGCGAGCGAAATCCTGGAAGATCACGCCGATGCGCTGGCGCAGCGTCGTCTCATCCCATTCCTGCAAATCGACGCCGTCGAGCAGGATGCGTCCCTTGGTCGGGCGGTATAGGCGCGTCAACAGCTTGATCAGCGTGGTCTTGCCGGAGCCGTTCTGGCCGACCAACGCGAGGCTCTCGCCGGGGCGCACGTGCAAATCGATCTCGGCAAGCGCCGGCGTGCTCGCGCCGGGATAGATGAACTCGACGCCCTCGAAGCGGATACCATCGCCCAGCGCAGTGCCGCGCTGCACGCTGCCGCCGCTGCGAGGCGCGGGTTGCTCGAGATATTCGAAGAGATTCGAGAGGTACAGGTTGTCCTCGTACATGCCGCCGACCGCCGACAGCGACGCGCTGACAGCGGTCTGGCCCTGGCGAAACAGCATCATGTACATCGTCATCTGGCCGAGCGTGATCGCGCCCATGACCGTTTCCACGGTTATCCAGCCGTAGCCGCCGTAGAGCGCCGCGGTGCCGAGTAATCCCAAGCCTAAGCCCCAGGCGTCGCGCCGCACCGAAAGGTCGCGATCTTCTCGGTACAGGCGCGTGAAGATATTGCGGTAACGATCCAGCAGCCTCGGCCCGAGGTCGAACAGTTTGACTTCCTTGGCGTAATCCTCGCGCGCGAGCACCGATTCCAGATAGATCTGCATCCGCGATTCCGGCGCACGCCATCGAAACAGCCGAAACGCCTCGCCGGAAAACCGCGTTTCCGCGAAAAACGCGGGAAGGCCTGCAAGCGCGAGCAACAGCACCGCCCAAGGCGAGAACTTGATCAGCAAGCCGCCGAAGGACACCAGCGAGATCGCGTTTTGCAGCAGGCCGAAGGTGCGCATCACGAGCGACAGCGGCCGGCTCGACGCCTCGCGCCGCGCACGGGTGAGCTTGTCGTAGAACTCGGAGTCTTCGAATTGCGTCAAGTCCAGCGTGAGCGCCTTCTCGAGGATCATCACGTTGACCCGCTGGCCGAGCTGCGCGCGCAGCAGCGATTGGGCCAGCGAAATGCCCCGCTGCGCCATCGAAGATCCGGCGACCAGCAGGGCTTCGAGGCCGACGTACACGAACACCTCGCGCGGCGCGACGACGCCGGTGCGGCGGTGAAGATCGGCGGCGTGAACGACCGCGTCGACGATCAGGGCGCCGACGTAGGCCACGCCCGCCGGCAACACGCCGGCGGCCACGGTCAACAGCACCAGTGACACGGACAGCCAGCGGTTGGTCGTCCACACGAGATCGAGCGCACGTCTGCTGTAGGCAAATACGCTCAGGAATCCGCTGGCTGGGCTCATCGACAATTTGGGTTGCGGCGGCAAGGGGGGTCGCGAAGGTTTATAATGGGCGCAAGTCAGAGTCCCGTATTGCGGAGCCCGCGGTGAAATTCAAGCCCCTACTCGATCGGTGGAAGAAAGATACCGGACCGCCGCTGACTGTGCAGGAATATTCCGTACGTTTGCCACTCGACGATGCCTCGCGGCTGCACGCGCTGGTTGCGTTGTTTCCCGGGCGCACCGCGGAGGAAATCGTGACCGACCTGCTGCACGTCGCGCTCGACGAAATTGCGGCCTCGATGCCCTATGAACCCGGGCCGAAAGTCATTTCCCGGGACGATCACGGCGATCCGATGTACGAGGATGTCGGCCTCACGCCTCGATTCGTCGAATTGACGCGGCAATTCCGCAAGGATCTGCAGGCCGCGCCTAAGAAGTAGCGGGCTTGACGCTGCGAGCTCAAGACGGCGATACTCGCACTCATGTACACGGCGACCCTGGTCCGCAACGCCCGCTGGTGGTGGCGAAAACCCTCGTAAGGAGATGGGCGCTGGCCGCTGTCGATCCGAATTAATCATCCGTAAATCCAGAACCCATTTCCGACGCACGCCGGGGTGGGTTTTTTGTTGTCCGTCATTTTTGTAGCGAAACCTTATGAAGTCACACTTCGACATCGCAGCCGATCTGGACACGCCGGTCTCGGCGTATCTGAAGCTCGCGCCGTTTCGGCCGCGATTTCTGCTGGAAAGCGTCGAAGGCGGGGAGCGGCTCGCGCGCTATTCGTTCATCGGCTTCGGCGACTGTCTCGAAGTGAAGCTCGACGCCGCGGGCTTGCACGTCGACGGTGTGCGCTCACCGCGGCCCGAAACCCGCACGCAATTCCTCGACGCGCTGCGCATCGCCTTGGGCAAGGCGCCGCGACCGCTGCCGTCGATCCCGGGCGTGCCGCTGCTCGGCGGCTTGGTCGGCTATACCGCCTACGACGCGGTGCGCTACTTCGAACGCCTTCCGGGAAGGCGCCTCGACGACACGAAGGCGCCACATGCGCATTATGTCGCGCCTCGATCGCTGCTGGTCTTCGACCATTTGACGCGCGGCGTGGCGCTGCTGCATGACGGCAGCGAGGCTGAGCGCCAGAACCTGAGGCGCGAGCTCATCCGGGCGCTGCGCGGACCGGTACCAACGATCCAGACGCCGGGCGGCTTTTCGCTCGCGACCCCGTCGCTCTCGGCCGCGAACCATGCGGCCGGCGTGCGTCGGGCGCAGGAATACATCACCGCGGGGGACGTCTACCAGCTCGTGCTCGCGGCGCGCTTCGAGGGACGCCATCAGCTCTCACCCTTCGAGGTATATCGCGCGCTGCGGCTGCTGAATCCGTCGCCTTACATGTATTTCTGCGAACTCGGTGACATCACGGTCGTCGGTTCCTCGCCGGAGGCGCTCGTCAAGCTGCATGATGGCTACGCGCAATTGCGGCCGATCGCGGGGTCCCGGCCGCGCGGCACCGACACCGCGAGCGACCTTGCACTCGAGTCGGAACTGCTCGCGGATCCGAAGGAAAATGCGGAGCACGTCATGCTCGTCGATCTGGCGCGCAACGACCTTGGGCGCGTTGCAACCGCCGGATCGGTGCGCGTCGACCCGTTTCGCGTGATCGAGCGCTACAGTCACGTCATGCACATCGTGAGCGGCGTCAACGGCCGCTTGAGCAAGGGCCGGGACGCCTTCGACTTGTTTGCCGCGACCTTTCCGGCCGGTACACTGGTCGGAGCGCCGAAAGTGCGCGCGATGCAAATCATCGACGAACTCGAACCGGTCGGCCGGCAACTCTACGGCGGCACCGTCGGCTATTTCGGACGCGAAGGCGACATGGACCAGGCGATTACGATTCGTACGCTCGTGTTTCGAGGCGACGAGTACAGCTACCAAGCGGGCGGCGGAATCGTTGCGGACAGCTCCGCGCCGGCCGAATATGCCGAGGTCATGGCGAAGAGCGCCGTGCTGCGCCGTGCGCTGGAACTTGCGGCGGAGGGGCTCTAGGACCATGGCCGTACCGAGACTGCTGCTGATCGACAACTACGATTCCTTCACTTACAACCTCGTGCAGGCGTTTCTGATGCTCGGCGCCGAGGTCGACGTCTATCGCAACGACGCGCTCAGCATCGAAGCGGCGCTTGCGATGCATCACTCGCATCTGGTGATTTCACCGGGCCCGGGGCGGCCGCAGGATGCCGGCATTTCAATGCAGATGATTCAAGCGTTCGCCGGACGCGTGCCGATCTTCGGCGTGTGTCTGGGCCATCAAGCCTTGGTCGAAGCCTTCGGCGGCAAGGTCGTGCGCGCCGGCCGCTTGATGCATGGGAAGGTTTCGCCGGTGCGCCACGACGGCAAGGGCCTGTTCGCGGGCATGCCGCAGGAATTTTCCGCGGGCCGCTATCATTCCTTGATCGCCGAGACCGCGAGCATCCCTGAGGCGCTCGAGGTGACTGCGAGCACCGCCGAGGGCGAGATCATGGGCGTAAGGCACCGGAATTTGCCGATCGAAGGCGTGCAATTTCATCCCGAGAGCGTGCTGACGCCGCAGGGGCCGATCTTGATGGGCAATTTTCTGAAGCTGTAGAGCGCGACCGATGAATACCCTGCGGCAGTTGCTCGAGCAGTTATTGGACGGCCAAGATCTCGTGGAGCCGCAAGCTTACGCATTGCTCGGAATGTTGACCGATCCCGCGCTCGAACCGGCGTTGGCCGGCGCGCTGCTCGCAAGCTTGCGCGCCAAGGGCGTCAAAGCCGCGGAAGTGCGCGGATTTGCGGCGGCAATGCGCGCGCTCGCGCGCAAGCCCGAGTTGCCGGACTCGCCCGATGCGATCGATATCGTCGGCACCGGCGGAGACGCCTCCGGAAGTTTGAATCTTTCCACGGGCGCCGCGCTGTTGACCGCGGCATGCGGCATGCCCGTCATCAAGCATGGCAACCGCTCGATATCCAGCCGCAGCGGCAGCGCGGACTTGATCGAGCAACTGGGACTGAAGCTGCCGCTCGATGAAGCGCGCGCCGCGCGCTGCTTCGCCGCGACCGATTTCACGTTCTTGTTCGCGCCGTATTTTCATCCGGCCATGCGCGCGTTGGCGCCGATCCGCACGGCCTTGGGCGTGCGCACGATTTTCAACATGCTGGGACCGCTCACGAATCCCGCGTCGCCGCGCTATCGCCTGATCGGCGCCTATGACGCGGCGGCCGCCGAGCTCATGGCCGAGACGCTCGCGGGCATGGATGTCGCGAGAGCGTGGGTCGTCCACGGCGCAGGCGGATGGGATGAGGTTACGCCGATCGGCCCGTTCCTCGCCTTCGACGTCACGCCCGGAAGCGTGCGGCGCTCCGTGGTCGACCCGCAGTCGCTGGGCCTCGCGCCCTGCGGTGCGGCGTCGCTCGCCGGCGGCGACGCAGCGGCCAATGCAGAAGCGTTGTGCGCCGTGTTCGAGCGCCGCGATCGCGGTCCGCATCTGGCGGCACTGGCGCTGCAGAGCGGTCTCGCGCTGCACATCGCGGGTCGCGCCGCGAGCATCGAAGCGGGAATTGCAATCGCGATCGCCACCGTCGAAACCGGCAAGGCTCAGGCGTGGCTCGAGCGCTTGCGCCGGTTCGCCCGCGAAGACGCGTCGCTCGCCGAGAGGCTGGCGTGAGCCGCTTTCTGGACGAGATGGCTCGCGGCAGCGCCGAGCGCGCCGCGAACGCCGCGCGTCTCGAGCCGATCGGCGCGCTGGAAAAGCGTGCGCTTGCATGTCCCCGAGCGCCTGCGCTGAAATTGTCTGCGCAGGGTTTCGATGTGATCGCCGAGATCAAATTGCGTTCGCCGGCGGCCGGCGTGCTCGGGCGCACGAGCGACGATTGGCTGAGCCGCGCGGAGAGCTACGCGCGCGCGGGTGCGGCGGCCGTTTCGGTGCTAACCGAGCCGGCGCGCTTCGATGGCTCGCTCGAACATCTGCGGCTCGCGGCCGCGAGGCTTGGCCCCTTAGGCGTTCCCGCGATGCGCAAGGATTTTCTCGTCGATCCCTATCAGATTCTCGAAGCGCGGGCCGAAGGCGCCGGCGGCGTGCTCGTGATCTTGCGCATGTTGCCGCGCTCGCGGATCGTCGAACTGCTGGATGTCGCCGCAGCACAGCGATTGTTCGTGCTGCTCGAAGCGTTCGACTCCGCCGACCTCGAACTCGCGCGCGAACTTCTGGGCGAGCGCGTAGGGCGGGAGGAAGTTGTTTTGATCGGCGTCAACAGCCGCGACTTGCAGACGCTCGAGGTCGTTCAAGAGCGTTTCGCGGCGCTTGCGCCGCAACTGCCACGCGGTTGGCCGGCCGTCGCCGAAAGCGGCGTCAGCAGCGCGGCCGAGGCCGCCCGAATGCGGACCCTCGGCTACCGTCTTGCGCTGATCGGCACCGCCTTGATGGTCCATGAGGATCCGGCGGCGTTGCTTCAGAACATTTTTGCAGCGACGCGCACAGTGTCGTCGTAAATGGCTACACTCGGCCACATGTGGATCAAGATTTGCGGCATTACGAGTGCGGATGCGGTCGCGGCTGCGGCGGAAGCCAAAGTCGATGCGGTCGGATTCGTTTTTGCGCCGAGCCCCAGGCAAGTCACCCCGGGACAGGCCGCGCAGCTCGCCGCGCTCGTGCCGCCGGGAATTCTGCGGATCGCGGTCACGCAGCATCCGCTGCAGATCAAGGTCGACGAGATTTGCCGCACGCTCAAGCCCGACTATTTTCAGACCGACGTCGAGGATTTGCGCGAACTGAAAATCCCGGCGCAGATCAAATTACTGCCCGTCGTGCGCTTCGGCCGCAAGACGCCGCACCCCCTGCCGGCGCGCATGTTGTTCGAGGGGCCGACGAGCGGCATCGGCGAACTCGCGGACTGGGGACGCGCCGCGGAGCTCGCGCGCCAAACGCAATTGATCCTCGCCGGCGGCTTGTCGGCCGAGAACGTCGCGGAGGCGATCGAAGCGGTCCGGCCGTTCGGCGTCGACGTCAGCAGCGGCGTCGAGGCGAGTCCGGGCATCAAGGATCCGCAGAAGATCGTCGACTTCGTCCGCGCGGTGCGCGCCGCCGCGGCCGGTCTGGAGCACGAAGCATGAACATCCCAATCACGGACACCGTGCGGCCGCCCGAGGTTTATCCCGATGCGAAAGGCCGCTACGGTAAATTCGGCGGCCGCTATGTTCCCGAAACCCTCGTGCCGGCGCTCGATCGCCTGCAAGCGGGCGTGGACCGCTATTTGGGCAGCGCAGATTTCCTCGCCGAATATCATCAAGAGCTGCGCAGCTGGGTTGGGCGGCCGACCGCGCTGTCGTACGCCCGCACCTTGAGTGCGCGCTGGGGCGCCGAGGTGTGGCTCAAGCGCGAGGATCTCGCTCACACCGGCGCGCATAAAATCAACAATGCCGTGGGTCAAACGCTGCTTGCCAAACGGCTGGGCGCCAAGCGCATCATCGCCGAGACCGGCGCCGGGCAGCACGGCGTCGCCAGTGCGGCCGCCGCGGCTCGGCTCGGATTACCCTGTGTCGTCTATATGGGTGCGGTCGACGTAGAACGCCAGGCTCCGAACGTCGGTCGCATGAAGCTCATGGGCGCAACCGTCGTGCCGGTCATGAGCGGCGACAAGACGTTGCGGGCCGCGATCGACGAGGCGTTGCGCGATTGGGTCTCGGATCCCGACGGCACCTACTATGCACTTGGCTCCGCCGTGGGACCGCACCCCTATCCCTATCTGGTGCGCGAACTGCAGGCCGTGATCGGTCGCGAGGCCCGCGCGCAAATGTTGGAATTCGCGGGCGGCCTGCCCGACGTCGCGATCGCCTGCGTCGGCGGCGGATCGAATGCGATCGGCCTGTTTCACCCGTTTCTTGCCGACGCGCAGGTTCGCTTGATCGGCGTCGAGGCCGGCGGCCGCGGGCCCGGGCTCGGCGACAACGCCGCGTCCTTGACCTTCGGCACGCCGGGCGTCTTGCAAGGCAGCTATTCGCTGCTGCTCCAGGATGCGTTCGGCCAGATACAGGAGACTCACTCGGTTTCGGCGGGCCTCGATTATCCGGGCGTAGGGCCGGAGCATGCGTTTCTCTTGAAAAGCGGGCGCGTCAGCTATGAATCGGCAACCGACGCCGACACGCTCGACGCGCTGACCGAGTGCGCGAGGTCCGAGGGAATTCTGATCGCGATCGAAACCGCGCACGCGTTCGTCGGCGCGCGCCGCTATGCGGCCGACCACCCGGGGGCGCGCATTTTGATCGGCTGCTCGGGTCGCGGGGACAAGGACATGCCGATTCTGCAGCGCACCGTGCTCAAGGATCTGGGCGTGACATGAAGGCGAGCGAGATCCTGTCGGCCGCGATCGAAAGCGCCAAGAGCCGCGGACGCCCGGCGCTCGTCGGCTTCCTCACCGGCGGATTTCCGACGCGTGCGAGTTTCAAGGCGAACCTCGCGGCCGTGGCCGGTGCTTGCGATGTCGTCGAGATCGGCGTGCCGTTCACCGATCCGATGGCGGACGGCACGACGATTCAGCGTGCGAGCTTCGTCGCGCTCGCCGACGGTGTGACCCTGCCCTGGATCCTCGGCGAACTGAAATCGCTCGAGCTGCGGCATGCGGCGCCGATCCTGCTGATGAGCTACTTGAATCCGCTGCTCGCCTACGGGCTCGAGCGCCTGCCGCAGGATGCGGCCGCCGCCGGCGTCGCCGGCTTCATCGTGCCGGATTTGCCGTTCGAGGAAAGCGGCGAGATCAAAGCGGCGCTCGGCCGCGAAGGACTTGCGCTGATTCAAATGGTCACGCCCGTGACTCCCGCGGAACGGCTCGCGATGCTTTGTCGCGCGGCCGAAGGCTTCATCTACGCGGTGACCATGACGGGCACGACCGGCAAGTCCGTTGCCGTGCCGGACGAAGTGCTTGCCTATATGGACCGCGTCAAAGCGGTCGCCAAGATCCCCGTCTGCGCCGGCTTCGGAATCCGCTCGCGAGACCAAATCACGCGCCTCGGTGCGCACGTTGACGGCGTCGTCATTGGTTCCGCCTTGGTCGAGAGCCTCGAGCGCGGCGACGATGTCGCCGCCTTTCTGACCTCCTTGCGCTGAAGGATCGAGGCCCTTGAAGCGGGTATATCGGGCCGCATCGCTGATCCAGGTTGCCCATGCGCGCAATCTGCTGACCGCCGCCGGCATCGACAGCGAGGTCCGCAATCAATACCTCGCGGGCGCCATGGGCGAGCTGCCGATGCTGGAAACCTGGCCGCAACTCTTTGTCGACGATGCCGATGAATATCGCGCGAGCCGCGTATTGAGCGAGGCGGCCGTGGCGCCTAGCGGCACCCCGTGGATCTGCGCGACCTGCGGAGAGAGGCTCGAACCGCAGTTCACGAGTTGCTGGCGATGCGGCGCCGAATTTACCGCCAATCCGCCTTGATTGGCGTGCCTCGAAGCGCCCGCGCGGCGCACGTGTCAGACAAACACCGACACGCAATCGCCCGATGTCCGAGTACAGCGTCAGCCCCGGCCGATGGCAGGGCGCCGCTGTAAAGGATACAAACATCTCCTGAGGCACTGTAGGCAGTACAGGGCCACCGTACTCAGGAGTCCGCCGATGCTGAATCTCGATCTTCATGAACTGCGCAGGGTTGAGCCGACACCCGCTGACGCTATCTCGCCCCTGCTGGGCAAATCCGCCGCCATGCAGGAAGTCATGCGGCTGATCGAGCGCGTCGCACCGACCGACGCCAGCGTACTGCTGACCGGTGAGAGCGGCTCCGGCAAGGAACTTGCGGCGCTCGCGATTCACCAACAGAGCCGGTATCGAAACGGACCGTTCGCAACCTTCAAGTGCGGCGCCGTGCCGGACAGTCGGATCGAGGCCGAACTATTCGGGCCCGCAACGAATGGCTTTTCGCGCGCGAGTCCGGTTCCGCCGGACACGATCGAGCGCGGCGGATGCGGCACGGTGCTGCTCGATGAGATCACGGAAATGCCTTGGGAACTGCAGACGCGCTTGCTGCGGGAACTGGAAACACGCAAATCCCACCGCGTGATCGCGGCAACCAACCGCTGCCCGCTGCAGGCGGTCGAAACCGGCAAACTGCGCGAAGATTTGCTCTATCGGCTCGCGGTATTCCCGATCGCGCTGCCGCCGCTGCGCGATCGCGGCGGCGATGTGCATCTACTGGCCGAGCATTTTCTGTCGGACCTGAATCGCCGCGTCGGTCTGGACAAGCAATTCTCGGCGGACGCGCGCGCGCTGCTCGAGCAGCATTCCTGGCCGGGCAACGTGCGCGAGCTCAAGAATTGCGTCGAGCGCGCGTTCATTCTCTGCGACGACGTCCTCGAACTCAGCTTGCTCGGGCAAAGCGCCGCACCGCCGAAGGCGGCGCCGGTACCGGAGAACCGCCTGCGCGTCGATATTCGCGTGGGTTCGCGCATTGAAGACATGGAGCGTACGCTGATCGAGGCGACACTCGATCACTTCCAGGGCAACAAACGGCGATCCGCCGACGCGCTGGGCTGCAGTCTCAAGACGCTGTATAACAAGCTCAATGGATACTCGCAAAATCAACAATTCGCCGACTCCTGAGCGCTTCGGTATAGGTCGCCTGTCGTGTCGCGAATTCTGATCGCGGACGATCATGCCGTGGTTCGTGCGGGCTTTCGGCAGTTTCTCGAGGCTGACGCCAACATGAGCGTGATCGGAGAAGCCGCGAGCGGCAGCGAAACGCTCGACCAATTGCGCCAGCAATCCTGGGACCTCGTGCTGTTGGACATCCACATGCCGGACCGCAGCGGCCTCGATATTTTGCGCCACATACAAACCGGCTACCCCAGCGTCAAGGTGCTGGTCATGAGCGGCCTGCCCGAACAGCAGTACGCGATCAACGTCTTGCGCGCGGGCGCGAGCGGCTATCTGTCGAAAGACAGCGCGCCCGAAGAACTCATGAAGGCCGTGCGGACGGTGCTCGCCGGACGGCGTTATGTCAGCGCCGCTTTGGCGGAGATCCTCGTTGCCGACCTCGACGGCGACCCCGACAAGCCGATGCATGCGCGCTTATCGACGCGCGAATTTCAAATATTTTGCAAGTTGGCGGCCGGCCGCGGGGTTTCCGAGATCGCCAACGAATTGAGTTTGAGCGTGAAAACCGTCAGCACCTATCGCAGTCGGATCCTCGAAAAGATGAATTTCCATGCGAATGCCGATATAACCTCGTACGCGCTACGCAACGGACTCATTCAATAATTGTCGTATGTGAGATTTTTCCTACAAAAAGACCTGTGAAGCGCATGTGGCGGGCGGGAATTCACAGGACGTAGACTCGCGGTTAGTGAACACACGAAAACTGGAAATCATGACGAGGACCGATTGCTTGCGAGTTCTGCTCGTCGAAGACTCGAAAGTGTTGACGGAGCGTCTGACCGAAGCGATCCGGCAAATACCGGGCGTCGAACTCGTTGGCAGTGCCGATACGGAGGCTGCCGCGATAGCCACCGTCAAGCGCGAGACGCCCGACGTGCTCATCCTCGATCTGCATTTGAAGCAAGGCACCGGGTTCGGGGTCATGCGCGCGCTCGCGGGCGGTCCGTACAAGCCGCGCATCGTCGTTCTCACGAACTATGATTTACCCGAGTACAAGAATGCGGCGATCGCGCTCGGCGCGACGCACTTTCTCGATAAAGCACGCGACTACGGACGCCTCGGCGACGTGTTGCAGGAAATTTACAACGAGACTTGATCGCTGAGTTCGGTCGCGAGTACGCGCGACAGTGGTATCACCGCGCTCACGACGGTTCCGCCGGTCGCCGGCCCGTTCAACTGCCACACACCGCCGAGCGCCGTCACCCGGTGGCGCATCGACGCCAGTCCATGCGAGGCGATCGCCTGAAGCCGTTCAGCCGGAACCCCCTTGCCGTCATCGCTGATTCGCATGATGAACGAGTGTTCGCCGATTTCCACGGTCAGATGAGCTCGCCGCGCGTCCGCGTGCTTGAGTATGTTCGTCAGGGCCTCCTGACAGACGCGGAAGATCGCGATGGCGGCATCCGAGTTGAACGACGGCTCCCGTTGCGGGATCGTTTCGGTGCACTGCAGGCCGCTGCGGCGACAGGTCTCCTTGAACTGCCAGCGTAGCGCCGAAAACAAACCCATGTTGTCGAGCAGCGTCGGGCGCAGCTCCTCGACGACCCGGCGCTTCAAATCGACGCCTGCGCTCAAGCATTCGTGAATGCGCCGGAAGCGCTGTTCGATCGCCGGGTCACTCGTGGGCAGGCGCTGCTGAAGCCAAGACAGATCCATGCGCGCCGCTACCAGCAGTCCGCCCAACTCGTCGTGCAGCTCGCGCGACAGCGCCGCTTTCTCCTGTTCCGAGACCTCTTGCAAGTGCGTCGAGAGCGCCGTCAGCTCGCGCGTGCGTTCGACCACTTGCCGCTCGAGCTCCTGTTTCTGATCGCGCAAGTCGATCGCCTGCCGCGCACGCCTGCGCATGTCGGCGTACACCAGCGACATCGCGAGCAGCACGAGCACCATGTTGAGCGCCGCACCGACGCCGGTGAACCAGCGCGACCACAGCAGATCCTCGCGCCAGTTCAAGGTGGCCGCGGTAAGCTCCGCAGTTTCGTTGGCACGCATCGTCGCGATCAGATTGCGAATATCGTCGAGTGCGCGCTTGCCGGCGTCGATGCGCTTGACGTCGAACGGATGCGACCCGCGGTTTTGAAACGCGCGCAAGGTCTCGTCGAGTTCGGTGAGCTTGGTGCGCGTAAATCGCCGCAGATCCTGCGTGACGCCGATCGTTTGATCGGTCGCGCCATAGCTCTGTTCGAGGCGCTCCAAGGCGGGCATCGTCGCGGCCATCGATTCCGCAAACGGAGCAAGGTAGGCTTCTTCCGCGGTCAACATGTAACCGCGCTGCGCGGATTCCGCGCGCGTGATATCCGCCAGATATTCGCCCAAGGCCTGCTCGCGGCTCTGCGAGCGATGCACGCGTTCGTTCGCCGCTTCGAGGCGCGACTGGCCTGCGCTCGCGAGCAAGAACAGCCCGACCAAAAAGCCGAGCAGCAAGATCGGTGGCAGCGCGATGTACCAGCGGCCAAGATCGCCCATTTCTTCGCCGAATACCCTCATGAGCAAAGTCTCCGTGCTCGCGCGCGCGAAGTCCAGCCTGTGAGTGTATTCCTACAGCAAGCCTCGCGGGCGACCTATGGCGGCAAATGCGGGTTGGCGCGAACATCAGCATCCAATTCACCCATCGGCGCTCGAGCCGCGCGGAGACATCATGCTTTATTACGCCGTCGTATTCTTCATCATCGCATTGGTCGCCGCACTGTTCGGATTCGGCGGTATCGCCGCAGGAGCCGTGGGCATCGCGAAGATTCTGTTCTTCGTATTCCTCGTCATTGCAGTCGTGAGCGCCGTGCTCGGTCTCGCACGCAGGACCTAACCACCATACCCGCATGCTTCGAGCGAGCGATTGATACCAACCAGGAGATAGACACAATGGAAACCACTTTCGACGGGCCCAACCCCGCCATCCAGAATGCCGGCGACCGAGTCGCCAATGATCTCAAGAACGGCGCGAAAAACGTTCAGGCCGTGGGCGCGAGCGAGCTCAAGAACCTGATCGCGGACGTCGAAGATCTCGTCAACAGAGTCGCCAATCTCAAGGACGCCGACGTCGTGCGCATTCGAGGCCGCGTCGAACATGCGCTTGCATCTGCCAAGCAAAGCATCGCGAGCGGCACTGAGTCCGTGCGATACCAGGCGCGTCGCGTCGCGAGCACCGCGGACGGCTATGTGCGCGAAAGCCCGTGGCAGGCGCTCGGAATCGCAGCCTTGGTCGGCGTTGCGATCGGCTTGCTGGCTTCGCGCCGCGCGTAGCCGCTTCCATGGAACTGCTGCGTGCGTTGCCGCAGGCGGCGCCGATCCTGCTGCGCCATCTGGCGGCCTATGCGGACCTGGTCGGGCAGGATCTTGCGCAGGCGCAGCGGAACCTGCGCGTGCGCCTGATCGGCGCGGTATTGATCGCGGTGAGCCTGATGTTTGCACTCGGCATGGCCTGCCTTGCGGTGCTCGCGTACACCTGGAATACGCCGGATCGACTGGCGTCGATCGCCTGGATGGGCGCGGCATTCCTGCTCAGCGCGATCATCGCCGCACTCGTCATGGCCCGGCTCGTGCGCGCGCAGGCGCCGTTTTTTGCAGCCGTGAAATACGAATGGCGCGAGGATTTAGAAATGCTCGCGCGCATATCCGATGATCGGGCCTGAGGACGATCGACGGGCGCTCACGGAGGCGCGACTCGCGCGTTCGCGTCAGGAGCTGTTCGACCTGTTGGAAACGCAAGCGACCGGGATCGATCCGTCAGGCGCAGCAGTCTTCCCTCGCAGCCGCACGATGCGCATGCTGCTGAGCCCGCCGGGGCTCGGCGCGGCGGCCGCGATTTGCGGCGGACTGCTGTTCTCGCGTCCCGCGCTTGCGGCGCGGTTGCTGCGCATGGTCCCGGCCGGTGCTGTCGCCCGCACACTGTTCAAGCGCCTGTTCAAGGCCGACGCATCAACGGACGTGCGGTGACGCCGAAGAACTCTCGCACATGCTCCGCGCTCTGCATCGGTTCGAGCAAGCGTTCGTCCGGGCTTCAGCCGAGAACGACCTGCACCTGATGCGTTAGCCCGTCGTCGATGAGCTCGATCGCGCCGAGCGGATCGGACAATGCGCGCGAATCGACGAACACCTGCCGGACGCCGCGATTTACCCCATTGGGGTTCTTCACGGCAACGACATAGCGCGCCGATCGATATCGGTAGGTGAATTCGAAGCCCGGCCAAGTGCGCGGGATGCAAGGGTCGACGCGCAATCCGTGAGCGCTGATGTGGATGCCCAGCATCGCCTCGATGCCGGTGCGATACATCCACCCTGCCGAACCCGTATACCAGGTCCAGCCGCCGCGGCCGACATGCGAGACCGCGGTGTACACGTCCGCGCAGGCGATGTAGGGCTCGACCTTGTAGCGATGGATACCGGCGCGTGTACTTGCGTGGTTGATCGGATTCAGCAGCGAGAACAACTCGCCGGCCATGTCACCGTCGCCGAGCTCGGCGAACCCCAGCATCGTCCAAATGGCCGCGTGCGTGTATTGGCCGCCGTTCTCGCGAATGCCCGGCGGGTATCCCTTGATGTATCCGGGATCGTTGCGGGTATGGTCGAACGGCGGCGTGAACAGCTCGACCAGCCCGTCGCTGCGCCGTACCAGCTGGGAATTGACGGCCGACATCGCCCGAATCGCACGCTCACGGTCACCGCCGCCGGAGATCACCGCCCACGACTGCGCGATCGCATCGATACGACATTCATCGCTCGTGACCGATCCCAATGCGGTGCCGTCGTCATAGTAGCCGCGCCGATACCAGTCGCCGTCCCAGGCTTCGCGTTCTATCGACTGCTGCACTGCAAAGGCGTGCTTGTGCCACAGAGCGGCGCGCTGCTCGTCGCCACGCGCCGCCGCGAGCGGTGCAAATTGCAATAAGGTCGCGTGCAGGAACCACGCGAGCCAAACGCTCTCTCCTTGGCCCGCCGCCCCCACGCGGTTCATGCCGTCGTTCCAATCGCCGGCTCCGAACAGCGGCAGGCCGTGCGAGCCGACCGCGAGGCTCGTATCGAGCGCCAACGCGCAGTGCTCGTACACGGACACGGTATGGGCCGTTGCGGCCGGCGCCGCGAACACTTCGTGTTGATCGATGCCGAGCGGCGGCCCCTCGAGGAAGCTCACGGGCTCGTCGAGCAGCGCGAGGTCCGCGGTCACTTGCAGGTAATGGGCTACTACGAACGGCAACCAGATGCGATCGTCCGATATCCGCGTCTTGATGCCTTGTCCGGTCGCGGGCAGCCACCAGTGCTGGACGTCGCCGGCTTCGAACTGCCGCGCCGTGGCGCGCATGATATGTTCACGCGCGAGCGATGGCCGCGAGACGCAGAGCGCCATCACGTCCTGCAATTGGTCGCGGAACCCATAAGCGCCGCTCGCCTGGTAGAACCCGGCGCGCGCCCAAAGCCGGCATACGAGCGTTTGATAGAGCAGCCACCCGTTTAGCACGACGTCCATCGAGCGATCCGGCGTCTTCACCTGGACCGCGAACAGCGTCGCGTCCCAAAAATCCGCGACCGCTTGTTGCACCTGATCCAAGTCCTTGCTGCGGTATTCCTTGAGCAGTGCGACCGCCGCCGCCGGCGATGACTCCTCGCCAATCAAGCAAACGAACTCGATGGCCTCGCCCGGCAACAGCCGAAAATTCGCCTGTAACGCGCCGCAAGGATCCAGGCCGCCGCCGACGCGCTTCGAGAGCGCGCCGTCGGCGAGCAACGCGGCAGGCTCCGCCATGGATCCGTGGCGGCCGATGAATTCAGCGCGATCCGCAACCCAGCTCTGCTGCCGACCACGCATGTCCATGAAAACGGCCGCGTCCGGAAACGCGGGATTCCATGGATTGCGGGCCATCAGCGCGCCGGTTTCGGGATCCACCGATGTCACGATGAACGCAGCTGATTTACTGCGCTGATTGCCCAGCACCCATTCCGCATAGTGGGTAATCGACAGATGGCGCGTGCGCGTCGAACGGTTGACGATCCGCACCCGCGCTATCTTGACCGGCGCATCGAGCGGCACGAATTGCGTCAGATCGAGCGAGACATCGTGCGCGGTATGTTCGAAGCGCGTATATCCGAACCCGTGCCGCACGACGTAGGGTGAGGTATTGCGGATCGGCAGCGGGGTTGCAGTCCATAGGTCCCCGGTGTCCTCGTCGCGCAGGTAGATCGCCTCGCTCGGGGTGTTGCTGACCGGATCATTCGACCATGGCGTGAGCTGATTCTCGCGCGAATTGAGCGACCAGGTGCTACCGGTGCCGTCGGTTGAAACTTGAAAGCCGAATTTTTCGTTGGCGATCACGTTGGTCCATGGCGCGGGAGTCCATTGGCGTTCGTCGAGCACGGTCACGTACTCGCGGCCGTCTGATGCAAATCCGCCGAGCCCGTTGAAGAACTCGAGCGCCGGAATGCTGCGCTCACCGCCGATTTCGGTGATCGCCTTCGACTGGGTCGCGACAAGGCGCGGCAGCGGCTCCGCGTCGCGCAGACGCGTCAGCTGATCGGCGAGACTGCCGCGCCGCGCGATCAGGATCACACGAGCGGCGGTCTGCAGCAGATCGCGATTGGTCGCTATCATGAGGTCGCCGCGCAGCAGGAACACGCGCCCGCGCTCCGGCGTATCCTCATCGTGCACGCGGGTTCGCGCGGTGCGGATCGCCGCCTCGATGCCTTGCTGCAAATCGGAACCGTACGAGGGCGGCCTGTCGTTGAGTATCACGAGATCCACGGCGAGGCGCTTCGACTGCCAGTACTCGTGCGCGCGCAGCAGCTGCTTGACGATGTCCAGATCGTGCTCATCGTCGATGCGGATCAATACGATCGGCAGGTCGCCCGAGATGCCGTACGGCCACAGCACCGCCTGCCCGAGTTGGTTGCGGCCGAGCGCCTCGCGCGGCGCGCGCATCGCAGCGTCCGAATACAACACGCGATTGGCGATCCGCTGGAATTGCTGCGCCTCGTCGAAATCGATGCCGAGATAGCGCAGCTGTACCTGCGCCTGCGTCCAGCTCAAGGTTCTGACCCGTTCGAACGCTGCCGGGTCGCTGTGCTTGTCGGCGAGTGAGATCGCATGCGCGCGGCTCGTTGCGAGCACGGTCCAAAACGCGACGCTTGCGGATTTGCCGGGCGCGATGCGCACGCGCCGACGCAGACAGAACACCGGATCGAGCACGACCCCGGCGGTGTTCGACAAGGGCCGCGCATCCATGATCGAGACCGCGTCGCGCAAATTGCGGCCGCGGCCCAGGAATCGCGCGCGGTCGGTCTCGTACTGCAGGCTGCCGATGCCCTCGCCGTCGAGCGCCGTCACATGCGCGAGCCAGATCTGCTGCTCACCAAGCTCGCGCGGCCGCCGCGTCGCGAGCAGCGCGCCGCCGTCGGCGACGAACTCGGTTTGCACGAACAGCTTCGAGAACGCCGGATGGGCGCTGTCGGCGGAGGCGGTCGCGAGCACGATCTCCGAATACGACGTGAGCTCGATTTCGCAGGCGCGATTGCTCAGATTGGTGATCGTCACGCGACGCGCCTCCGCATCGTCTTCGGGC
>Ga0187847_10000603_pt1 | contig 38143 bp, 35 predicted proteins | sample June2016WEW_4_10_FD_132458 | JGI IMG/M metagenome (GOLD analysis project Ga0187847, IMG submission 132458) | Peatland microbial communities from SPRUCE experiment site at the Marcell Experimental Forest, Minnesota, USA - June2016WEW_4_10 | ecosystem: Environmental > Terrestrial > Soil >...
GCAACGGGTCCGGGCGCTCAACGCCTTCATCCACGACATCTACCACGATCAACAGATCCTGAAGGCCGGCATCATTCCGCCCGAGCAGGTGCTCTGCAACTCCCAGTACCGCCCGGAAATGCAAGGCGTCGATGTCCCGGGCGGCATCTACGCGCACATCGCCGGCATCGACATCGTGCGCGACGATGCCGGTGAGTTCCGCGTGCTCGAGGACAACCTGCGGGTGCCCTCGGGCGTGTCCTACATGCTCGAGAACCGCAAGATGATGATGCGGCTGTTCCCGGAGCTGTTCTCGGAGTACCGGATCGCCCCCATCGACGGCTATCCGGATGTGCTGCTCGAGAACCTGCGCAGCGTCGCGCCGACCGGCGTCGCCGATCCCACGGTGGTCCTGCTCACGGCCGGCGCCCACAACAGCGCCTACTTCGAGCATGCGTTCCTGGCGCAACAGATGGGCATCGAGCTGGTGGAAGGTCAAGACCTCTTCGTGCGCGACGAGGCCGTGTACATGCGCACGACGCAGGGCGCCCAGCGCGTCGATGTGATCTACCGACGGATCGATGACGACTTCTTGGATCCTTTGGTGTTTCGGCCGGATTCCATGCTGGGGGTGCCGGGATTGCTCGCTGCCTACCGCGAGGGACGTATCACCATCGCGAACGCGATCGGCACGGGCGTCGCCGACGACAAGTCCATCTACCCCTATGTGCCCGACATGATCCGCTTCTACTTGGGCCAGGGGCCCATGATCGGCAACGTTCACACCTGGATGCTGCGCCGGCCGGACGATCTGAAGTACGTGCTCGAGCATTTGCCGGAGCTCGTGGTGAAGGAAGTCCACGGCGCGGGCGGCTACGGAATGCTCATCGGCCCGGCTTCCTCAAAGGCGGAGATCGAAGCGTTTCGCCGACAGATCATCGCCGCGCCCGAGCGCTACATCGCACAACCGACCTTGGCGCTCTCCACCTGCCCCACCTTCGCCGCGCAAGGGTTGAAGCCCCGGCACATCGACCTGCGTCCCTTCGTGTTGTCGGGCCGCGAAGTCACCATCGTGCCGGGCGGCCTCACACGGGTGGCGCTGCGCGAAGGGTCGCTGGTCGTGAACTCCTCGCAGGGCGGAGGCACCAAGGATACCTGGGTGCTGGAAAGCCCATGCTGAGCCGCACCGCCGATCATCTGTACTGGATGTCGCGCTACGTCGAACGGGCGGAGAGCCTCGCGCGCCTCGTCGATGCGCATTACCGGATGTCGCTCCTGCCCCAGTCCGGGGACAGTCTCACCCAATCGCTGAACACCGCCATGACGGCACTGCACGTCGAGGTCGCGTATCGGGAGCGGCACGAAGCCGTGGTGCCGCAGGCGGTGTTCGAGTTCCTGAGCCTCGACCGCGAGCATGCGGGAAGCATCGTCAACTGCTTGCGCGCCGCTCGCGAGAACGCGCGCGCGGTACGAGGCTCGCTCACCTCGGAGCTCTGGGAGACGCTCAACTCCACCTGGCTCGACGCGCGTTCCTTCATGGCGCGCAGCACGCAGCGCACGGACATCGGACATTTCGTCGAATGGGTCAAGGAGCGCTCGCACCTGACGCGCGGGGTGACCATCGGCACCATGCTCCGCGACGAGGCCTTTCATTTCACCCGCATCGGCACGTTCATCGAGCGCGCGGACTCGACTGCGCGCATTCTCACGGCGCATCAGGACGACTTGAAGCCGGGCGCGGATGCCGGTGTGGTACCGGATCCGTATCAGTGGAGCGTGCTGCTGCGCGCACTGTCCGCCTTCGAGGTCTACCGCCGCGTCTACCGCGACGTGATCACGCCGTACAAGGTGGCGCAGCTCCTGATCCTGCGCGACGACATGCCGCGCTCGCTCACGCGATGCTGCAAGGAGGTCTACCAGAACCTCCGGGCGGTCTCGAACGAGGAGTCGAAGGAGACCGAGCGGCGGGCCGGCGAATTACACGCTATGCTGCATTTCACGCGCATGGAGGCCATCATCGAGGTGGGCCTGCCGTATTTTTTGCAGCAATTCCTGGCTCGGCTGCGCGATCTCGGCGATCGCGTGGCGTCGGACTTCTTGGTTCCCCCGGCAGAGGCGTAAACGCATGCAGCTTCATATTCGCCACATGACCCACTACCGCTATGAACGGCCGGTGAAGTACAGCGTGCAGAGCCTGCACCTCACCCCGCGGCGCGACGTGGGACAGCGGGCGCTCGCCTGGACCATCACGGCGCCGGGGCGCAGGCTCGAGCAGATCGACGCTTACGGGAACATCTCGCATCTGCTCACCATCGAGCAGCCGCACCGCGAGATCCAGATCGTGGTACGCGGGGTGGTCGAGACCGCGGACACCGAAGGCCGGCAGGATGACGGGCCGCTGTCGCCGCTCGCCTATCTCTCGCCCACCGCGCTCACCGCGCAGGACGAGGAGATCAAGAGCTTCGCGCGCGCGGCCGTTGACGCGGCGAAGACCCCCCGCGCGCGGGCGGACGCCTTGGCGGAGGCGGTGGTGCGGGCGGTGCGCTACAAGCCGGGAGTGAGCGACGTCCAGGACACCGCGGCGGCGGTGCTCAAGACCGGCGAAGGGGTGTGCCAGGATCACGCCCACGTGTACATCGCCTCGGCGCGCTCGGTCGGCATGCCGGCGCGCTACGTCAGCGGGTATCTGTACACCGGCGACTCGAGCGACGCCGCGAGTCATGCGTGGGTCGATGTGTGGCTCGGTGCCGAGCACGGGTGGCAGAGCATAGACGTAACGCACTTGCGGCCCGCGATCCGCACCTATTGCCGCCTGGCCGTGGGGCGTGACTACCTCGATGCCGCGCCGGTACGCGGCGTGCGTCACGGCGGCGGCGGCGAGAAGATGGAAGCCAACGTACTGGTGGCGGAGTCGGCCCAACAGCAGCAGCAGTGATAGAATTTGCGCCATGACTTACTGTGTCGGGCTGCTGGTCGACACCGGGCTCGTGATGCTGTCCGATTCTCGGACCAACGCCGGTGTCGATCAGATCAATACCTTCCGCAAGATGGCGACCTTCCAGCGGAAGAACGACCGGGTGCTCGTGCTCATGTCGGCGGGAAATCTCGCCATCACCCAGGCGGTCGTCAACCTGCTGCACGACACCCCCGATGACGGCGAGCGCTCCCCCAAGATTTACCGCGCGGCCAACATGTTCAGCGCAGCACGCGTCGTGGGTGACGCAATCCGCGAGATCTACGAGCGCGATGCCGTGCATCTCAAGGACCACGGCCACGATTTCAACGGCACGTTCATCTTGGGCGGACAGATCAAGGGCGAGGAGCCGCGGCTCTTTCACGTCTACTCGGCCGGCAATTTCATCGAATCGTCCACCGACACGCCGTATTTTCAGATCGGCGAATCGAAGTACGGCAAGCCCATCATCGACCGCGTGATCTCGCGCAGCTCGAGCCTCGCTCAGGCCGCGAAATGCGCGCTGGTGTCCATGGACTCGACCATCCGCTCGAATCTCACCGTGGGGCCGCCGTTGGACCTCGCCATCGTGCGCCGCGACGAGTTCAGTCTCGCGACGCATATCAGCATCGATTTCGAGCACCCGTATTTCAGGATGATCCGCGAGCGCTGGGGATTCGCGCTGCAGGAAGTGTTCAGCGAGCTGCCGAACCCGGACTGGTAGTCAATTCGTCTCGCCCTGCGAGAAGTGATAGCCCGCGAGCGATTGCGGGCGGCCCATCAGAAACCCTTGCGCGTAGTCCACGCCGAGCGAGCGCACCGCCTGTAGTTCCGTGTCCGACTCGACCGCCTCCGCGACGGTCTGGACGCCGAGATCGCCGGCCATGCGCACGATGGAGGAGATCATGGCGCGCGCGACGCGATCGGTGGGCGCCGCCACGACCAGCGAACGATCGATCTTGAAGTAGTGAGCGGGGACCGAGCGCAGGTAGCCGTAGGAGGGGGCATTGCCGCCGAAATCATCGAGCGCCACCTCGCAGCCGAGCGCCTCGAGGCGGCGCATCGAGTCGCCGACGCCGATGTTGCCGGAAGAAGCGAAACGTTCCGTGATCTCAAAGCACAGCGACTTGGGCGTCAATCCGCTCTTTTTCACGAAGCTCTCGACGAAGCGCACGAATTGATCGTCGGCCATCGATTGCGGCGATACGTTGATGCAAAACACCGCCGGCACCTGCGCCCAGAGCCGGCGGTTGTTGGTAAGCCACTGCAGGAGCGTGCGCACCACCCAGCGATCGATGGAGGGCATGGAGTTGCGATGGGCGGCAGCGCTCAAAAAGAGTCTCGGCTCGATCAGCGCGCCGTCGCGGGTGCGCAGCCGCAGCAACACCTCATAATGCGCGGCGCCCATCCCAGCGCGGAGCGAGCGGATGGGCTGCAAGTAGAGCTCGAAGCGTTCCGCCTCGAGCGCATCATCGATCGCGGCACGCTGTGCTTCGTCGGAATCGGCCGGGAGCGGCGCCGCGCGGCGACGCTCGAATTCGGCCGATAGGCAGACCATCAGCGGGGCGAGTCGTTGCTCCAGCGGCTCTTGCGTGCGAGGGTCCTCAATCTCAGAGTTGATGGTCAGGCGCACCGCACCGTTGACCTCGCCGCGCGCATCGCGCACCGGAATCGCGATGGAGAAGCGCATGCCCTCGCGCGGGCCGTAGTGAATCGGGTAACCGCCGGTCGGGTCGCGCACCAGGCACTCCTCGACCAGCTGGTGATCCTCCGGCAGCAGAAAGTCCTCGCTGAGCAGCAGCGTGTCAGCGGCGAAGTCGTGAAACGAAATGCTGCAGACCTCCGGTGCCAGCGCGCAAATGACTTGCGCAAAAGCATCCAGCGTCTTGCTGGAAGCGGTTTCGGCGGATTCTGTCAACTTGGTGAACATGGGCTGCACATACCTGTCTATGCGCCGCATGGTAGAGCCCGCGCGCGCGCGCGGTAATGTCGTCGGCCGGCGACGTGGGAGCCGGGCGACAGCGCCGACAATGCGTCGACTGGGTCCCGACGATAGGTTAAATGCCGAGCTTCAAATGAGGTCGGCGGCTTGGTCCACGGGCGGTTTCACCCCGCGCGGAGTGCCCCATTGGATCGGCGCCAGCTTCGGCACGATGCCGATCCAGCCGACGATGCCGACCGCGCTCATGGCGGCGGCGGCCACGAAGGCGAGCGCGAAGTGGCCGGTTCGATCGACGATGATGCCGGTGAGCCAGGGCGAGATCATGCCCGGGAAATTGCCGATGGAGTTCTGAATCCCGACCCAGCGGCCGGAGGCCTTCGGTCCCGCGAGGATCTGCGACATGGCGTACATGCCCGGGGACGAGGCGCCCATCATGATCTGAAAGCCGAACATGCCGGCAACGGCCATGGATTCCGTGCCCAACCCCATGCAGAGCATCGCGGGTATCGACCCGACGTGCGCGATGAGCATGATGAGCTTGTAGCCAAAGTTGGCCGAGCCACCGCGCGCGATGTAGCGGTCGACGCCCCAGCCGATGATGAAGGCGCTCAAGCCGTTGACCAGATACCCGGCGGTCGCCACGTTCTCCATGTGGTGCATGGAAAAGCCGCGCTCCTTCACGAGATAGCCCGGCAACCAGCTCAGGATGAAGTACCACATGTAGTTGCTGGAGAAGAGTCCCAAGCTCGTGCCCCAGAGCCCGCGCTGCGCGAGCACCATGCGGAGTGTCGGCGTGCTCGGGTCCGCCCGCTGAGTCGCGAGCTTCGGCAGTCGGACCATGAGCCAGGGGATGAGCCAGAGCAGCGAACACGCGCCGAACACCAGGAACGTACCGCGCCAGCCGACAGAGTCGATCAAGAGGCCCGCGAGGAACACGCCGACCCCGGGCCCGATCAAATACCCGAAGGCCACGATGCCGTTCGCCATGCCGAGTCCCTTCACCGGCACCACCGCCGCGAGGAGCTTGGAGACCGTGGGAAAGCCGACGCTTTCGCCAAGACCCAGCATCATGCGCAGCATGATCAACATCGAGAAGCCGGAGGTGATGCCGGTGAGCGCGGTCGCTGTCGCCCACACCACGAGACCCACGGTCAGCACCCGATGGGCCCCGTAACGCTCCGCGAGCGCCCCGACCGGAATCTGGATGATCGCGTACACCCAGAAGAACGCCGAGAACAACAGGCCGTATTGTCCGTTCGTCAGATGCAGATCGCGCTGGATCAGCGGACCGGCGGTTGCCAGGGCACCGCGGTCGATGTAATTGATGAACAGCACCACCGCGAGCAGCACCACCACGAACAACGGCGGCGTCAAACGGCGTCCGTCGGCCGCCCGCTCCGGCGGGGGCGCGTCCGTGGGATTCGCTCCCGGCGTGATGAGCGGATTCAGCTCGCGTAATCCGCGTGCTGGCGATCGAGCAGCCGCTTCAGCGCCTCGAAATGCAGGTCCGCCCGGTCGCGGCCGCCGACCTGGCCGCCCGAGGAGAATTGCGCCACCGTGGACTTCACCACTTTCTCCGGCACCGGCTTCAACGCCCGCCCGGTCGAGAGCGCGATCACCTGCGCTTGGGCTGCGCGCTCCAGGAAGTACAGCCGCTCGAATGCCTGTGCGATCGTCTCTCCGATCACCAGCGCCCCGTGGTTGCCCATCATCAGCACGGATTTGCGCCCAAGCACGCCCGCGAGGCGCTCCCCCTCGGTGTGATCGAAGGCCAGGCCGTTGTAGTTCTCATCGTAGGCCACGTCCTCGTAGAACCCGAGCGCGCTTTGCACCGCCATTTCCAGGCGCGGATTGTCGAGCATGGTCATCGCCGTCGCATAGGGCATGTGAGTGTGCAGCACGCAATGCGCCTTGGCCGAGAGCCGATGCACGGGCAGATGGATATAGAGAGCGGTGTCCTCGATGGGTCCGCGGCCAGAGAGCATCTGGCCGTTGAAGTCGATCACCATGAAATCGCTGGCCTTGACCTCCGACCAGTGCAGGCCGAACGGTGCGAGCAGGAACCGGTCCGCATGCCCGGGCACGAGCATGGTCATGTGGTTGTCGATGCCCTCGTTCAAGCCGAAGTGATCCGCCAACCGATAGCACGCGGCGAGATCGATGCGGGCCTGCCGCTCGGCCTCCGGGATGGTGGATACGGATTTGAGATTTGCGCTCATCATCATCCTCGCCGGCTGCGGGCAACCCCGACTCAAAACTGTAGCATTTTAAGAATCCGTCAGCGAGCGCGCCGCGGCGCGCCCTTCACGAGAAGTTCATTTACGCTCCGCACAATGCCCGCCATGCGCATTGTCCGGCATCCGTGAAAACCCTCGATCTGGTCTATTTCAACGCGGGCGGCGGCCATCGAGCCGCTGCCTCGGCGCTCGAGGCGGTGATCCGCCTGGAGAAGCGTCCCTGGGAGGTGCGCCGCGTCAACCTGATGAGCATCCTCGATCCGAAGGATGTGTTCAAGAAGACCACGGGGATGGATTGGGAGGACATCTACAACACCCGCCTCGCCCGCGGTTGGAGCGTGGGTCTCGCCCAGGAATTGAAGCTCCTGCAGGCCTTGATCCGCCTCAGCCGCCGCTCGGTAGCGAACCGCCTGAAACGGCACTGGCGCAGGACCAAGCCCGACATGGTGGTCTCGCTCATTCCGAACTTCAATCGGCCCATGTACGAGGCGGCGATCGCCGCACGCCCGGGCCTGCCGTACGTGACGCTGCTCACCGACTTCGCCGACTATCCCCCGCACTTCTGGATCGAGCCCCGGCAAGCCCAGCATTTCATCTGCGGCACCCCGAGAGCCGCCGCCCAGGCGTATGCCATGGGCTACGGCGAGGACCGGGTGCACCGCGTATCGGGCATGATCATCCGGCCGGACTTCTACGCGCCCTTGGTTTTGGATCGACGCGCCGAGATGGCCCGGCACGGGTTGGACCCGGACCGGCCCACCGGCCTCGTGATGTTCGGCGGCCACGGGTCGCGCACCATGGCGAGCATCGCGAGGCGGCTCGACGACATCCAACTCATTTTGATCTGCGGACACAACGACGAGCTCAACGCGCGGCTGCGCCTCATGCCCGCCTCGGCGCCGCGCCTGGTCTTGGGCTTCACCTCGCAGATCCGCTACTTCATGCAGCTTTCGGACTTCTTCATCGGCAAACCCGGTCCCGGCAGCATCAGCGAGGCCGTGCAGCAGGGGTTGCCGGTGGTGGTGGTGCGCAATTCCTGGACGATGCCCCAGGAACGCTACAACACCGACTGGGTCCGCGAGCAGGGGGCGGGTATCGTGCTCGAGTCGTTCAAGTTCGTGCGCGACGGGGCAATGGAGATAATCCATCGGCTGGACGAATTTCGCGCTAGCATTGCGCACGTCCGCAATCGTGCGGTATTCGAAATACCGGAGATTCTCGAGCGCATCATGGAATCCGCCCCGGCGCATGACCCGCCACGACATGGACGCGACCCGCGACCGGAATCGGTGGTGCAGCTCAATTGACCACGTTCCTGCTCGCCTTCGGCGCGCTGTTCTCGATCGTCAACCCCTTCTCCGGCGCCTTCATCTTCTTCGGAGCGACTCAGGGGATGGACCCGAAGATGCGCTCCCAGGTTTCGCGCTGGGTGGCGATCTACGCGTTCTGCATCGTCTCGGTGTCGCTCTACGTCGGCGCCTACGTGCTGAGCTTCTTCGGCATCTCGATCCCGGTGCTACGGGTGGCGGGCGGCATCATCGTGGCGATGTCCGGGTGGCGCATGCTCACCGAGCCTGATGCCACCGAACAACGCAGGAGCGAAGCGCCGGCGTATCCGCGCTCCTTCGACGCGCCGCCGAGCCGGGTGGCGTTCTACCCGCTCACCATGCCGCTGACCACCGGTCCCGGAACCATCTCGGTCGCGATCTCCATCGGGGCCGGCCGGCCGCCGACGCTGCACCCGACGCTGATCCTGTTCTTTTTCGTGGAGACCCTCGCCGCCGTGCTGCTGCTCGCGCTCCTGGTCTACGCGCTGTATCGACACTCGGCGCGGATCGCGGACTTCATCGGAGCGACCGGCACCACCATCATCGTGCGGCTGTCGGCGTTCTTGCTGTTCTGCATCGGCATCCAGGTGTTCTGGAACGGCGCCGCCGAACTCCTCGGCCGGCTGCCGTTCGGCACCACCGGAACTGGTTAGTCAGGACTGATCAGGGCTCGACGCCCTGGGACTTCAGGTACTCGTCGTAGGTGCCGCGGAATTCGGTGATGCGCGCATCGGGCTTCAGCTCGATGATGCGGGTGGCGAGGCCGCCCACGAATTCGCGGTCGTGCGAGACGAACACCAGGGTGCCCGCGAAATGCTCGAGACCGATCTGCAACGACTCGATGGTCTCCATGTCCATGTGGTTGGTGGGCTCGTCCATCAACAGCACATTGGGTCTCGCCAGCATCAGCTTGCCGTAGATCATCCGCCCTTTCTCGCCGCCCGAGAGGACACTGACGGATTTCTTGGTCTCCTCGCCCGAGAATAGGAGCCGCCCGAGCGTGGCGCGCACGATCTGGTCGTCATCGGCCTTGCCGGTGAACTGCGACATCCAGGTAAACAGATCGCACGGCGGCTCGAACTCCGCCTGCGGATCCTGCGGCATGTAGCCGACCTGCGCGTTCTCGACCCAGACGATGCGCCCCGCGGTGGGGGTGAGCTCACCCGCGAGCAGGCGCATCAAGGTGGTTTTGCCGACGCCGTTCGGTCCGATGATGGCGACGCGCTCGCCGGCCTCGATGCTGAAGGAGAGGTCCGTGAACACGTCGCTGTCCTGGCCGGGATACCGGAAGGAGACCTTGTCGACCGTAACCGCCGAGCGATACAGCTTCTTCGCCTGTTCGAAGCGAATGTAGGGATTCTGGCGCGAGGAGGGACGGATCTCCTCGAGCTTGATCTTTTCCAGCTGTTTCTTGCGCGAGGTCGCCTGGCGGGCCTTGGACGCATTGGCCGAGAAGCGTCGCACGAATTCCTGCAGATCCGAGATCTTGTCGCGCGCCTTGGCGTTCGAGGCTTCCACTCGCGCGCGCGCCTGCACCGAGGCGAGCATGAAGTCGTCGTAGTTGCCCGGATAGACCTTGAGCTGCTGGTAGTCCAAGTCCGCGATGTGCGTGCACACCTGGTTGAGGAAATGGCGGTCGTGGCTGATGATCACCATGGTGGCGTCGTAGTTGTTGAGCGCGCCCTCGAGCCACCGGATCGAATGGATGTCCAGATTGTTCGTGGGCTCATCCAGCAACAGCACATCGGGCTGCGAGAACAGCGCTTGCGCGAGCAGCACGCGCAGTTTCAGGCCCGGCGGCACTTCGCGCATCGGACCGTTGTGGCGCGACTCGTCGATGCCGGCATCGGTGAGAATGCTGCCGGCGCGAGCCTCGGCGTCGTAGCCGCCGTATTCCGCGAACACCGCCTCGAGTTCGGCCGCGCGCATGAAGTCCGCATCGGTGGCGTTCGGGTTCGCGTAGATGCGGTCGCGCTCGCTCATCGCCTTCCAGAGCTCGGCGTGGCCCTGCATCACCACGTCGAGGACGCGCTGATCCTCGTAGCCGAACTGGTTCTGGTTCAACTTGCCGAGACGCATGCCGGTCTGCAGCACCACATCCCCCGCGCTCGCATCGAGATCGCGGCCGAGCACTTTCATGAGCGTGGACTTGCCGGAGCCGTTGGCGCCGATCAGTCCGTATCGGTTGCCGTCGACGAATTTGACCGTGACCTGCTCGAACAGCGGCTTGGCGCCGAACTGCACGGCAACATTGGAGGTGGAAAGCATGGGTCAAGAGCGCCTGAATGGGCGGCGCATTCTAGCCGAGCGGACGGTCAGATGGAGAAATTTCGCGTGGGCCGGGCCGCCCCGGGGCGGCGACGGCCGAACGCGGCCTGCACTAATCGGGCGGGGGTGCCGTGGGAGCGGTATCGGCGGGCGGCGGATCGACCGGCTGGCGCTCGGGCGAGGCGCCGGTTTGCTTCTGACGCTTCAATTCGTCCTTGCAATAGCGCTTGGCGTCGGCTTTGGAGACGGTGACGTTGGCATCGGCCTTTTGCCGCTCCATGCACTGTTTCAACAGCTGGCTGTCGGTGGGCGTGACCCGGCCCATGGAATCGTCCGCCCAGGCGAGCGAGCTGCACAGCGCGATGGGAGCCAGGGCGAATAAGCCGGTCAATCGGTTCATGGCGGTCTCCTCGATGTCGCCGTTGAGACTAGCGACGCGGCCAGAGCTCGGCCAGAAGCGTTTGCCGCCATGGGTTGTCGGCCGGCGCCGTCGGCGCCCGCCTACGCGCAAGGACCCGGCCATGAAAAAGGGCGTCCCCCGCCGGATGGCAGGGGACGCCCCAATGGTTATCGACTCAAATCGAGCGTTTCTTACGCTTATTCTTCGTTGATGAGCTTCGGCACCCAGGGCACGCCCAATCCCGTCACGTCGTTGTAACCGGCCGGAGTCGGCGGGATGGCCGCAGGCGACAGCGAGGTGTAGTTCCACACATCATTGATGCCGAGACAGAGCGGCAGACCGCACACCTCGAGCGCGTACGGCGCGCTGATGATCAGGAACGGCACGGAGTTCACCGTGACCACCCGCGCCTCGTTCAGATCGACCGCATAGCCGCGCAGCAGGGCCACGGGAGTGGTCGGCGCAATGATCTGATTGATCGCATCCTTATAGGAAGTGCCATTGCTCTGGCTGCCGACGCTGTAGAGCAGCGGATTGGCGAAGCCCACCAACGGCTCGCCGGTGGCGATGCGCTTGGAGTTCAGCACGGCGAGAACGCCCGCCATCCAGGGCGAGGCGACACTCGTGCCGCCAATCGAGGTCTGGCAGTACTCGGTCGTCTTGCTGCTCGGCGCGCAGCCCTTGTCCGCGATGGCGTTGCCGGCGATGGTGAACGTCTCACCGAAGATGAAGCCGGTGTACGGATCGCCGAGCATGGCGACGTCCGGACTCACGCGCTGCGGGTTGGGCAGCGTCTCGACATAGCCGCTCGCCAGATTGAGCGAGGTGGCGAGCGAGGCCGGCACCAGCTTGGCCTGGTAGGAGGGCTGCGCCTCGAGCAGGCTGATACCGCCCCCCGAGCCCGCGTAGTACGCGTAGTTGTCGAACGTGTAGCCGAAAGCGCTCGTGGTATCGACGCCCGTGGTCGTCACCGACTTCGCGCTGTTGACCACCACGCCATCGAGGAATGCGCGATAGTTTCCCCAGCCGTATTCGGCCTTGTCGCCGGTCGCGTCGTTGATCAAGAGCGTCGTGCCGCCGACGCCCGTGACGTAGGCACTGGTCGCCGGCCACGAGCCGGAGGCTACGCCGTTGGGCGCGTCCAGGTCGCCATCGTCGCCCGAGCTGAACAGCACCGTGACGCCTTGGGCCGCGCCGGCCAACAGGGCTTGATCATCGCTCTGCTGCTGGCCCGGATTGATGGCCTCGCCGTTGTCGCCCCAGCTATCGGTCACGACATCCGCGACGTGGTTATAGACGGTGTTCATGAAGGCGACATCGAGCGAGGTGGCGCAATCGCGCGAGCCGACATAGACGATCTTGGCGCCCGGGGCGCTGCTGTGCACCGCCGACACGTCGAGCGATTCCTCTTCCCACCAGCCGTAGGGTCCGCAGGACTCCGTCGGGGAGACGCTGTAGATGCCCGCGGGAATGATCTGACTGAAATTCACGCCCACGTTGATCTTCGGCAGTTTGTTGTTGATGGAGTAGGCGCTGATGTCGACCACGATGGTCGGCGACGCATAGGCGTCCACGATCGCGACCGTCACGCCCTTCCCGTCATAGCTCACCTTGTCGAGCCCGTAGGCGGCGCGCACCAGGACCGGGTCGTAGCCGCATCCCAGCCAGGGGAGCGAGGCACCGTACACATCCGCCGGCGTGCTCAAGGTCGCGACCAACGCTCCCGCACCAAAGGTGTGGTTGCAATAGGGCGAACCGTTGCTCGCGGCGACCGGCGGCGGCGTCACTGCGGTCGCGCTCGTCGAGGCCACCGCGGCGCTCTTCGGCGCGACCAGCTCGCCCTGCGTGATCGAGTGATGGTAGGGCTTGCGCATCATCGCGGTATCGTCGAGACCGTCGATGAACACGATCTTGCCGGCGAGGGCGGCGGGAACGGTCGGCGCCTCCTTGTTGGCACGCAGGGTCAGGCCCTTGTAGGCGTACAGGTTCTGACTCACGTTGAACGCCGTGCGGATCTGCGCCACCGTCGCGGTTGCCGAGACATACACGCCGTGCGGTCCGACGGTCACGTTCTTCATGCCGGACTGTTCGAGAAGCTTCTCGACGGCAGCGACATCCGCCGCCGCGGGCGCATAGCGCGACGCGAACTGCTCGGTGCTCAAGTACTGACCATACTCACGGCCGCTGGGGTTCGAGACTTCCGCGACGAAGCTCTTCAATCCGGCGAGATTGCTCAGCGCCAAATCGACCGAGATGGTGACCGTGGTCGCCGCCGAGGCCGAACTCTTCAGCGTCGCGTTCTTCACCCATCCCGCGACGTTCCCTGAAACGGTCGCCGTTCCCGCCGCGACCGCTGTGCCCGCACAGGCGATTGCAGCGGCGACGATGCCGCTCCATATCAATCGAGACTTTGATTTACCAAACACGAGTTATCCCCTCATGACAAAGTTGTGTATTAGCGCGCGCCGGGCTGTCATTGCCCTGCGTGGCGCCTGAGCCGACGATGGTCAGCCAGTACTGGTATTACCCCTTCGATATTTTTCGTTGCACCGATCGGAATCGACCGGTCAGTTGCGAAACTTGACCACAGCCTTATGGTAACCCGCAAGTTAAGAATGCAGATCAGCGCGGCGATAAAATACCTTTCAATTATGTCAAAATATCTTTGGCTCCGGCGCGGGCGCCTAGAGTGGACATAACGCGACTGCGGGAGTACCGTCCGTCATAAATAAAGGTGGAGGCTCGCTTGCCTGAAATTCAGGAGAACCATTAGTTCCTCAGGCGCCGTGAAGGGGCGCCCCACTCGCAAGGGCCGCGTTTGCGCGGCGTTTCTCGGCATGCTTCTTTCGCCGGCGCTTCTCGCCGCGGCGCCCGACACCGATTACCACGCGCGGCTCGTGCACGTATTGAAAGAGACGCCGTTGATCGACGGCCACAACGATCTGCCCTGGGAGATCCGCGAGCGCTTCAAGGGACGGCTGTCCGCCATCGATCTTGCGTCCGACACCTCCCAACTGCCGAGGCCTGCCGACTCCTCTCCTCTGATGACGGATATTCCGCGGCTGCGCGCGGGCATGGTCGGCGGTCAGTTCTGGTCGGTCTGGGTACCGGTGGAAATCAAGGGCTTCGAGGCGGTGCAGACCACGATCGAGCAGATCGACCTCGTGAAGCGCATGGCCGCCAAATATCCTTCCGTTTTCGAGATCGCCTACACGGCCGCGGATGTGCGCAGAATCCACAAGGCCGGCAGGATCGCCTCAATGATCGGCATCGAAGGCGGCCATCAGATCAACGAGTCGCTAGCGGTGCTGCGTCAGATGTACGACTTGGGCGCGCGCTACATGACGCTGACCCACGTACTCGATACGCGCTGGGCCGACGCCGCCACCGACGCACCGGTCCATCACGGCCTCACCGCCTTCGGCGAGGAGGTGGTTCGCGAGATGAACCGGCTCGGCATGCTGGTCGACTTGAGCCACGTGTCATCAGACACGATGCGGAAGGCGCTCGCGGTGACGGCGGCTCCGGTCATCTTCTCGCACTCCTCGGCGCGTGCCCTGGTGGATCATCCCCGCGACGTTCCCGACGACATCCTCAAACTCGTGGCGGCGAACGGCGGCGTGGTGATGGTGAATTTCAATCCGGGCTATGTGTCAGCGGCCCGCAATCAGTGGGATGCGGATCGTGCGGCGGAGCTCGCGCGCTACTCGAGCCCGCCATACGGGGGCCTGTACATCGGCCAGCCGGACCGTGCCAAGGCCGCGCTCGAGCACTGGGAGCGCGACCATCCGAAGCCCGTCACGACGCTCGCCCAGGTTGCCGACCACATCGACCATGTGCGCGAGATCTCAGGCATCGATCATGTCGGACTCGGCTCCGACTTCGACGGCATCCCGGAAGGTCCGCGCGGTCTCGGCGCCGTCGACGGCTATCCGGCGCTGCTCGAAGAGCTGATGCGGCGCGGCTGGTCGGACTCGGACATCGCCAAGATCGCCGGTGAGAACGTGCTGCGTGTGATGGCGGCCTGCGAGCGCGTGGCGGCGACGCTACGCGCGCAACGCGCCGCGTCCGAAGCGGTCATCGATCTGCCAGCGCCGGCCGCGGGCACCTGAACACGACCGGCCCATGAACATCACCCGGAGAATCCTGCTGCCGATGAGCTTGGCGCTCATCCTGCTATCGGTCGCTCGCGCGGCCGATCCGCCGCCGCTCAAGGAGGGGCTGTGGGAAATCAGCGGCCAGAGCATCGTGAATCCCGGCAGCAAACGCACCGATTTCAAATACCACCTCTGCCGCAATCACGCCTATGACAGCGCCATGGACGCGCTCGTCAAGAATGCCAAGGGCTGCACCACCTCGTTCGACGACTTGGGCGGCGGACGCTTCGCGTCCTCCTCCAGCTGTAATGTGGATGGGACGATGATCGTGTCCAAGGGCACCTACACCTACGAGAGCATGCTATCGACGCGCTCGGAGTCTTATGCCACCTACTCGCCGGCCTACAAGGGCCGCACCGATGAGCACGTGGTGCAGGAGCAGCATTACGTGGGCGGATGTCCCGCGGGGATGAAGCCCGGAGACCGCATCACGGGCAGCATGCTGCTGCCTAACCGGGGCTGATCTAGCCCGGATTCATCATCACGCCGACGAACAGCAGCTCGCCGGTCTTGTCGTCCTGAATGGCATAGAGGAACGGATGGTCCATGACCATGACGGAGGTCTGCACCGCGACCGTCGTGGTCACGCCAATGCCGGTCGCGGCGGCCGCGGTGGTGCCGGTCTCGTCGACCTCGATGGTGGTCGCGTGTGCGACGTAACTCACCAGGGCGCCGGGCGCGAGCGCGGAGAAGTCCGCTTGCTGGGTGAAGGCGACGCCCATGCCGAGCGCGGCGAGCGCATCGCCCAACGACGCCTGGTAGGTTGTGGTGAAGCGCGGCAGTTCGAGGCTGACCTGCGTCGATTGCAGCTGAGCATTCCAGGTCACGAAGCTGCCGGCGTCGATGCCGGCGAGGAAGCTGCCGAGCGGCGTCCCCGCCTTCGGCAGGATGACCAGCAGGCTCATGCGACCCTGACCGTAGGGGAGGCGGATCGCCTGAAAGGGCGTCCCTTGCTGGACCCCTTCGAGATAGGCGAAGGGACCGGTCTGGCTCATCATCGGCACCGAGACTTGGGTTCCGTCTGTCAGCGTAAACGGCGCCGGGGCAGTCTGGGCGGGATCGAACGCGGTGGTCCAGCTGCCCTTGAAGTACAGCGCATTCGCAATGATGGCGACGCGGAAGTAGCTCGGCGGTAAATCGGGCGGCAGGATCTGCGTGATGAGACCGTGCGTCGCACTGTCGACCCAGGCGTTGACGTTCGCCGGGGCCCCCGACAGATCTCCGACCGTCGCGGCGTAGTAGTTTTGGTCGGTCTGGATGAAAGCGGACTGCACGGTGTACGTCGACTGATCGATCCACAAGGAGTTCGCGATGCTGAGCTCAACGTTGGGATCGACATCCATCAACGAGGCTTGCAGCGCGGCGTTGTCACCGTTCAACTGCTGAACATCGAGCGGGCCGACCTCGAGCGTCTGCGACATCGCCTGTTGCGTCGACCCCGCCGCGCCGTTGTACAGCACCTGCAGCGCCAGCGACACGCTCAGCGGCGCTATCGCGACGTTCCCAACGGCGCCCGGGAGCAAGGCGTTCAGGAGCTTCAATCCAAAGCCGTTGTCGGCGACCACGATCGCCGGATCGACCGGTGTGCCGTCGGCTCGTGCTTGGAGCACCGCCGGAGCCGAGAAGGCCGCCGTCGCCAGGGGCGCGTCCGCCGCTCCGGACGAGCCGCCGCCACAGCCGGCGAGCGCCAACGCCGCCAGTGTTCCCACGACCGCCGCCGCCCCGATCCGTGCCCTGACTTCCGTGCCGTCGTACCGTTCCATGTGCGCTCTCCGTGCTACCCGGGCGCATGTTAATCGCGCGACATCCCTCAAGATGTGATCCATTCGTGCTTGGGGCTTTCGAACGGGCTACAGTTCAGTACAACTCGCTACAACTCGGGAATGGCGGGACGCGCCGGCATCTGCGACGATCCCGGTCGAGATGTCAGCCGCTCGACGAGGATATGGAAGCCGTTCGTGCCGCTGGGCGATGCTCGCGGCGCTGCTGGCAATCCACGCGGCGGCGGGAGCGGCGCCGGGTGAGACGGGCTCCGCTGCCGACGGCTGTGCAGGACCCTCCTCCGACGATTGCGTCGCCGTCAGGCACTGGAGCTTCAGCGTCGCGCTGGGCGCCGGCGTCAGGACCAACCCCTTGGTCAACGGCGAGAACATTCCGCTCGTCATCATTCCCCATGTCAGTTACTACGGTGAGCGTTTCTTTTTGGACGACCTCGATCTGGGCGTCACGTTGGTCGAAAGCGCCGCTAATTCGCTGAGCCTCATCGCATCGCCCGGATACGATAGGGTCTATTTTTATCGGACCGATCTGCAGAATTTTTTCATCACCGGTTATTTGGCCGACGGTACCGCCATGGCCACCGCGAGCCCGACCAGCCCGGCCACGGTGATCGCGAAGATCACCCCGCGCCCGCGCCGTATCACCTATCTCGCCGGACCCGAGTGGACCTTCAAGGTGGCTGGAATCTCCGGTCAACTGGATGTGCTGCACGATGTGACCGGTCAGGATCACGGCACGGAGATCCGCGCGGCGCTCGGCATTCCCTTGATCGAGTCCCGGGGTGTGTTGAGCGCCAACGTCGGCATCACCTGGAAGAGTTCGGCCATCGTCAATTATTACTACGGTGAGCCCGGCCTGTACGCTGGCGGCGCGGCATTAGATCCCTTCGCCAAACTCGGGTATACAGTGCCGCTATCCGGGCGATGGCGGTTCAACGCCTTCGCCGAATACGAGCGCTTGGGGAGCGCCATCGTCGATAGCCCGATCGTTGCGGAGCATAGCGTTGCCACAGTGTTCATCGGTGCGATTTACGCGTTTTAGGGCGCTCCTCGCCTTCGCGTGGGTGGCCTGGCCGCTCTGTCTGGCGGCGGCCGCCGCTGCCTCGCATGCCGGGGCCTCGACCGACGGCGCCGAAGACATCCATCTGGAACTCACCCCGCGGGTGTGCACGCTCGGGCCGAACGACACCCAGTGCGACACCCGCGTGCGGGCCTCCTGGCAGTCCGCCCGGGACGAGTCGCTGTGCCTGGTGATCGTCGACCGGCCCGACATCAAGCGCTGTTGGGAACATTATTCCGCGGGGATCTACTCCCTCGAGCTGGTGTTCAGCCGCGATCTGGTCTTCCAGCTCAAGGATCTGGAGCTGCAACGTGTGCTCGGATCGGAGGTGCTGCGCGTGATCCGGGAGGCGATACGCTATCGGCATCGGCGCAGGGAACCTTGGAATATCTTCGATTGATGACCACCCCGCCACCCGCCGGCACTCCCGTGACTGCGTCCATCACCTTGATCGAGGACGATATCCGACTCTCCGAGCTGATCGGCCGCTATCTCGAGAACAACGGCTTTCGCGTGCGCGGCGTGACACACGGCAATGACGCGGTCGAGCAAGTACGCAGTACCCATCCCGATCTCGTGATTCTCGATCTCGGATTGCCCGGCAAGGACGGCTTCGAGATCCTGAGGCAGCTTCGGCCGCAATTCGTAAATCCGATTCTGATCCTGACGGCGCGCAGCGACGACATCGATCATGTGCTCGGATTGGAGCGCGGCGCGGACGATTATGTGATCAAGCCGGTCGAGCCGCGCGTGCTTCTCGCCAGAATCAATGCGCTGTTGCGCCGCAGGCTGCGCGAGTGGGCGCCGCAACCCACGCTCAAATTCGGCGCTCTGCTCATCAATCCCGGCGCGCGCTCGGTGTCGCTCGACGGCCGGGGAATCCCCGTCTCGAGCAATGAGTTCGATCTGCTCGTACACCTGGCGTCGCACGCCGGGCATACGCAATCGCGAACGACTCTCTTCCACGCGCTGTACGGCCGCGATTACGACGGTGTGGACCGGATTCTGGACGTGCGCATCTCGCAGCTGCGCAAGAAGCTCGGCGAGACCGACTCCTCGGAGCGCATCAAGACCGTCTGGGGTCACGGATACCTGTTCGTACCGGACGCGTGGTGAGCCGTGGCGCGGCATTTTCTGGGACTGTATCTGCTGATCGTGCTCACCCTGGCCGCGGTGAGCTGGGGCCAGGACAAGGTGCTGCTCCTGCACAGCGGCCAGGAGTCGAGTTCCGACGCATCGCAGGCCACCGCGCTCTACGCGCTCGAGGCCAGGCTCGAGGAAGTGCCGCAGAATGAATGGAGTCGGCTGATCGCCGGATTCGCAGCAAAGGCCGGAGCCGGTATCGAACTGCTCGCGCGCAAGGACATTGCGGGACGCCAGGTGCTGGAGGAACTCGCTCGCGGCGGCATCGCCTACCTGCAATCCTCGAGCGGGGACTGGTGGGCACTGAAGCAGCTCAATGGCGACTATGTCCTCGCGTTCCGAAGCTCCGATCCGCAGCCGCAGCGCACGCCCCTCGAATGGGCGCTGAGCGCACTCTTTTATGCGATCATCGCGCTGGTGATCATGGTCTGGCTCTGGCCCTTGACGCGCGACGTGCGCGCGCTCGAGCGTGCGGCCGCCCGCTTCGGCGACAGGAACTGGGCGTTCCATGTCGACATCAAGCCGCGCTCGCAAATCTTCGCGCTGGCGCAAACCTTTCGGAAAATGGCCCTGCGGATCGATGGATTGATCGCCTCGCACACGGACATGTCGAACGCCGTCTCGCATGAAATCAAGACACCGCTCGCCCGTATGCAATTCGAGATCGAGCTGGCGCAGCAGTCGCGGGAGATCGAGCAGATCAAGTCCTCGCTCGCCAACGTGAAGTCCGACGCCGCGGCCATCAATGACCTGGTGTCGGCCACCATGAGCTATGCCATCCTCGAGCGGGCCAACATGAAGCTGAACGTCGGCACGCACGACTTCACGGCCCTGGTCCCGGCCATCGTCGAGAGCGTGCGCCGCAACTTCCGTCCCGGCCTCGAAATGAGCACGCAAGTGAGCGCCGGGTCCGACGCGGTGGTTTGCGACCTGCATCTGATGGAGACCGTCCTCAAGAACCTGTTGTACAACGCCGCCCGGCACGCGCGGAGCGAAGTTCGGGTTTCATTCGACGTGCGGGACGGGGTCAACCGCCTGATCGTCGATGACGACGGTCCGGGGATACCGGAGAAGGATCGACAACGTGTGTTCGAGTCATTCGTGCAGCTCGATCCATCGGCCGCCACCAAGAGCGGTTTTGGTCTCGGTCTGGCAATCGTCAGGCGTGCGGTCGAGTGGCACGGGGGAGAGGTGCGGGCGACCGAATCGCCGCTCGGCGGCGCGCGTCTGTGCGCGTCCTGGCCGACAATGCGCGCCTCAGCGAGCCGCGCTTGACCCCGAAAAGGCCTCCTCGGCGGCCGACAGCGCCGCCGCGACCCGCCGCGCCCATTCCCGCTGTCCCGCTACCTCGAGCACCAGATCCTGGCGAATCTCGATTTCCACATGGGGAAGCCCGCGCCGCTCGCCATGCGTCGGGATGGAATAGTCGGTCTCGTCGCTGACGAAGTACGGTTCGTTGTCCGCGAAGGTCAGCCCCGGTTCGCGCCGGAGCATGTCGAGCACGAGTCCGGCAAGGCGCCGATCCCGGTTGTAGAGCACCGCGCCGTGCATCTCGCGGCGGGCGTCCTTGTACACGTCCGTCATGGTGTGTTGGGCGATCAGATAGGTCTCACGTCCGGCCGCCTGGCGCTCGTCCAAAAGCGATCGGATGCGGGCGTGATACGGCTCGAAGACCTCGGCGCGGCGTGCGGCGATCTGCGCCGCGCTCAAGTTGCGATTGCCCGGCACGACCGCCCATTCGCTGATCTCGGGGATCGAGGTCGGGGTGCGGGGATCTCGATTGCAATCGATCACCAGGCGCGAATAGTTTTGCGCGATCAGCGGTGCGTCCAGCGCTTCGGACACGCCGCGCGCGAGGCCGAGCGCACCGATGTCCCAGGCGATGTGCCGCTGCAATTCAGCGGCCGGCAATCCGAGATCGCCCAAGCTGCGCGGAATCCGCGCAGCGGCGTGATCGACCACGATGACGAAATTCGAGGTGCCGTGCCGGCGCTCCTCGAGAACGGGAGGCGGCTCGTCGGCGGCCAGCAGCTTTGCCTCGCCGGGTGGGTTCATGGTCTGAAATGTAAAACAATTCTCCGGCAATCCCAACTGCATAATATGCTCATGCCCATGGGCGACATCCCCGAGGCGGTGAGCGTGGGCACGCCGAAGAACGGCGCGAGCCTCTGGGATCGCGTGCGGCGGCATCCCCTCGCGCGCATCGGCCCCGGGCTCATCACCGGAGCGGCCGACGACGACCCCAGCGGCATCGCCACCTATTCCCAGGCCGGCGCACAGTTCGGCCTCAACATGCTCTGGACCATGCCGCTCGCCTATCCGCTCATGTCCGCGATCCAGTCGCTCTGCGCGCTGATCGGCCGCACCACCGGCCAGGGACTCGCCGCCAACATCAAGACCGCGTTTCCTCCGGTGGTCCTCAAAGCCGTCGTGCTGGCGCTGCTGATCGCGAATATTTTCAACATCTCGGCGGATTTAGCCGCGATGGGAGAGGTCGCCGAACTGGTGACGCATATCGACCGTCATCTCATGACGGCGATGTTCGTCATCGTCACGCTGGCGGCGCAGATCTACATCCCCTACAACCGCTATGTCGACATTCTCAAATGGCTGACCCTCTCGCTGCTCGCTTACGCAGCGGTCCTGTTCGTCGTTCACGTCCCCTGGGGCGAGGTGGCGAGACGCACCGTCTGGCCGCGCTTCACGCCGAATGCCGCCGCCGCGGCGGTGGTGGTGGGGGTATTCGGCACCACCATCAGCCCGTACCTGTTTTTCTGGCAGGCATCGCAGGAAGTGGAGGACATGGAGGCGCTCGGCGTCCGGCCCCTGGTCCGCGATCCGGACTCCGGTCCCCGGGAGCGCAGCCGCATCCTCTGGGACACTTGGACGGGGATGTTTTATTCCGATCTCACCGCCTATTTCATCATCCTGGCGACCGCGGTCACGCTGCATGTCGCCGGGGTCACGGACATCAACAGCGCCGCCGAGGCGGCCGGTGCGCTGCGCCCGCTCGCCGGAAATTTCGCTTTCATGCTGTTCGCGCTCGGCGTCCTGGGGGTGGGTCTGCTCGGCGTACCGGTGCTGGCGGGATCCGGCGCCTATGCGCTCTCCGAGGCCATGGGATGGCGGATCGGCCTGGCACACCGTCCGCGCGATGCGCGCGCGTTCTACGCCGTGATCGCCGTCAGCGTGCTCGCCGCGCTGCTGATCCAGTTCTCACCCTTGAATCCGATGAAAGCACTCTTCTATAGCGCCGTGATCAACGGAGTGGTCGCCGTGCCGCTGATGGCGGTCATCATCCTGCTGGCGTCCAAGCAGTCGGTGATGGGAGCGTTCACGGCAGGCCGGCCGCTGGTGATCTTGAGTTGGATCGGCACCGCCGTCATGGGCGTCGCGGCGGTGTGCATGTTGCTTCCGGGTTAGGCGCGGCGGACGAGGCGGTCGAGCATCTGACGTGCGGCCTGCAACGCGGCGTCGATGGCCGCCCGCCGATAATCCCACACCGGCTCGGGTCCCGGTGGGAACACCACCATGGTGGCGTTGGCCTCGAACAGCAGCACCGAGCCGTCGGGGGAGAGCGCGAAATCCACTCCCGCATACTGAAGATCCAGCACCGCCGCGACTTCGGTCAGTGCCTGCATGGCCCGCGGCCCGAGGACGCCCGGCATGTCGATCAAAAAGCGCCGCTCCTCCTCGCGAAACCGCTCGTTGCGCGCCATGTCCGCGCTGAAGTAATGCACTTTCCAGTCCGCCGAGACGGCCAGATGCAGCGGATACAGGCCACCGTCGATGAACATCACCCGAAACTTGCGCGCCATGCCGTCGGCGCCGCGCGCATCGAGATATTGGATCGCGAGCCACTCCTCCCCCGCGAGCGAATCCGCTGCCTCGCCCGCGGCAGCGAGGCTCGGCACGTACACGAAATGCCGGCCCGTGTGGAAGCCGGGGCTGCGCAGCAGCACGGGATACTGCAGCCGTCCGAGCTCCCGGCGGGACACCTGCTCGATGCGGGGCACCCTGACTGCCGGGATGTTCGCCAAGCGTTTCGCGTTGTCGGCGCGGCCGGTGGGCCGCACGCGGGCCGGGTGATTGATGATCGGCGCCGTGCTCCGGGTCAGGAGCTTCTCCGCCCGGTCGAGGGCATCCGCACAAAGATCGGCATCGCCGATCGCGTTCACCACCAAATCGTGCCGGGGCAGCTCGGGCGCGGGGTCGGCATAGTCCGCGTAGAGCGCATGAATGGTGAATCGCCGATCGTCGATCCAGAGCCGCGTCGGGATGTTGCCGCCGAGCGCGGACACGAGCAGCAGGATGGGCACCCCCTCGCCCACTCCGCGGTAGGGCTGGGTCACCAGGGCGTGTCCCGTGAAACCGCGCGCCCGATGATGCTCCGCGTCATCGAGCCCGAGCTCGGTGAGCACCCAGGCCATGCCCTGATGCGCTTCGTGCAGGTCGGGATCGATGGCGAGCGCCGCCTCGTAGTGCACTCTCGCGCCGTTCGGGTCATTGTCCTCGCGCAGCACATTGGCGAGGTTCACCCGCGCGACCTTGTTGCCGGGGTGATGCGCGATCGCTTGGGCGTAGGCGGTGCGCGCCGCGGAGCGGAATCCTCCCGCGAGCGCGAGCGTCCCCAGCTCGTTGAGCGCGAAAAAATTCGTCGGCTCTTGCCCGAGCACCTCGAGATACGCCCGCTTCGCGCCTTCGTCGTCCGCTTGGGCGACCAGTGCGCGGGCGCGCTTCAAGGCTTCGGGGACCTGCATGGCTGCAAGGCTGCCCCAATGGATCACCGTGCGCAATCGACTTGAATTTTTCAGGCCACTCGTGGTCCATTGACCGGTATGTTCAAAGCACTCGTAGTCGACACCAACGGCGGCACCGTCAGCGCCTCCCTTCAAACCATCGATGAGGCCAGCCTGCCGGTGGGCAACGTCCGCGTGGCGGTGGAATATTCCACGGTCAACTACAAGGACGGCCTGGTCGTCACCGGCCAGGGCGGACTGGTGAAACGCTATCCTCACGTGCCCGGCGTCGATTTTGCCGGCACCGTGATCGACAGCGACCATCCGGCGCACAAGCCCGGCGACCAGGTCGTGCTCACCGGCTGGCGGGTGGGCGAGGTTCAATGGGGCGGCTTCTCGCAGAAGGCCTCGGTGAACGGCGATTGGCTGGTGCCGCTCCCCGCCGGCCTCACCACGCGCCAGGCGATGGCCGTTGGAACCGCGGGTTTGACCGCGATGCTGGCCGTCATGGCCCTGGAAGAACACGGCCTCGCGCCGAGCGCCGGCGAAGTGTTGATCACCGGCGCGGCCGGCGGCGTGGGGTCGGTCGCGATCGCCCTGCTAGCCAAGCTTGGATTTCAGGTGGTTGCCTCCAGCGGGCGGCCGCATGCGAAGGATTATCTCGAGAAACTCGGCGCAGCGTCGGTGATCGATCGTGCGCCCTTCGCCGAGGCGGCCAAGCGTCCGCTCGAGGGCGAGCGCTGGGCGGGATGCATCGACTCGGTCGGCGGCAACACCTTGGCGCGGGTTCTCGCGCAAATGCGCTACGGGCGCTCGGTCGCCGCGGTGGGACTCGCCGGCGGCAACCAATTGGATGTCACCGTCATTCCGTTCATCCTCCGCGGCGTGAACCTGCTCGGCATCGATTCGGTGATGTGTCCGATTCCGCGGCGTGTCCAAGCCTGGGATCGGTTGCGAAGGGATCTGCCGCTCGACAAACTCGATGCGATCACCGAGCTCGCGCCGCTCGGCGACGTTCCACGCATCGCGGCGCAAATTCTGCGCGGAGAAATCCGCGGGCGCACCGTCATCGACGTGAACGACATTTAACGTTGTCTGAATACGACGACAATTGCGGCCCAGTGTTAAATGGACATAGACTTTCTTCCATGCGGCAAGCTCTCGACAAAACCTGGTTCGACAAGGCTCTCGAGCAACTACAGCTCGGCGAGTCGCTGATCTCAGAAGGCGTCGACGGGCTTTCCCACGGATGGAAAGTATCGGCCGAGGCCATCGGCAAGCTGCGCACGGGCGCGGATCGCTGGCACACGGTGCTGCGCGAGATGCAGGCAAGCACCGTGAATCTCGCCGACATCCTGCGCGCGCGGACCAACCCCTAATAGATCGGCGCTACTCGCCGCCGATGCCTTGCATCGAGCTGTAGTTCGCGTGCAGGTAGGTGTAACCGGCGCCTGCGGCTCGAAGGTGTCCGATCCCGGGAAAGGACAAATGCGAACCCGCCACCCAATAGCGGTGCTCCGCCACCTCCGCGAAGATTTTCTTGCGCTGCGCCGTCCCGGCCGCGGCGTCGGCATCGTAGCCGTCGGTCAGCGAGGGGTCCGGAAACTGCAAGGCGGCGACGTGCATGGTGTCACCCCAGAGCATCAGGGTCTGTCCCTTGCTCTGCACCAGATAAACCGTATGGCCGGGCGTGTGGCCGGGCGACGGGACCGCTCGGATACCGGGGACTAAGGATACGTCGCCGCCCGATGGTTCGCCGAACGGCTTGAACCGCCCCGCCGACACGTAGGGCTGGAACGCCTGCACGGCATGATCGAAGTCCTCCCGCGCGTCCTTCGGCGCTGCGTCGCGGGCCGCCTTGCTCAACCAGTAGTCCGCTTCTTTCTGGCTGGCGCGCACCACGGCGTTGGGAAAGGCGGCCTTGCCGTCGAGAACGAGACCGCCGATGTGATCTCCATGCATATGGGTAATGTAGATTTCATCGACCTGATCCGGCCGGTAGCCGGCCGCCTTCAGACTCGCTTGCAGCTTGCCCACCGTCGGCCCGAAGTACACTCCGGCGCCCGTGTCGATGAGCACGAGCTTCGTACCCGTGTTGATGAGGAACGCGTTCACCGATTCCTCGAGGGTATCGCTCAGAAACGAGCGGGACAGCGCCGCCTCGAGCTCCTTCGGCGCGATGCCGGTGATGACCTCGCTCACCTTCAAGGGGAAAGTGCCATCGCTGAGCGCCGTGATCTCGACATCGCCGAGCATCATCCGGTAGTAACCCGGAGCCTGCGTTTTTTGCTGGGGGGCGCCGCCGCGGGCGGTGAGCGACAGCCCGGCGGCGAGCACCGCCAGCGCGCAGCCCGTGAGAATCTTACCGATCATCATGCACCTCCCGTTTCAAGCCATGCATCGAGCTCGCCGCGACATTGCGCGGCGCTCTCGAACTGAATACCCCGGAATCCGTGACGCGCTGCCGCCTGGACGTTCGGCTGCAGGTCGTCGATGAACGCGGTCGCTCCCGGCGCAAGTCCGTAGGTGGTCGAGATGTGCTCGAAGATGCGCGGATCCGGCTTCACCAGCTTGATATGACCGGAGATGACGATGCCCCGAAAGACATCCCAAATCGCGTGCCGTTCCTTGAGATGCTCGAACATCGACCGCGACATATTGGACAGTCCATAGACGGGAATTCCGCGCTCCACCAAACCGTTCACCAGCTCGAGCGTGGCCTCCTGGGGCACCAGATGGTCCCGCACGCGCTGCATGAGACCCTGCATCTCGGCAGCCGGACGGTGCATGCGAGTCGCGAAACGCTGCACGGCCTCGGCATCCTCCAGGGTTCCCCGGTCCATCTCCAGCCAGTCCGGATGCTGGAATACCTGTTCACGGAGCCGCGCGCGAAGATCCGCATCCTTGTAAAAATTATCGATGATCTCCTGCGGCTTCCAGCGCACCAGGACCCCGCCGAAATCGAAAATGACGTTCTGGGTCGATGGTGGCATCGCTGAATTATAGGCGGTTGACCCGGCGCAGCGCGATCACGCCCCACGGCGTATCATCCGACCGGATGCCAGTCTCGAACGCTCCCAGGGCGGTGCCGGCTTCGATCGAGGTTCGGTCGATCGACTTCGTCCCCGATGCGGAACGCCACGGCGGGCTCGCCAGTCAATTCACGTTGTGGCTCGCAGCCAATCTGCAGATCACCGCCATCGTCACGGGTGCCCTCGCCGTGGTGTTCGGCGGCGACGTGTTCTGGTCGCTGGTGGCGCTCGTGCTGGGTCAGTTGATCGGCGGTACCGTCATGGCGCTGCACGCCGCCCAGGGTCCGCAACTCGGCTTACCGCAGATGATCTCCTGCCGCGTGCAGTTCGGCGTCTATGGCGCAGTCATACCGATCGTGGCGGTATGCCTCATGTACATCGGCTTCTCGGCCAGCGGCTGCGTATTGGCCGGGCAGGCAGTGGGACAACTCCTCCACGTCGACGATGGCGTCGGCATCGCGATTTTCGGTTGCTTCATCGTGATCGTGACCTTGCTCGGGTACCGATTCATCCACCTGCTCGGGCGGATCGCGAGCGTGGTCGGCATTGGCGCATTCTTATATATGTTCAGCAAACTGTTCGCGTCCCACGATGTGTCGGTGCTGCTCGCCAATCGGCATTTTTCGTTGAGCCAGTTTCTGCTGGCGATGTCCCTGTCGGCGTCGTGGCAGATCGCCTACGGACCGTACGTGGCGGATTATTCACGCTATTTGCCGCGAGACACCCCGGTGGCCGGGGTGTTCACGGCCGTGGGGCTCGGGTCGGTCATCGGCTCGCAGGTCTCGATGACTTTCGGGGTGCTCGGCGCGGCGCTCGCCGGCAGGCAATTCGAGCATCACGAGGTGGCTTACATCGTGAGTCTCGGTTCCACGGGCGCGGTCGCGGGACTCCTGTACTTCAGCATTGCATTCGGCAAGGTCACCGTCACGTCGCTGAACGCCTACGGCAGTTTCATGTCGATGGCGACGGTGGTGAGCGGCTTTCGGCGCGGCCTCAAGATCTCGGTGGCGCACCGCTTCCTCTACATCGTCTCGATGGTCGGCGTCTCGGCCCTCATCGCATTGACCGGCCGTCACTCCTTTCTCAAGGCATTCGAGTCTTTCATCCTCTGTCTGCTCGCGGTGTTCACGCCGTGGAGTGCGATCAACCTGGTCGACTTCTATTGCTTCACCCGGTCGCGCTACGACGTCCCGGCGTTATCCGATCCCGACGGCCGCTATGGCCGATGGAACATGACCGGCATCGTGATTTACCTGATCGGCATCCTGGTTCAGATCCCCTTTCTGGCCACCGCGTTCTACACGGGGCCGCTGGTGGAACCGCTCGGCGGGGTCGACATCTCGTGGATCGTGGGCCTCATCGTACCGGGCGTGCTCTATTACGCATTCGGGGGCGCGTCACGTCGCCGCGCGCCGGCGCAGCTCATCCTGCCTTGATGAAATCGACGAACGCGCGCAACGGGCTCGGCAGCAGGCGACGGCCGGGATAGTAGAGAAAAGGTCCCGAGAAGCGTTGCCACCACGGCTCGAGGATGGGCTGCAGTGCGCCGCTGTCGAAATGCGGGCGCAGCCAGTCCTCGAATAGATACACGACACCGCTGCCGCCAATGGCCGCGTCGACCGACAGTTCGGTGGCCGCGCCGGCCTGCACGATGAGCGGCCCCGATGGATCGACCTGGACCAATTCGCCGTCGTGTTCGAACTCCCACGGCGGCATCGAGCCGCTCGGAAAGCGGGCGCGCAGGCACGCGTGTGCGAGCAGATCGCGGGGGTGCTCCGGCCGGCCGCGACGCTCGAGATAGGCAGGAGAGGCCGCCGTCGCGAAGCGCTGTACTCGCGGACCGATGGGCACCGCGATCATGTCCTTCTCCAGCCGTTCGTCGTAGCGGATGCCGGCGTCACAGCCGGCTGCCAGCACGTCCACGAAGTTATCGTCGGCGATCACCTCCAGCCGGATCTCGGGATAGGCGGCGAGGAAAGGCGGCACGATCGCGGGCAGCGCCAGGCGCGCCGCACTGACCGGCACATTGAGGCGCAGCGTGCCCGCGGGCCGGTTGCGAAAGCCGTCCATGGTATCCAGTGCCGCCTCGACTTCGTTCAGCGCGGGCCCGAGGCGTTCGAGCAGTCGTTGCCCCGCTTCGGTCGGGACGACGCTGCGGGTCGTGCGATTCAGCAGCCGCACCCCGAGTTGCGCCTCCAGCCGCCGCACCGCCTCGCTCAATCCGGAGGCGCTGCCGCCACTCGCCCGCGCGCCATCGCGAAACCCCCTGGCGCGGGCAACGGCGAGGAAGGCATTCAAATCGCTAAGATTCAGGTCCATTGTTCGTTATTTCGCACAGCGTGTGCGGACTATACCGGATTGTCGAACGATGCGCGGGCGAATAGCATCGGGCCACTGAATAGGAGTTCGCATCATGTCCAACAATCAATCCGGCACCTTTGGACTCGGCCATCGCCCGGTGAAACGTCTCGGTTATGGCGCCATGCAACTCGCAGGGCGCGGCGTGTTCGGTCCGCCCAAGGACCGAGCCGCCGCATTGGCCGTGCTGCGCGAAGCGGTCGCGAGCGGTGTGGACCACATCGACACCTCCGACTTCTACGGCCCGCACATCACCAACCAGATCATCCGCGAAGCGCTGCACCCTTACCCGTCCGACCTCGTGATCGTCACCAAGGTGAGCGTCCGGCGCGGCGATGATGGCGCGTGGATCCCGGCGTTCTCGCGCGAGGAGCTGACGCAGGCCGTGCACGACAATCTGCGCCATCTCGGCCTGGAGGCACTCGAGGTCGTGAACCTGCGCAGCATGTTCAACGTGCATCATCCCGCCGAGGGCTCGCTCGAGGCGCCGCTCACCGTGCTCGCCGAGCTGCAGCAAAAAGGCTTGGTGCGGCACATCGGGTTGAGCAACGTCACTGCCGCGCAGGTCGCAGAAGGGCGGCGGATCTGCAAGATCGCGTGCGTGCAGAATTATTACAATCTGGCGCACCGCGACGATGACGTGCTGATCGACGAACTGGCCCGCGAGGGCATTCCCTACGTGCCGTTCTTCCCGCTCGGGGGGTTCACGCCGCTTCAGTCCAGCACGCTGTCGGAGGTGGCGCACCGGCTCGCGGCCACGCCGATGCAGGTAGCGCTCGCCTGGCTCATCAAACGGTCACCGAATATTTTGCTCATCCCGGGCACCTCGTCGGTGGCCCACTTGCGCGAGAACCTTGCCGCTCCCGGACTGAGCCTTCCCGACAACGAGCTCCGCGCGCTCGACCGACTGGCGTAGCGTCAGCGCAGTTCGACGTTCATCTTGAGATCCGACCGCAGGCGGTAGTTGATCCGCGCCTCGACGTGCGGCTCCTGATCGGAAAGCGGGGTCAGCCGGAAGTGACGCGACATGACGGCGAGGTGGGTCGCGAGCTCGTACATCGCGAGGCTTTCGCCAATGCAGTGCCGCGGCCCCACGCCGAAGGGGATGTACGCGAAGCGGTTGCGCGCCGCATTGGCCGCTTCGTTGAAGCGATGCGGATCGAAGCGTTCGGGGTCCGCCCAGTGCGCCGGATGACGATGAATGAAGAACGGGCTGATGAAAACGTCCGTGCCGGCCGGAATCGCATAGCCCCGCAGCACGTCGGGCTCGATGGCGCGCCGGGTCATGAGCCATCCCGGCGGACAGAGCCGCAGACTCTCCTTCACGACCTGTTGGCCGCAGGTCCAGGCCTCGATCTCATCGATCCCCAAAACGGTGTCGGGCGGCAGCTCGCGCGCCGAGGCGGCGAGCTCCTCCTGGATCCCGGGATGTTTGCCGAGCAGATACCAAACCCATGTCAGAGCCGTCGCCGTCGTCTCGTGGCCCGCGACCACGAGCGTCAACACTTCGTCGATGAGCTGCTTCTCCGTCATTGTCTCGCCCGTTTCCTTGTCCCGCGCGCCGAGCGCCATTCCAAAGAAATCGAAGTGCTCTTCCTCCGGATGCGAGCGGCGGCGCGCGATGAGCTCGCGCACGATCCCGGCGAGCGAACGGATGCGATAGGCGAATTTCAGATCGCGGTTGCTGTCGGTGTGCACGATGGAGAAGGGATTGGCGCCGAAGCGCTCGCGAATGACGGCAAGATCGGTGCCGAAAATCGCGCGCAAATTGATGTCGAGCGTGAGCTCGCTCGCCGCCTCGGTGATGTTGACGGGCTCGCCGCTCCGGGCGAGCTCCCGCCAACGCTCCGCATACTGCGCGGTCACGCCGGCGAGCAGGGAACCGAACAGGTCGATGATGCGCCGGTGGAACGCGGGCTGGAGCATCCGGCGCTGACGCTGCCACAGCGCCCCCTCACTGGTCATGATGCCGCGCCCGAGCAGAATGGCAATCTGATCGGTACCCACGCCCTTGGTGTAATTGCGGTGGTTGGTGAGGAGCACCCGCTTGATCGCCTCGGGGTGGTTCACGACGTAGGTGAAGGACCCGCGTCGCGGGGAAAACACGCGGAAGAAGTCGCCGTAGTCACGGATATAGGCGCGCAGTTGCTCCAACGATTCCCCGGTGTCGCCCAAGTCGAATGGCTCGCCGGGACCGGGTACGTTGTCGAGTGCGGGTTCTAGCCGGGGAATCATGGATCGTTCACGCGAAACTGTCGTACGCGATTGTGTTCCAGCCGCCGCGGCCTTCGATATACGTAGTTATCACGGCGCTCGAGGGGTGGCGCCCGCGGCCGGTCAGGTGTATCCATGCGGCATGGTCGAGGTGACGTTCATCGATGCCGACGGGGTGCCATTTGCGGTCACGTCGCCCGTGGGCACCACGCTGATGGAGGCCGCCATCGCGAGCGATGTGCCGAGCATCGTCGGCTTCTGTGGGGGACAGTGCGCGTGCGGGACCTGTCATTGCTATCCCGCTCCCGACTGGTTTAGCCGCTTGCCGAGCGTGACCGACAACGAAGAGGACACTCTGAAGCGGGTGCTCGAGCGGCGCAGCGTCAGCCGTCTGGCCTGTCAGATCCGGCTCGATGATCGCCTCGACGGGCTCGTCGTGCACCTGCCGCCGCGCCAGCGCACCCCGTAATCTGCGGCGAGAGGCAGGCGCGGGCGCCGTCGATGGCCGTGTTGCGCTGGGTGAAGTCGCTGCGCCAATGAGCGCCCCGGCTCTCTTCGCGCCGCAGCGCCGCAGCGACCATGGCTTCGGCCAGGTTGAGCCTCGAGATCATGCTGATCTCCTCCGGCGCCAGAGCACTCTTGAGCCGGCTTATCTCTGATAGCGCCGCTTCGAGGCCGATGCGGTCACGCACCGGCCCCATCGCCGTCCACATCAGATTGCGCAACCGGCGCCATTTCGATGAGTGGCTGTCGCAAGGCACGGGACGGAGGAATTCGACCGGGCGACTGGACCCCGCGCGGTCGCGCTGGCGTGCGATCATCCGTCCGGCCGCCGTTCCGATGACGACGGCCTCGAGCAGCGAGTTGCTGGCCAGGCGGTTCGCGCCGTGCAGCCCCGTGTACGCCACTTCGCCCGCCGCCCAAAGCCCCGGCAGGCTGGTGCGGCCGTACTCGTCGACCACGAGGCCGCCCATGTGAAAATGCGCGGCGCATGTCACGGGTATCGGAGTCCGCGCGGGGTCGATGCCCTGCGCTCTGCACGCCGCCAGGGCCGACGGAAACCCGTCCGCCTGCGCCGAATTGAAAACTTCCCGCGCATCGAGAACGACATCGCCCCCGCGCTTGAGCTCGGCCCACACGGCGCGCGCGACCACATCGCGCGGTGCGAGCTCGGCGCGCGCATCGACTTGGGCCATGAAGCGGCGCCCGTCGACGGTCAAGGTCGCGCCCGCGCCGCGCAGCGCCTCGGTCATCAAGGGCAGCGGATCCAGGGCGCAGCGCAGGGCGGTCGGATGAAATTGCACGAACTCGAGGCCCGCGACGTTCGCGCCTTTCGCCAACGCCATGGCGAGACCGTCGCCCGAGGCGCTTTTGGCGTTGGTGGTCGCGGCGAATAGTTGGCCGAGACCGCCGGTGGCGAGCACGGTCTGCGCGGCGCGCACCTCGAGGGGCGAGCCGTCGGCGCGAACGGCCACCACTCCGGTGATCCGGCCCGCATCGCCCGCCAGCGATACCGCGGTGGCATCCGACAGGAACTCGATGTGGCTGCTCGCCCGCGCCAGCTCGTGCAGCGCGCGATGGATCGCCGCGCCCGTCTGGTCGCCATCCGCATGCAGGATTCGCGGCAGGCGGTGACCGGCCTCCAGGTGCAGATCTCGGCCGTGCGGCGCGACATCGAAGCGCACGCCGGCGCACTCGAGAAAGTTGATCGCCTCGAGCGCTTTGCCGATGATGATCTGGGTCATCGCCCGGCAGCCGGAGTGATCCGCGGCGCGGGTCGTGTCGGCCACGTGCAGGGCGACCGAGTCGTCCGCGGCCAGCGGCGCGGCGATCCCACCCTTGGCAAGCTCGGTACACGAGGTGTTGGCCGCGTCGGGCGCCATCACCAACACCCGCCGCGGCGCGGCGGTCAGCGCCGCGCAAAGCCCGGCGGCACCGGCGCCGACCACGACGACGTGAGCGTCACGGGACTGCATGCGAATCGGGCGCCCTACACGTCCAGCATGCGCCTGACCGCACGGCGCGCGCGGCCGGCAATCTCCGGGGCGATCTCGATCTGGTTACAACCATCCTGCAGCGAGCGCGCAACGCCGAAAGGCGTGATCGACTTCATGTAGGAGCACAGGTTGCAAGGTCGCAGAAACTCGATGTCCGGCAGATCGATGGAAATGTTGTCGGCCATGGAGCATTCGGTCAGCAGCAGCACCTGGCGCGGGCGCCTCTTGCGCAGGTATTGAATCATGGCGGAGGTCGACCCCACGAAATCGGCCCGTTGCTGGACATCCTCCGAGCATTCCGGATGCGCGAGCACGGTCGCATGGCGTTCACGGCGGAATTCTGCGATCTGCGCGCCCGAGAACTTCGCGTGGACCTCGCATTCCCCGCCGCTGTTCACCACCTCGATGCCGGTTTTGCGCGCGACATAACCTGCCAGGTGCCGGTCCGGCACCATGATGATGCGGGGCACGCCCAAGCGACGGGCCACCTCGACCGCGTTGGCCGAGGTGCAGCAGATGTCGGACTCTGCCTTGACCTCGGCTGACGTATTTACGTAGGCGACCACCGGTAAATCCGGATAGGCAATCCGCAGCGCACGGACGTAGTCTGCATTGATCGAGTCCGCCAACGAGCACCGCGCGTTCAGATTCGGCAGCAACACGCGTTTGTCCGGGCAGAGCAATTTGACCGTTTCGGCCATGAAATGCACGCCGCAGACGACGATGGTACTGGCCCTGGAGGTCGCGGCGAAGCGCGCCATCGCGAGCGAGTCACCGACGAAATCGGCGACACCCGCGGTGATCAGGGGCACCTGGTAGTTATGAGCCACGATCTCGGCGTCCTGCTCGGCCTTCATCGACAGAATCTGCTCGAGGACAGGCCAGTTCGCCAGGATCTCCGGCTCCGGCATGACGGGGGCGAGGCGGTGGATGAGCGCGTCGAGAGCGGCATCCGGTAGGGGGGTGGCTACGGGGGAACGCATGATAGGCAGCCTACGTCCAGGCAGACGCCCGATTTCTGATCTGGATCAGTTCCGGGCTCGGGTGCATCGATGATGCATGAGGGAAAGCGCGTGGGATGCGAGCTATGCGGCCTGTGGCGGCTGTGCTTCCCGGGTCGTCTGGCGAATACGAGCGAGCGGATGAGACGCGGGCTGCGCATCCGGCGCATGCGGATACCGCGCGGCATGACCCTGTACCGGTCCGGGGACCGGGTGGAATCCCTCTACATGGTCCGCAGCGGCTGCATCAAGGAGTTGGACGAAACCAGCGGCCGTCACGGCTCGGTCATCAATTTCTCCTTTCCCGGAGAAATGCTGAGCCTGCAGTGCCTGGGCGTGCCGGTGAGCAAAACCACCGGCGTCGCCGTCGAGCCCTCGTTCATCTGCGCCGTGCCCTTGGCTGCGTTCAGCCAGATGTGCGCGACTTCCGCGGCGGCGACCATCGAGCTCACCCGTTTGATCGCGAAGGCAGGGGCGGCGGCCCGGGATTCGCTCACCCTGATCCGCGACAAGGAAGCTCACGAACGGGTTGCCGGATTTCTCTTGAATGTTTGCGGGCGGCTGCAACTGCGCGGGGTCCGCGGACGCGAGCTGCGACTCGGCATGAACCGCGACGACATTGCGGATTATCTGGGGCTGCGCAGCGAGACGGTGAGCCGCTGCTTCAGCGAACTGGCGCGGCGGCAGCTGATCAAGGTCCGGGCGAAGCGGGTCGAGATCGTGCAGATCGCCGAGTTACGGAGGGTATTCCATGGTGGAGCACATGCCGAAAGACGTCCTGCCGATTGAGGTCACCACCGCCGATGCGGTCATCATCGGCGCCGGGCCCGCAGGCCTTTGCTGTGCGTTGAAACTCGCCGAACAGGGCTATCGAATCTGCGTGGTCGAGCGCCAAGCGGAACGTTCCATCGCCGAGCCGGAGTTCGACGGACGGGAGATTGCCCTGACGCACCGTTCGGTCCAAACGCTGCAACGGATCGGCGTATGGGCCCGCATCGCCGCCGAGGAGATTTCACCGCTCGAAAATGCGCTGGTGATGACCGGCCGCTCACCCCATCGCCTGCATTTCGACCGGCAGAATGCCGCAAGCGGCGCCCTTGGATTCCTGGTTCCGAATCAGTCGATACGGCGCGCCGCGCATCAACAGGCCGCCGCGAACCCGCGCATTCAGCTGATGTACGAGCGTCAGGTAGCGGATGTGCTGACCACGCCGCCCGGGGTGAACGTGCGCTTATCGCCGCACGGCGCCGTGCAGGCGCGATTGCTCATTGCCGCGGACAGCCGCTTCTCCGACACCCGCCGCGCCGTCGGCATCGCTGCCGACATGCTCGACTTCGGCAAGACCATGCTCGTCTGCCGCATGCGCCACGCGGTGGCGCACGAGCAGACCGCCTGGGAGTGGTTTCAGGAACGGGGCACGCTGGCGCTCCTGCCGTTGAATGATCGAACATCCTCGGTCGTCATCACGGTCCCCGCCGCCGAGGCGCGCCGGCTGATGGAAATCGCCCCGCAGGAGTTCGAGCGGGACGTGGAGGCACGTTTCGACCGCCGGCTCGGCGCGATGCAGCTCTGCAGTTCCAGACACAGCTATCCGCTGGTGGCCGCGTACGCGCGGCGCTTCGCCACCGAGCGCTGCGCATTGATCGGCGATGCGGCGGTTGGGATGCATCCCGTCACGGCCCATGGCTTCAATCTCGGACTGCAAAGTCTCGAACGTTTGGCGGCGGAAATCGGCCGGGCTGCCGCCGCCGGGCTCGACATCGGGTCGCTTTCGGTGCTGCGCCGCTACGAAGCGGCCCACCATCGCGGTGCGCGCCCGTTGTACCTCGCGACCAATGCCGTGGTGCGCCTCTACACCGATTCCCGGCCGCTTCACACGCTGGTGCGCACCGTGGGTCTCAGGCTGGCGGACCGCCTGCCGCCGTTCAAGCGGGCCATCGTCGCTTCCTTGACGGATGTGGCCGGCTGAGCGAGGGGTCCGGTGCTAGACTCCCGGTGTGAAATCGCTGGGTACACGCGCGGAGGGTGCGCGCCTCGAACGCATCAAGGCATCGCCCCTGTGGGTGAACGATCGCTTCCAGAATGTGCATCCGATTCTGCCGCATTTGCGCGATTCTTCGGTGCCCATGCCTTCCATCAAGGATTTCATGTTCGGCGGCGAACGGCGGGTGCCGCCGGGACCGCTGCCCTCGATGAACCCGCTCAGCACCTGGGAAAGGAAGCCGCAAAGCGGGCTACGAGTCACCTGGCTCGGGCACTCCACGATGTTGATCGAGATCGACGGCGTGCGCATCCTCACCGATCCCGTATGGGGGCCCCGTGCCTCGCCGTCCGCGCTCGTCGGACCGAAGCGATTTCAACCGGTACCGATCACGCTCCGTAAAATGCCGCCCGTGGATGTGGTCGTGATCTCGCACGACCACTACGACCATCTCGACTACCCCACGATTCGCGCACTGGCCAAAACCCGCGTGCCGTTCGTGACCTCCTTGGGCGTCGGCGCTCACCTCGAATACTGGGGGGTGCAGCCAGAGCGCATCACCGAGTTGGAATGGTGGGACTCTTGCCCAGTGCCGAATTCTGACGTGGTCTTGAGCGCCGCACCTTCGCAACACTTTTCCGGCCGTGGGTTCAAAGACCGCAATGCGACCTTGTGGTCATCGATAGCGATTCGCTCGCCGAAGCACTCGGTGTTCTTCAGTGGAGATACGGGTCTGACGACCGAGTACCGATCCATTCGCGAAAAGCTCGGCCCCTTCGATCTCGTGATGCTGGAAATTGGCGCCTTTCATCCCAGTTGGGGCGATATTCACCTGGGGCCGGAGAATGCCCTGAAGGCGCATGCCATGTTGGGCGGTGTATTCATGCCTGTGCACTGGGGTACGTTTGCGCTGGCAATGCACGCCTGGGACCAACCGGCGGAACGCTTGCTGGAATTCGCGCCCCAGACCGGCGCACAGTTGCTCATGCCGTTACTCGGCCAGCCGGTGGAACCGGCTCATGCCGAGGCGGTCGAGCCTTGGTGGCGCGGAGTTGAAAACAGCGAGCGGCCGCCGAGTTCTGCGACCGAGGGGGCGGTCTCATTGCCCGCGTCGGTACAGTGGCCGCTCGACTAGCGCGGCCGCTCGACTAGCGCGGCCGCTCGACTAGCGCGGCCGCTCGATTAGCGCGACAGCATCACTCGGTCATGCGCTGCATCACGGTGTCACGATCGATAAAGCGATGTTTCAGCGCCGCCCCGATGTGACCGGCGACCAGGACGGCCAGGATAATGGCTCCGCCGTCATGGATCGCGTCGGTGAGAAGTCGCAGCGGTTCGTTCTTGCCGATCAATACGGGCAGATTGAAGAGGCCGAAAAAACTCACCGGATGAGCCCCCGCCATTCGGTGCATGTAACCCGAAATCGGTTGGACGAGAATCAGCACGTACAAGATCCAATGCAAGCTGTGGGCGGCGGCGCGTTGCAACTTCGAGATGCTGTCGGGCAACGGCGGGGGTTGGTGGGTGAGACGCCAGCCGAGTCGAATGATGGCCAGCGTGAAAATCAAAATTCCTA
>Ga0187847_10000605_pt1 | contig 38026 bp, 34 predicted proteins | sample June2016WEW_4_10_FD_132458 | JGI IMG/M metagenome (GOLD analysis project Ga0187847, IMG submission 132458) | Peatland microbial communities from SPRUCE experiment site at the Marcell Experimental Forest, Minnesota, USA - June2016WEW_4_10 | ecosystem: Environmental > Terrestrial > Soil >...
ACCGCTCGCCGATGTGGACGTAAATGTTCCCGGCGCGATGGCAATGCTCGCCGCTCCGCTAGTCGTCCAACTCAGCGTGCTGCTGGAACCTGAGTTGACGCTCGCGGGACTAGCCGTGAAGGAACTGATCGTTGGTTTGGCTTCCGAGTCTACCGTAATCGTTTGCAAAGAGGTGACTGAGCCAGCTGGATCGGTCGCTGTTAGCGTGTAGGTGGTCGTCAACGTTGGACTTACGCTCACTGAACCGCTCGTCGACGTGGACGTGAATGTCCCAGGCGCGATCGCAATAGTCTCCGCTCCGCTCGTCGCCCAACTCAGCAAGCTGCTGGAACCGGAGATTATGCTTTCTGGACCGGCTGTAAACGAATTGATCGTTGGCACGGCACCATTTGCAGGGGACTGCATCGACGGATTTACCGAGCCGCAGCCGGCTAATAAAGCACAGCCAAGCAGAATGAGGAAGTGTGCGCTAAGATTCAGACCGAAGGACTTTCTTTCCGGGGAGCTGGGCTTCCTTTCGCAAGAAGAGCTTGTCGACGAAATAGGGTTACCCTCCAACCGTTTGTTGGCAATAGTGTCAAGAGTCAGCGTGCGGGACATCAGCCCAGTTATGGCAGCGTAGTAACCACTGTTCATCGAATCGCCTCAGACAGTTGAAATGCATGTCGGGGGCCAACTGATATCAACGTGGGTTTGTTGCCTTTTGCTCGATTTTCGAGCCGAACACGTGCGATTTGAAACTCGCCTGGATCGCTGGTGAGAGTTCAATGAGAGCCACATGAGACGACACACTTCATGTGCGTCGCGCAGGGTCCGTTGATTTGAAGGCTAAAATCTACCTAAGGCAAGCGCTTTCAATCCTAAGGGACCGAAACACAGTTTGCTGCGGCAGAAAAATATCTTTCCAAGATATAGATGATGCATATCGAGTCGTACTCATGAAATGAGAACGTACGCGCCAAGGTCCAGTCCGAACGACCCAAGTTCCGGGCGCTGGGCCTTCTTCTGCAAGAAGAGCTGATTGAGTCCATCAAGGTCACCCTTCAACATTGGACTTCAACTTCCAACCAAAGTTTGTGTTTTACTTTGCCGGCTGCAATTCACTATACACAATTGCCTCGCCGGGCCTGTCTCCCCGTACAGATTTCCGAGGCAAAGACACAGACGTGCCCGCGTGTCTTTTGGCATAGCAAAAACCAGGATTTTACGTATTTTTCACAAAACACCATTCTGAGCGGCGCTTTCAGAAGCCTGCAACGCCGCAACCCTTTTACGCTCCCGACTTCTTCTCGATTTTGGCCCAGGAATCTTTGAGCGGGAGGGTGCGATTGAAGACCAGACTGCCCGGCGTGGAATCGGGATCGATGCAGAAATAGCCGACGCGCTCGAACTGAAATCGGTCCTCGAGTTTGGCGCTGGCGAGAGAAGGCTCAAGTTTAGCGCCCAAGAGAATCTCGAGAGAGTTGGAGTTGAGATTTTCGAGGACGTCCTGCCCTTCTTCCAGGTCGTATGGATCGGCCTTGGCGAAGAGTTTGTCGTAGAGACGGATTTCGGCGGAGATGGCGTGGGCAGCCGAGACCCAGTGCATGGTTGACTTGACCTTGCGGCCGTCAGGCGAGTTGCCGCCGCGACTGGCCGGATCATAAGTACAGTGCACCTCGATGATGTTGCCGTCCGCATCCTTCACGACGCTTTGCGCTGTTACGAAATAAGCGTTGCGCAAGCGAACCTCTTTGCCGGGCGAGAGGCGATAGTACTTGGGCGGAGGAATCTCGCGGAAGTCGTCCTGTTCAACATAAATCTCGCGGGAAAATGGCACCTGGCGCGTGCCGGCGGAGGGGTCTTCAGGGTTGTTTGCTGCCTCGACAAACTCGACTTGGCCAACGGGATAGTTGTCGATGAGCAGCTTGAGCGGGTGAAGAACGGCCATGGCGCGGCTGGCGCGGCGGTTGAGGTCGTTGCGTTGGAAGTGCTCGAGCATTTCGACGTCGGTGCTGCCGTTGGTGCGCGACACTCCGCTGGCTGCGACGAAAGCGCGTATGGCTTCAGGGGTAAAGCCGCGGCGGCGGAGTCCGCAGAGAGTGGGCATACGTGGATCGTCCCAGCCGTTGACGCGGTTTTCCTGCACGAGTTGGAGGAGCTTGCGCTTGCTGAGCATGGTGTAGGTGATGTTGAGCCGGTCGAATTCAGTCTGATTCGAGGGGAAGATGCCGAGTTGCTCGATATACCAGCGGTAAAGGGGCTGGTGGTCAGCGAACTCCAGAGTGCACATGGAGTGGGTGACACGCTCGATGGAGTCCGACTGGCCGTGCGCGTAGTCGTATATGGGATAGATGCACCACTCATCGCCGGTGCGTTGGTGCGAGGCGTGGAGGATGCGGTACATAACTGGATCGCGCATGTTCAGATTCGGTGAAGCCATGTCGATCTTGGCGCGCAGCACGCGAGTGCCGTCAGGGAATTCGCCGGCTTTCATTCGCTGGAAGAGGTCGAGATTTTCGTCGATTGTGCGGTTTCGAAAGGGCGAGTCTCTGCCGGGCTCGGTGAGGGTGCCGCGGTGCTGGCGAATCTCATCGGCGGTGAGGTCGTCAACGTATGCCTTTCCGGCCTTGATGAGTTGCAACGCCCACTCGTAGAGCTGACCGAAGTAGTCGGAGGCGTAGCAGAGGCGCTCCCAATCGAAGCCGAGCCAGCGCACATCGGCCATGATGGAATCGACGTACTCCTGCTCTTCCTTTTCAGGGTTCGTGTCGTCGAAGCGCAGGTTGGTCTTGCCGCCGAACTCGTCGGCTAGACCAAAGTCGATGCAGATGGCTTTGGCGTGGCCTATGTGGAGGTAGCCATTTGGCTCGGGGGGAAAGCGGGTCTGGATGACGGCGTCGCCGTACTTCTTGGTGCGCACATCCTCGGCGATCATGTCATGGAGGAAGTTGGAGGGAGCGGGAGCGTCCTGAATTGGAGCTTTTGAGCTTTCCGGATTCGAGTTGGTCATGGCAGCTTTCCTTATTTACGAGTGTAACTGTGCTTAACAGAGCGTTTGAAGGCTGGCTTCAGCCTGGCGGAGGCGGGCAAGGCAAACGTCGCGACCGAGAACGGCCATGGTTTCAAAGAGCGGCGGCGCGTTTTTGCGTCCGCAGACCGCGACCCGTATGGGCTGGAAGGCCTGACCGGCCTTCAAGCCAAGGTGCGAGGCGGCAGCACGAAGAGCCTGATCCAGAGAATCGTGATCAAAGGTGGTGTTGGCGAGAACTTCCTGGGCGTGCTGGAGGACGCGGAGAGCCATGGCGGCATCGCCGCCTTTGGGCGGAATCAGCTCGGCCGGGTCGTACGGCGCAAGTTCTTTCAGGAAGAAGAAATCGGCAGCGGCGGCGGCTTCGCCCAGGAGCTTGATGCGCTCGCGAATGAGCGGGGTGACGGCGAGGATTATTTCCGGCCTTGTCTCAAAGCCGGCTTGCGCGAAGAAGGGCGCGAGCTGTCGGCTGAGATCGTCAACGGGCAAGGCGCGAATGTACTCCGCGTTCAACCAAACGGCCTTGGGGTCGAAGGGGTCTTCGTCGCTAAAGTTGATGACGGCGTTGGAGCGATTGACAGCTTCGAGAGTGAAGGCATCGCGCAGTTCGTCGAGCAGCATGAACTCGCGGTCGTTTTTGGGCGACCAGCCAAGGAGACAAAGGAAGTTGACAAATGCCTGGGGGAGGAAGCCGGCGTCGCGGTAAGTGGTCACGCTGACGACGGGGCCGTGCTTGCGCTTGGAGAGTTTGGTGCCGTCAGGAGCGACGAGCAAAGGAAGATGCGCGAATTGGGGCGGCTGGGCGCCAACGGCTTCGAAGATGAGCAGATGCTTGAAGGTATTGGTGAGGTGATCCTGGCCGCGAATGATGTGGCTGATGTGCAGATCAGCATCATCGACGCATGAAGCAAGGTGATAAGTGGGAAAGCCGTCTGAGCGAAGCAGGGCGAAGTCTTCGACCTCGTCGGCGAGCTTGGATTGTTCCCCGTAGACGCAATCAGTGAAGCTAAGGGTCCGGTCTTGGCCGCGGGGGACGCGATAGCGCAGGGCGAACGATTCTCCAGAATTCGCGCGGCGGTCGGACTCCTCGCGGGACATTTCCCTCATTCTGGGGTTGAAGAGCCATGCGCCCTGCGCGGACGACTGGTTTTCGTCACCCGAATGTGCGGGAGTGAAGTCGCGATATGCCAGACCCATTGCAAAGATGGCTTCGGCCTGCCGGCGATGCAGATCGAGGCGTTCCGATTGCTTGTACTCTTCGTCCCATGAGAGACCCAGCCAGCGCAGTCCCTCGAAGATGGACTGAACGCTGGCCTCGGTGTTGCGTTCGACGTCGGTGTCGTCCAAACGCAACACCAGCGTTCCATGATTGTGGCGGGCATAGAGCCAATTGAAGATAAAGGTGCGCGCCCCGCCCACGTGCAGGTAGCCGGTGGGCGAGGGTGCAAAACGGACGCGGGGAGTTTTTTGTAAAGAGGGGGCCGTATCAGGCATCGTGATTGTATGTTATCAATCGCGGCGGCTGCGGCGCTCTCTCTTCGGCTGACGCAGGCCTGCTCAGGCCCTGGGCGGCGGCGGATAGGGTGGTTGCGGCTGCCAGCCAACCCGTGGCGCGGGCACAACTTTCCACTCGGCGAATGCCAAGAAGTAATACAAGAAAAGATTGCCAAGGGGAACAAGATATAGGAGCGAGAGCCAGGGCGAGAAGCCGGCCTTCTTGAGGATGAACCAGAAGGGCACAATGACGATAACAAGGCAGACCACAACGATGACTGAAATGAGCGCCAAAGCGATCATGACCAAGTGCTTGATGACTGCCGGATCAGGTTGATTTTGAACTAGGAGCGCCAAAAATTGCATACAGAAGACTCCGTAAGTGAGATGGGAACTCGCTGCAACGGTATAGCCAAATGCCGGAATTCGCAATGTTTATTTTGAGCACAGGCAAAATGCGTGCTCGCTCAGACTTTGCGCCGGAGATTCAGAATTACTGGTTCTCTGCTCCCAGACTTACGTAATTTCCTCGGTATCGTAGATCAGGCCGCGTTTTTTCGGCACGCCATGAACCGAACTGAGAAGGTCTTCGACAACATCTTCAAGCTGGCGCTGGGTTTCGATGACCGCGCTCATGCTCTTGAGGTCTTCAGGTTCGATGGCGCGCTCGACCAAAGCGATAGCATGGCACTGGGCAACACGGTCAAGTTTGAGCCCCTCGGGAGTTTTGGCCTTGATGCTCACCTGATCGACGCCAAGTCCCAACAGATCTGCGACGCGCGCGCGCATCTCGCCGGAGACGGGGGAAATCTTGGGGCCAGCGAGAATCAGCGTGGTGTCGATGTTCACAATGCGATAGCCGGCGCGTTGCAGCGTCTCCAGCGCCAGGTTGAGGAAGATGGCCGAGTCGGCATTCTTCCAGCGCGGATCACCTGGCGGAAAAAAGCTGCCAATATCGCCCGCAGCTATCGAGCCCAGCAGCGCATCGGTAACTGCGTGCAGCAGGACATCGCCATCCGAGTGACCTTCCAGGCCCTCGGGGTGGTCGAGCGAGAGCCCGCCAATGCGCAGAGGCACGCCCGGCTTGAAAACGTGCGAGTCATAGCCAAATCCGATGCGTGTTTCCATAGTCTCCGTGCCTGTCCTTTAGCAATGACCCGCAGTGATCTCGATCTCGCCCAACCGGAATCAGCGATTGCGCTGGCGCAGATAGAATTCGGCCAGTTCCAGATCGCCCGGGTTGGTTATCTTCAGATTAACCTCAGAGCCGTGGACGACGGCAACCGGGTGTCCGGCGCGCTCAATAACCGAAGCCTCGTCGGTGCCCACAAATCCGTCGGCCATGGCCTCTGCAAAAGCGCTCTTAAGCAGTCCGTAGCGGAAGCCCTGAGGGGTCTGCGCCAGCACCACAAACTCTCGCGGAATGGTTGAAGTAATTAGCGCTCCATGCGCGGTTCGCTCGACCTGCTTGATGGTGTCCACAGCCGGCAGCCCCACGATGGCCGCTCCGTGCTCGACGACTGCGTCAATGGTCCGGTCGATAGTGGCAGCATCGATCAGCGGCCTTACGGCGTCATGCACCAAGACAATGTCGTCAGCCTCGGCAGGCAGGGCGGCCAAAGCGTGAGAAACAGACTCCTGCCGGTTGTCACCACCCTCAACCACACGGACCCGGCCTGCAAAACGGTATTTGTCGGCGTATTCGGCAATCTGCGCCTGAACGCGCTCTATCTCCGTCTTGCGCACAGCCACGTAAATCGCCGTTACCCGCGTCACTGATGCGAATGCGCGCAACGAATGAATCAGGATGGGAACCCCATCCAGCGCCAGAAATTGTTTAGGCTGCGGCCCGGCCATCCGGGTTCCCAGCCCCGCCGCGGGGAGAATCACAAAAACTTGCATATCGGCTGGAGTATATAAGTTAGCCATCCATTTTGCCATTCTTTAATTCAAAGTTCGCGCTCCGGAACGCACCGCCCAAGCGAAATTCCGGTTGCTTTTGTATGTAGCGCGCACAGCGGGAAAGTAAAAATTATAGGACCACGCGCAACCCGCGCAGTTGCCTGCGGCCTGGGAGCCCAGCCAGTATTCCTTGTATGGGCTTGTCTCCAGTTTTGTGAACGGGCCGGTCTTCACAGGCGCGTCATTGTTATCGAAGTTGCCGTGAGAGGCATTTCCCAATCCGGCAAAGTACAGATGCCCCATCTCGCTAGTGGCGCAACTGTCATAGTCTCCGCAAGCAGGATCGGCTGCCGGAAGCCGCCAGCCGGTCAAGCCGGCAAAGCCTCCCTTTTCGTTGAGACTTGTTGCCCAGGCAACGGCCTCGTCCCAGGTTTTCTCCCCGCCGGCGCTCGCATCCTTCAACCAGCTCAACTGCGTGTCCGTGTCATAGACGGTGCCGTCGCGCATATCCACGAGCCTGGCATAGGCGGGAATGGATAGCCCGATAGCTGCGGCCAATACACAGAAAAAGCTCGTTATCGCTCTCATGGCATATCCTCCCGCCGCCATTATATTCATCTTCGTTCTCACGCAGTCTGCACAAATGGGCACACCTACAGGCGAAATGCCGCATTGTCCCGTTATGATCTTGGGGTGCGCCCAACGTTGCTCATCGATACTAAAATGCTCAAGCCCGGACTTCGTCTGGCCGTGGGCCTCTCTGGCGGCGCGGATTCCGTGGCCCTATTGCGGGCGCTGACAGAGCGGTGCAAAGAGCTAGGCATGGTGTTGCACGCCGCCCATCTGCACCATGGCTTGCGCGGAGAAGAGGCGGACGCCGATCTCGCTTTTGCGCGCTCGCTCGCGGCTGATCTTGAACTGCCCTTTCACGAGGCGCGGGTGGACACTGAATCCGGAGCAAAAGCCGACCCGGCAACCGCCAAGCAAGCCGAAACGATTGAGGAAGCCGCACGCCGCCTGCGTTATGGGTGGTTCCGGCAACTGATGGCCTCCGGCGCGGTGGGAGCCGTAGCTACCGCTCACACTCGCGACGACCAGGCCGAAACCGTGCTGGCGAAATTTCTGCGCGGAGCCTGGACCGAGGGCCTAAGCGGTATTCATCCAGTAGTCGAATTTCCTGAAGGCCTCATCCTGCGTCCGCTGTTGGGAAGTACACGGACTGAAATCGAAACCTATCTCACAGCGCTGGGCCAGCAGTGGCGCGAAGACTCGTCCAATCGTCACCTCACATTTACCCGCAACCGCATCCGGCACGAGTTGTTGCCGCTGCTGGAGGGATGGAATCCGCGCCTGCGCGACCACATGGCGCAAATGGCACAGCTGGCCCTCGATGAAGAGGCGTGGTGGCAGGTTGAGCTAGCCCGCATTGGGCCGCAATTGCTCTTGCCTGGCCGTCCAGTAAGAGGGGGCGGGCGCGAGGCTGCTGCGGGCTTGGCTCTCGATATCACGCGGCTGGATGCGCTCGCTCCAGCCCTTCAACGGCGGCTCTTGCGCTATGCTGCGGAGCAGTTGGGCGCGGCAGTCGATTTTCCATCAACTGAGGCTCTGCGCTCTATGGCCCTCGCTGGCCGTGCCGGGCAGAAGCTCGAACTGGCCCAGGGGCTTCGAGCGGAGCGAACGCACCGCGAATTGCGGCTGGCTGTTCTGCCGGTTGCAGCAACAGGCGTTGCAGCTGCGCGAACTACTCCCGAATACACCGTGGCCGTTCCAGGCGAAATTCTTGCCCCAGCTTTTGATCTGTGTCTCCGGATCGAAGCACCTGGAACTTACGCGGGTCAAACCGCTATGTTGCGCAACTGGAAGCCGGGTGACCGCGTCCGGCTGCGCTACTCCTCCGGCCCGTGCAAGGTGAAGGAAGTTTTGGAGCGCCTGCGGGTCACCGGCTCCAGCCGCACTCTCTGGCCGGTCCTCGAAGTGAACGGGCGCATCGCGTGGATGCAGGGAGTCGAATTGGAGCCGGAGCCGGGATTCCGCATTGAAGCAACCACCCTGAAGACCACAGCCATGCCGTCTCCAAAGTCACCTTCAGCTGGCGGTTGATCTCCCGACGGTCCCTGGAATTGACCCTTTGAACACTTCAAGTTTGCCGAGGTTGAGAGTACAATTGAAGTTACTGCTTCTCCGAGCGGCAGAGGGAGAGTGTCTGCCCAAATCCCCTTGGTGCACTTTCTGTGACTTTGAGGAACGTACCAGCGTCTAATGGATGAGGTAGGCGATGCTGGAGACCCGTTCAGCGGCTTCTCCACCACCGAAAGAGAGGAACCCTGGTGAATTCAACCGCCAAATCAATCTTGTTCTGGGCTTTTATCTTCATTTGCCTCATGGTGCTCCTGAGCATGTGGACGAAGAGTGGGACCGGGGGCAAAGACGCAGAGATTTCTTACTCTGACCTGTACAACCAGGTGAAACAGGGGAAGGTAGCCGACGCCGAGGTTCAAGGCCCGGAGTTGCACGGACACATGAAGGCCACGCCCAAGGAACAGTTCCACACCCATGTCGGTGATCATTACGAGGGGCTCGAGGCTGCTTTCCTGGCCTCTGACGCTCACTTTTCCAAGAAGGAACCACAGAGCAACATCCCCTTGCAGTTGCTGACCACCCTGGGTCCGTTTGTCCTGCTCATAGGCATCTGGTTCTTCTTCATGCGGCAGATGCAAGCCGGCGGCAACAAGGCGCTATCGTTCGGTAAGAGCCGCGCGCGCCTGCTCTCCATGCAGCAGAAGAAGATCACATTCAAAGACGTGGCCGGCGTGGATGAGGCGAAGGAAGAGCTCAAGGAGATCATCGAGTACCTGAAGGAGCCCGCCAAGTTCCAAAAACTTGGCGGACGCATTCCCAAGGGCGTTCTGCTGGTGGGCCCTCCGGGAACCGGCAAAACGCTGCTGGCGCGCGCTGTGGCCGGCGAAGCCAATGTGCCGTTCTTCTCCATCTCTGGTTCGGACTTTGTTGAGATGTTCGTTGGCGTAGGCGCAAGCCGCGTGCGCGACCTCTTTGAGCAGGGTAAGAAAAACGCACCCTGTATCATTTTCATCGACGAAATCGACGCTGTGGGCCGCCATCGTGGTGCGGGCCTGGGCGGCGGACACGACGAACGCGAACAGACACTCAACCAGTTGCTGGTGGAGATGGACGGCTTTGAATCCAACGACGGCGTGATACTGGTGGCTGCCACCAATCGCCCCGACGTGCTCGATCCGGCACTGCTGCGCCCCGGCCGCTTCGACCGCCGCGTGGTGGTGGGATTGCCCGACGTGCGTGGCCGGGAAGAAATTCTCGGCGTCCACGTAAAAAAGGTTCCGGTCTCTGACGATACCAATCTCAACGTGCTGGCTCGCGGCACACCCGGCTTCAGCGGCGCAGACCTGGCCAATATGGTCAACGAAGCCGCGCTGAGCGCCGCGCGCATGAACCGCAAGCAAGTGACCATGTACGACTTCGAAGTGGCCAAGGACAAGGTGCTCATGGGCGCCGAACGCAAGTCCATGCTGCTCACCGAGGAGGAGAAGCGGGTAACTGCCTATCACGAAGCGGGCCACGCGCTGGTGTCGATCATGCGCGAGCATTCCGACCCGATTCACAAGGTCACCATCATTCCGCGCGGCATGGCCCTGGGCGTCACCATCTTCTTGCCCGGCGACCGTCACAACTACACGCGGGAATACCTGGAAGCCAATCTCGCCATCGCGTACGGCGGACGCGTAGCAGAAGAGATCTTCCTTAACCAGATGTCAACCGGAGCGGGCAGCGATATTGAAAGCGCCACCGATCTGGCTCGCCGCATGGTCTGCGAATACGGTATGAGCCGCCTCGGGCCTCTTACCTTCGGCAAGAAGGAAGAGCAGATTTTCCTAGGCCGCGAGATCGCGCAGCACAGGGACTTCAGCGAAGAGACGGCCCGGCAAATTGATTTGGAAGTGCGCCGCCTGATCGATGAGGCTTACCAGTCGGCACACAACATCGTTGAAAACAACGCCGACGCCATGCACCGCATTTCCGCAGCCCTGCTGGAGCGCGAAACCATCGACGCCGAAGAGGTAAGGATGCTCATCGAAGGCAAGGAGCTTCCTCCTTTGCGTTCGAGCTTAGCGACGCCAAGCGACACCGGCAGCCCCGATGTGCAACAGGTGCTGAAGCCGGAAAGCCGCAGCGGGCCAAACTACCCTGAAGGCTCGCCTTCACCGGCATAACGACAATGCAATTCAAACAAGAGAAGAGGGCCGCTCCGATGGAGCGGCCCTCGCTGTTTGGCTGGCCTCAACTCAGAAAATTTTGTAGCTCATGCCCACGCTGGCGCCGTATGGCGAAATGCTGGAATTGTTCCACCAGGGCCAGTACTGATATTCAAAATCCACTGGACGAAGAGTGAGGTGTTTGGTCAGCTTCACGTCCATGCCGCCGCCGAATGCGAAATCGGTGTATTGGGCCTTGCCTGTGAGACTCCCAAATAAATAGCCGAAGTCCATCTTCGAGAAGCCGAACAGTGTCTTGCCATAAACGGTCGCTCTCCCGAAGCGATATAGCGGGAGTTTCGGGCCAGCCAGGTAGTTGTCCTGGTGAATATCCGCGTATTGGTTCCAGCGCTGCCAGCGACCTTCGGCCTCGAACTGCACCCAACGGTTCACCTTCAAGTCAACATAGGCGCCCGCGCCTAACAGGGGAAACTGGCTTGTTTGAGACACGGGAATGCAATAAAAGCCCGGTTGACATGGTTCAGAAGGATTAGCCTGAACGACCCAATTCCCCTCAAAGTCAGGCTGGAAAATGGAGGCCATTCCGCCTGCACTGAGCGAAACCTGCCGGCCAGTAGCCGAAGGAACGACTTGCGCGCCAGCGACCACGACTCCGGCGGCAAACAAAATCGAGAAGCAAACTGTACCAAATCGTCTCATATGCAAATCGTATTTTCAGTCGGGGACTATCTTCGTTTCTCGGTTAGAGTTCAGTCGAACACTTCTTGAATCCCCAGTCCGGCAATAGGACCGGAATATCAACTGGCACATTCCGGTCTGGGGGTTCCTTATCGCCGTTACTGCTGTGCTGGAGGCGGCGGGCCGGTTGGTTGCTGGGCAGCGTCGCCGGAAGCGGGCTCCGCCGCAGGCGGAGTTGCCGCCGGACTAGCCGGTGCGGGAGTAGCGTTAGCTGGAGAAGTGGCGGCAGGCGCGGCAGGAACTGTTGTAGCAGGCGCCGCGGCGGGAGCCGAGGCAGCGGGCGGCGTCAGCCGCGACACATCATAGCGCTGCAGCTTGTAAAAGATCGGCGTCACTTCCAGCGGCATCTTGTCGCGCGGGTTCATGTAGGGGTAAATCTTTGCGCTCATCTGGTGAACCCTGTCGTCCCATGGGTCGGTTTTCAGCCAGCTGCCAAGAGGCAGGGCCGGGCGCTGAGTGAGGTCGTCCCAGTTCAACCGAGGCGACATCCGCATCAAATCGGCCATCCACGGGGTGCCGTCAGCCTGGAGCAGCGAGTCGCCGAGAGTAGCCGTGTTCAGGGCCTTGAGCTCCTTTTCCCTCTCGACCAACTGCGTGTAGTAGAGGCCCGCAGAGGCTAGCTTGTCCTTGTACATGGAGTTCCCGAGGTACTCCATGGCGCGTTTGGCTGCGTCCGTATTGTCGCTGTTGGAGTGGTACATGTCGATCTTCTGAAATGTCGCCTGGTCTGGGAACATCAGCCGGTCATTGAAGGCATAGCGGGTATCGATGTGATGCCCCATGACGATGTGAGCCAGCTCCATGGCCACCACTGAAGCAATCGACTCTTCGCTGGGCAGCGTATCGATAAGCCCCTTGCTGATCAGGATGGTGTTGCCGACAGTCGTAGTCTCCACCGTATCCGTCAACAGAATGCGCGTATGCACAGGTTCGGTGAAGGCCAGATTATTGGGCACCTGCAGGTTGATGACAATCTGGTCCAGCACCGTATTCTCATATCCGCCGGGGGTCAGCGGCGCAACCAGTCCCGCCTCAACCAACCGGTCGATCACGTTGTTCTCCGCCTGCGTGACCCAGGCGCGCGTGGCTTGCAGTGGACCCACATCCTGGGCGTCGTCGCTCCTGTCTTCCGCGTCTTCCACCTTCACGCTCACATTCTCGCTCTCTCGCGTAGGCAGCTTGAGCGAGTAGCCCCAGAAGTGCGTTTGGGCCTTGAGCCCGGCAGATTTGTCGTTTTCGGTCTGGTGGGTTTCCTCAACGTAGATCGCAACCGGCAGCCAGATTCCCGGCTGCACATTCATGCGCCAGCTGTCGAAGTGGAAATAGTACTTCTTGGACTCGTCATCACTGGGTCCGGTATATGTGCCGTTCAGGCGGACTATGTTGCCATCCACGTCCTCAACCCAGATGCGTCCGTAGAACCGGCCCATATCAGAGACCTTGGGCTGAACGTCGTAAACCCAGGTGCGCACCGACCCAAGAAATTCCCGCCGCACAAAGCTGAATACATAGTGCTCGGAGTCGAAGCTGGTGGGATCCAGAAACATCATCTCAGTGAATCCCAGCGGCTTGTAGATGACATGATTATCCAACCCGAGCGCCCTGGTCAGCCCTGCGATGGATGCAACCGAGCCTTTGAAAAAACCGCGCTTTTCTCTTTCGCGCGGATTGTACGTCTCGTCAAAGAAGCCCTTGCCAAAGTCAACGCGGCTCAACATGTACACGTCGGAAATCGGCACTTGATAGAGCTTGATATCCGGCCGTGTGTTCTGGATATAGGTTTCTACCAGGGGCGTGCGTTCCTGGATGCTCTTTATCAGCACCTTTTCCCGACCAATGGCCTTCTCAACCAACGCTGCCTGGTCGGGCGTGAGCTGGTGAACTTGTGAAAACTTCGGCGCCTTCTTCGCGTGTGCAAGAGTGGCACTTAAGCTGACGAGCAGTAAAGCGAGGAAGAACTTACGAAACGTCATGTCAAGCTCCTAAGCTGTCTTTTCCAAGTCTTCCTCCGCCGCTTGCACCGATCCGGATTCCCGCGGCTGAGAGCAACTGTGGGTCATGCGTGCAATTCCGATGTTACGCCAACTGAAACGTAATAGTGATGTTAGTCGTCATGTCAACTGCTTGTCCGTTGCGCATGGCCGGGCGGAGTACGCGCCCCTGCTGCACGGCGCTGCGGGCCTGCTCGTCCAGTCCGTGACCGAGCCCCTGCAGCACGCCCAGCACCTGTATTTTCCCATCGGCGAAGAAGGTCACGCGCAGCACCACGTTGCCTTGAATCTTCAGGTGGCGGGCCTCATCCGTGTACGTAGGCTTTGGGATGGAAACCTCCGGCTGCGTGCTCGCCAGCACCGGCTTGGCGACGACCGGGGTTTGCGCAACCGTTGCGGTCGGAATGGCGACTGATGCAACCTTGCCCGTAACGCCCGTGGAGGCGCTATTCTTCATGGTGCCGGGAACCGGCGCTGAGGCCACTTTGCCCACCACTCCCGCATTCGACCCGAACTTGGTTCCATTGCCAAAACCCGTCGATCCCACTAAACCGTGTGGTGCGACGGCCGGACCGCGCATGCCACCATAAGGGTTGCCGATAGCCGCCACAGTGGCAGGCCGCGTGGCATTCGGATTGGGCGTGACGCCAAAGGTCTGCCCAAAATGCACCGGGGCCGTGGAGGGCTTCTGGCGGTTGTCTTGCGCCGGCATGGCCGCCGCGGCTAGCGCAGACTTGGGCTGCGGCGCCAGAATCACCGCCAGCTTCGCTTCCTTGATGACGGGCATGGCAAGTTTCGCTTCCATCTGGATCGGCTTCAGTTCCGGCTTGGGCTCCGGCGTGGGCATCTTGATCTTCGGCGCCTCAAACTTCACTTCCAGGAGCTTAGGTGGATCCTTTATGGGAGGCGGAGGCGGAATCTTCGCCTTCGGCGGCGGAGGAGGAGGATTGGTCGGCAAAATCAACAGCGTCTCTTCATGGCGGTGCTGACTGATCGTCTTCCTCGCTGCCGCTCCAAGGTAGAGAAAAAGGCAAAGCATCAGCCCGTTAATTGCCATACTGGTGATAAAAGAGCCGACGCTCCGCTCGGCTTCTGGGAGTAATCCGAAAGTTGCCCGTCCAGTATCAGCCTGTCCTGAATGAGGCTTCTCTGCCATGATCTCAATCCTCGCTGACGGCCATCAGGGCCGTGCGCTCTGGCTTCAACTGTGTCCTGCAAGACCCTGCTTCGAAAGATACGGCCTCATCGAGTCCGGCTGCCAAACCGGATTCAAATTGCTTTCGCACATTTCGGGTAGGTAGCGAGGAAACTCGTGCTTCATGTCTCTCTTCGGCGTTTCTAGAAATAATAGCGCATCTACCATCAGACCCTGGCTCGCGAGCCTCGGCGCAATGCAGACTCCCGGGTGCATAAACTCTGGACATCCCTATACTCCAATTCGCGTCCAGGGCATCCGCCAAGAAAACAACCCCTCCACAGTGGGAAGGTATCCGCTGCCGACCCCCCGCCAGCATGGCCTCAACCTAGGTCATACTCGGCGTAGCCATTGGCAGCGCAGATTTGGGAAACGGTAAGCCGTCTTTTCGACGGTCTGATCGAAGCAGCCCCAGGCTAACCCCGTCATGCCCTCTGTAATAAACTTTAGGCTAAACCAAAGTTTTTGGGAAGTGACGGCTGACCTTTAGGTTAAACCAAAGTAAGTAGGGAAGGAACCGCTTTTTTATGAAGATTCTGGTAACAGGTGGCGCGGGGTACATAGGTGGTACCGTAGCTGGTTTGCTGGCGAAATGTGGGCACCAAGCCGTTGTTTTTGACAACCTTAGCCATGGCCATCGGGACCTGCTTCCGATGGGTGTGGAATACATCCAAGGAGAGTTGGCTGACCGGCCCGCGCTTGAAAATATTTTCTCCTCGGCGAAGGAGCTGGGAAGCCCATTCAACGGCGTAATGCACTTTGCAGCCCTCATCGAAGCTGGCGAGTCCATGCTCTTTCCTGAGCAGTTTTTCCGCAACAATACCGCTTCTACCTTGTCTCTGCTGGAGGCGATGCTCGCTCATGGGCCGCGCCGGCTGGTCTTCTCTTCAACAGCCGCTGTCTATGGCGAGCCGGAAATAGTTCCAATCAAAGAGGATGCCCGTCTGCTGCCCACGAATGCCTACGGCGCTTCCAAGCTCCTAGTTGAGGAGATGCTCGGCTGGTTTCATCATATTCACGGCCTGCGCTATGCCTCCCTGCGCTACTTCAATGTTGCCGGCGCTCCAGAGGGTCCAGACGGCATCACCCGAGGCGAGGCCCACCAGCCCGAGTCACACCTCATTCCTCTCGTCCTCGATGTCGCATTGGGCCGCCGCCCGTCTATCCGTATCTATGGCGACGACTATCCCACCCCCGATGGCACCTGCATCCGCGACTACATCCACGTCTCCGATCTGGCCGATGCCCATTTGCTCGCTTTGAAAGAGCTGGAAACTCCGGCTGCCGCCAAAGCCGGTCTCATCTTTAACCTTGGCAACGGGCAGGGCTTCAGCGTTCGCGAGGTCATCGAATCGGCCCGCCGCATCACCGGCCACGCCATTCCAACCGAGACTCATCCACGCCGCCCCGGTGACCCAGCAGTGCTAGTTGCCAGCAGCGAAAAAGCCATCAGTGAACTGTGCTGGAAGCCCCGCTACACCAAGCTCGACGAGATCGTCCGCACCGCATGGATCTGGCATCAGAAGCGGTACGCTAACTAGCTGAGACGATGCGCTGAAAGAGACCTTCCGCTTTGCCACTTGCCGTTTGTATGCTTCTATCGGTAAAGTGTCTTCCAAGCGCAGTCTCAGCGGGAGTGCGCCGCTTGGCCTGCTGTGAGATGTTTCGATTCTTCATTCCCAAAAGGATCCTGCATGTCTTCCCTGCCCGTTTCCGCTGTTGCCAGTCCAGCTCGTGCGCTTGCCAGTCAGGACATCGACTCTACGCTGCGTGAGAACCGTGTCTTTCCGCCACCGCCGGAGTTCAGCGCCAAGGCTCATATCCAGAGCCTGGAGCAGTACGAGGCTCTCTACAAGGAATCGATTGCAGACCCCGAAGCCTTCTGGGCCGGTGTCGCCAAGGACCTGCATTGGTTCAAGCCATGGGATAAGGTCATGGAGTGGAATCTCCCTTCGGTTCAGTGGTTTGTGGGTGGAAAGTTAAATCTTTGCTACAACTGCGTGGATCGCCACGCGCTCGGCGAACGCCGCGATAAAACTGCGCTGATTTGGGAAGGCGAGCCGGGCGAGGTGCGCCGGTTGACCTACGCCGAGCTATATGCCGAGGTGCAGCGGTTCGCCAACGCTCTCAAGGCGCTGGGCATCCGCAAAGGCGACCGCGTCGCGGTCTACATGGGCATGAGCCCGGAACTCGCCATTGCCCTGCTGGCCTGCGCGCGCATCGGCGCCATCCATTCCGTGATTTTCGGGGGGTTTGCCGCTAACGCCATTGCCGACCGCGTTAATGACTCCGGCTGCGTCGCCATTCTCACCCAGGACTCGAGCTACCGCCGCGGCAATGAGATTCAGCTCAAGCGCACCGTCGACGAAGCAATGAACGCTTGCCGCACCGTCAAGCACGTGGTCGTCCTCCGCCGTACCGGTTCGCCTGTGAACATGGTCGAAGGACGCGACCATTGGTGGCACGACCTGATGGCCGCCGCAGCTCCCGAGTGCCCCGCCGAGCACATGGACTCCGAGGATCCGCTGTATATTCTGTATACCTCAGGCACCACCGGCAAACCCAAGGGGCTGGTTCACACCACTGGCGGCTATGCCGTGCAGACCTACATCACTTCGAAGTACGTCTTCGATCTGCGCGACGAGGACATTTACTGGTGCACTGCCGACATTGGCTGGGTCACCGGGCACTCATATGTCGTCTATGGTCCGCTGCAAAACGGCGCCACCGTGATGATGTACGAGGGCGCTCCTAACTGGCCCGAGTTTTCCCGTTTCTGGAAGATCATCGACGACCACAGGATCACCATTTTCTATACCGCACCCACAGCCATCCGCGCCTTCATCAAGTGGGGCGACCAGCATGTCGAGAAGCACTCCCTGGCTTCGCTGCGCCTGCTCGGCACAGTCGGAGAACCCATCAACCCCGAGGCCTGGATGTGGTATCGCGAGAAGATCGGCCACAACCGCTGTCCTATCGTCGATACCTGGTGGCAAACTGAGACCGGCGCCATCCTGATTGCGCCCATTCCCGGCGCGGTGCCCACCAAACCCGGCTCGGCTACGCGGCCTTTCTTCGGGATTCAGCCTGAGGTGGTCAACAAGGAGGGTAGGCCTGTGCCCGCCGGCCACGGCGGCCTGCTCATCGTGCGCAAGCCATGGCCTTCAATGGCCCGCACCATCTACGGCGACTACGAGCGATTTCAGAAGACTTATTGGAGCGACATTGAAGGTTGTTACTTCACTGGCGATGGCGCGCGGCAGGACGAGGACGGCTATTTCTGGCTGATGGGCCGAGTGGATGACGTCATCAACGTCAGCGGCCATCGCCTCGGCACCATGGAGGTCGAGTCGGCCCTGGTCGCGCACCCCAAGGTGGCCGAGGCTGCCGTTGTGGGCCGTCCAGATGAACTAAAGGGCCAAGCCATCTCGGCGTTCGTCTCGCTCGAAAGCGGCAATCAGCCCAGCGAAGAGTTGAAAGACGAATTGCGTAAGTGGGTCTCGAAGGAGATAGGCTCCCTCGCCCGCCCTGACGATATCCGCTTCACCGAAGCCCTGCCCAAAACCCGCAGCGGCAAAATCATGCGCCGCCTGCTTAGGGAACTTGCTACCCACGGTGAGATTAAGGGCGATACCACAACCCTCGAAGACTTCACTGTCATCGCCAAGCTGCGCGAGGCTGAGGAAGGTTAAGCATTGCATGGAGCAGCCGCTCGCTATCAGCTCCCACAGGGTTCGCGGTTTCCCAAGTCTGAAAATCAGACCTGGCCACTGCGAGCGAAAAGCGAGCGACTGCCGCACTGCAGGTGCTCAAATCCGCCAGTTGTCGGCGCGCCAGTTCTTGATGCGTTCCTTGATCTGCTTGCGGCTCAGGTTGCCCTCCAGCGCCTGCTTGGCCAATTCCACCACCTCGTCATCTGCGGCGAAACGCAGGCCGATCAACTGGTCCTCGGTAAGGCGATAGATCTGCGCATGCCACGCCGCAGGAGCCAAAGCCTGCAAACGCAGCCGCTCCTCAAGCCGAATTACGCGGTCCTGCACCTTCAGCGGATAAGTGCGCAACTTGAAGAAAGGGATGAACACCGCCACCGAAAGCACCACAAACCAAGCCGAAGTGATCGGAGCATCACCCCAGTGGTGTACCAGGTGGGCGATCGCAAAAACCAGATTTGCGACCAATACGAAAAGCGTAAAAAAGTGGAACTGCGGATCGATCCGCCCGTGGTTCTTGAAACTCTGCTGCGAAGACTTACTCATGTGCAACCTTGATTCCTCTCAGGCCGGAGTTGGCTGTCACGGCAGCGTGAATTTCCGCGGTACCAATGACAGCAGCGCTGGGGACCTGCGCACCCGCGCTGTCGGGATTTTGCACGGCTTCAGGCGGAGCTGTCAACGCCAACAAATTGTCTGGCGCAAGCATCTGCGGATGCTTGGGGATTAGATGATGGCGGCCGCGCGCAAGATAATCCGCGAATAATCCTCCGGCAAGGTAGGGATTAAACACCGCAATGGGGATAGCATAGCCGGTCGTAGAGAGCGATTCTGCTATGCTTTTGTTCCTGTGACTCAGGCGGCGATAGCCGGGGATCTGCGGAATCTCGAAGATTGCAAAATGCATCTCGGGATGCTGGGCCGCATAGCGCTCCAGCTTGTAGGCAAGTTGCTTGGGAGTGGTCATGCCTGCGTCTGGAAAGACATTGCGTTCAAAGGTGCCCGGAAAGTAGAAATTAAGGGTGAACCGCGCAAAGTCCGCACAGTTGCTGAACAGCAGGCTGAAGTGCGAACGATTCCTGCGATCGTTCATGTATGCGATGAAGGCATCATCCTGTTCCACGCTGGTTTCAAATCGGAAGGCGTAGATGCGGCGCTCATAGGAGAGGCCCACCAGCTGCGTCCAGCCGTCACTCATAAAGTCTCCGGCCTGCAGGTGCTTTCCCAGGCTGAGCAGATGAGCTTCGCGATAGCGGTCACGCAGTCGCTGAACAGTCGCGCGGTCAGCACGCGCGGGAACCTGGGAAGGCTCTTCTACCGAATAGAGGTACGGAATCATCGGCATCGCTACCCAATCGTACCCATCAATGCCCTTGTAGCGCGCAATTACAGCGCCCATCTCGCCGACCTCGCAGCGGCGCAGTTTGACAGGAGTCTCGGCGCAGATGTGCTCGAAGTAAATAGCATTATGCCCGGTGGGGTTTACGGAGCCAAAAAAGCCATATGGTTCCTCCATCAGCAGAGCAGCTTGCGCACTGCTTGGCGCAGGGTAGATGGTCAGAACCGCTAAAGCCATGAGAGCAAATGCAAATGTGCGCAGTCTTGCGTCGAGAGCATTGGTCCTCCTTGGTTAAAATGCTTAATTTCCTCTCAGTATGCCCAGCTTCCGGGAAATGAGCTGCAAACTGACGGTCACGCAATCTGGCATCGCGCCTGCCGCTGTAAGGAGCTTCGCCCAGAGAAGCCGCCGAGGGGCAAGGTGAGCTCTTTTGCTCATGTTGACACGGATACTGAGGGAAAGTTGCAAAGGAAACTGTGAAATTCGGGTCAATCCCAGTCAGAACCCCATCATCACCGGCTCCATCTCCAACTGAATACCAAAGTGCTTTTTGACAGCAGCGGTAATCTGACTGGCAAGCGCCAATATCTCCGCCGCGCTGGCTCCGCCGCGTCCATCGCGCGCGCCACGATTGACGAGCGCCAGTGTGTGCCGCGTAGAGATCGCAGCCGAACCCAGTGCATATCCCTTATTGAAACCGGCCTGCTCAATAAGCCATGCTGCCGGAACTTTGACCCGTCCCAGGTTCTCTTCACCGGGCCCGGCTGGAAAGCGCGGTGGCGCCTTATCGCTCGCTGCTGCAATCTGGCGAAGTTGTTCCTCGTCGACCACTGGATTCTTGAAGAAGCTGCCCGCACTGCGGCAATCTGGGTCGCTCTCGACAATCAACATTCCCTTTGCCTGGCGAACGAGCCGCACCTGCGCCGCGACCTCGGCAAGACTCGGCTGTTTGCCGTCCGGAAAGGCCCGTTGCAAGTCGGCGTAGCGAAGCGTCGGTGCGCCGCCTAATGTGAGCCGAAAATCAACGCTAGTGACAATGTACCGCCCGCGATCTGCTGAGTTGAAGCGGCTATGGCGGTAACCAAAGCCACATTCAGAGGCGTCAAATTCTTTTGCTTCGTGCTCCTGGAGGTCGAACGTGCGAACCCGTTCAATAACCGAAGCAACCTCCTGCCCGTAAGCGCCGACATTCTGAACCGGAGTTCCGCCTACCGTGCCGGGGATCCCGGCCAGGCACTCTACTCCAGCGCAATTGTCCTGCACAGCGCGCTCGACAAAGCCGTCCCACTCTTCGCCAGCCGCTACCTGATAAATCCTCCGCTCTGTCTGGCTCGGCGTCTTCGGCTCGCCCGGCGCATTCACTGCCGCAATCCCGCGCAGCGCCACTCGTAGCACCAGTCCGTCGAATCCCGCGTCAGAGACCAGCAAATTGCTGCCCCCGCCCAACACAAACAGCGCCACTCTGCGCTCACCTGCCCAGGCTGCGGCTTCGGCAATCTCCTCTTCGCTTGCGGCCTCGATAAACCAGCGCGCCGGACCGCCTATTCCAAAGGTGGTGAAAGGTGCAAGCAGCTTGTCTTCTTCAATAAGCATCAGTTAAAAGGCTACACCACTGGACGAATCGTCGAACAGACTCCGCGCTGTTGCGAGCATTGGCAAATACTGCTTCCCTTCAAGCAAAACGGCCCCACGCGAGGGGCCGTCTTGGTCTTGCCCGCAGCGAGGAGATCAGTGGCCGTTAGCGTCCACGGGCATCTTCTGCACCTTGCTGTGACGAGTTGAGTAGCTGAAGTAGATCACCAACCCCACAGCCATCCAGCCGATCAACACCTCCCACGTGATGCGTGGAAGCCGCGTCATGAGATAGAACGCAGTGATGATGCCCATGATCGGCACCAGGGGCACGAACGGCGTCTTGAATGGCCGGTGCAAATCGGGATGACGCACCCGCAGAACCCACACTCCGGCGCAAACGATCATGAAGGCCAGAAGTGTGCCGATGTTTACCAACTTGGCAAGCTGATCGATGGGCAGGAATCCGGGCAGGACGGCCACGATCACGCCGACTGCGATGGTGGAGATCCAGGGCGTGCGGAATTTGGGATGGATGGCCGAGGCCCATTTGGGCAACAGGCCGTCCTTCGACATGGAGAAGAAGACGCGCGATTGACCCAGCAACATCACGAGCATCACGGTGCCTAATCCGAAGACCGCTCCAACATTGACCAGCAGCTCTCCCCAGCCGACGCCGGTGACCTTGATGCCGAGCGCAACAGGTGCGGCCACGTCCAGCTCTTTGTAGTTCTTCAGGCCGGTGAGGATGGTGGATACCAGGATATAGAGGACAGTGCAGACGGCGAGCGAACCGAGGATGCCGATGGGCATATCCTTCTGCGGATTCTTGGCCTCTTGAGCCGCGGTCGAGACGGCGTCAAACCCGATGTAGGCGAAGAATACCGAGGCTGCGCCTAGCGCAATTCCGTTCAATCCAAAGTGCCCATGCCCGTCCGACGGCGGGATGAATGGGTGCCAGTTATGCATGGCAAGCGAAGGGTGCATGATCAGGAAATAACCGCCAAGCACTATAAAAATGCCTACAATCGTCAGCTTTACAATCACGATTGCCGTGTTTAGATTGGCCGATTCCTTGATGCCGATTACGAGCACAGTGGTGATGGCCGCAATCGCCAGCATAGCCACAAGGTTGAAGAGCCCGGTGGCATGTTGCAACCCGACGGCTGAAATCCCGGAAGGCAACGAGGCCAAGGGCATCCACTGGTCCTGATAGAACACCAGTGGCGTGCCAGGCGTAGCCGTCAATTGCGGCGGAATGTGGATATGCAATTGCTGCAGCAGCATATTGAAATATCCCGACCAGCCGGAGGCCACTGTAGCCGCGCCGAAGCCATACTCCAAGCCCAGGTCCCATCCGATGATCCAGGCCACCAACTCGCCGAGCGTAGCGTAGCCATAGGTGTAAGCCGACCCGGCGATTGGGATGATGGAGGCAAACTCGGCGTAGCACAGGCCAGCGAAGGCGCAGACAACACCTGCGAGCACAAAGCTCAACGATACCGCCGGGCCCGCAGCCGTGGCCGCCGCTGTGCCGGTGAGCACAAAGATTCCCGCACCGATGATGGCGCCGATGCCAAGAGTGATAAGGTTCAGAGCGCCAAGTGAACGCCTGAGCGTATGTTCGCCCTGTTCACTGGCCTCCGTGGAGAGTAACGACATGGGTTTGATGCGCAGCAGTCTGGACATGAATGAGGGACTTCCTCCTCAGCAGTTGATACCGGATTAAGTTTGCTTCGCCGAGGCCTGATTTGCCGTGCGCCGCGACCAGAAAAAATACACAGGAATGCCGAGCAAAACCAACACAAGGCCCGGCCAAGTGTACTGAGGCTTGTACCGCAATAATACGACACAGATCCAGCCTGCCAGGAAGATGTAAAAGGCCGGCAGCAGCGGATAGCCAACAGCCTTGTAAGGCCGGGGAAGATCTGGTTTTTTGAAACGAAGCACGAACAGCCCCACGATGGTGAGAATGTAAAACACCAGCACCGCAAAAATGATGTAGTCCAGCAACTGGCTGTAAGAGCCTGAGACGCACAGCACAGTGGTCCATGCAGCCTGCACCAGCAAGCCCGCCGCTGGAGTCTTGTAGCGTGGATGCAGCTTGCCCACCGACTTGAAAAACAATCCGTCCCGGCTCATCGCGTAGTAGACGCGCGCTCCGGCCAGCGACATTCCATTAGCGCAGCCAAAAGTCGAAATCAAAATCGCGGCAGCCATCAGCCACGCCCCATATGAATGGAAGACCTGTTCCAGAGCCGCAGTGGCCACGCGATCCTGCGTTGCATGATCAATGCCGCGCGAAATGACAGTCGCACCATTCGGGTCGCCGTGCATGGGCAATACAAGCAAGTAGCTCAACGACACAAGAAAATAAATCGTCAATACAAATCCCGTGCCCAGCACCAGCGACAGTGGAATGTTTCGCCTGGGATTTTTCACCTCGCCAGCAGTGAAGGTGATGTTGTTCCATGCGTCTGAAGAGAACAGCGAACCCACCTGCACCACGGCGAGAATCACCAACACGTTAACCAGTACCATCGGACCGCCGACGCCCACCTGGACCAGATGCATCGAGCTCCAGCCGGAATTCTTCCAGAACTGGCTCCAGCTCGCGCCGAAATTCGCATTCCACGCCGAGGCATTGCGCCCCACAGTGAAGGCCAGCAGAATCAGGCCACCGAGCGCCAGCGCCTTGGCCGTTGTGAAGACGTTCTGGATTAGCGCGCCAAGCTTCACGCCGCGAATGTTCACAAACGCCAGAAAGATTACGACAACAATTCCGGTCAGATTGGCCGTGCTGACGCCGATCTCCATGTTGCCAAGCACCATCGGCCCCACCCGGAGTGCGGGCACGTGGGCGATGTGCCAAAGCCAGTTGTCACTGGAGACGGCGGGAAAAAACACGCCGAGAAACTTGCCAAAGGCCACGGCGACGGCAGCGATCGTCCCCGTCTGAATCACGAGGAAAAGCGTCCAGCCGTAAAGAAATCCCCACAACGGCCCCAGGGACTCGCGCAGATAAACGTACTGGCCACCGGCTTTCGGCATCATCGCCGCCAGCTCGCCGTAACTGAGGGCGGCGGTCATGGTCAGAATCGCCGTCACCACCCACGCGCCCAGAAAGAGCGCCGGAGAGTTGGTGCCGCGAGCAATGTCTGCCCCGACAATGTAAATGCCGGAGCCGATCATCGATCCGACCACCAGCGCGGTCGAAGAGAACAGGCCAAGGCTCTGCACCAGCTGTGTTGGGCTGGCTGAAGCTTCGGACTCAGGAATGGGATTGGGGTCTGGAGTCGTCACTGGCTAGATTCTTACCTGAATTGGGCGCCGCTGTCTCATGTTTTCTTCAACCCGATAATTTTACCGGCTCTTGCTTCTGGCGCGACGCGACTCATCCCGCCCTGCCGCCCTTCCGCTTATTTCAGTTCTGCCATCCATTTGCGAAACTCGGCTGCCGGGTCCGGCTGGCGAAAAAGTCCTCCTGCAACGGCTAGGACTGTAGCTCCGGCAGCCAGCACAGCAGCCGCCCTGGGCGGCGTGATGCCGCCGATAGCCACCAACACAGGTCCGGGTCCTGCTTGTTCGCGCAGATGCCGCACGCCCTCGATGCCGATAGGCGGCGCTGTGACTTTCTTAGTCCGCGTCGGATAGACCACACCGATGGAAAAATAGTCTGCCGGAGTTTGCAGAATGCCGGGGACGAGAGCCGCGCCGCCACCGAAAGTGCCAATAATGCGATCCGGTCCCAACAGCTTGCGAGCTTCTGCTGGAGAAACGTCACCCGCATCCACATGAACGCCATCAAAGCCAATATTTTCAACCAAATCAGCTCGGTCATCGAGAATCAACTTCACCTGCCCCGCGGGCATGGAGCGGCGTAGAATCTCCGCATCAGCCAGCAATTCGGCCTCCCCGCCGGCCTTGTTGCGGTATTCGAGCAGCGCAACGCCAGCCTCGGCCAGATCGCTGCCCAGTTTATGCAGAAACTCAGCGCGGCCGGTAGCTGGAATGAAAGAGCTGTCGAGGATGGGGTAAATCCGGGGCCAACCTTTGGGAAATTGCATTTGTCGGGTCATCATTGACTTTCTCAGAGCATAAATTCGTGGAAAGAAGTAATGGCGATACTCCGGTCGTTGGGGTTCATTCTTTTCTCGCCTCAGCCTCGGCCAGCCATCCTCGGCGCAATTTCTCCGCAGGAATGCTCGACAGGTAAGGCTTGATGTCAAGGATAGGAGTGCCGTCGAGCATATCCACGCCACGAACGCTTAGCTCTCCGTTGTCGCGACCCAGCAACTCAACGATTGTGAGGCCGATCGGGTTGGGGCGGCGCGGAGATCGTGTGGTAAACAGGCCGTGGGGATGATCGTCCGAGGGCGGTGTCACCATCAAATCGAAGCCCTCTGAACGGTCGAAGGCCCAAAGCACGATGAGATGCGAGTAGCCCTCTATGTCGGTGAGGCCGAGTCTGAAGGCTGGCAGAACATCAAGCACACCCTCTGCCTCATGCCTGGCTCCAAGCCCCTTCGGAATTGCTTCTGTATCTTTGAATGGACTGCGTACAAATCCAATCGGCTGCGGAGTGAACATAGGCGCAAGTATCTCTGCATTCATCATAGACCCCAGCCGGAGCTGAAAACAGGGAACAGAAACCGCCTAGCCACCGACCACCTGGCCCTCGCTTACGGTTCTCCGTCCCCTATTCCCTGCTTTTTACATCTCGTCCGCCGATGGCCCATAGCTTCCGGGAATCGGCTTGTCGAGCAGGCGCAGATAAACGCCCAGTTGCGCCCGGTGATGAACCAGGTGGCTCATCACCATATCGCGAAAAACCTGGCCGCGTGGCTCATCGACCCACTTATGCCCGCCGAAGATAAACTGCCAGTGTTCGTCCCACTTGGCTGGCGCGGTCTCGACCAGCGCCTTACGCACCCCGACCAGCTCGCGCTCAAATTTTTCCAGCAGCGCTGCCTTGCTTGCCGGCACATACTGTTCCCACTTGTGGTCAGCCGGAAACTCCAGCTTGTCCAAAGTCAGCGTATGCAGCGCCCAATCTCCCGTCATATCGGTGATATGTCCGGCCAACTTGCCCAGAGTCATGGATTTGGGGTGTGGTTTGTAGTTGAAATCAACGTCCGCGGGAATCGCCTCCAGCATCTTGCGCGTCTTGGCGGTCTCGCGGTCGTATTCGGCAATCAGCTCTTTTTGAAAATCCATCAAAGCAACCTCCCAAGTTGCGAAACCAGCATACCTGAGAAGAAGCAAAAAAGCGAAGAAAAAGCGATAAATTTTTCGGCACGGAATGCCGAAGTCGCCGCCTTAGCGGAAGCGCGTGGAAGCAAAGGCCGACGAGAAGGCCTCCTGCCAGCCGTTGCCCGGGGGCGGCGGCGAGCCCTGAGGCGGCACATTGACCGGAAGCTTCATGGGGTCGGGCTTGGAACTATCAATCTGCAGGTAATTTCCGTGCTCAAAGTTCCAGTTGTCAGGAATCTCGAACGGAGCCTGGAAGTTTGACGCCCAGGGCGTAGCCGGGCCGCAATGGCCCAGAGCCGCACGCCACCACGGATGCCCTTGGTCGAGGATGCCGGCGAAGAAATTGCCAAGCGGAAAGTCTAGCGACAGCACACTATCTTTCCTCGAGGCGAGAACGGAGATGGTTCCGATTTTTGCCGCCGCAGACTGGAACTCAGTCGTCAGGCAGTCGTCGTCGATAGCCGGGGCCATTAGCAGGAGGCGGCGAACCGGCAGGCTCAGATGGGAGATGGTCGACAACACCACGCGCGCGCCCAGACTGTGCGACGCAAAGGAGATGCTGGCCGCGCCTTGAAAGTTGGCGTCGATAAACCCGGCCAGCAGAGCGCCCGCATCATCGGCCACCTTGGGCTCATCGGGATAGTCGAGTCCACGCGCCCAGATCGAGTCTCCCGGCCACAGCAAACCCACAAAGCCGGGAAATGAAGCCGGCTGCAGGAGGCTCTCCCAGTTCGACAGGCAGGCAATGCCATCAGCGCGATTCACGTTGAAGCCATGAGTTGCAATCAACAAATCCTGGCCGCGAATCTCATCCAAAAAGGTACTCAAGGCAAGGCCTGTGTAATTGTCGATGTTGGTGCCCTCGCTAACAGCGACTGAATGAGCCAGTTCTCCACCAACCGGCGCAAGGCGGAGGTCGAGAAATCGAGTCATGGTGGCCTGCCTTCCCCTTTACTGCTTTTTGATTGTTTGCATGGTATTCACAGCGGTAGATAGAGCGCTGGAGATATCCTTGGCAATGGGTGCGAGCGGAGTGGCCAGCAAGCCAGCAATAAGCGCAATCGCCATATCGTTAGACCACCAGTAGCAGCCTGGCGCTTGCAGGTTGAGATGCAAAGTCCATCCCCCCATTAACGCCAGAGTCACTGCAAAGACCATCGCCAGGATACGGGTCCAGTTCCGATAGACCTGATCCGCGTGTTGATAAAGCTCATCGAGAAGCGCCGTCAGACTGAAATCGAAACGCGCAAAGATGTCGCTCTCATCTTGTTCGAGTTTGGTCCCTTTACTAATCTTTTGCGCCACACTCTTGAGGACGTCAGCGTTTACGCCGGTCGCCTTCGCCAGATTGGCGGCATTATCCTCGCTCAGCCCCATCTTGATTAACGACTTAGCAATCGATTTCTGGCTGCCAAGATCGGTTCCGTTGTACCAGTTAGCCTTCAGCGATGCCACGATGTTTTCCTGTGGAAGCGCATTGGCGGACTGTGACTTAGCATCGCTCGCATTGGCGGTCGATTGCGAACTGGCAGGCGTGATCGGCGTCAGTGCCTTTACGGCCGCAGAGATTCGCGGGAATCCTATATGGTTCACTCCGCAAGGCTTGACGGCGTCCACCAGGCCGAAGGCCGCCGTTCCCAATCCACCGATCGCTGTAATAATGTTCGGAAGATTCTGAATTATGCTCATTTCTTTCACCCCCAAATTCATGTTTCTAAACACTATAGGCTGGAGATGCGTCTTAAACACGACATTTTTTATTACAATCCCAAAAAAGCTGGAACCTTGAATAGGATTCCAGCCCTTTTTCCTCGTCTCACCGAGGAATCAGACGCCTACTTGTCGCTCCTGGCCAGAAACTCCTCCATGAACTTGGTATCAAACTGGCCGGCACGGAAGCCGGGATCGGCGAAGATCGCCTGATGCAGAGGGATCGAAGTCTCAATGCCCTGCACGATAAACTGGCTCAGCGCGCGCTCCATCTTCGCAATCGCTTCAGCCCGGTCACGCCCGTGCACAATCAGCTTGGCAATCAGCGAGTCGTAATAAGGCGGGACCTCGCTCTCGGCATACTGCGCCGTATCCACGCGCACGCCATTCCCGCCGGGGACGTTGAAGGCCGTAATCCTGCCCGCCGACGGGGTAAATTTCACCGGATGCTCTGCGTTGATGCGGCACTCCATCGCGTGGCCGCGGATTTCCAGCTTCGGCGGCAAAATAGTGTCCAGCCGCTCTCCGCTGGCAATCAGCAACTGCGCCTTCACCAGGTCCACGCCGGTGATGGCTTCCGTGATGGGGTGCTCCACCTGTATGCGGGTGTTCATCTCAATGAAGTGGAGCTGCCGCTCGTCGCCCATCAGAAATTCCACTGTGCCGGCGTTCTGGTAGCCGATTTCCTTGAGACAGTGACACAGAGTACGGCCGATCTCCTCGCGCATCTGCGGCGTCACCTGCAAGCTGGGCGCCTCTTCGATTAGTTTTTGATGGCGCCGCTGGATAGAGCACTCGCGCTCAAAGAGCGTGGCCACGTTGCCGTATTCGTCGGCCAGCACTTGAAACTCAATGTGGCGCGGGTTCTCGACGAACTTCTCCATGTACAGTTCGCCGTTGCCAAATGCATTGGCCGCCTCGGTCGAGGCAGCGTGGAAGAGATTGGGCAATTCACCCGCGGAGCGGACGATTCTCATCCCGCGCCCGCCGCCGCCTGCCTTGGCTTTGAGAATGACCGGGTAGCCCACCTTCGCGGCCCATTCCTTTGCATCCTCAATCGTGGCCACCACGCCGTCAGAGCCCGGAAGAATCGGTACCCCAGCCCGCTTCATCGCCTGGCGCGCCTTATCCTTCTCGCCCATCAGCCGCGTGACCTCAGGCGGAGGGCCAATGAATTTTATGTTCGAGGCGCGGCAGACCTCTGCGAAGTTGGCATTCTCGCTCAGCAATCCGTAGCCGGGATGAATCGCGTCTACATCGGCGATTTCGGCCGCGGAGATGACCGCCGGCACGTTCAGATAGCTATCGGCCGCGCGCGGAGGACCGATGCAGATGGCCTCGTCGGCAAAGCGCACGTGCAGCGAATGACGGTCGGCCTCGCTATAGACCGCGACCGTGCGAATGCCGAGTTCCCGGCACGCGTTCAATACGCGCAGCGCTATTTCACCGCGATTGGCTATCAGTACTTTACGAAGCATTCATAACCCTTTTGTGCGGAATCAGAGTTGTTAGCGGCGTTAGCGGGGTTAGTTAGCCAAGCGTGCCGTGCTAACTCTGTTAACACCGCTAGCCGCGCCTACGCCGCTATTTTTCTTACCCCAGCCGGATGGAAAAGAGGGGCTGCCCAAACTCGATAGGCTGGCCGTTGGCAACCAGGCACTTGACGATCTCGCCCTCGGCATCGGACTCAATCTCGTTCATCAGCTTCATGGCCTCGACGATGCCAATCACCTGCCCTTTGGCCACGTGATCGCCGGGAGCGACGAACTGCACGGCGCCGGGCGAAGGCGAGCCGTAAAACGTGCCAACGATGGGTGACTTGACCAGATGCAAGCCTGCCTCAGCCTCCACAGCCGCAAGCGCTGCGCTTGCCGGATGACTTACCGCGCCCACACCCTGTGCCACTGCATGCGGAGCCGAGCCCATCAGGCGCGCCAGTTCCGCCAATCCAGGCGATGAAGCCTCTGCCTGGTTGAATTTGAGTCGAATCTTCAGGTCGCTACGATCAAGATCAAACTCGGCAATCTGATGTTCCTTCAGAAATTCAATCAGTTGTTTCAAATCTGCGATGTCTTGTGGTTTCATTCGTTCCTTGACTCTCCCCCATACAGGCGGGATGGGCTGGTTCAACGTTCCGTTCGACGCTCTGCTCAACAATGAGTGGTCTGTCAGAGTTCGATAAGGGCCTTGGGCGCAGGGGTGAGCACCTGGCCTCCGCTGCGAGTTACAGCCACCATGTCCTCAATGCGGATACCGAACTGACCTGCCAGATAAACTCCCGGCTCGATGGTAATGACCATTCCGGGGAGCAGTCTGGTTGTCTGTCCGGCGCCGATGCGTGGCGGCTCGTGAATCTCCAGGCCAAGACCGTGGCCGGTGGAGTGGGAAAATGCCTCTGCCAATCCTGCCTTGCGCAAAACGCTGCGTGCTGCCTCGTCAACCTCCGCGCAGCTTATGCCCGCAGCCACCGCTGCTACTCCAGCCTCCTGGGCCTCCAAAACCGCCTCGTATGCTCTGCGCTCGTTGGCCTTTGGCCTGCCCAAATGGACAGTTCGGGTCATATCCGAGCAATACCCATTGAGAATAACACCGAAGTCGAGGGTCACGAAGCCGTTACGCGGCAGCCGCGCCTCGGTCGCGTGGCCGTGCGGCAAGGCTGAGCGGGCACCGGCGGCGACGATGGTCTCAAACGACATTCCCTCTGCGCCCAGCAAACGGGCCTTATGCTCCAGTTCAGCGGCCACTTCAAACTCCTTGAGGCCGGGTCGCATGAAGCCCAGAATATGCTCGAAGAGCTTGCAGCCCGTGAGCGCGGCTTCCTTCATCAGCGCCAATTCGTCTTCGTCCTTGACCATGCGCAATGGCTCAACCAGCGGCGCGGCCAGCGCGGAGAGAAAGCTGCGGCGAAGCCTGGCCGGCAACGCGGCCCGATAGCGATCCAGATTGGCGACCGTGGTTTGAGCCGGATCGAATCCGGCGAACTCGACGCCGGGCTGCGCGGCCAACCACTGCGCGGCAGCCACAGCCGGAGAACTGCCGACGATTTCGATCTGAGCGACGGAAACCTCTTGAGGTGCCTGCGTCTTGTAACGGCCATCGGTAAAGAGGCGCGCGCTCCGGCGAGTAATGGCCAGCGCCGCGCTCGAACCTGTGAATCCAGAAAGGTAGCGGAGATCGGGAAGATAGGTGACCAGCAGGCCATGTAGCCCAGCTTTGGTCAGACGGCGGCGAAGGAGTCCAATGCGGCGAGAGTGGTCCACTGGCTAAGAATAAATCACGAAGGCATCGGGCGGAATACTCCCGTCAGCAACCGCAAGCTGCATTTTGAATGGGAATCAAGCCGGGCAGCCTCCGTTGACCACCCGGCAAAGCAGCAGCTCACCTGTCGGAATGGAACCAGCGGCGCAGCAGAAAATATTCGTTGATCGGTTCGTCATCGCGCATTGCGGGTGTTCGAGGTTCCTCGGCAACGATTTGCCCCGGCGTCAACTCGCGGGAAAGAACGGCTTCAAATTGTTGTTGAGGGGTTGACTTCGGCCCCCATTCCACAAAGTCGGAAACCGCGGAGGGCGGCATGCGCGCGGCTAAAACGGAGCTTGAGACGATCGGTATCGGCTCCATACTGGCCAAAAAGTGAATCCCGAAGTCATTGTACGAATGGAAGACCCGCACATATGGAAAGCTGTCCATTAGAGCTTTGGTTACGGAGACTGCTGTAGCGGAATCGCCACTAGCTTCCGGATACCACACTTGCAGAATCCCATCCTTTCGCAAATGCGTCTTGATCACTTCGTAGAATTCACGCGAGTAGAGCAAGCTGGAGCCCGCGGCCTCTGTAGGCGGCGGTGGATCCACCACGACCACATCGTAACTTTCCCTCGAACCGTCGAGGAAGCGGCGACCGTCGTCGATCACGATTCGCGCCAAGGGAGAGCTGACCAGCTTCGGCGCGTCGTCGTAATAGTACCCAAATAGTGCGGGAACACTCGGGATCAAGTCCACGCTCGTTGTGGGGATTCCCCAGGAAAGCATTGAGCGGAAGCTGGTCCCCATTCCAAAACAGATCACGAGTCCGTTTTGCGGGCGCCTTGACATGGAAGCAAGCGGCAGATGGACCATATACTTCGTGATCGGAGTCAAAACAGTCATCCCAACACCGTTCACAAGGAGCTGTCGTTGAAAGCCCGTTCCGGTTGCAATCACAGTGGCAGCATAATCTCTTCGGACTTCTCGCACAGCGTATTTGTTTTCGAAATCGTGGCTCACACTGAAAATCAAAATTGCGACAGCCGCTGCGATAGCAAATTTGAGTCTAGAGTCGAGCCCGGATTTGGGTTGAACCGTCTCGGATCGCCTTCCAAACGCTGTGAGAGCGGCTATGGCAAACAATGGAATGGAGAAAACCATGATCGACAGACGTTCCCCAAGCCACGGGAGGAGCCAGAAACTAGCAATAAGAGGTCCGGCAATACAACCCACAATATTGACCGCGTATGCGGTGCCAGCCCGGTCGGGATCGCCTGACGACCACGAATCTACTAACAAGGGCGTGAGATAACCTGCTAATGCGCAGAAGAGTGCAATGCCAAGCAGGCGCAAGCAGCCGGACCCAACGCCCTGTCCCAGGTGCAGAAGAGGATCAGCCGCCACTACAGGGATCGCAGCGGACATCGCGAGCGCGCTCCATGTTGCAGCACTCTGGTCGGGATGGCGGGACTGTGCGTTTGAACGGTAGTCCTTGGACCCTATAAGAGTAGCCAGAAGGTACACCGCCAGGATTCCCGCGAAAGCATACACGAGATTTCCAAGGTAGGGGGTGAACTGGCGGATCCAGACGACCTCCATACCCATACTGACTAATCCGGTTGTAAACAAGAGAAACAGGAGGGTGTTTTTCGGAAGCCCATAGAGCCTCGGGCGCGTCGCTTCTCGAATAATCGGCTTCCCAGCCGGGGGCAATGAGACCACGAAGAAGCTCATCGTAAAGGCTGAAAGCGCCAGGATTACATTCAGGCCGCCAGCGACATAGAGCGTTCCTTTGAATCCGAGCAACTCAATTAGCACGAAAGCAGAAACGATGGTGCCAACGAGCCCGCCGAGGACGTTGGCAACGTATAAATAGCTGAACGAACGTTCTGAAGCGGGTCGGGAGGCTTGCCGAATAACTGCCATCAGCAAGGGAAATGTCGCTCCCATACAGGTACACCAGGGTACCAGCGTAATCGCAACCCATATGCCCGCTAAGAAGTAGTAGCGCGAGCTTTGCCATGCTCCAAAGTTACCCATATGTAGCAAAAGCAAACGTCCGAGCTTCAACTCGACGGGAACTGCCAGGGAAGAAATTGCCACCAACAACTCCGCAATTGAATAAAAACGGAGTGCCCGCCGCCCATCATCGGCAAGAACTCGACGCGCCAATATTCCCGCACCCCAAGAACCCAGACCCAGGCCGACCATGAACATCGAAATTACTATGGAAGCCAGCGCGGTGGTCACGCCAAAGCTTGCCATGGAGAGTCGTCCCCAAACCACCTCGTAAAGCAATGCGCAAAACCCGGAAATCACAAAAAAACCGAAAAAGATAGGTAATTGAGGTGTCGTGATATCAGGTTCGCACACGCTCGATTTGTTCGGCGGTTGCAGGACTGCCATCGTTGCTCTTCCTTTTTTAGTAGAAGCTTACTATTTGACTAATGACCTGACAAATGCAGGCTCAACCGTCCTGATCAAAAGGATGGTTTAGAAATGAATGCTCTCACATTGCCGGCCTTACCGGCTTCTTTTCGCGCGGGTCCGCGTCGGCGTCGGCGGCATGAAGATCGGACTGGCGGTCCATCCACTCGTCCATGCGGGAGCGCTTGAAGCGCCAGCGGTTGCCCAGCTTGAAGGCAGGCACAAAGCCCTCTGAGGCGTACTTGTAAAGCGTGTCAGAGGAGATGCCGAGATACTCCGAGGCTTGGCGAATGTCCATCACCTCGCGCAACTCAGAGACCAGCAGATTGGAGCGGACGGCGGCACTGCGCATGATTGTCACCCGACGGCAGAGCTTTCCTGCGAGACATTCCGGCATGGCTGCCGGTAATCTTGTATATAACGCGGTTTTAACCGACATTTCAAGGGTTTTCAGGAAGTTACAGGAAATTAACGGATTCCTGCGGTCCATGCTGGTTTGGACCGAGCCTTAATCGGCAGCCTGAGACCCAGTATCTTGGGCCTTCCGTAGTTCCGTCCCCCAAGGGTTGGGTTGTTGCAGCAGATGGTGCGCCAAGCTGAGTCAGGCCGACAGGAAGTGATTGGCGCACTGGCCGCGCCCTTTCGGCATCCGTGCTCGATTCTTCACCGCAGGAGCGCCGGCAAAATCACGGGCAAGCCCCTAGCTGCGCCTCTGTGTTTTACTGGTGCAGGGAGTTCGATGAAGAGCCTGACTACGCCGCTGACGCAATTAATGAGAGGGCTCACTCTTGCGGCTCTTGTTTGCGCCGCCCCATCGGCTATCGCGGCCCCCTGCACTGCACCGCCGGAGCTCGAAACCCAGCTTCAATCCCAACCCAACGCTGGCGGCTATCTTCGACTGGCTCATTGGTTCGATGAAAACCACCAGACGAATTGCGCGATCGAGGCTTTTCAGTCCGCGCTCAACATCAACCCTGCTTCAGTGGCTGCTCTGGACGGAATGGCCAAGGTGCTGATCGCGGCTGGGGATTACGAAGCCGTGGTGCGTCGCCTTCCCGCTGCCCCGCACGATCAGAACCTGATCCTAGATCTGGCCCTGGCTTACCGAAGAGCCGAGATGTTCGATGATGCAGCTCGGGTTCTGACTCAAGGGCTGAAGCTGTATCCAGCTTCCGACAGCTTGACCGATGCGCTGGTGACGCTATCCATCCACGTAAATCATTCTGAGGCAGCCACCGCTTTGGCAGAAAAGCTCGCGCGTCAAAAACCGCACGACCTGGAAGCGCAGCGTATCTACTTGCGGGCTTTGGTGAATGCTCAAAGAAATGACCAGGCAACGGCCCTCGGGCACAGACTGCTCGTCCTCGCACCGCATGATGCCGATTTTCTCTTTCTGAACGGAATGTTGGAACGCACGGCGGGCAGTTTTTCACTGGCCCGCAAACACCTTGAAGAATCCGTCGCTCTGAGCCCCAACTTCTATAACTCACGCTATAACCTGGGCGTCGTTCTGGCCCATCTTCAGGACCCCGCCGGAGCCGAAGAGCAACTCAAGAAGGCCCTCAAACTGGGCGCCACCGAACCGGAGGTTCACTTCGAGTTGTCCAAGGTTCTCAATTCGCTGGGAGAGGCCGAGGAGGCGCGAGAAGAACTCAAGGTCTACAAGAAGGGCTTGCAGGAGGAATCGGATCGCGCCGTGGCCGTGCTGAAATCAACGCAGGCCGAGGAGGCATCGAAGGCTGGAGACGAGCAGAAAGCTGCCGGCTTGTATCGCGAAGCCTGCGCGGCGCAACCTGGCAATGTTGGGCTTGCTTACCGGCTGGCGCTAGCCTTGAATGCGACGGGCGATATCGCCGGAGAACGCGCTACGCTGGAGCAGGCCGTCCAAACTGATCCGGAATTTTCCCTGGCACAATACCAGCTTGGCGCGCTGGAATTTCGCAACGGCGAGGTAGATGTTGCAGAACAGCAGTTCCGGCTGGCAGTCAAATCCACTCCGAGCTTCGTTCAGGCATGGGTGGCCCTGGCCGCCTGCCTTGCCGTCGAGTATAGAGTGGAGGAGGCGCAGGAGGCCGTAGCCCAAGCCCTCCGTTTGGAACCGAACAATGCCAGCGCTTTATCGCTCAGCAAAAAACTGCCTGCCGCACACCAACATCAATAAAGCGAACAGACTCACGCGTTCGGAAGGGTGCTCTCTGCGATGAAGAACAAGATTACTGCCCCCTGGACGCGCCGCCGGCTGCTGAGAACCATCCCTGCCGCTCTCACTCCTGTGTTGCTTCCAGGCAATCTCCGCGCTGTGCTCCCAATCGCAAAGCCCACTCCTCCGTTTTCCCGCTTTGTCGATGTGGCGCAAGCCGCCGGCCTTGCTGCCACCATGATTTACGGCGAGCCCGACAGCTTCACTTACATCGTCGAATCGATGGCCACCGGCTGCGCCTTCTTCGATTACGACAATGACGGCTGGATGGACATCTTTATACCTGGCGGCCGCCGCCTGAAGAACACGCCCCCCGAAGCCGGCAACCACCTCTACAAAAACAATCGAGACGGCACCTTCACCGATGTAACCGCCAAGGCCGGCCTGCTGGGCAGCGGATGGGCGCAGGGTGTCTGCGTGAGCGACTACAACAACGACGGCTTCGAGGATCTTTTCCTCACTTATTACGGGCAAAATATTCTTTATCGCAACAACGGCGATGGGACCTTTACCGATGTAACCGCCAAAGCAGGGTTGCTTTTCCCCACCAACCGCTACAGCACCGGCTGCACTTTTGTGGATTACAACCGCGACGGCCTGCTTGATCTGTTTGTCTCCAACTATCTCGAAATCGATCTGGCCACCGCGCCCAAGCCTTCCATGGCTGTACCCAACTGCAACTTCCAGGGCGTGCCGACGATGTGCGGCCCGGAAGGGTTGCCCAAGGCGCGGCACTATCTTTATCGCAACAATGGCGACGGCACCTTCACCGATGTTTCTCAAGAGTCGGGCGTGGCCGGGCTGCGTGGCTCATATGGACTGACCGCTCTCAGCATCGATGCCGACGAAGACGGCTGGCCGGATATCTTCGTGGCCTGCGATTCAACGCCCTCTTTTCTGCTGATGAACAACCACGACGGCACCTTTCGCGAGGAAGCTCTCTACCGCGGCCTGGCTCTCAGCGGTGAGGGCCGCGAGATGGGCGGCATGGGCGCCTGCGTGGGAGACTACAACCTTGACGGCCACACCGACCTGCTCAAGACCCACTATTACAATCAGGCCACCGGACTTTACCGCAACGACGGCAAGGGAAATTTTGAAGATGTGACCATTGAGGCAGGCCTCAACAGGGAGACCCGGTTCGTCTGCTTCGGCGCAGGGATGGTGGACTTCGACAACGACGGCTACCCCGATATTCTGGTCACCACCGGCACCGTCTACCCGGAAGCTGCCCGCATATCGCCCAGATATCCGGCGCGCAGTCCTCGCATCCTTTTTCGCAATCAGGGCAACGGTACTTTTGTCGAGATGGGCGCGGAGGCAGGACCGGGAATTACCGCGACTCACATGGGCCGCGGCGCCGCCTTTGGCGACTTTGACAACGACGGCGATATGGATGTGCTCATCATGAATGTGAACGAGCCGCCCTCGCTACTGCGCAACGACGCACCGGCTGACAACCACTGGATCAAGATTCGACTGGAAGGCACAAAGAGCAATCGAAGCGCCATCGGCTCCCGCGTTTTGGCGCGCTACGGCGGCAAAGTGCAGGTGCAGGAAGTGTTGAGCGGGACCAGCTATATCTCTTCCAACGATCCGCGCCTCCACTTCGGTCTGGGCGCGGCGACCACCGCTGATATTGAAATTCATTGGCCGTTGGGTCTGGTTGAAAAGTATCCCGGTCTTGCCGCTGGCCAATTGGTCACCATCCGCGAAGGCCAGGGCATCGTGAAAGGCCGTCCCTTCCGCTAGAGAATTCTCCCACTATGGAGCCTCTCTCTAATTCTGCTCGTCGCTCCGGTGCAGCGTAGGTTTCTCGTCGCCGCTGGAGCTATTAGCCGGATCGCCAGATTCCTTGCCGGCTTTGCGCAACGACGGTTTGTTGCTGTTCCTCGCGTCGGTGAGCCGCCGCTTGCTTTCAATGCGCTCGAGCCTCGCCTTCACGTCGTCAAACTCCGAAGTGTTCACCGTGTACTCATCCCTGGGCGG
>Ga0187847_10000606_pt1 | contig 37989 bp, 35 predicted proteins | sample June2016WEW_4_10_FD_132458 | JGI IMG/M metagenome (GOLD analysis project Ga0187847, IMG submission 132458) | Peatland microbial communities from SPRUCE experiment site at the Marcell Experimental Forest, Minnesota, USA - June2016WEW_4_10 | ecosystem: Environmental > Terrestrial > Soil >...
CCGAGGAACAACATGGCCACGTTGTTGTGGATGTGCGGGTAGATCGAGAGGAAGACGGCGCCGTTGATCAGTCCGGCCAGCGCGATGACGCGGCGGTTGCGGTGGTCGGCCAGCCAGCCGCCGAGCCCGCTCAAGAAGACCCACGGCAGGCAGAACATCGTCCACGAGAGTCGGATCTGCAACGTCGTGGCGTGGTGGGCGTGCATCAGCAGACTCCAGCAGGTCTCGTACACGCCGATCAACAGTCCCGTCGCGGCCGCGGCGATGAGGGCCCCGGTCACCTGGGCGTTCCACTGGAGCTTGGGCAGGGGTGTCGGGTCGTAGGCCTTGTCACCCACGTTGGTGCGCATCGCCTGGGCCGCCGCGGCGAGGCTGATGATGCCGGTCGCGAAGAAGGCCCAGCCGAGGTCCTTCACCGACGCGACGACGCCGGCGATCGGCCCAATGGCGATGCCCAGGAGCTGGGCCGCGAGGATCCGCGACACGGCCCGCCCGCGTTCGGCCTCGGAGAAGAGGGCGGCGACGGCCGACAGCGACGCGACCTCGATGGCCCCGGCCGAGGCGCCCTGGACGGCGCGCGTCAGGGCGAACCACGGGGCCGCCACCGGCAGGAGATAGGTCATGCTGGCCAGGCCGTAGACGACGAGGCTGCCCACCAGGATCGGTCGGCGGCCGAACCGGTCGGCGAGGCGCCCGAGGAAGTACTGGGTGGCGACGCCGGCGATGAAGAACGAGGCCATGATGAACCCGATGATCGTGGGCGTCCCGCCGCGGTGCTCGAGGAAGAGCGGCAGCAGCGGCAGCCCCAGTGTCGCGCCCATCCACTGGATGGCCACGATGATGGTGAGGCGCCGTAGCGTCTGTCGCGGACTCGAATTGGGCACCAAACAGAGTAGCCGTCGAACGACGGATTTCGACCTCGGGGCCTAGCGAAACGTTCCGCATTCGACGAGGATGAGCACGCCGAGGCCGAGGTAGATCCACGGCACGAATGACTTGGCGTGGGCGCTGCCCCAGTTCACCACGCGGGGGTGCTGGACGAGGGCCTGAGCCGAGGTCACGAAAAGGATCTCCCAGATCGCGAAGACGAGGACCGCGACGATCGCGTCGACGCGGCCGCTGGCGCGCAGCAGGGGAATCCACACGGCGAGGTTGTCGCCGCCCAGCGCGAGGGTGAGCGCGAACGTCGTGAGGGCGCCGCGGCGGAACTGGTCGCGGGTCGGTTCCTCGCGGTGGCGCCACGCGTGCGCGGCCAGGGCCCACGGGGCGATGGCGAACAGTCCGATCCACCGGGTGGGGATGGCCGCGAGCGCCGAACCGACGCCGGCCGCGACGATGACCAGCGTGGCGACGCCGATCGCCTGGGCCACGCTTACCCTGCGGTAACGTTCGCGCACGGTGACGAGCAGCTGCGCGGCGAAGGCGAAGAAGTTGTCACACATGGTGCCCACGAAAGCCAGCGACGCCACGACGACGATGGCGGCGATCGAGTGCACGTGCCGACTCTATAGGGCGCCCCCAAAGCCAAAAAAACGGGCCGAGTAAGGTGACGGCGGAGGTTTTCATGGTCGCCAACGTCACCGCACCCACGCCGCAACAGCTCGACGCGGCACGACGCGTGGTGGCCGACTACCTCGTCCCCACGCCCACCGTGACCATCTCGTTGCGCTCCCGCCCGGTCCTCGCCAAACTGGAGTGCCTCCAGCCGACCGGCTCCTTCAAGGTCCGCGGCGCCCTGAGCGCCCTGGACGCGGCCCGACGCGACGATCCCGGCGGCGCGGTGATCACCTCCTCGGCCGGCAACCACGGCCTGGGCATCGCGCACGCCGCGTCGCTGCTCGGCGTTCGCGCGACCGTCGTCGTGCCGCGCAACGCGTCCATCGCCAAGGTGGAGAAGCTGCGCCAGTACGACATCGAGCTGATCCAGTTTGGCGCCAGTTACGACGAGGCCCAGGCCCACGCTCTCGAGTTGGCCGAGCAGCGCTCGATCCGTTACGTCTCGCCCTTCAACAACGCCGACGTGATCGCCGGCCAGGCGACCGTGTTCGAAGAGATGCTGCTCCAGGCGCCCGAGCTCGAGCACGTCGTCGTGCCCGTCGGTGGCGGCGGACTGCTCTCGGGCGTCGTGATTACTCGCGGCGCGCAGGGCCGCGGCGACATCGCGGTGACGGGGGTGCAGCCGGCCGAGAGCGCCGCGCTCTATCACGTCCTGCGCGGGGCGACGATGGACCAGGTGGTGCACCACCCGACGATCGCCGACGGCCTGGCCGGCGGCGGTGACGACGGCGCGATCACCAACGAGTTGATCGCCAAGGCCAACGTGCCCATCGTGCTGGTGAGTGAGATAGAGATCCGTCGGGCCGTACGCGAGGTGGCCGAGGTCAATGGCCTCGTCCTCGAGGGTTCGGCGGCCACCGCCTACGCGGCGATCACCAATCAATTGGTCGACGACATCACGTCGCGCATCGGGTTCATCGCCAGCGGTCGCAACATCTCGCACGAGCTCTTCATCGAACTCTTGAGTGAGCCCAGCGCCTGAAGGCCGTAGGGGCCCGGGGGATAGGGTGAAGAGGTGTCCCCGACTAAGCGCGCCGCGCCCTTCGCCCTCGCCGCGCTGGCCCTGGCGCTGACCCTGGGTGGGGTCATCTACGCCGCCACCGACGCCAATCCGGCCGGCAGCGCGAAGGATCCCCTGGTCCTGAACGGCTACCCGCCCAAGACCGCGGTGCTGGCGATCAAGATCTCCACGGGCGAGCCGTACAGCGTGGACGCCACGGTGGACGTCAACTTCGCCAAGAACTCGCTCCAGGCCCAGTTGATCGTCCCCGTGGCCATCTCGGCGGCGTCGTTCAACCTGCGCTTCGTGGGTGGCCAGCTCTACATCGGCTCGTCGAACCTGTCGGCCATCTTCGGCGAGCCGTGGCTCGCCACCTCGATCAAGCTGCCCTCGCTCTTTGGACTGTCGCTCGAGATGACCAAGCCCGACATTTCGCTCATCAGCGGGTTCAACAACGAGACCGTCACCAAGAACGGGTACCTCACGACGTACAGCTATCAGCGTGACAACGTCATCCTCGGCACGACGAGTTCGTCGCCGATCAAGATGCCGGCCAAGACCGATCTCGCCGTGAGCATCACGGTGGGCAGCCAGGGCGAGCTCACGGCGGCCAGCGCCAGCGTGCGCTCAAAGACGTCGGACGTGACCATCAGCCTCAACGTGCTCTCCTACAACGCTCCCGAGCCCATCGCCGCCCCGCCGGCCTCGCAGGTGAAGCAGGAGAGCCTCAAGCTGCTCACGAAGCTGGTCGGCGAGACCCCGCTCAAGGGCCTGCTGGGCGAACTCAACCTCTCGAACCTCGGCAAGGCCCAGCTCAGCTAGGGCCGTGGCGACCGTCCACCCCGAACCGCGTTGGCCGGCCTCGCTGGCGCTGTTGACCTGCGTTGGTCTCTACATCGTGTTGCCGAGCCGCCTAGTGGTCGGACCGCGATGGCTGGTGCCGTTGCTGGTGGCGTTACCCCTGGTGCCCCTGTCGGCGCGCCGCCATCGCCACCCTGACGAGGCACGGTGGATCCGCCGGGTCGTGCTCGTGCTGATCACCATCGTCACGGTCGCCAACGTCGTTTCCGCCGGGTTGCTGGTGCACCGTCTGCTGAGCACCAACGTCTCCCAGGGCACGCAGCTCATCTATTCGGCGGTGTCGATCTGGTTGACGAACGTGATCATCTACGGGGTCTGGTTCTGGGAGATCGACCGTGGTGGTCCCCACGTGCGAGCGGGCAGCGCCACGGTGTGGCCCGACATCCAGTTCCCCCAGATGGAGAACCCCGATCTGGCGCCGCCCGAGTGGCGGCCCCATTTCTTCGACTACCTCTTCACGTCCTTCGCCAACGGCACGAGCTTCGCGCCGGCCGACGCGATGCCCCTGACGCTGCGACTGAAGGTGCTCTTCGCGACGGAGTCGATGGTCTCGTTGGTCGCCATCGTGGTGGTGGGCGCGCGGGCCATCAACATCCTGCGTTAGCTCGACGATCGTCGACCGATCGACGGGGACCGCGGCGCCCTAGGTGCCGGGACCGAGTAGTCGCGCCAGCAGTCTGGCGGCCCGGCTCTGCACGGCACCGGCCTGCTCCGAGCGGTCGGCCCGTGACGCGAGCGACAGCGCCGCGTTGATACCGAGCGCGCGCAGGGGTTCCGGTTCCCATCTCTTGGAGCGGTGCTGCACGAAGGGCAGCGCCGTGAACTCCGTCTCGGTGTCGGGCGACGTGATGAGGTCGGCGAGCGCGGTCGCGGCGACGCGGCTCAGCACCACGCCGTCACCGGTGTAGCCACCGGCACTGGCCAGTCCGGTCGCGTGATCGACGAGCACGTAGGGCATCTGGTCGCGGGTCATCGCGAGCGGACCGCCCCAACGATGCGTGACGGCGCCGGTCATCGGGGGCAAGAGCTCGCGCAACGTCGTCTCGAGCAGTTCGAAGATGGTGTCGTTCTCGTCGAAGCGGGGCTCGACCGTCGAGGCGAAATGGTAGGGGGCGCCGCGCCCCCCGAAGGCGATGCGGTCGTCGTGGGTGCGCTGGCCGTAGATGATGAGGTGGCGATCGTCGGCGAAGGTCTCGCGGTGCGAGAAGCCGACCTCCTCCCAGAACGACGCGGTGAGCGGCTCGGTGGCGATCATCAGCGAGTAGAGCGGCACCACGGTGCGCCGCTGTCGCGGCAAGGTCGGCGTGAATCCCTCCGTGGCGCGCACCACGTAGTCGGCGTGCACCGTCGCGCCCACGGTGACCACCTGGGCGCTGGCGCCGTCGCGGCCCGGCAGGATTCTCGTCACCGCCGTGTTCTCGAATATGGCGACGCCCAGGCGCTCGTCGACGTCGCTGAGCCCGCGCACCAGCCGGGCCGGATTGATGCGGGCGCAGTGTGGCGTGTAGGTGGCCCCGAGCGACCTCGACACCGAAGCCCGCTCTCGGGCCTCGTGCTCGCCGAGCCACGTGACGTCGTCATCAGCGAGACCGTTCTCGTGGGCCCACGTGACGCTGGCCCGCAGGCGCTGCGCCTGGGCCGCGGTGCGCGCGAAGGTCAGCGTGCCCCCGCGCAGGTAGTGGGCGTCGATGCCGTCATCGCGGGCGCACTCGCCCAGTTCGACCACCGAGCGTTGTAGGAGACGACGCAGCGCGATGAACCGGACACGCCCGCAACGTTCGAGCAGCGCCTCGTCGCCCAGGGGGAAGAGGGCCGAGGCCCAGCCGCCGTTGCGTCCCGAAGCTCCGAACCCGCAGACGTTTTTTTCCAGCACGCAGACGCGCAGGTCCGGGTCGCGCCGCAACAGTTCGCGGGCCGTCCACAGTCCGGTGAACCCGCCGCCCACGATGGCCACGTCGACGTCGAGGTGCTGGTCAAGCGCCGGTCGTGCCGTGACCGGTCGTTCGAGCGTCGTCCACCACAGCGACGGCGGCTGCACTAGGGCAGGTGCTGGACGGCTCCGCTGAAGACTTCGCGCAGCGTACCGACCATGAAATCGATGTCCTCGCGGGTCGAGATCAGCGGCGGCGCCAGTTGGACGACGGGGTCGCCCCGGTCGTCCGAGCGGCAGATGAGGCCGTGGCGGAACATCTCGGGCGAGACGTAGCCGCGCAGCAGCTTCTCGGCGTCGGCCCCGGCCCAGGTCTGCTTCGTCTGCTGGTCCTTCACCAGTTCGACGGCCCAGAAGTAGCCGGTGCCGCGCACGTCGCCGACGATGGGAATGTCGCGCAGGGCCAGCAGGCTGTCGCGGAAGTAGTCCTGGTTGGCCAGCACGTTCTCGAGCACGCGCTCGTTCTGCAAGATCTCGATGCTCTTGAGCGCGATGGCGCACGAGACCGGGTGGCCCGACCACGTGAAGCCGTGGATGAAGGAGGTGTCGCTGTGCTGGAAGGGCTCGGCGAGGCGGTCCGAGACGATCATGGCCCCGATCGGCGCGTAGCCCGAACTGAGTCCCTTGGCGCAGACGATGATGTCGGGGACGTAGTCGTACTTTTGGGCCCCGAACCACGTGCCGAGGCGTCCGAAGCCGCAGATCACGTCGTCCGAGACGAGGATCACGCCGTAGCGGTCGCAGATCTCGCGCACGGCCTGCCAGTAGCCCGGCGGCGGCGTGAAGCAGCCCCCGGCGTTCTGCACCGGCTCGAGGAAGACCGCGGCGATCGTCTCGGGCCCTTCGCGCAGGATGGCCTCCTCGATCTGGTGGGCCGACCAGTACCCGAAGGACTCGAGGTCGACCGTGTGGTGTTCGGCCCGGTAGAAGTTGACGGCCGGCACCTTCACCGCACCGGGCACCAGCGGCTCGAAGGGCTGGCGGTAGGGATCGAGCGAGGTGATGGTGAGCGCCCCGAGGGTGGTGCCGTGGTACGCGATGTCGCGACTGATGACCTTGTAGCGGTCGACGTCGCCGCGCATCTTGTGGTACTGACGGGCCAGCTTCCACGCGCTCTCGACGGCCTCGGCGCCGCCGGTGGTGAAGAAGACGCGGTTGAGGTCACCGGGCGCGAGGCTGGCGACCTTCTCGGCCAGTTCGATCGCCCGAGGGTGGGCGTAGGTCCACAGGGGGAAGAAGGCCAGCTCGGCGATCTGCTCGGCGGCCGCGGCGCCGATGTCGGTCCGGCCGTGGCCGAGCATGTTGGTGTACAGGCCCGACAGGCCGTCGAAGTACTCGGTGCCGTTGGCGTCGTAGACCCGGGTGCCCGCGCCGCGCACGATGATGGGCACCTCGTTGGTCTCGGAGTAGGCGCCCATGCGCGACATCTGCAGCCAGAGGTTGCGCCGGGCCCGCTCGGAGTAGTTCTGGCTCTGGTGCTGCGGCCCGTCCACCACGATGCCATCCGAGATCAGCTCGTTGATTGTCATTTTGTCCCCCATGCATAGGTTTGCTTCGCCAACTTCAAGTACAGAAACGTCTCGACCTCGGTGACGCCGGGAATGCTGCGGATCGAATCGTTCAGCAGGTGCACCAGGGCCGCGTCATCCACGGCGATGACCTCGGCGATGATGTCGAAGCTGCCCGCGGTCATGACGACGTAGTTGGCCTCGTCGATCGCGGCGACCTGGTCGGCCACGGTGCGCACGTCGCCGTGCACGCGGATGCCCACGAGGGCCTCGCGGCCATAGCCGAGGTGCTGGGGATCGGTGATCGCGACGATCTGCATGACGCCGGTGTCCTTCAGGCGCTGCACCCGCCGGCGCACCGCCGCCTCGGAGAGTCCGACCTCGTCGGCGATGGCGCCGTAGGAGCGCCGGCCGTCGAGCTGCAAGAGTCCGATGATCCGTCGGTCGATCATGTCGAGCGCGTTGGGCGTGGCGAGCAGTTCGAGGTTCGAGTTCTCGAACTTCTTCGAACTCTTGGGCTTCGGTGACGATGCTGGCATTTTGTGCTCCCTGCCCGAAGGTCGCGAATCGGCCTCGGGCTGCGGATACAGACAGTGTAGCGGGTATTGGCGACGGAATACGGCGCGGTTTGCCCTTGTGGGGACTATATCGTGTATCCGCCACGGTTGCGCGGGCCGCCCAAAGACTGGCATAGTGGCTACGGGCTTTGCGAAGGCGGCCCGGAGCGAAGGGGGATCTATGCGTCGATTGGCCAATTTCATTGGGGGCGAATCGGTCGCGCCGAAGAAGGCGACGTACGTCGAACTGATAAATCCCGCCACCGGCGAGCCCTTCGCCGAGACGCCGGTCTCGGACGAGTCTGACATCGACGCGGCCTTCACGGTGGCCGCCAAGGCCTTCCAGTCGTGGAAGCGCACGACCCCGGCCGAGCGCAGCCTCGCGCTCTTAAAGATCGCCGACCTCTTCGAGGCCCACGCCCAGGAACTGGTGGACGTCGAGGCCGAGAACACCGGCAAGATCATCTCGATCACCCTGGAGTTCGAGATCCCGCCGATGCTCGACCAGATCCGCTTCTTCGCCGGCGCCGCGCGCCTGCTTGAGGGCCGCGGTGCGGCCGAGTACATGTCGGGCATGACCAGTTATGTGCGCCGCGAGCCGGTCGGCGTCTGCGGCGCGGTGACGCCCTGGAACTACCCGTTGATGATGGCGGTGTGGAAGTGGGCGCCAGCGCTCGCGGCGGGCAACACCATGGTCTTGAAGCCGAGTGACACGACGCCGGCCTCGACGCTGTTGATGGCCCAGCTCATGGCCGAGGTCCTGCCCGAAGGCGTCTTCAACGTGGTGTGCGGTGACCGCGACACGGGCCGGGCACTGGTCGAGCACCCGGTCCCCGCGATGGTGTCGATCACCGGCTCCGTCGGCGCGGGCATGCAGGTCGCGGCCAGCGCCTCGAAGACCCTCAAGCGGGTCCACCTCGAACTCGGCGGCAAGGCCCCGGTCGTGATCTTCGACGACGCCGACGTCGCCGCCGCCTCGGCGGCCATCGCCGAGGCCGGGTACTTCAACGCCGGCCAGGACTGCACCGCGGCGACGCGGGTGCTCGTCGGACCCCAGCTCTACGGGGACTTCGTCGACGCCCTCACCGAGCAGGCGAAGAACACGGTCATGGGCATGCCCGACAACACCGACGCGCTCTTCGGCCCGGTGAACAACGTCAACCAGTTGGGTCGCGTGACCGGATTCCTCGCGCGCACGCCGGCCCACGCCTCAATCGCCACCGGCGGGTCCCAGGTGGGCGACAGCGGCTACTTCATCGCGCCCACGGTCGTCGCCGACTTGCACCAGGACGACGAGATGATCCAGAACGAGATCTTCGGTCCCGTCATCACGGTGCAGAAGTTCGCCGACGAGGCCCAGGCCCTCGAGTGGGCCAACGGGGTGGAGTATGGTCTGGCCTCTTCGGTGTGGACGAGCGACCACGGCCGGGCCATGCGCTTCACGCGCGACCTCGACTTCGGCTGCGTGTGGGTGAACACCCACATCCCGCTGGTCGCCGAGATGCCCCACGGGGGTTTCAAGCGTTCGGGCTACGGCAAGGACCTCTCGATGTACGGCTTCGAGGACTACACGCGCGTCAAGCACGTGATGCACAACATCGACGGTTGAGTCGCACGGACGAGGGCGCTCGGGCGTTGCGCCGGGCCCACGACGGCCGTCGTACGTCGTTGTCATCGCTTTCGCGCCGGCGGGCCACCTGTGTCACAATCGACTAGACCCGGCCCTGACAGAAAGGATGATCAACGATGATCATCGGCGTACCCACAGAGATCAAGAAGGACGAGAACCGGGTGGCGCTCACGCCGCCGGGCGTGCGCGAGCTGACCGGCGCCGGTCACCAGGTGCTGATCGAACGCGGGGCCGGGGTCGGATCGTCGATCAGCGACGCCGACTTCGTGGCGACGGGCGCGACGATCGTCGACACCGCCGACGACGTGTGGGCCGCCAGTGAACTGGTCTGCAAGGTCAAGGAGCCGATCGCCGAGGAGTACCCGCGCCTCGCGGCTCGGGCCGGCCAGGTGCTCTTCACCTATCTGCACTTAGCGGCCGGCAAGGAGTGCACCGACGCCCTGGTGAAGGCCAACAACGTGGCGATCGCGTACGAGACGGTGCGTCTCGCCGACAACTCGCTGCCGCTGCTGACCCCGATGAGCGAGGTGGCCGGGCGGATGGCCCCGCTGGTGGGCGCCTATCACCTCATGCGTCCCGGCGGGGGACGGGGATCGCTGATCGGCGGTGTGCCGGGCGTCGAGGCGGCCAACGTCGTGGTCATCGGCGCCGGCGTCTCGGGCCTGGCGGCCGCGACCATGGCGGTGGGCCTGCACGCCAACGTGAAGATCCTCGACCGCAACCTCGATCGCCTGCGTCAGGTCGACCACCACTTCGACGGACGCCTGGAGACGATCGCCTCTTCGACCCACGCGGTCGAGGTGGCCTGCCTCGAGGCCGACATCGTGATCGGCGCCGTCCTGGTCGTCGGGGCGAAGGCCCCCAAGCTGGTGAGCAACGCGCTGGTCGCCGAGATGCGCCCGGGCTCGGTGCTGGTGGACATCGCGGTCGACCAGGGCGGCTGCTTCGAGGCGACGCGTCCGACGACCCACTCCGATCCGGTGTTCGAGTTCAACGGATCGATCTTCTACTGCGTGGCCAACATGCCCGGCGCCGTGCCCAACACGTCGACCTACGCGCTGGCCAACGCGACGTTGCCCTACACGATGGAACTGGCCCGCCTGGGTTGGCGCGACGCCGCGCTCGAGGACGCCGCGTTGGCCGAAGGGGTCAACGTCGTGCGCGGCGCCGTCACCTACGGTCCCGTCGCCGAGGCCCTCTCGATGACCTACACGCCCCTGGAGTCGATGCTGGCTGGTTAGTCGACGAGGTAGGGGCAGTGGCGACAGCCACTGTCGCAGCACGTTCCGCGCTCGAGGTGGGTCGCGACCGTCAGCACGCTCAGGCCGGTCGCCGGGTCCCGGTAGGTCGCCTCGCCGGCGCGCACCGCGACCTCGTGGGCGATCACGATGGCCCCGTAGTCGCGGCGATCGGGGGAGCACCGTGAGGGGTGCGGTCGCGGAACGGGCCCATCAGTCATCAGGTTAAGTTACCGGTGAGCGGGGCGCAGGCGTCGGTGCGGCGCGGGGCGCGAGCCCCTCTCTCGCCCGGTCCCGACCGCATTTCGAAATGACCGTGCCGGGACCCGGCCCGGCGATAATCTTCAGTAGCCGCACCACGAAGTGCCCGGCCGCCTCGCGGCGCGACGGGCAGGTCGGGGTGCTCGTGTGACAGTGACAATCGGGGTGGGGACCATATGCAAGACAGGAAATACAGCGTCACGCCGCCGGACAAGGTCCCGGAAGCCCGGGTGATCGCCCACGTGCCCCTGCCCGATGCGGTCTACGCGGTGCTTCGCCGGCGCATTTTGAACAACGAGTTCGCGGCGGGTGAACGTCTGGTGGAGTCGAGGATCTCCGAAGAGTTCGGCGTCAGTCGCACGACGCTGCGCTCGGCGCTGCGCGAGCTGGCCAACGAGAACCTCGTGGAGATCTCCAATCGCCACGGCTGTTACGTCGCCCGTATGGACCTCGACGAGATCGAGGACACCTGCTTCGCCCGGTTCCTCCTCGAGGCGAGTGCGGTGAGCGAGAACGTCGACTGGCTCACCCCGGAACTGTTCGACGCGCTCGACAGCGAGATCGAGAACATGAAGCTCGCCGCACTGTCTGGCGACATGGCCAGCATCGTCGACGCCGACACCAACTTCCACGGTGTCATCATCTCCGCCGGGGGCCGCACCCGCGTCGCCGAACTCTGGCACCTGCTGGACGGGCAGATGGGTTCGATCATGCGTTCCTCGATCGACGAACTCGGCATCGACATGAACGAGATCGCCCAACGGCACCAGCTGATCGTGCAGGCGCTGCGCACCAAGACCTCCGACATCATCGAGAAGGCGATCAAGGACCACTACGTCGGTTCGTAGTCGGTCCCTTCAGAGAAAGGCCGAGCCGTGCGCCAGGGCATCTTCCTTCCCCCCTTTGACGCCTTCGCCGACCCCGAACGGCTAGTTCAGCTGGCCGTCGACGCCGAGCGGTCCGGTTGGGACGGGATCTTCCTCTGGGACCACCTGCTCTACAGTGACCCCGTCGTCGAGATCCTTGATCCCTACATCTGCATGGCGGCGATCGCGGGCGCGACTACCACGATTGAGTTCGGACCCATGGTGACTCCGCTGATCCGGCGCCGGCCCCAGGTGCTCGCGCGTCAGGCGTTGACCCTGGACCGGCTCTCGCACGGCCGGCTCATCCTCGGCTTGGGCATCGGCGACGACGGCCGCAAGGGCGAGCTCTCACGTTTCGGCGACGAGACGGACGCGGTCGTGCGCGGGCGCGCGCTCGACGAGGGCCTCGTGGTGCTGACGGGACTACTCTCGGGCGAAGCGGTCGAGCATCGCGGGTCGTACTACCGCGCCGACGGGGTCACGTTCCGCCCGATACCGCATCGTCCCGGTGGCATACCCATCTGGCTGGCCGCGCGGTGGCCCAACCCCGCACCAATCCGTCGAGCGGCGAGGTTTCAGGGTGTCGTGGTCATCGAGATGCAGGACCCGGCCGACGTGGCGACGCTGCGTCAGCGGCTGCTCGACGCGGGCGCCGACCTCGACGGCTTCGACATCGTGGTGAACGCGAAGGTCGGCGACGACCCTCGCCCGTGGGCCGACGCGGGCGTCGGTTGGTTGCTGCGCCAGTTCGGCCCGTACGGCCTGGACGTGAACGACGTCACCGCGGCGGTCGTGAGCGGCCCGCCGACCTCGTAGCGAAGCCGCACTGACTACTCGACGACGAGGACGACCTTGCCGAACTTTCCGGGGAGCGCGAAGTAGTCGTACGCCGCCCCGACGTCGTCGAGCGCGAAGGACCTCGACAGCGGCACCGAGAGGTCGCCGCTCGCCCACAGGGGCGCCAGGAAGGCCGTGGCCGCGGCGACGACCACCGTCTTCTCGTCCCGGCTCCGCGAGCGAAGGGTCGAGCCGGTGAGGGTGGCCCGCGTGGCCATGATCCGACGCAGGTCCACCTCCAGGCTCGCTCCTCCGTTACCGACGCCGATCACGACCACCCTCGCGAATGGCGCCAGTCGATGCAGCGCCACGCTCAGGTGCGCGGCCCCGACAAGTTCGAGCACGACGTCGACCGGCTCGATCGCCGCGACGTCCTCGAGCGTGATCGTCTCGTCGGCCCCGAAGGCGCGCAGGGCCTCGTGGTGCTCGCCGGTGCGGGTCACGGCGATCACGTGGGCGCCGAGGTGGTGCGCGATCTGGACGGCGGCCGTGCCCACGCCTCCCGTGGCCCCGGAGATGAGGACCCGCTCGCCCTCTCGAAGCTGACCCTGGGCCACCAACGCGTCGTGGGCGGTGAGGAAGGCCTCGGCGAACCCGCCGGCCTCGACCCAAGTGGCCCGCTCGGGCAGGAAGATCAGGTGTTCGCTCGCGATGACGCAGTGTGACGCCTGCGCGCCACCGCCCACGATGCCGCAGACTCGTCGTCCGAGCAAGGCCTCGTGGACTTGGGTGCCGACGCCCGCGACGAGGCCGGCCATCTCCATGCCGGGAATGTCCGCGGGCGATCCCGGCGGGGCCGGGTAGAGACCCCGGCGCTGCAGGAGATCGGCGCTGTTGATGCCGGCGGCCCGCACTTCCACCACGACGTCGAGTGGTCCGGGCAGGGGCGCTTCGCGCTCGAGGACTTCGAGGTGGCCTTCTCGCAGTACGGCGCAGCGCATGAGGTCAGCCTACGGGAGCGATTCACCGTCGCGAAGGGGCCGTTAGGGTCCCAGCATGAGTATCTACGACATCCCCGTGCACACCCTCTCGGACGAGCCGAGTTCACTCGGCGCATTCGAGAACGAAACCGTGCTGATAGTGAACGTGGCGTCCAAATGTGGCCTGACGCCGCAGTACGAAGGGCTCGAAGCGCTCCAGCGACGTTACGGCGGACGTGATTTCAGCGTCGTCGGCTTCCCGAGCAACCAGTTCGCCGGTCAGGAGCCGGGGACGGCCGAGGAGATCCAGACGTTCTGTTCGACGACGTACGGCGTGAGCTTCCCGCTCTACGAGAAGATCGACGTCAACGGTGAGCATCGACACCCGATCTACGTCGAACTCACCAAAACCGCGGACGCCACGGGCTACAGCGGCGACGTCCGATGGAACTTCGAGAAGTTTCTGGTAGGACCTGGTGGCACGGTGCAGCGATTCGCTCCCCAGGTCGAACCGCAGGACCCGGCGCTCATCGAGGCGATCGAAGCACTGCTGGACTAGAACTGGCCAATCGTGCGATGCAGGCGCACGTAGGTCGGAGTGAATCCGTAGCGACGCCAGTAGCGCGACGCCTCTTGATTGCTCACCCGCCACGACGTCTCGGCGTGAGTGAAGTTCTGCACACGCGCGTCGGCGAGCGCCGCGTCCACCATCGCGGTGGCGACGCCCCGTCGGCGGTGGGCCGCCGTCACGACGACCCCGCTCAGGTGGATGGTCTGCGCGAACGAGCCTCGCAGGTTCGTGAGCGGGAACGTGACGCACTGGGCCACGCCGGCCCCTTCGTGGTCGACGATATAGTGCGCCGTCTCGGGATCGTCGAGGGTCTCGACCCATTCTCTCCGCGACCCTGGCGACGGCCCCGGGCGCACCAAGCTCGGACCCTCGGCCTGGGCCCGGTCCAGCTCCTCGTCGAGCGCGAGCGCGAGTTCGAGGTCGCGCACCGTTCCTCGGCGCAGCGAGTAGCCGTCGGGCAGGGGACGCCGTCGCTCGGTGAGGGGGAGGACCCCGCGCAGGTGCACGCGCGCGAAACCCAGCTCGTGCCACGGCCGCGTGGCCGGGGGGTCGTCAAGGGTCCAGACGAAATGCTCGAGCACGCCGCCGTCGATCCAGCGAGTCGCGGCGTGGCGGTAGAGGGCGTCGAGCACGTCATCGTCGTCGAAGGAGGCGCCGTCGGGACCGATCCAGATCCCCGTTCCGTTCGACTGGTTGGTCAGGCGCGCGCCGAAGAGGTGCCCGACCAGGCGCCCGTCGCGGTGCGCGGTCCAGGTCGAGCGGGCCGCGGACGTGAGAGCGTCACGAAGCACTTCGCGCGAGAGGGCCGGGTTCACCAGCGCACAACGTGCGCTGTCACGCTCGAACTGACGGGCGATGCGCTCGACGACGGCGTCGACGTCGCCGGGGTCCAGTGGGCGCACCTCGATCACGGGTAAACGCTACCGAGTGACGGTGTGCCAGAGTTGCGAGGTGACACTTCGCGCCACGCTCTTCGACATGGACGGTCTCTTGATCGACTCCGAGATCCTCTGGCACGAGGCCGAGGTCGAGATCTTCGGCCGTCTGGGGGTGCCGCTCAGCCGCGACGACGGTCGAACGACCAAGGGCATGTACGTCGCCGAAGTGGTCGAGTACTGGTACGCGCGACATCCCTGGCCCGGGCCGGACACCCGCGAGGTCGAGTCGATGCTGCTCGAACGCGTCGGCGACCTCGTCGAGCAGCGGGGCCGCCTGTTGCCCGGGGCCCTGCGGGCCATCGACCTCACCAGCGCGCGCGGACCGGTGGCCCTCGCCAGTTCCACGCCGTTGCCGCTCATCTACCGGTGCCTGGATCACTTCAACCTTCGCGACCGATTCCTCTCGGTGCACTCGGCCGAGTCCGAACCGTACGGCAAGCCCCACCCCGGGGTCTTCCTCTCCGCGGCCGCGTCGATCGGCGTTACGCCGTCGCAGTGCCTCGTGATCGAGGATTCGGCGGCCGGGGTGCTGGCGGCCAAGGCCGGTTCGATGACGGTCGTCGCGGTGCCCACGGGCGAGGACCGCGGCCAGGCGATCTTCTCGCTGGCCGACCTGGTGCTCGACTCGCTCGAGCAGCTCGACGAGAACTGGCTCGACGAGCGCTTCGCCGAAACGGACTAGAGGACCTTCGTGAACCGGTAGGCGTTGGGATGGCTGAAGGCGCCCGGCGGGTACTCGTCGACCGAGGTCCAGTCGAGCTTCGGGTAGAGCGAGCGGGCCTCCGGTTGGGCGTCCCCGGTCTCGAGGTAGAGCTGCCTGTAGCCGGCGTTGCGCGCCCTCTCTTCGATGTCGGACATCAGCGCCGCGGCGACCCCGCTGCGGCGCAGGTCCGGTCGCACCCAGAGCCGTTTGATCTCGCCGAGGTGCAGTTCGGGGTCGGCAATGGGGCGCACACCGACGCATCCGGCCGGGTCCGTGTCGACGCGCGCGACGAGAAAGATCCCGAGCGGCGGCTTGAACTGATCGAGATCCAGCTGCCAGGACGAGTCGCTCTCGCCGTAGCGACTGATCAGCTCGTCGATCGCCGACTGGTAGACGCTCTGCGCGTCACTCGATTCGATCGGTTCGTCGTTGATCGACAGGGCCAGCACCCCACCAGCGTAGAGGGCGCTTCGAAGCGACCCGGCCGTTCACTACGATTAGAAGATTCATAAGGAGACCAGTGTTTCGCCCCGTCAGCGCCGATATTGATTTTGTGGCCATCGAAGAGGCCGAGCTCGCCCGCTGGAAGGCCAACGACGTGTTCGCGCGTTCGATGCGACATCGCGAGGGCGCGGCGCCGTGGGTCTTCTTCGAGGGTCCGCCCACGGCCAACGGGATGCCCGGGCTGCACCACGTCTGGGCGCGCGTCTACAAGGATCTCTTCTGCCGCTACCAGACGATGAACGGTCGATTCGTGGCCCGGCGCGCCGGGTGGGACACCCACGGACTGCCCGTCGAGGTCCAGGTCGAGCGCGAGCTCGGGATCTCGGGCAAGAAGGCGATCGTCGAGCAGATCGGGATCGCGGAGTTCACGCGGCTCTGTCGCGAATCGGTGCAGACCTACGTCGGCGAGTTCGAGCGGCTCACCGAACGCATTGGGTACTGGACCGACTTCGAGCACGCCTACTACACGTACCACCGCTCCTACATCGAATCGGTGTGGTGGCAACTCCAGCAGCTCTTCGATCGCGAACTGCTCTATAAGGACTTCAAGGTCGTGCCCTACTGCCCGCGTTGCGGCACGGCGCTGTCGAGCCACGAGCTCGGCCAGCCCGGCGTGCACACCGAAGAGGTTGACGAGAGCGCGTACGTGCGCCTGGCGATCCTGGACGCCGACCGACACGGCGGCCTGCACGGTGCCACGCACCTGGCGGTGTGGACGACGACGCCGTGGACCCTGCTCTCGAACGTGGCCGTCGCGATCAATCCCGACGTCACCTACGCGGTGGTCGATGGCGTCGTGGTCGCCGAGGCGTTGATCGAGTCGGTCTTCGGCGAAGGGGCGGCGGCCAGCGCGACGTTGAGCGCCCGTGAGCTTCGTGGCGTGCACTACCAGCGGCCCTTCGACGACGTTGCGCTGCCCGAAGGGGTCGACGCCTGCTATGTGGTCGAGGCGCAGTACGTCACCATCGACGACGGCACGGGACTCGTGCACCAGGCGCCGGCCTTTGGCGAGATCGACCGCCAGATCGCGCGCGAGCACGGTCTACCCACCGTGAACCCCGTCGGACCGGACGGCTGCTTCACGTCCGAGGTCCCCTGGCTCGAGGGCCAGGGCGTGCGCAACGCCAACGAGGCCATCAACGACGAGCTCGAGCGGCGCGCGATACTGCTGCGCCGTCACGACTACAGCCACACGTTGCCGCACTGCTGGCGCTGCGGGACCGTACTGATCTACTGGGGCAAGCCGAGCTGGTACGTCGCCACGAGCCGTCTGCGCGACGAGATGCTCGCCCAGAATAAGAGCATCGACTGGCACCCGGCGCACATCCGCGACGGCCGATTCGGCGAATGGCTCGAGAACAACGTGGACTGGGCCCTGTCGCGCGACCGGTTCTGGGGCACCCCGCTGCCGATCTGGCGCTGCGAACAGGGCCATTTCACCTGCGTGGGATCGCTCGACGAGCTCTCGGAGCTGGCCGGGCGAGACCTCAGCGGCCTCGATCCCCACCGACCGGCGATCGACGAGGTGACGGTGCGCTGTCGCACCTGCGGCGAAACGGCCGAGCGCGAGGAGCCGGTCATCGACGCCTGGTTCGACTCCGGGGCGATGCCGGCGGCCCAGGTGGGATTCCCGCACGTGGCCGGCAGCGCCGAGGCAATGCAACTGCCGGCGCAGTTGGTCGTCGAGGCGATCGACCAGACGCGGGGCTGGTTCTACTCGCTGCTCGCCATCAGCACCCTGGTCTTTAACGAGCGGCCCTACGAGCACGTGCTCTGCCTCGGCCACATCGTCGACGAGAACGGGCGAAAGATGTCCAAGTCCGTGGGCAACGTCATCGACCCCTGGGAGGTCCTCAACACCCGGGGGGCGGACGCGCTGCGATGGTGGATGTTCTCCCAGGGTTCGCCCTGGACGTCGACCCGGGCCAGCCTCGGCGCCATCGACGCCTCGTTGCGCGAGACGCTCGCGACCTTGTGGAACACCTTCAGCTTCTTCACGACCTACGCCTCGCTCAACGGGTTCGACCCCGATGACACCGAGATCCCCGAGCCGGCCCGGCGCACCGAGATGGACCGGTGGATCCTGTCGCGCCTCGAAAGCGTGACCGAGACGGTGACCGCGGCCCTCGACGGGTACGAGCCCTTGGGCGGCACCGACGCGCTGATTTCGCTGGTCGACGACCTGTCGAACTGGTACGTGCGGCGGAACCGCCGCCGCTTCTGGCGCACCGACCCGACGGCGCCGCGCTCGGACTCCCTCGCGGCCCAGGCGACGCTGTTGGACGTGCTCCAACGCGTGACGCTGCTGCTCGCCCCCTTCTGCCCGTTTCTCGCCGAGCGGCTCTACAGCGAACTCTTCGACGGCGACGACCGGGCCTCAGTGCACCTGGCCGACTGGCCGGTGGCGTTGGCCTCTCGACGAGACGAGGCCCTCGAGGTGTCGATGGACGTCGCGCGCAGCCTGACGTCGCTCGGGCGCGCGGCCCGGGCCGAGGCCGGCATCAAGGTGCGTCAACCCCTCGCGAGGGCGCTGGTCTTCCTGCCCGCGCAGGCGCCGCGGCCACCGCTCGGCGTGGTGGAGGAGGAGCTGAACGTCGACGTGCTTGAATTCCGCACCGACCTCTCCGAAGTACTGAGCTTCGAACTGGTGCCGAACTTCCGCGTCGTCGGTCCCCGGCTCGGCGAAGCGGTGAAGGAGCTCAAGCCGGCCCTAGCCCGCCTGGACTCGGTGGCCGCCGCCCAGACCCTGGAAGCCGGCGACGCGCTCGCCGTGACGTTGTCCACCGGTATCTTCGAACTGACCGGCGACGACGTGGAATTGCGGGTCAAGAGCGAGCACGGTTTCGCCGTCTCGCGCGACGGCGGCGAAGTGATCGCTCTCGACCTGGCCCTCGATGACGACCTGCGTCGCCGGGGCTACCTGCGTGACGTGATCCGCCAGGTGCAGGACCTTCGAAAGACCTCCGGCTTCGACGTCTCGGACCGCATCGTGCTGCACGTGACGGGTATCGACGACCTCGCCGATGGGTTCGCGTTGCTCTCGAGTGAGGTGCTGGCGGCGCAGGTCCTCGTTACGGCCGGGGCCGGGGCGGGGACGTCCCTCGAGTTGGACGACGGTCGAGAGGCCCGGGCCTGGGTGGCGCGCCGCTAGCGCGACGCGTTCAGCTTGGTCAGTAGCGTCGCGAGCGTGGCCCGTTCCTCGCCGCTCAGGCGCGCGGTGAGGTTCTTCTCCAGGTAGCCCAGGTGCACGTCGAAGGCGCGATCGAGCTTGAGGTTGCCCTGGTCGGTGATGGCCACGTGGATCGCCCGCCGGTCGCTCGGGCACAGTTGGCGCTCGACGAAACCGGCCTCTTCGAGGCGATCGATCAGGCGGGTAGTGCCACCCGTCGAGTGCACGATGGCGTCGGCGATCTGGTTCATCTTGAGACGGCCGTCGGGCGCTTGGCGCAATTGGATCAGGACCTCGAACCAGGGCAGGGGCAACTCACAGCCCTCTTCTAACTCCGCGCTGAGGCTGCGCGACAGTCGCGCGTTCGTCTCGAGCAGGAGTCCGAAGAGCTGGACCCTCTCGTCGCCCGAGGGGCAGGTGCTGGGCTGCATCTCCATAGATTATTCTTACCACTTTCTTAGTACAGCAATTATTGCTTGACAAGTAGTTGCGTATGCAAGTATACTACGAGAGGCACAGAAAGTGTCAAAAGAAATTAGGAGAGTCACCATGAGCAACTTCCCCGCTCCCGGCGTGTACAACATCGATCCCGTCCACTCCAACGTGGGCTTCATCGCCCGCCACCTCGTGGCCTCGAAGGTCCGCGGCAACTTCGCCGAGTTTTCCGGTGTGATCACCATTGGTGACACTCCCGAGACCTCCAGCGTGCACGCCACCGTCCAGGCCTCGAGCATCACGACCAACAACGAGATGCGCGATGGCCACCTCAAGAGTGCCGACTTCCTCGACCTCGCGAACTACCCCACGCTCGAGCTGGTCTCGACGAAGTTGACCCCCAAGGGTGACAACTACGAACTGGTGGCGAACCTGACCGTCAAGGGCATCACCAAGCCGGTCATCTTCACCCTGGAGTTCCTCGGCGAGGGCCCGAGCATGACCCCCGGCGTCAACGTCGCGGGCTTCGAAGCGACCGGCGAGATCGACCGTCGCGACTTCGGCGTCAACTTCGAGGGCAACCTCGAGAACGGCAGCCTCATCGTGGGCAACAAGATCGTCCTGGAGCTGGCCGTCGAGGCCTCCCGGGTCCCGGTGGGAGCCGCCAACTAAGCAGGTCTCGCACCGATCGGCGACGCGCCGGGGGCTTCGGCCCCCGGCGCGTCGCTCGTTACGATGGGTCTATGACGGACAACACGGGCAAGGGCATCAAATCGTCCCTCGGGTTGGCCGGCGCGTTGGCGACGATCCTCTCGGTGTGGTGGTTCGCGTTGCGCCCCCGTTTCAAGAGGCGTGAGAAGTAGGGCGTGCCCGCGCGTGAGCATGCGCCATCGGGCGCGGCACTGATCGGACCCATGTGATCCCCATCCTCGCGAGTGACGAGATGCGCCAGGCCGACGCCCGGGCGGTGGCGCTGCGCACCAGCGAGGCCCTGGTCGCCGCCGCGGGCACCGCGGTCGGGATCGAGGCTCAGGCCATGCTCGGCTCCTGTTACGGACGGCGTGTCGCCGTGCTTTGCGGTCCGGGCCTCAACGGCGCCGACGGCCGGGTGGCCGCCGCGTGGCTGAGCTCGCGCGGCGCCAAGGTGGACGTGATCGACGTGAGAGACCAGCCCGGCTCGCTCGGCCCCTACGACCTTGTCGTCGACGCGGCCTTCGGGCTGGGCTGCTCGCGTCCCTACGTCGCACCCTCGCTCGTGGCGGGCACCAAGGTCCTGGCCGTCGACGTCGTCTCGGGGGTCGACTGCGACAGCGGCGAGGTGATGGGGGCGCCGCTGCACGCCGACGTGACGCTCGCGCTCGGGGCGCTCAAATTCGCGCACGTCGCGGGCCCGGCGGCACGACTGATGGGGGAGCTGCGCTTCGCGGGACTGGGTATCGTCGAGGAGTTCCGTGACGGACTGCTCGAGGACCGCGACCTCTCGTCGCTGATCGAGATCGGGCCCGATGATCACAAATGGGTCCACGCGGTCGAGGTGTTCGCCGGGTCGCCGCTGATGCCGGGCGCGGCCGAACTGGTGGTACGCGGCGCCCTGGCCGGGGGCGCCTCGATGATTCGATTGGCCAGCCGCGGCGACATCTCGAGCTTCGTGCGTTTGCCGCCCGAGGTGGTCCACGGGATCGAGCTCAGTGCCGACCGGCGCTGTCGCGCCGTGGTCGCGGGACCGGGCCTCGGCTTCGACGCCGCCTCGTGGCTGCGCGAGCGTCTGGCCGACGTGGCCGTGCCGGTGGTGCTCGACGCCGACGGGCTCGACGACACGTTGCTCTCGTCACGCGATCGTTCGAGCCCTCCCTGGGTCCTCACGCCGCACGAGGGTGAGTTCGCCCGCCTCACGGGCGCTCCGGTCCCGGCCAACCGGATCGACGCCGTGCGATCCTTCGCGGCCCGGACCGGTTGCGTCGTGCTGTTGAAAGGCCCCACGACGGTCATCTGCGACCCGGCGGGGACGCTGCGCGTCGTGCGCTCGGGCACGGCCGCCCTGGCGACTGCCGGGACCGGCGACGTGCTGGCCGGCGTGATCGGGGCGACCATCGCTCGCGGTCACGACCCTCTCAGCGCGGCGGCCATGGCCGCCCACCTGCACGGGCGCGCCGGGTCCCGTGTCGCCGTCTACGCCGGGGCCTCAGAGCTGCCGGGCGAAGTGCGGGCAATCGTCGCCGAGATCGGGCGAACGGTCCGGTCGCGCTAGGGCCGTTCGCGGCCGAGCGCGTTTCTCGCAACTGCCAGACTGGACGGATGGCTTTTGTCGCCGTCAACCCCGCCACCGAAGAGGTGCTTCGCCGCTACGCGAGCCATACGGTCCGCGACATCGATCTCCGTCTCGCCACCGCGCACGAAGCCTTTGCTACGTGGCGGCGCGTGGCCGTCGCCGACCGGGCCCGCTACCTCGAGCGGTGCGCCGAGTTGCTCGAGGCCGAACTGCCGGCGATCGCGCGGTTGATGACCGAAGAGATGGGTAAGACCTTCGCGTCGGCGAAGGGGGAGGTCGCCAAGTGCGCCTCGCTGTTGCGCTACTACGCCCTCCACGGCCCGGCGATGCTCGAGGCGGAGCCGATCGCGACGTCGGCGTCGCGCAGCGGTGTGCGCTACGAGCCGCTCGGCGTGCTACTCGCCGTCATGCCGTGGAACTTCCCGCTGTGGCAGGTCTTCCGGGTCCTCGCGCCCAACCTGATGGCCGGCAACGTCGTCGTCGTGAAGCACGCCCCGAACGTGCCGGGCTGTGCGACGTTGATCGAGGACCTCTTCGTCCGCTCGGGCGTGGCGAGGGGCTGCGTGACCAATCTCTTCGCCGAGGTCGGCGACCTGGCCCGTGTCGTGGCCGACGAGCGTGTCGCGGCCGTGACGCTCACCGGCTCGCAGGGGTCCGGTCGCGCGATCGCGACCCTGGCCGGGCGACACCTGAAAAAGTGCGTGCTGGAACTGGGCGGCTCCGACGCCTTCATCGTGGCCAGCTCGGCCGACCTCGACCTCGCCGTGGCGATGGCGGTGACGGCCCGCGTGTCGAACAACGGCCAGTCCTGCATCGCGGCCAAGCGGTTCATCGTCGTCCGGGACCGTGCGACTGAGTTCACCGAGCGTTTCGAGGGGGCGATGGCCTCGGTGGTGGCCGGCGATCCGATGGATACCGCTAGTGAACTGGGCCCGCTCGCCACGAGGTCCCAGTTCGACCTGCTCGTCGAGCAGGTCCGCTCCTCGGTCGCCGCCGGCGCCGTGATGGTCGCCGGAGCAACGCCGAGTGGGCGCGGCTACTACTACCCGGCCACCGTGCTGTCTAACGTCGCGCTCGACTCGCGCGCGGGCCGCGAGGAGCTCTTCGGGCCGGTCGCCGTCGTGCACGTCGTGGCCGACCTCGCCTCGGCGATCACGATGGCCAACGACACCTGCTTCGGGTTGGGCGCCTCGATCTGGGCGCAGGACCAAAACGAGGTCGAGGCCGCGATTGTTGGTATCAATGTGGGCATGGTCTTCGCCAACAGCCCCGTGGCTTCGATCGCCGAACTGCCGTTCGGCGGCACCAAGAGATCGGGTCTCGGGCGCGAGTTGGGCCGGTACGGAGCGCGCGAGTTCACGAACGTCAAGGCGTTCTACGTCGCATGACGCAGTACTACTTCGACCACGCCGCATCGGCGCCGCGCCGCGACGAGGTCGCCGACGCGATGGCGCCCTTCCAGCACGGCGTCGTTGGAAATCCCTCGGGCACCCACCGCGCCGCGCGCGACGCGCGCCGCGCGCTCGAGGAGGCCCGCGACGAGGTCGCCTCCTTCGTCGGGGCCAAGCCGGCCGGAGTGATCTTCACCGCCGGCGGCACGGAGTCCTGCCACCTCGCGGTCACCGGTGTGGCCAGCCACCACCGGCGCACCCACGCGACGACGACGGTGGTGCTGTCAAAGGTCGAGCACCACGCCGTGCTCGACGCCGTCGGGTTGCTCGGGCGCGACCACGCCGACGTCGCGGCGCGCTACGTCGACGTCGACGCCGAGGGCGTGCTCGACCTCGACTCCCTGCGCGACGCGCTGGGCGCGGATACGGCGCTCGTCAGCGTGATGACGGCCAACAACGAGACCGGCGTGGTCCAGCCCCTCGACGGCGTGGCCTCGCTCGTCGCCGAGCTGAGCCCCGGCGCCGTCACCCACACCGACGCCGTCGCCGCGGCCCCGTGGCTCGATCTGCGCGACGTGACCGCGCCCATCGACATGGTGTCGATCTGCGCGCACAAGATCGGCGGTCCCGTCAATTCGGGGGCGCTCATCCTGCGCCGCGACGTCGCCCTCGAGGCCGTGGTGCCGGGCGGCGGACAGGAGCGGGGACGTCGCGGCGGTACGGTCGACGTCGCGGCCGCCGTGGGCCTGGCCTGCGCCGTGCGCCTCACCGCGAAGGAACGTGACGAGGTGAACGAGCGCGTCGCGCGCTACCAGCGTCAGCTGTGCGACGGGCTGGCCACCATCGACGGCTGCTCGCTGACGGCGCCGGGGGCTCGGCGCCTCGCCGGCACGGTGCACGTGACCTTCGAGGGCCTCGCCAGCGACGAGTTGCTCTTCCTGCTCGACCAGGGCGGCGTCTGCGCCGCCGCGGCGTCGAGCTGCTCGAGCGGGGCCGGTGTAGCCAGTCACGTGCTCGACGCGATGGGGGTGGCGCCGTCGCGCGCCCGCGGCGCGTTGCGGCTCTCGATGGGGGCCGAGACGTCCCAGGACGACGTCGACGCGCTGCTCGTGATCCTGACCTCGGTGGTGAGTCGCTTGCGCGCCGAGGGTGCGGCCCGCTGACTGGCAGACTGGGTCTATGAACGTTCTCGTCGCGATGAGTGGCGGCGTCGATTCGTCGGTGACGGCAGGGCTCCTGGTCGAGCAGGGCCACGACGTCGTGGGGGCGACGCTCAAGCTGTGGGGCGGGGCCTCCGATTCGGGATGCTGCTCCGTGGGCGACGTCGACGACGCCCGGCGTGTCGCCCAGATGCTCGGCATCGACCATCACGTCTTCAACTACACCGAGGAGTTCGAACGCCGTGTCGTCGAGCCCTTCGTGGCGGGCCACGCTCGGGGTCGCTCGCCCAATCCCTGCATCGAGTGCAATCGCCACATCAAGTTCGACCTTCTGTTCGAGCGGGCGCGGCGGCTCGGGTTCGACGCCGTCGCCACCGGTCACCACGCCCGGGTCCTTGCGCGAGGGGGACAGCACTTCTTGGTGCGCGGGGCCGACGACGCCAAGGACCAGAGCTACGTGCTGGGCTACCTGCGCGAGGAGCAGTTGGCGATGTTGCTCTTGCCCATCGGGACCATGCAGAAGAGCGAGGTCCGCGCTGAAGCGGCCCGCCTCGGACTTCGCACCTGGGACAAGCCCGACAGTCAGGACGTCTGCTTCATCGAAGCCTCCAAGGGCCGTGAGGCCTTCCTGCGCAGCCGGATCGCGCTGACGCCCGCGGCGATCGTCGACGCGACGACCGGGGAGTCCCTCGGCTCGACCGAGGTCGCCGAGCTGATGACCGTGGGCCAGCGTCGCGGCGTCGCGCCCGCTCGTGACGGCGAACGGCGCTACGTCGCGCGCGTGAGCATCGCCGAGCGACGCGTCGAGGTCGGTCGTCTCGAGGAGATAGTGAAGAGCCGGATCGACCTCGACGGGGACTCCCTGAGCTTCTCGCACGAGGCCCTGGGTGACGCCACGGCGGTGTTGATCCAGTGCAGCGCCCACGGACGGACGCAGGCCGCGACGCTGCACCACGACGGGGCGAGAAAGTGGTGGCTGACACTGGCCCAGCCGGCCCGTCCGGTGGCGGCCGGTCAGTCGGTGGTGCTGTACCGGGGCGACGAACCAACGATCGTCGCCGGGGCGGCGATCGTCCTCGGCCGGTGAACCCCGCCGAGCGCGTGGCGTGGTTGCGAGCGGAGCTCGCGCGCCACAACGACGCCTACTTCAACCAGGACGCGCCCCTGATCCCCGACGGCGACTACGACGCGCTGGCGCGCGAGCTGCGTCAGCTCGAAGCGGAGAACCCCCAACTGCGCGACGCCTCGTCGGTCTCGACGGCGGTCGGGGCCCCGACGTCGGGGGTCTTTAGCGAGGTGGTGCACGCCGAGGCGATGCTCAGCCTCGACAACGTCTTCGACGACGAGGAGCTGCGGGCCTGGGCGATGCGGTGCGCCAAGGGTCTGGACGAGGAGCCGTCGGCCCTCAGTTTCGCCGTCGAGCCCAAGATCGACGGCCTGGCCCTCTCGATCTCCTACGTCGACGGCCAACTGACCCAAGCCGCCACCCGGGGCGACGGCCAGGTCGGCGAGGACGTCACCGACAACGTGCGCACGATCACCAACGTGCCCCTGGCGCTGCCCGCCGGGTCGAGGGGTCGGGTCGAGGTGCGCGGCGAAGTCTTCCTCGCCAAGTCCGATTTCGAGAGGCTTAACGAGCGCCAACGCGAGCTGGGCGCCAAGGAGTTCGCCAACCCCCGCAACGCCGCCGCCGGCAGCTTGCGCCAGAAGGACCCCGCGGTCACGAGGTCGAGGCCCCTGTCGTTCCTGGCCTATCAGTTGGTCGACCGCGACGGGGCGCTCAGCTTCTCGCGCTACGTCGACACCATTAGCCAGCTCGGACGGTGGGGCTTCCTCACAGCGCACGAGATGCAGCTGGAGTCGGGTGTCGACGCGATGATCACGCGCAGTGACTGGTTCGAAGAGCATCGTCACGACCTCACCTACGAGATCGACGGCGTGGTGATCAAGGTCGACGACCTCGCCCAGCGGGCCCGGCTGGGCTTCACCAGTCGCGCGCCGCGCTGGGCCATCGCGCGCAAGTTGCCGCCCGAGGAGCGCACGACCCGTCTGCTCGCGATCGAGGTCTCCATCGGGCGTACCGGTCGCGCGACGCCCTACGCCGTGCTCGAACCGGTGGTGGTGGCCGGCTCGCGTGTCTCGATGGCCACGCTGCACAACGAGGACCAGGTGCGCGCCAAGGACGTGCGTCCCGGTGACCTCGTCATCGTGCGCAAGGCTGGCGACGTCATCCCCGAGGTCGTCGCCGCGGTCGTGGAGGCCGGCGCGAAGCGGCCCAAACCCTGGGTCTTTCCCACCAACTGTCCCGAGTGCGGCGCGGCGCTGGTGCGCGTGGGGCGCGAGAGCGACACCTACTGCGTGAACCCGGCCTGCCCGGCCCAGCAGCTCCAGCAGATCATCCACTTCGCCTCACGGGGCGCGCTCGACATCGAGGGGCTGGGCGAGCAACGGGTCGCCCAGCTGCTCGCCGAGGGGCTGATCAGCGACGTCGCGGACCTGTTCGGCCTGCGCGTCGAGGCCCTGGCGCCCCTCGAGGGTTTCGGTGAGCTCTCGGCGACGTCGCTCGTCGAGGCGATCGCCGGCGCCAAGTCGGCCCCGCTCAGTCGGGTGCTGGTCGGCCTCGGCATTCGCCACGTCGGCCCGGTCGCGGCACGCGAACTGGCCCGGGCCTTTGGCACCTACGACGCCCTGGCGCAGGCGCCGCTCGAGCAGATCGAGGCGATCGACGGCATCGGACCGGTCATCGCGGCCTCGGTCCACCAGAACGTGCGTGAGCCCGAGAACCTCGAGCGCATGGCCCGACTGGCCGACGCCGGCCTGGCGCTGCGCGAGCCGGACCGCGACGCCGGACCGGCGAAGACCCTCGAGGGACGGGCCGTCGTGGTGACGGGAGCGGTCGAGGGCTTCACGCGCGACGAGGCCGAGGCGGCCATCGTGGCGCGCGGGGGGACGTCGCCCGGCTCGGTCTCGAAGAAGACCTACTGCGTGGTGGTGGGCGAGGCCCCCGGGGCCTCCAAACTCACCAAGGCCCGCGAACTGGGAGTCGCGATGGTGGCGGCCTCGGAGTTTCGTCGGCTGCTCAACACCGGCACGTGGACAGCCACACTCTCGTGAGCCAATATCGGTAGGGTTGGGGAAACATGTCGCCGTACACCTATAACCCCGGTCACGAGCTCGCTGGTCGCTACCGCATCGTCGAGTTGCTCGGCGTCGGTCGCACGGCCGAGGTCTACCTGGCCGACGACCTTTCGCTCAACCGCAGTGTCGTCGTAAAGGTGTTGCTGGCGAACCTGGCGACCCACGAACAGGTCCGTCGGACCTTTCGCGACCACATCGTGCGCAGCGCCACCCTCAGCCATCCGCACCTGGCGCGGGTCTTCGACGGGGGACAGGAGTCGGGCTCGATCTTCATGATCAGCGAGTACCTCAACGGCGGCTCGTTCGAGGACGTATTGGCGTCGGGCCGTCGCCTGAGCCTCGACGACGTGGCCCGCCTCGGGCGCGACGTCGCCAGCGCGCTCGCCTACATCCACGCCAACGGATTCGTCCACGGGTCGCTCTCACCCTCGAAGCTGCTCTTCGACGGCGAGGGCCGCGTGCGCGTCAGCGACATCGCCCTGGCCGGCCTGGGTGACGGCTACCGTGACCGCCTCAACCTCGACGACGTGCGCTACCTCAGCCCCGAGCAGGTGCTGGGCGAGATCGTGGGACCCAAGACCGACGTCTACTCCCTCGCGCTCATCCTCTTCGAGGCGGCGACCGGCACGACGCCCTTCGACGGCATGACGGCCGAGATCGTGCTGCGCAGCCGCATCAACGCGCCGCTGCCCGTGCGGCCCGAGCTGGGCACGCTCGACATGCTGCTCGCCCAGGCGGCCGTGCCCGACCCGCTGCTGCGTCTGGACGCCGAGCAGTTCGCGACCCGGCTGAGCACGGTGCTCAACGACGACGCGCCACTGGTCGTGGCGCCGGTGCGCTCGGACGTGCCGCTGCTCGAACGCTTCACGCCGCAAGAGCCAAGGACCTCGATCGGGTTCCGTCCCCCGTCGCCCGACCAGATCGTGGGCACCGGCGCCAGCGTCTTCCCGGTCGCCGCCCAGTACCCCGCGTCGTCGCGCGTGACGACGGCGGGCGCGCGCGAGGGCGAGTTCCGCCCGCTCCGTTCGAGCCCCGGCCGCGGTTACGGCGCGCTGCCGCCCAATCGACCGCCGCGCCAGCGCCGCATCGGATTCCTCGCGGCCGCGATCTTGCTGCTGGTGGTGGCCGTCGCGGGCGCGGCCGCGTGGAAGTTCGGACTGTTCACGTCCAAGCAGACCGTGCCGTCGCTGGTGAACCTCAAGCTCTCCCAGGCCTCGACGCTGCTCAAGAGCGACGGCTTCACCATCAGCGTCGACACGCCCGAGACGTCGGCGACGGTGCCCAAGAACGAGATCATGTTCCAGAGCCCGGCGGCCGGCACCGTCGGCAAGTCGGGGGCGGTCATCACGGTGCGGGTCTCGGACGGGCCGAACATGATCACGCTGCCGATCAACCTGCTCGGTCGCGAGTGCGCCGGGGACACCGCGATCCTGCACCGCCACACCGTGAGCGCCACCTGCCCGTCGGACAAGTCGATCGCCAGCACCCGCTTCGTTACCGGCCTCGTCGCCGGCGTGCTCTACGGCCACACGACGAACCCGGTGGCCGTGCCGCGGGGCGCGTCGGTGATCCTCGAGTTGAGCCGCGGACCGGGCCCGAGCACCACCACGACGACGTCGGCGTCGACGACGACCTCGTCCACGTCGTCGACGACCACGACGACGCTGGCCGGCCAGGGAGCGCGCGCGGTGCCCAACGTGATCGGCCTCGACTACGCGCAGACTTACGCGGCGATGAAGAAGGCGGTGCTCTACTTCACCACCACCGGCCCCGGGGCCGGGACGACCACCTGGACCAAGGTCATCTCGGAGTCGCCGGGGGCCGGCACGATGGTGCCGTACAAGTCCACGGTGGTGCTCGACGTTCAGTGAGCGACTCGTGCGAGCTCTGCGAGGCGGCCGTCATCACTACGAGGTACCTGGAGAACGACCTCTGCTGGATCGGCGACTGCGAGATCTGCCTCGTGCCGATGGTCGTCTGGCGCACCCACGACCCTGACCCGCCCCCGAGCGAACGCGACCGGATGAGGACCTACCTGGCCCACGTCGCCGACCAAGAACTGGGCGAGGGTACGTGGACCTTCGACGACCACATGCGCAACATTCCCGACCACTACCACGCGCACGCCCGTCCGCCGGGCTTTCGCCGCTACCGGAGCTGAGGATCGCTCCAGCGTCAATCGTTACAATCGGTTCACCATTCATTTCTTAGGGGGTTGTCGTGGGCGCATTGGACGGTCGGATCGCCATCATCACCGGGGCCGGTCGCGGCATCGGCCGCGAGCACGCCCTGCTCTTCGCCGCCGAAGGGGCCAAGGTGGTCGTGAACGACTTCGGCGGAGCCCTCGATGGATCCGCCACCGCGGCCACGCCGGCCGAGGAGGTGGTGGCCGAGATCCACGCCATGGGCGCCGAGGCCGTGGCCAACCACGACAACGTCGCCGACTGGGAGGGCGGGGCCCGTCTCGTCGCCTGCGCCGTCGAAGCCTTCGGCGACCTGCACGTGTTGGTGAACAACGCCGGAATCCTGCGTGACCGCGTACTGGTGAACCTGAGCGAGCAGGACTGGGACGCCGTGATCAATGTCCACCTCAAGGGCCACTTCGTCCCGTCGCACCACGCCGCCACCTACTGGCGCGAACAGGCCAAGTCCGGACGCACCGTGAAGGCCTCGATCATCTGCACCTCGTCGACGTCGGGGCTGCTCGGCAACATCGGTCAATCGAACTACGGCGCCGCCAAGGCGGGCATCGCGGCCTTCGCGATGATCCTCTCAGAAGAGCTGGGCCGCTACGGCGTGCGCGTCAACGCGATCGCCCCCGCGGCGCGCACCCGCATGACCGAATCGACGCCGGGACTGATGGACTACGTCGTCAAGCCCAGCGACGCCGCGGTCTTTGACGTGTGGGATCCGGCGAACATCTCGCCACTGGTCGCGGCGCTGGCCATGGAGGACAACGGCGCCACCGGCCAGGTCTTCTTCGTCCAGGGCGGCACCGTGCGAAAGTTCCAGAACTGGACGATGACCGACACCCTCGAGAAGAACGATCGCTGGGGCGTCGAGGAACTGGCCGCGCAACTCCCGTCGCTCTACTCCTGAGCTCTGTCCATCCGTTGAGGACAGTCGCCGCCATTAGTCTTTAGACCTATGACGACCGACATCATGCCCGGCGCGGAGCCGTTTTCCGCGGCCGGCGGCCCCCACGGCGTGCTCGTATTGCACGGGTTCACCGGCAATCCCGTCTCGATGCGCCCCCTGGCCCAGGCCTGCGCCGACGCCGGGTTCAGCGTCGAGCTGCCGCGTCTGCCCGGTCACGGCACGACGCTCGAGGACATGATGACGACGTCCTGGGCCGACTGGTCCGCGACGGCGCTGGCCAGCTACGACGAACTGGCCGGACGCTGCGAGCGCGTCGCCGTCGTCGGGCTCTCGATGGGCGCCGGCCTGGCCGCGCTGGTCGCCGAGTCACGACCGCCGGTCGTGGGCTGCGTCTTCATCAACCCCTGGATCAATCCGCTCAACCCCGAACTGCTCGACGGGCTCGAGCAGTTGATCGCCGCCGGTGTCGAGACCATCGAGGCCGTCGGTTCGGACATCAAGAAGGAGAACGTCTCCGAGGCGGCCTACGACGCCACGCCGCTCGTCTGCACGAAGAGCGCGTGCGACGGGCTGGCCGCGGTGCGCGCGGAACTCGCCAAGATCACCGTACCGAGCCTGCTGCTCACCAGCCGCGTCGACCACACGGTCAACTGGGAGCGGGGCGAGGACATCGTGTCGCTCACGACGGGGCCGGTCACGCAGATCTGGCTCGAGGACTCGTATCACGTCGCGACGTTGGACAACGACGCCGCGCTGATCGAGCGCGAGACGGTGGCCTTCCTGCGCGAAGTCCTCGGTCGATGAGCCCGCTGCGTCGTGAGGACGTCGCGCACGTCGCCAAACTGGCCCGCCTCTCGCTGAGCGAAAGCGAGCTGGACCTCTTCACCGAGCAGCTGAGCCAGGTGCTCGAGCACGCGAGTGACATGGCCTCGCTCGATCTGGAGGGCGTCGTGCCCGTCGCCCACCCCTTCGGGCTCATCAACGTGGTGCGCGAGGACGAGGTCCGTCCTTGCCTCGACCGCGATGAGGTGCTCGCCATGGCGCCCGACGCCCGCGACGGCCGCTTCGCGGTGCCGCGGATCATGGGCGAGGCGCCGTGAAGTCGGCCGCCCAGATCGCCGGCGAGGTCAATTCCGGTGCCACGTCCGCGGTCGCGGAGCTGACGAGGTCCCTCGAGGCCGTGCGCGCGCGCAACGACGAACTGCACGTCTTCCTCTTCGTCGACGAGGAGGGCGCCCTGGCGGCCGCGCGGCGCGTGGACGACGTCGTGGCCCGGGGCGGCTCGGCCGGGCCGCTGGCCGGCGTGCCCATCGCGATCAAGGACAACATGTGCCAGCGCGGCGTCCCCACCACCTGCGCCTCCAAGATCCTTCAGGGATGGCGTCCCCCCTACAGCGCGACGGTGGTCGAAAAGTTGCTCGCGGCCGGGGCGGTCCCCGTCGGCAAGACCAACCTCGACGAGTTCGCGATGGGCTCCTCGACCGAGAACTCGGCCTTCGGCCCCACGCGCAATCCCCTCGACACCTCGCGCGTGCCGGGCGGCTCGTCGGGCGGCTCGGCGGCGGCGGTCGCGGCCGACATGACGCCGATCGCGATCGGCAGCGACACCGGGGGATCGATCCGCCAGCCGGCGGCGCTGTGCGGGGTGATCGGCGTCAAGCCGACCTACGGCCTGGTGTCGCGCTACGGCCTCGTGGCCTTCGCGAGCTCGCTCGACCAGATCGGCCCCTTCGCCAAGACCGTCACCGACGCGGCGACCCTGCTCGAGGTGCTCGCCGGCCACGACCCGCTCGACTCGACCTCGCTGCCCGAGCCATCGCCCTCGCTGGTCGCCCACGTCGGCGACGGTGTCGCGGGTCAGCGCGTCGGCGTCGTACGCGAGCTGATCGAGGGGGCCGACGAGGAGGTGCTCGAGGCGGTGGCCCGGGCGCGCGAGGCGCTCGAGAAGGCCGGCGCCACGACCGTCGAGCTCTCGATCCCCGAACTGCGACTGGGTCTGAGCGCCTACTACCTCATCGCCCCGGCCGAGGCCTCGAGCAACCTCGCCCGCTACGACGGCGTACGCTACGGGTTGCGCGTGGACGGCGACGACGTCGCGGCGATGAACGAGGCGACCCGCACCGCCGGGTTCGGCGCGGAGGTGAAGCGGCGCATCATGCTCGGCACCTATGCGCTGTCGGCCGGCTACTACGACGCCTACTACGGCCAGGCCCTCAAGGTCCGCACCCAGATGATCGGGGCCTTCGCCCGGGCCTATCGCGAGGTCGACCTCCTGCTCGGCGCCACGACGCCGACGGTGGCCTTCGCCTTCGGCGCCAAGACGGCCAACCCCCTCTCGATGTACCTCTCGGACGTCTTCACGATCCCGACCAACCTCGCCGGCGAGGCGGCGATCTCGGTGCCCTTCGGCACGGGCGAGGGTGGACTGCCCGTCGGCGTGCAGCTGCTCGGCCCCGGTCGCAGTGAGGCCCGACTCTTCGCGGCGGCGCGGGTCCTCGAGATCGCGGATGGTCGACCATGACGCTCGAGCACGGCTACGAGATGGTGGTGGGACTCGAGGTCCACACCGAGCTGCGCACCCGGTCCAAGATGTTCTGCGGGTGCCCCAACCAGTTCGGTGCCGAGGCGAACACCAACATCTGCCCGGTCTGTCTCGGGCTGCCCGGGTCGTTGCCGGTGCTCAACGTGCGCGCGGTCGAATTGGCGATGGCCATCGGCGTGGCGCTGCACTGCACCATCGCGCCGTCAACCTTTCACCGCAAGAACTACTTCTATCCGGACATGCCCAAGGACTACCAGATCAGCCAGTACGACCTGCCGATCAACGTCGGCGGGTACCTTGACCTGCCCGACGCCAGCCGGGTGACGATCGAGCGGGCCCACCTCGAGGAGGACACCGGCAAGTCGACCCACCTCGGGGGGACCGGCCGGCTGCAGGGGGCCGACCGCTCCCTGGTCGACTACAACCGCTCCGGCGTGCCGCTCGTGGAGATCGTGTCGGGCCCCGACATCCGCTCCTCGGCCCAGGCCCGCGCCTACGCCCAGGAGTTGCGGGGCATCTTGATCGCGACGGGGGCGTCGGACGGGCGCATGGAGGAGGGGTCCATGCGCATCGACGCGAACGTCTCGGTGCGTCAGGCCAACGCCGCGCTCGGCACGCGCTGTGAGATCAAGAACCTCAACTCGCTGCGCAGTCTCCAGCGCGCCATCGACTACGAGGCGCGGCGCCAGGTCGAGATGCTCGAACACGGCGAGGTCGTGCGCCAGGAGACCCGCCACTGGGACGAGAACCTAGGCGAGACGTCGACGATGCGCACCAAGGAGGAGGCCGAGGACTACCGCTACTTCCGCGAGCCGGACCTCGTGGACCTGATCCCCGATCAGGCGTGGCAGGACCGGGTGCGCGCGGGCTTGCCGGCCATGCCCGCCGAGCGGCGCCGACAACTCCGGGAACGACTGAACGAGCCCACCGAGGCGCAACTGGATGCGGTCGAGGTCGTGATCGACCTCGGCCTCGAGACGTTGGTGGAGGCGGCGGTCGAGCGTGGTGCCGACGTGACCCTCGCGATATCGCGCGCGGCCAACGAGGTCGCGGCGGCCATCGATGAGGTGGCGAACCTGACGCCGGCGGCATTCGCCGACACGGTCCTCATGGAACAGCACGGTCAACTGTCGGCCACCCAGGCCAAGACCGTGCTGGGTGAACTGCTCGCTAACGGCGGTGATCCGCGGGCGATCGCGTCGCAACGGGGATTCGAGCAACTCTCGACGGACAGCCTGGAGGCGATCGTCGACTCGTTGATCGAAGCGCACCCCGACGAGTGGAGCCGGTACCGCGAGGGCGACGAAAAGTTGGCCCAGTTTTTCGTCGGGCAGGTCATGAAGCTGACCAGGGGCCAGGCCGATGGCAAGGCCGTCATCGCTGCCCTGCAACAGCGTCGCTAGTCGAAACACAGTTCGAGCGACCATTCGCGCTCGGTGCTGGTCGTCACCAAGCAAGCCACACGGACCGTCAACGCTTCGGTCCTGGCGCCCCTTCGGTCCCCGTGGCGTGGCAGCCGCATCGTAAACGTGGATGACGAATATTCGACATATTGATACGAAATCTCCGATCGCTATGGAACATTTTTTTGCCGGCCTCGCGGTCGAGTTGTACGTCGAAAACGTGCGATGCCGCGAGGTCAAAGTGACTTTCGACCTCACTTTTCGCTGACCTTACTTATGGGTCGATGCGTAGGGTTTTTTGTACAAGCCATCGCAATAATCACTGAACAGTGAGGACAGAAATGAAGAGTCGTTCGTCAGTCAATCGCACCAGGACCATCGTCCAGATCGGTTCCGCCATCGGGGCCCTCGCGCTCGTAACCTCCGTCGGGACGGCCGTCTCATCGGGCGCCGCCACTCACTCGAGTTCCGCCGTGGCGACCAGCCAGCTCGCCAGCCGCGTCGCGGTCAAGAAAGTCGCGTTCAAGGGCACCTACAGCGGAACGTTGACGTTCCTGCTCACTTCGGTGGCCAGCCAGTCGACCTCGGCCAATGTCACGTCGGTGACGGGCAGGGGAACCTCCACCGACCTCGGTGCTACCACGCTGAGCGGATCGGGCAACGTGCCCGCCACCGCCGCGAGTTCCGGCTTTCACTACACGGGCTCGGGCAGGCTCGCAGGGCCCGGCGGTACGTTGACGCTGAGGATCCTCAGCAAGAATTCCTCGGGAGCGGCGCCGGAGAATGCGGCGGGCACCGTCACCCTCACCGGAACTGCCACCGTCATCAGCGGCACGGGCAAGTTGAAGGGCGCCACCGGATCGCTCAAGTTCAGCGGATCGTTCCCCATCGCCAATGACGGGGTCAGTGGGACCCAGAGCCCCGCCTTCACCTCGAAGCTGAGCGGCACGCTCACCATCCGCTGATCGACGGCTAACAAGAACTAATCAACCAAAAGAAAAGAGGCTTCAAAATGAAGAGTTTCACGAAGGGAATAGGCATCAGCGCCGTGGCGCTCGGACTGGGTCTGAGTGGCGTGGCGACCCTCAGTGGCGGTAGCGCACTGGGCGACACCACCACGACGACGCTGGCGACCACGACGACGACCGTCGCCGCCATCCCCGCGAATGCTGGCATATCGAAGGACTTCGCGATCAACGCCGACACGGCCACGATCTCGGGGGAGACACCAGCGGTCGACGCCGCCTGCTCTCCGACCAACACCTTCCAGATCGGCCAGACGGTCCTGTTCCGCATGTACGGTCAGGACCTCGTGACTGCCTTGCCGCTGCTGGCCGCCAACACGAAGTCGGTGACGGTGTCGATCCCTGGCACCACCGCCGGATCCACCGCGAAGGTCGCCATGGCCTACAGCACACGTGACGGCTGGTGGACCGGGACCTTGGTAACGACCGGTTACGCCGCGGGCAACTACAACTACACGATGACCATCGTGACCAACCCCGTCAAGGGCGTCAAGGGTGTCAAGGCCGAGAAGGCCACCAAGGGCCACAAGGCCGTGAAGTTCGTGAAAGCGATCAAGGCCATCCCGTCCATGACCTACGTGTACGGCGTGGGCGGCTTCGACAACCAGTCGACGGTGACGCTGGTGACGAGCCTCACCACTCCCGCCACCACGACCACCACGGTTGGCTAAGTAGCGAGCTTCGAATTGCAGCACGTTCAATCCACATCGTCGGCCGCGAGGCCGACGATGTGACATTGGACCCCGCTTAAGGGCGGAATTCACTCAAAAGAATCCCGTAAGTTTTTGATTAATTATCAATATCGCAGTGTGAAGGGAATGCCATGAAGGTTCTTCTGAAGTCTGATCGGGCGCGAGTGATGACGGTAGTCCTCACCAGCGCGGCGCTGCTGTGCTCCACGGTCATGATCGCCTCGAGCGCGAGCTCGGCGACCGTGCACAAGCACAAGGCCAAGGCGCCCATCGTGAAGAAGGTCAAGGCCGTCGTGGCGCCCACCGCCACGACCCCGATCGTGCTCACCTCGCCGGCCCTCTCCGGCGTGGCCCCCCTGCCCGGACCGGTCGCGGCCCCCTCCACACCCAGCGCGACGATCTCGGACCTGAGCGTCACGCCCTCGTCCGGCCTCATCGGCACCCCCATGACGATCGTCGGCGCGGGACTACCGGCGACCACGAGCGTCCAGATCGAGTGGGCCACGGCCAACGCGACCTGGGTCGTCGGCGCTGACCCGTCGACGGTCAACTACCTCGGCACCAACTACAACAAGATCAACGTGGTGCTCGACACCGTGGTCACGACCGCCGCCGGCGGCTTCTCGGTCACGATCGACGCGCCCAAGGACTTCGGCGGGGCCCACAGCATCTACGCGGTGGTGGGCACGACGGAACTGAGCGAAGGAACCTTCACGACGTTGCGCACCGTGACCATCTCGCCCACCAGCGGTCCCGTCGGCACGCCGATCACGATCACGTACAGCGGACTCGGTGACAGCCTCTACACCGGCGGCGCCTCGTTGCTCTACGACAACCACTACGTCGGCGAGATGATGGCCAACTGGACCAGGGGAGTCGCCACGGCGACGATCCGCGCCTCCGGAGCGGTCGGTCCCCACACCATCCAGATCGGCAACGCCATCAGTTACCTCTACCTGAACGTGCCCCAGTCGCCGATCCCTTACACCAACGGAGCGGTCGACACCTTCACGGTCACCGCCGACGACGGCGCACCGGCCGCCTCCATTGACTGGCCGGCCAGCGTCGCGCCGACCCTCGCCCAGGTCACGACCCTCGACGAAGGCGGTCTGGGCGCCAAGTCCACGGCCACCGCTACGGCGTCGGTCTCGAGCGGCCCCGAGGGCACGAGCGTCACGATCAACGCGTCCGGCCTGCCCGCCAACGTGTCGACCCAGTTCGAATGGGCGACCGTCGTGGGCAACCGCGTGAACTGTGCGAGTACCTGCTGGGCCTTCACCACGCAGTCCCTGGCCGCGGCGGTCACGCCGAGCGCCAACGCACTGAGCGACACCATTACGATCCCGTCGCCGGCGCTGGGCGGCTGGCACGCCATCCAGCTCGTCCAGGGCACTAAGGTCGTCGCCCAGGTCCCTTTCTACGTCAAGGAGAGCATCGTCGGCTACGAGGCCGCCGGTTCCACGACGGCCGTCACGTCGCTCAGCGTCGTGCAGGGTCAGCCCTTCCAGATCCACATCGAAGGTGTTGGCTGGACGCAGCTCGACAACACGGTCGGCGTCGACTACGACAACAGCTACATCGGTTACGGCTGCGGCTTCAACTCCAACGGTGACGTGGTCCTGAACCTCATCGCCACCGGAGCCCCCGGGACGCACCTGATCGACCTCTACCCGATGCTCTACTCGCTCTCGCCCTCATTCGCGAGCACGCCCTACGGCATGGTGCCGGTACTGACCTACGCCCAGGATGACCCGGGCCTGGCGCTCGGTTACCAGCTGCCGGCCA
>Ga0187847_10000609_pt1 | contig 37825 bp, 19 predicted proteins | sample June2016WEW_4_10_FD_132458 | JGI IMG/M metagenome (GOLD analysis project Ga0187847, IMG submission 132458) | Peatland microbial communities from SPRUCE experiment site at the Marcell Experimental Forest, Minnesota, USA - June2016WEW_4_10 | ecosystem: Environmental > Terrestrial > Soil >...
GGTCGACGTGCACGGCATTCCGGGCGGATTTACGGGAGCTGGCGCAAAGACCGTGATTCCCGCCAAGGCGCTCGCCAAGGTCTCCATGCGCCTGGTTCCGGGCATGACTCCGGCCAGAACCTTTGCCCTCTACAAGTCTTACGTCGAAAAGATCGCCCCGGCCGGCGTCAGCGTCGAGGTGCGTCTGATTCACTCCGGCGACCCCTGCCTGATCCGCGTCGATAACCCCTACATCCAGGCGGCCACGCGGGCGCTCAAGGAGGTCTGGGGCAAGGAGACTGTCTTCATCCGCTCCGGCGGCTCCATCCCCATCGTCGGCGATTTCGACCGCCATCTGGGCATCCCCAGCGTGATGATGGGCTTCGGCCTGCCCGACGACAACATCCACGCGCCCAACGAAAAGTTCAACCTGAAAAACTTCGAGCTGGGGATTGAGTCGATTGTGCGTTTCCTGGAAGAAGCCGGACGCTGACTAAGAGCACCCAGGTGGGGATTTTCAGACCTGGGAAACCACGAACCCCGACCCGCCGGCTTGCGAGCGCTGTCAATGGTCCGGCTTTACGCGGCGACTGCCGGGGCCAGGCGGCGGACGGTCAGGACGGTGATGTCGTCTTCCTGACCGAATTCCTTGGCGGCGTCGGCGATGTAGAAGGCGGTCTGGTTGCTCAGGTTGTGGACGCGGTCGAAGCCGAAGAGTTCGCCGGAGGGGCGGCGGGCTTCGACGACTCCGTCGGACATGAGCAGGATGCGGTCGCCGGGATGCAGATAGAGCTGGACCTCGTCGTAGCTGACTTCGGCGAGAACGCCCAGGGGCAGTCCGCCGGGCAGAGCGATCTCCTGGCTGTTGAGGTAGGGCGGCAGGTGGCCGGCGTTGGCGATGACCAGTTCGCCATTGGGGCCAAACCAGGCGGCCTGGCAGGTGGTGAAGCTGTCGCTGCCGACGAGTACACGATTGAGCGACGCGAGAATTTTGGCGGGGCTGCGCTCGGGCGTGCCGCGCAAGGCGCCCATGAGCATGGAGACGTTCATGGCTGCCTTGAGGCCCTTGCCGGCGACGTCGCCGATGATCACGTGGAGGCCGCCGTCGCTGGTGGATTGAACGTGATAGAAGTCGCCGCCGACTTCGTTGGCGGGGCTGTAGATCGAGACCACCTCGAAGCCGGGAGTAACGAGCCTTTCCTGGGGAATCATCAGTTCCTGCACGCTGCGGGCGGCGGCCAGTTCGCTGGAGGCGCGTTCCTGATCGCGCTGTACGCGCAGGAAACGGACGAAGACGATGAGAACGATGGCCAGGATGCCGGTGAAATCGGCAATGGAGGCAAAGTGTATGGGAATGGGTCCGGCCTGGAGGGTGAGAGGCGATTGATAGGAGTGTCCGCCCCAATCGCTCATGCTGGCCGAGAGGATAAGTTCGAGGATGCCGCCGAGGCTCAAGATGAGCGGAAGCAGCAAGAGGCCGGCCTCGAAGTTGCGGCGCAGCGTGGCCGCGATCAGGGTGGCGAAGACAAACAGGAACCATCCCATCAACCACAAAATGCTAACGATACCGACAAGAACAAGCGCAAAGCCGATGACTTGCTGGCTAACGATGTGCGAGCCGTGGCCGAGCATAAGCAATCCGGGGCCGACCCCCGCGAGGAGCGGAGCGGCATAGCGCAGCAGACGGATATACCAGCGGCGGCGCAGAGAGAGGAAGGCGACCAGGAACTCGAAGTAGAGATAGGCAGAGATCAGCAGCAACTGGAGAGAGAGAGAGCCGTAGAAGAGCTGATCCATGCGGGCGGAGCTTCCGGCCAGCTCGACAAAGCCGATGGGGGCCTGAAGAAGCTCGTACAAAGCCAGCCAGAGATACTCGGTGTGTCCTCTCTGCGAAAAATAGAGGGCCAGCAGAAAGATGCCAAGAACGGCGAGCAGGATGGAATAGACCAGCCGGGGCAGGCGCTCGAAGAGAGTATGGAAGGACCAGAGCTCCAGGGAGCGCTCCAGGTCTTCGCGGTTGCCGAGGCGCAGCGTGCGGGTGCCGAAGAAGCTGGTATAGGCGCCAATGCCGAAGGGAATGTAAAGGGTGCGCACCGCCAAGGTGAGAGTGGTGTCGGAGGGGGCGAGCTTCAAGTCGTAGATGCGCGAGATTTCTTGATAATAATCGGGATTGTCGGGGTGCGGCCCCTCGGGCTGAATCAGCTTGCCGTTGGCAAAGACATCGACCTGTCCCATGGAGCCGAAGCCATTAGAGGTGGTCTGGGAGACGGGCAATTCGAGCAGCAAGACCAGGGGGCCGTGATGAGGGGGGAGTTTGACGTGGAGGCGAAACCAGGCGAAGGGCTTCTGGGAGCCGTTCCTGCCGCCAGTAGGGTTGGGATGGCCTGCGGATGAGTCGTCCTCATTCACTATTGCTCCCCCAACAACAACATGAACAGCATGGTCGGAATTGCCCGCGGATGAGTCGTCCTCATTCACGTCGGCGAAGGAGGGTTGCGCATCGCGGATGGCCCAGGCTGAGTCGTCGAAGTCGGGGTTGGCGGCGGCGGGGTTGGCGGTGATGGCGACGCGCCAGCCCTTGTCGAGCAGCAGCGGGGAACCCAGGCTAGTGGCGTCTACGACGGCCTCCTGAGGTTTCGCCGGGACGAGTTGCTGGGGAGCATGGGGCCGCGCAAGATCTGCCGGCGAGGGATGCGAAGGCGGTTGCTGGGCGGCCAACCGCATCGCTCCGCATACGGCCAAGGCTGCGATCCCCAGGATGGTTCGACGCACGGCGTTACCCCTTAATGCTCTGTGCTTTCCACTTTAATTCAGAGAGGCACGGGTTCCAAGGGGATCGGAAGGCATTCGGCCGTCGCAAAATCGACCCCGTTTCACGCATTTCAGCAGGGAAGCCGAGCCGCAGCGGAAAATCTTCTTCTTGGCTGTTGCCAAACGTGGTGGCATTGGCGTCTAAATAGTGGAGCGGCGTGGCCCGATTCCCAGGGTGGTGGCGCTCAAGCCCGCTGTACCCTAAGGAATCGCGCCGGAGGTTAGGTCATGAGGACGGTTCAAAGAGCTTCCAAGGCACTGGTTTTGGCGGGATTTGTGCTGGCCGCGATGGTCTGGGCGCAATCCACTCCATCGAGCACGTCCCCGTCGAGTTCGGATCCATCGAACACACCCGCAGCGAGTTCGGGTTCTGCGCCGACAGCCCAGCCGGCGCCGGGAACGACTCCGGTGGGAGGCGACACCGCAGCCACAGCGCCTGCCGCAACCAAGCCCCCCGCGACTGATTCCAAAGACAAGCCCGCGCCAGGAACGACGCCGGTGGGAGGCGACACCCCGGCCACGGTTAGCGCCACTACCGTCAATCCCGACAAAGTGATCGAGCCGGGCAGCCAGAAGATCAACGTGAAGGCGGGATCGATCGACGACGTGAGCGCCGTTGGCAATCGCGACATCGGCGCCCGCGGGGTAGGGAACTGGGACTCGACCGACTCCGAGATCAAGATGGGCAAGTCGTATGCCATGGATATCGAGAAGAGCACCCGGTTCATCACCGATCCGGTGGTGACCGAATACGTGAACCGCATCGGCCAGAACATCGTCAAGAACTCCGACTGCAAGGTGCCGTTCACCATCAAGGTGATCGATTCGGATGAGATCAATGCGTTTGCGCTTCCCGGAGGCTTCTTTTACGTCAACTCCGGCCTGATTTTGAACGCCGACGAAGAGGCGGAGCTGGCCGGAGTAATGGCCCACGAGACCGCTCACGTGTGCGCACATCATGCGGCCCGCGAGATGACCCGGTTGAACTATGCGCAGCTCAGCATGATCCCGGTGATGATCTTTGTCCCCGGCTGGACCGGCTACGGCATCTACGAGGCATCGAGCATCGCCATCCCCATCACCTTTATGAAGTTCTCGCGCGAGTTTGAGGCGCAGGCGGACTATCTGGGCGTGCAATACATGTACCGCGCCGGATACGACCCGCAGGCCTTCATCAGCTTCTTCGAGAAGGTGCAGGCGCTGGAAAAGCGCAAGCCCGGCGCGGTCGCCAAGGTCTTTGCCGACCACCCGCAGACCCCCGACCGCATTCTGCACTCGCAGGAGGAGATTGCCCGCATACTGCCTCCGCGGGACGAGTACACGGTGACCACCTCGGAGTTTGACGACGTGAAGGCGCGGCTGGCTCGCATCGAGAACAAACGCCGCCTGACCGCCACCAAGGACGGCAACAAGCCGTCGCTGCGCCGGTCCAACACCGGAAGCAGCGACCCGGCCAACCCATCGAGCACAACGGACCCCGGCAGCACCTCGAGCGACGACGACAAGCCCACGCTGCATCGCCGCGACGACCAGAACTAGAGCAGAAGCGCACCATCCGTCGTAACAGCGCTACCGCTTGTGGCAGGCTGGAGCTATGGCGCGACCGGCTGTGTTTTCTGGGAAAACCTGCCTGCTGGCTTTGCCGGAACGGGAAACGAAACTCCGTGAATATCCTGCGACTGCCTGAGAATCCTTGAAAGTTCGGGTGAAACCGCGCTGTATACTAAAGTACCGGCATCTGTGCCGGAATCTTGTCTGGGGCAGCCCTGCCTTCAGGAGGCAATCATGCGCAGCGCCGCACTTCGTTCCAACCTGCTGGTACCCGAGGTGCGCGAAGTCATGGACATTCGCCAGGCCTCGGACTATCTTGGCATCTCGTCCGACACGCTCTATAAATATGCGTCGGAGGGTTTCGTGCCCGCCTTCAAGCTGGGCAACCGCTGGCGCTTCAAGCGCTCCCGCCTGGACGAGTGGATGGACCGGCAATCCGACATTCATGCCGCCGATCACGATCTCAACCCGGAGCAGAAGAAGCCGGTACGAGCAGCGTTATAGAAGCAGTTGTCAGTTTTCAGAGGTCAGCTGTTAGTGCGGCGTTCCCGTTGAAGACAGCCCGACTTAGAATCCACAATACTGATAAAATGAAGTGAGAGGGGAACAATATGGCCGTTGGAACCGCTCCCGTCATCACTCTCTCTCCGGCAGAGTTGGATGAGCGTCGTCTTGCTGTCGAAAACGCCATTGGGACCTTGCGAATCGAAGGCATGGAACTCGATGCGATACCCAATCGCATTCTTGAGCAATACGCTCAGGGCGAGATTCCTCTGGAGGAGATGAGCCGCCTCATCCACGAGTACACCGCGACGATCGTCTGAAATCCAATGTCCATTGATCCTCCAGGAATTGACCCGCACTTCGATTACCTGCACGGGGTTCTGAGGAATATTCCTGGCTACGCGACCCAAGTAACACTCGACAGGTTCGAAGCGGCCGAAACGGCCGAAGCGATTGTCAGATTGCGGGTGAATCCAATCAAAGGTGCTTTCGACACATCCCATCTCAAAGAGATTCACCTCCGCATTTTCAGGAACGTATATCCCTGGGCAGGAGAGTTCCGCCAGGTCAATCTGCATCGCTCAGGGTCTTACTACTTTGCCGTCGTTCAGTTCATGGAACAGAACCTCAAGAGCACACTCGCAAAGCTGGCTGCCGAAGACCATCTGAAATGCCTGGATGCCGATGCTTTTGCCGGCCGCGCGGCCTACTATCTCGGCGAATTGAACGCTATCCATCCCTTTCGTGAAGGCAACGGACGAACGCAACGCGAATTCATCTGGCAGCTTGCCGCTGAAGCCGGTCATCGCATCAACTGGAATCGCGTGACTCGCGAACAGATGTACAGCGCGTCCATCGAAAGCCACAGACACGGCAACAATGCGTCCTTTGCCGAAGTAATTCGCTCCGCCATTGGGCCGGTACGCGTACCGTGATCTCTGGCCCCCGATCCCTGTTATCCTCAGCAAGTGGACCACTTTCGCCGCATAAGGATCAGAAGACGTGGCAGAATCAAAGACGCACAAGGTAACGCTGATTCCGGGCGATGGCATCGGGCCGGAGGTGACGCAGGCCGTGGTCCGCATCCTCGAGGCCACGGGCGTCAAGTTTGAGTGGGAGCGGTTTGCCGCTGGCGCCGAGGCCTTTGAGATATTCGGCGAATATATTCCCGCGTCCCTCTGCGAGTCGATCGAGCGCAACGGCGTGGCGCTGAAGGGTCCGGTCACCACGCCCATCGGCGGCGGCTTCAAGAGCATCAATGTCACGCTGCGCAAGAGGTTCGACCTCTTTGCCAACTTCCGGCCTGTCAAAAACCTTCCCGGCCTGGAGACAAAATGGCCCGGTGTGGACCTGATCATCGTGCGCGAAAACACCGAGGGCGAGTACGTCGGCCTGGAGCACGAGGTCGTCCCCGGCGTGGTCGAGAGCATCAAAGTCATTACCGAAAAAGGCTCGACGCGCATCGCCAAATTCGCCTTCGAGTACGCGCGCAAGCAAGGCCGCAAGAAGATCCATTCGGTTCACAAGGCCAACATCATGAAGCTGTCGGACGGGCTGTTTCTGCGCTGCGCGCGCAAGGTGGCCGAGGGCTTTCCCGATGTGGCCTATGCCGAACACCTGATCGACAACACCTGCATGCAGTTGGTGATGAATCCCTGGCAGTACGACACGCTGCTGCTGGAAAACCTCTACGGCGACATCGTGAGCGATCTCTGCGCGGGGCTGGTGGGAGGCCTGGGCCTGGTGCCCGGAGCGAATCTGGGCTTGAATTGCGCCATCTTCGAGGCGGTGCATGGCTCGGCCCCGGACATTGCCGGCAAGGACGTGGCCAACCCCACGGCGCTGTTGCAATCGGCAGTGCTGATGCTGCGCCATCTGGACGAGCAAGCCGCTGCGGATCAGGTGCAGCGGGCGCTGGAGACGGTCTACGCCGAGCGCAAAGCGCTCACCCGCGACGTGGGCGGCACGGCCGGCACCAGCCAGTTTGCCGACGCCGTGCTGGCGGCGATGGGGTAGTGCTCCGCGGCCTTCTTCTCGGTGTGAGAGCAATGCGATTGCAATGAAGATCCCTGATCCCCGTTCTCCGCCCCCTGTTATCCTTACCCCGTGGACCACTTTCGCCGCATCGGGCAACTGCGCCGCCGCATGACCAAAGCCGGGCTTCATGGGCTGCTGGTCACCCATCTTCCCGATCTCCGCTATCTCTCTGGATTCACAGGCTCGAGCGCGGCTCTGGCCATCACGCGCCGGACGGCCCGGCTGTTCACCGATGGCCGCTACATAGCCCAGGCAGCCGAAGAGGTCTCCGCCGCGCAGGTGGAGATTGTGAAGAGTTCTCCGACGGTGGCCGCCGTCGAGTGGCTGGCGGCGCAGCCGGGCGTCGAGTTTGCCGGCTTCGACCCTGCGCAAACCACAGTCGCCTCGCTGGCTCGCTGGAGGGCCGCTCTGCCGGCACGGCTTCGCCGCGGCTTTCTCTCCCCGTTGGCCGCGCCGCTGGTCGAGCCTCTGCGCTGGGTCAAAGACGAGGATGAACTGGCGCTGATGATCGAGGCGGCGCTGACCGGCTGCAAGCTCTTCGAGCAGATTCTGGGCTTCATCCGGCCCGGCCTCAAGGAGTTTGAAGTGGCTGCGGAGCTGGAGCACCAGGCCCGCCTGCTGGGAGCCGAGGGGATGTCGTTTCCGACCATCGTGGCTTCAGGGATTCGCTCGGCGCTGCCCCACGGACACGCCACCGCTTCCAAGCTCCCCCGCAAAGGCTTCGTGACGCTTGACTTCGGTATAATTCTCAAGGGTTACTGTTCGGACATGACCCGAACCGTACATTTGGGCAAGCCGTCGGCCAACGAACGCGCCGTCTATGAGTCGGTGCTGGAGGCTCAGGAGGCCGGCGTCAACGCGGTGGCCGCGGGCATAAGCTGCGCCGAGGTCGATGAGGCAGCGCGCGGCGTGCTGCGCAAGGCAGGTTTGGCGGAGGCATTTTCCCACTCCACCGGCCATGGACTCGGCCTGGAGATTCACGAATCGCCGCGCATTGGCGCGGAACAGGCAACCCGCCTGCTGGCCGGCATGGTGATCACGATCGAGCCGGGGGTTTATCTGGCCGGCCAATTTGGTATTCGCATTGAGGATATGGTGGCTGTAACCCGTACCGGAGGCCAGGTGCTTACCCCAGCGCCTAAAGCCCTGATTGAACTCTGATCTAGCCCACCCCGCTTAGGCGCGGGAGAGTCAAGGAACGAATGAAACCACAGGATATCGAGGATCTGAAGCAACTGATTGAATTCCTGAAGGAATATCAGGTTGCCGAGTTCGATCTGGATCGGGGCGACCTGAAGATCCGGCTCAAATTCAACCAGGCCGAGGCCCCGCCGGCGGGATTGGCGGATTTGGCGCGCCTGCTCAGTTCGGCTCCGCCCGCCATGGCGCAGGCGGCTACAGCGGCAACGCATCCAGCGGCCTCGGCGGCTCCAGCGGCTGCGGACCCCGACGCCGGCCTGCATGTGGTGAAAGCGCCTCTGGTCGGCACCTTTTATGGCTCGCCGTCGCCCGGCGCGGCGCAGTTCGTCTCGCCCGGCGATCAGGTTGCCAAGGGGCAGGTCATCGGCATCGTCGAGGCCATGAAGCTGATGAACGAGATCGAGTCCGACGCCGCCGGCGAGATCGTCAAATGCCTTGTTTCCAACGGCCAGCCCATCGAGTATGGGCAGCCCCTCTTTTCCATCCGGTTGAGTTAAGAAAAGCAGTGGAGTTGGTTCGGTTAGCGGGGTTAGCGGAGCTAGCAAAGCAGACTAACTCCGCGAACACCGCTAGCACCGCTCAAAGGTCATACATGATTCATAAAGTCCTGGTTGCCAATCGCGGCGAGATTGCCCTGCGCGTGCTGAACGCCTGCCGGGAACTCGGCATACGCACGGTCGCGGTCTACAGCGAGGCCGACCGCAACTCGCTGCATGTCCGCTTTGCCGACGAGGCGATCTGCATCGGGCCGCCGCGGCTCGCCGAGAGCTATCTGAATGTGCCGGCCGTCATCTCCGCCGCCGAAATCGCCGACGTGGACGCGATTCATCCCGGCTACGGCCTGCTCAGCGAGAACGCCAACTTCGCCGAGGTCTGCCGCGCCTCCAACATCAAATTCATCGGCCCGCCGCCCGAGGTCACCCGCCTGATGGGCGAAAAGGATAAGGCGCGCCAGGCGATGAAGCAGGCTAAGGTGCCGATCCTGCCCGGCTCCGATGGCGTGGTCGCCACGGCGGAAGAGGCGCAGGAATGGGCTGGCAAAGTGGGCTATCCGGTCATTCTCAAGGCCAAGGCAGGCGGCGGCGGGCGCGGCATGAGAATCGTGCGCACCGCCGAGGAGCTGCCCAATCTCTTTCATGCGGCTTACAGCGAGGCAGCCAATGCCTTCGGCAACGGCGAGCTCTACATGGAAAAGTTCATCGAGAATCCGCGCCACATCGAGTTTCAGGTGCTGGCCGACGAGCACGGCAATGTCCGGACGCTCTTTGAGCGCGAGTGTTCGATCCAGCGCCGCCATCAAAAGCTCATCGAAGAGGCGCCCAGCTTGCAGGTGACGCCCAAGATGCGCGAGGAGATCGGCAAGACGCTGTGCCGTTGCCTCACAGAGATCGGCTACCAGAACGCCGGGACGGTTGAGTTTCTGATGGACGAGGACGGCCAGCTCTACTTCATCGAGATGAATACTCGCATCCAGGTGGAGCACCCCATTACCGAGGCCATCACCGGCGTGGACCTGGTGCGGGCGCAGTTGCTGATCGCATCGGGCGAACGGCTGGACGCGATTTTGCCGGCGAAGCTCGAAATCCGCGGCCACGCGATTGAGTGCCGCATCAATGCCGAGCACCCGGAGAAGTTCACCCCCTCGGCGGGGCGCATCACGGCTTTCAACGTGCCCGGCGGCAACGGCGTCCGCGTGGATACGGCGCAGTACGCCGAGGGTGTCGTTCCGCCCTACTACGATTCGCTGATTGCCAAGCTGATTGTGCATGGCCGCGACCGCGCCGAGGCAATTGCCAAGATGGAGCGCGCGCTGAGCCAGTTTGTCGTGCAGGGAGTTGAGACCTCGATCCCTCTGCACCAGGCGATTTTTGCCGACGCCGGCTTCCGCGCCGGCGAGTTTGACACCAAATTCATGGAGCAGTTTCTGGCCCGCCGAAGCTGAGAAAACTCCGATTTGCCCGCCCTTCCCTCGCCGACTCGGAGATTCCGTCCGTTTTTTCCTCTGTTGATGAAGTTTTCCTGAGAAAATTGCTTTACCGTATCGCAGTTCTCTTATATGGTTACTTTCGATAGGAGGCAAGCACGATGGTTGATGGTTTGAATCTACCGCAGGTGATTACCGCCATAGGAGGCCTGGGAACGGCGGCCTTCGGTCTTTTGGAGGCGGCCAAGCCGGCATTTCCGGCCATCAACCGGATGGGGTTGCAGCACATCCACGAAGTGGTTTCCGATCTGACGCCCGAAGGAGCCGGCACGGGCAGCCCCCTGAATGCATTGCCCCAGGCCAACATCCTTCAGTCGCTGGAGGCCAACTGGGTGAACGGCGTCGATCTGGCCAGCCAGAAGGCCATTGCCAAGTCGCTCATCAAGCTGCACCTGAGCGCGGGCAACGCAACCGCTGTCGCCCTCAAGACCAGCATCGATCCGGCCCTGCTCACCACCATTGCCGGCAGTCTCGCCACGGGAACGGCACTTTCGCAGTCGCAGGGCGATGCCTACTCCCGCTTTGACCTGATCGTGACCGCTCTGCTCGATGAGGCCTATCAGTTGTCCGACCAGGTCTACCGCAACTGGACGCGCGGGCTCGCCGCTCTTATCGCGGTGCTGCTCGCCGTAGCCGGCAGTTGGAGCCTGTACGGAGCGGATTTCTGGTCGCCGAAGCAAGTGGCCCTCGCGGTCCTGGTTGGCCTGCTGGCCACGCCGCTGGCGCCCATCGCCAAGGATTTGTCGAGCGCCCTGGCCACGGCTGTGAATACCATGCAACTGGTGAAGAAGTAGGCCCCCATGACGCAATTTATCGATTGCCGCATCCAGCCGGTCGGCGGAGGCTTGGCTACCGCCGTCAGCGTCTGCCAGGGCACGAATATCGGCAACTACACGGGCCTGAACCTCGGCGACTTGCAGAAGTCGATTCAGGGCCGACACGTGCTGATCGCCACCCACGGCTTCAACGTGAATCGCTCCGATGGCATTAACTGCCTGTCAAACTGGGAGAGCCTCTTGCAGCCGCATCCGTTTCCCGGCTTTGTCGGCTTGCTCTGGCCGGGCGATTCGATATGGGCGCATGGGCTCGACTACCCTGATGAGCCGAAGATCGCCGACGAGGCCGGCAGCCTGCTCGCTGAGTTTATCGACGCCAGCTTTCAGCAGGCCGCCAGCCTCTGGTTTGCCTCGCACAGCCTGGGTGCGCGGGTGATCCTGGCGACCATCTCCAATTTGAATCTGCCCGTGCGCGGCGTGACCATCATGGCCGGCGCCATCGACGACAACTGCCTGACGACGGAGTTCCAGGCCGTGGCGGCGAAGATCGGAACGATCAACATACTCGCATCCAAAGAGGACGAGGTGCTGTCGCTGTGCTTCCCGCTGGGCAACTTCTTCGCCGGCATTTTGGCCGCCGGGCATCCGTGGTGGCGCGCGGCCCTGGGACACACCGGCCCCGCGCAGCCCTGGCCGGCGAACTTCAAAGCGCCCTTCGAGATTCCCGACCTCTGGGAATTCGAGCACGGAAACTACCTGCAAATCGATCAGCCGCCACATCCCGATCTGTCTCTGCCCGTTGATGTTCCGCCGCAGGGTACGCCGCCGCCGCCGGGCAACGGCTGGCAAGAGGCATTCTCATCGGCCTTCGCCTCGACGCGCTTCCGCTAGGACTATAGACTGCTTACGGCAACGGATTGAGCTGCAATCCCACAGCTTCGGCCGTCTTTCTCTGTCGCAGGTCGAAGCTGAAGAAGCCGGTTGCGCCAAGCTCCACCGCGGCTGCCACATGCAGCAGGTCCGCGGTGCGCGTCCCGAGCTTTGCGGTCAGGTTGCGAGACAGTTGGCGGGCGCGCTCGAATGAAGGCTCCGGAAGAGTCCGCAACTGATAGACCCCGGCGCGTTGATCTCTTGCGAAATCGTTCAAAGAAGTCTCCGCTTGCAGGCTTGAGATCTCTTTTATAAATACGCGCAATCCCAGTGCGTTGACCACTTCCAACTCAACCAGTGAAGTGATCAGCCGCGTGTCCTGAGCTGATTGCAATATTGCCGTGGCAGCCGCCGTGTTCGCGTCCAGGGTGTAAAGCGAAACAACCAGACTGGTGTCGAGGTAAATCAATACCGGTCCCGATCCATGCCAACGATCTCGGCGCCGCTCACCTTTAAGCACTCGTTTCCATAAATGCTCTGCAACCTACCGACGAAATCAGGCAGAGTTGGATTAGTGGTTGGCTCGGGCACGAGGCGGGCAATCGGCCGGCGGCGCTTCGTGATTTGGACGTCTTCGCCCTCAAGCAGAATGCGCTCAATCGACTTGAAGTCATAGCGTAGATCGCGGACAGAAACAGTTCTCATGTGATACATATTAGCATCACATTGAGATAGATCGGCAGGTTTTTGCGTTCCGAAGCGATTTATCCCAGGGGGAAGGATATGCTATCGCTTTTTCTTCGCTTTTTAATCGATGCTGTTGTATGCTGAATTCGCAACACAGGAGGTTGCACGCATGGACTTTCAACAGGAACTCATTTCCGAATACGACCGTGAGGTCGTCAAGACGCGCAAGATGCTGGCGGCCATCCCCGCCGATGCCGATTTCACCTACAAACCCCACCCCAAATCCATGAGCCTGGGCCGGTTAGCCGGGCATCTCGCCGAGACCACGGGAGAGTGGGCGAAGACGACCTTTACCACCGACAAGCTGGAGTTCCCGGCGGACCACAAATTTGAAGCCTATATCCCCGCTTCCACGGAGGCGCTGCTGGAGCGCTATGACAAGGAAACAGCCGAAGCCAAGGCGGCGTTCGCAGCCTTCTCGCCCGCGAAGTGGGACGAAAACTGGAAGTTCATCGCCGGCGGGCAAGCCTGGATCGACGAATCGAAGTACCGCGTCTTCCGCAATTGGGTGATGGACCACCTGATCCACCATCGCGCCCAATTGGGCGTCTACCTGCGCCTGCTCGATGTAAAGATACCCGGCGCCTATGGCCCCTCGGCGGACGAAATGCCCGGAGCGTAAGCAGCAGCCCAACCTTCCCCGCCGAATTGCGGCTGAAATCAACCGCCGCCAACAAGGCTCGGTACCCCATCCTTTCCGCGCATTTGGCGGAAGGGGTGGGAAACCACGAACCCCAACCGTCCCTCTTCCCTCGTAAGTTACTCTTGAATCATGCCATTCTCTTTTCCCAAGATCTATCCCATACTCGATGCCTCAATCATTCCAACATCCGGCCGCGCCGAGTTTTTGCGCAGGCTGGGCGGCGAGCTGGCCGCGGCTGGCGTGACGCTGCTCGAATACCGCAACAAGACCGGCGCGGAGGCCGAATTGCTCGCCGACGCCGCTGTTCTGCGCGCCGTGCTTCCTCTAGAACAGGTGAAGTTGATTCTCGATGATCGCGCCGATCTGGTTGAACAGGTTGGCTTTGACGGTGCGCATGTGGATGTGGGCGACTTGCAGCCCACCGCAGCCCGCCGACTGCTCGGGCCGGATCGCATCGTGGGAACCTTTGGCGGCAGTAGTGCGCTCGTGCCGGGAATCCTGGCCGAACCGGCGGACTATTTCTCCATTGGCCCGGTCTTCCCGACCCGCACCAAGCAAACCGCGACGCCGCCCATCGGGATTGCCGGCGTGCGGCGGCTGCGCCAGGAGGCTGGACCGGCTCCGGTGCTGGTGGCAGTCGGCGGCATCACGCTGGTCACTGCAACTGAAGCGCTGGCTGCTGGAGCTACGACAGTCGCTATCGCCGGGGCGCTCTTCCGTCAACCCGACCCGGCGGCCGAATTCCGCAGATGGCTGGCCGAACTGGGGTGAAGGCTACAATCTCGTGTTTGTGGTCTTCCCACCTTTCGCAAAGATCGCGAAAGGGATGGAGCCCCAGCATCTTCGAGGTGCCCTGACCTCTCGCGTTTTCTTTGATTTCGCTCCGAACCGATCATTGGTTGGGGTGGTGGTAATGGTGATGGTGGTGGTGATGATGAGGATGGACGACCACCACAACCTGCGCCTGCGCCGCAAAGGGTACCGCGAAGCAGAAGACGAGAAGCGTTCCAAGCAGAAACTTTTTCATACCTCATGGTGACGCGCCGCGCGGCGATTTACAGAGCTACTTTGACCTGTGCGCGCTAAATGCCATTTCATGGGAAGAACCGCGCATAGTATGCTTCTTCAAGTGGCGAACCCCAGTCCCAATCCCCTTCCTGATTCCGCAGTTCCAGCCAGCGCGCCCCGGCTGGTGCAGAGCCTTGGGCTTTTCAGCTCGACGGCGCTAGTGATCGGGTCGATGGTCGGCTCCGGCATCTTCATCGTCGATGCCGACATTGCGCGCGGGACCAGTTCGCCGGCGCTCTTGCTGGGCGCGTGGGTGGTGACGGCCGTTCTGACCATGATCGGCGCGCTCAGCTACGGCGAACTGGCGGCGATGATGCCCAAGGCCGGCGGCCAATATGTTTACCTGCGCGAGTCGCTGGGGCCGCTGTGGGGCTTTCTTTACGGCTGGACACTCTTTCTGGTCATCCAGACAGGCACCATCGCCGCCGTTGCGGTGGCCTTCGGAAAATTTCTCGGCGTCTTTTTCCCGGCGATCTCGACCACCCATTGGCTTTGGCACATCGCACACGTGCCCGCGCTCCCGCTGGGACCGATGGTGCTGGGAAACATGGAGATCGGCGTCAGCACGGCCAACCTGACCGGGATTGTCGTGGTCTTTTTTCTGGCTATCGTCAATATCTTCGGCGTCAAGCTGGGCGCGCTGATTCAAAATATCTTCACTTCGGCCAAGGCGCTGTCGATGGCGGCGCTGATTGTGCTGGCCTTCACGGTGGGCCGCAACGCAGCGGCCTGGCAGGCCAACTTCGGGGCGCAGTTTTGGAAGAATGCCGGATGGAGTTCGCTGCACCCGGTGCAGGTGGGCGCAGGCGGGCCGACGGTGCTGGTGAACCTGCTGGTGATCCTGGCGGTGGTGCAGGTGGGGTCGCTGTTTTCCGCCGACGCATGGAACAACATCACCTTTACGGCCGGAGAGGTAAAGAATCCCAAACGGAACATTCCGCTTTCGCTGGCGCTGGGCACGGGATTTGTGCTGACGGTCTACTTTCTTGTTTCGCTGGCTTACCTGGTGGTTTTGCCTCTGCAAGGCGACCCAAACGGCGCAACCGTGATGGCGCGGGGCATCCAGCACGCGACGGAAGACCGCGTGGCGACGGCGGTGCTCGAACAGATCTTCCACTCCGGCGGGGCCTGGCTCATGGCGGGGGCGATTCTGATTTCGACCTTTGGCTGCGCCAACGGCATGTCGCTGGCTGGGGCGCGCGTCTACTACGCGATGAGCCAGGACGGCCTGTTCTTCAAGTCCGTCGGCAAGCTGCATCCGCGCTACAAGACGCCCGCCGCGGGCTTGCTGGTGCAGGCCTGCTGGGCTACGGTGCTGTGCATATCGGGTTCGTATGGCCAGTTGCTGGACTACATCATCTTCGCGGTGCTGGTGTTTTACATTCTCACCATCGTGGGCCTCTTCGTGCTGCGTTTCAAGCAACCGGATGCCCCGCGGCCTTACAAGGCGCTGGGCTACCCGGTGCTTCCTGCGCTCTATATTGCGCTTGCAACATGGATTTGTATCGTATTATTGCGATACAAGCCCCAGTACACGTGGCCGGGCCTGGTGCTGGTTTTGCTCGGCATCCCCGTTTATCTCTTCTGGTCCAGACAAACTTCAGCCGGCCCGCAAATAAAGGAGTAGCCCATTCGAATGGCGAATCTTTTCAAGAGGAAGCCTCTCAGCCTGATTATTTCCGAGGCCAAGCAAGAGGGCGGAGAGCATCTGAAGCGAACCCTCGGGCCTGTGTCGCTGACGGCGCTGGGCGTGGGCGCGGTGATTGGCGCGGGCATCTTTGTTATGTCCGGCCTGGGCGCGCACTATGCGGGACCGAGCCTGACACTCTCTTTTGTGTTTTCAGGGCTGGGCTGCGCCTTTGCCGCACTGTGTTATGCGGAGTTTGCGGCGATGATTCCGCTGGCTGGGTCCGCTTATACATACGCGTACGCCACGCTGGGTGAGATATTCGCGTGGATTATTGGCTGGGATCTGACGCTGGAATACGCGATGGGAGCCAGTACTGTTTCTTCGGGCTGGTCGAATAACTTTGTCGAGTTCCTGAAGATATTCAAGATTCATTTGCCGCTATGGCTTGCCTATGACCATTGGACCGGCATCGACACAGCGCAAAAGAGCGTTGCGCGGGAACTCGTGATGCAGTCGCATCCGGGAATCGTGCCCGGATCGACAGAGTTCGTGGCGGCGCTGGACAAGTTGCTATCGGCTCCCACGCCCGATCTTTTGGCGCGCGCGAGCGCGCTGCTGAATGCTCCGCATCTGTTCGGGATGGACATCGGTTTCAATTTGCCGGCATTTCTGATTGCGTTGGTCATTACGACAATTCTTGTGATCGGAATCAATGAGAGCGCCAAATTCAATTCGGCGATCGTATTCATCAAGGTGACCGTTGTTCTGTTCATTATTGGGCTTGGAATCAAGTACATTCACCCCGATTACTGGGGACATAGCTGGACAACATTTGCCCCCTTTGGGTTTGCTGGAATCAGCGCCGCGGCAGGCTATATCTTTTTTGCGTATATCGGCTTCGATGCAGTCTCGACAACAGCCCAGGAATCCAGAAACCCGCAACGCGATCTTCCCATTGGCATCATATTGTCGCTGCTTATTTGCACGGTGTTGTATGTGTCAGTTGCGGCAGTGCTCACGGGCATGGTTCCCTGGAAACTGGTGAACGTGGAGGCGCCGCTTACGCATGCATTCCTGGATCACAATGTCGGCTGGGCAGGAAATATCGTCACCTGCGGGGCCTTGGCTGGACTCACTTCGGTGATGCTTGTGATGCTGATCGGGCAGACGCGAGTTCTCTACGCGATGGCTTCGGACGGACTGCTGCCGAAGAAGTTCTTCGCCGACATTCACCCCAGATTCCGAACGCCATGGAAGAATACCATTCTGGTTGGCTGTCTGGCGGCGTTGGTCGGATCGGTGACGCCGATCGATAACATCGGGAAAATGGTCAATATCGGCACCTTGCTGGCCTTCGTAATGGTGTGTGTGTCGATTGTGGTGCTGCGTTTTACGGCGCCGCACCAGCCCAGGCCATTCCGCACGCCGGGAATATATTTTGGTGGAAAGTTGCCTGTCGTGCCGATACTCGGAGTGGCCTTCAATCTGACTATGATGGTAAGCCTTGGCCGCGCGAACTGGATTCGACTGGTGGTTTGGCTGGCAATCGGATTATTTGTGTATTTTCTCTATTCCGTCAAGCACAGCAAGGTGCAGGCGCTGCCCGACGCGGCCGAGGGGGACTGATTCGGCAGGCCCTACCTACTCACTCGCCGGTACTATAGGCGACGCTAGGAGTCTTGAAGAATGCTCTTGCCAGGCTGGGCATTTTCCTGATTGCAGCCAGTTGCGCTTCGATCTTTTCATGCAGCTTTTCCCCTCTGCGCAGTGGCATTCTGGCTACCCCGGCGCGCTTCATGTGGCTCCATGCCAGTTCGTCGGGATTCAGTTCAGGCGCATAACCCGGCGGAAAGTGGAGCGTTCAGCATTTTCGATTCCGCTGTTTACAGAAACCATGCAGCCAAGTGGCTTTTTCCTCAAGAAAAAGCCACCTTCCATGCTGTCCCGATGTCAAGATATGAATCGAAAATGCTCTAGTGAGTAAGGTTAGGCTTTCCGTCGGGCGGGCGGGCGGCTGCCGATTGAAGACGCCCGCAAAGACTTCAGGCCGGCCCGGATAGATCGATATAAAGAAAAGCTATGCCGGGACGCCGTCGTTGGCGTTCACTTTGACAGGCGTGAGCCAGCCAAAGCGGTCGGGTTTGAGGCCGTTCGCGATGCCGAAAAACTCGTCGCCAATCGTTTTGGTGACTTCGCCGGGCTTGCCGTCGCCCACCACAATCCGATCAATCGACCGGATGGGCGAGACCTCGGCCGCCGTGCCGGTGAAGAAGACTTCGTCGGCAATGTAGAGCAGCTCGCGGGGAATGGCCTGCTCCGTGACCGGGAAGCCCAGGTGACGGGCAATGGTCAACACGCTGTCGCGGGTGATGCCCGAGAGCGCCGAGTTGGCCAGCGGCGGGGTGTAGAGCACGCCGTTGCGGACGACGAAGATGTTCTCGCCGGAGCCTTCGCTGACCAGCCCGTTCACGTCCAGCCCGATCCCCTCGGCGTAGCCGTTGATCTCTGCTTCCATGTGGATGAGCTGCGAATTCATATAGTTTGCGCCCGCCTTGGCCAGCGAGGGCATGGTGTTGGGCGCCAGGCGGTTCCAACTGGAGATGCACACATCCGCGCCGCCGTGGCCGGCGATGTATTTGCCCCACGGGAAGTTGGCGATGTAGACCTCGACGGGCGAACCCTTGGGGCTCACGCCGATCTCGCCGTATCCGCGCAGCGCGATGGGCCGGATGTAGCACGGCGCAACGCCATTGGCTTCAATCAGGTCCACCACCCCGGCGCACAATTCCTCCAGCGTGAAGGGCAGCTCCATGCGGTAGATCTTGGCCGAGTCCAGCAGCCGCTGCATGTGCTCCGGGAGCCTGAAGACGGCCGAACCCTGCGGCTGGCCGTAGCAGCGGATGCCCTCAAACACGCTGGAGCCGTAGTGGATCACGTGGCTCATCACGTGGATGTTGGCCTGCTCCCACGGAATGAGGTTGCCGTTGTGCCAGATCTTCGAGGTTGTTTGGATAGGCATGTTGCGATGCTCCTTGACTGCGCCGTGCGCGTTCTCATCAGGGTATCGCGATTGAGGCGGCCCTGTCACGGAGCGATGTTCGCAGGCCGTCGCCTCTTGCGCTGCTCTTGGCCCCTTCGACGGAGAAAGATTTCCCGCGCGTGCGGATCAGGAATTCAGCCTGCAGCCGGAATGTCGAGGTTTAGCTGGGAAATTGTTCTAGAAGTATTTCTTCGCTAACCGGGCTTGACGGACGGTGCAGGAAAAAGGAAGAGTGCTCAGCCAAGCGCCATTCGTGCGCGAAGCTCATCTCGTTCTGTAATATCTATATAGTAAACACTCTGTGCGGAGCGTTGGCGATGGAGCAGAGTAAATACAAGAACGAGTTACCTATAGATATCACGGATTTAGATTCTCCATTAACGGGATAATCAACAACGAAGTTTGTATGAGTAATATACCATTTAGTTAATAATTAGATAGCATAACCGTTTAGCGGTAATTCGCGGTGGTAACCATGCGATGGTGATTTGAAATACATTCCCCCATTCACAATTTCAGCCGATTTCATAAAAATTCACTTGCATATTAAACCTCCGGCTCCTTAGAATCCGGTCACAATCGCTCTTTCCCGCCAATCCGGATGGCTTTCCCTTTTTCCTCACTCCAAGCCTCCGGCATTCCGCGGTAGATCGATCCTGGGCGAGGGTTTCCCTTTCCTCGCTTTGATGGGGCCCAAAAGTTAATTGGAAGTTTTCTGTCACCCTCGCGCTGACTTGAGCGCGACCAGGGAAAACCAAGCACTTGGTGCGCCGGCGTTCAGCGCAGGCCTGCCTTATTGAAAAAGAAAGAGACGGAGGGTAGAAGGATGTTTGATCGTGGATGGAATCTGATGCGGAAGTTCAACAACGCAGTGGTGTTGTCGCTGGTAGCGATGTTTTGCCTGTTTGCTTCAGGCGTTGCGGCTGCGCAGACCACTTTGTCTGCGACGGCGTTGAACTTTTACAGCGTGCCGATCAACACGACCAGCAACATCCAGGGTGTTTACCTCACGAACAATCAGGCGGTCTCCCTCACGATCAATTCTATCGCTGCGTCCCCCGGGACCGCTTATGCGAAAGATCCATCGACGACGTGCGCCGGTACGCTGGCGGCCCATGCCACCTGCAAGATTGCGATTACCTTCAGTCCAACAGCTCTCGGCGCGCAACCGAGTACGCTGACCATCACCACCAATGCGAGCAACAGCCCGCAGACGGTGACTTTGAGCGGAACGGGAACCAACGCGACCACATTGTCTGCGACTTCTTTGAATTTTTATAGCGTTCCGATCAACACGACCAGTTCCATTCAGAATGTTTCCATTGGGAACAATCAGAAGATACCTCTCGGGATCACATCACTGGCGGTGTCGGGCGCGGGCTATGCGATCGATCCGTCGACCACTTGCGGGAATCCCGGCTCATTGCCGGCTGCCGGCGCCACCGCCACCTGCAAGATTGCGATTACCTTCAAACCGACAGTTCTGGGCTCGGCTCCGGGCACTCTCACCATCACAACCGATGCCAACAACAGCCCGCAGATTGTGACACTGAGCGGAACTGGATCCTACCCAACGACGTTGTCCGCGACTTCGTTGAATTTCTTCAGCGTTCCGGTCAACACGACCAGCAGCATTTTGTATATTTCCCTTGGAAACAACCAACCAGTACCCTTGGCGATCTCATCCATTGGAGTTTCGGGTACGGGCTACGCAATAGATCCGTCGACCACTTGCGGGAACCCAGGCTCACTGCCGGCCGCCGGCGCCACTGCCTCCTGCAGCATAGGGATTACCTTCAAACCAACAGCTTTGGGCTCGAGTCCGGGCACTCTGACCATCACCACCAATGCCAACAACAGCCCGCAGACTGTGACCCTGAGCGGAACGGGATCCAGCGCGACTACATTGTCTGCGACTTCGTTGAATTTCCTCAGCGTGCCGGTCAACACGACCAGCAGCATTCTGTATATTTCCCTTGGAAACAACCAGAATGTCCCCCTCTCGATCACATCGCTGGCCGTGTCGGCCGGCTATGCGCTCGATCCATCGACGACATGCGCCGGCTCGCTGCCAGCCACCGGCGCCGCTGCCTCCTGCAAAATTGGGATTGTCTTCAAACCAACGGCTTTGGGCTCGGATCCGGGCACTCTGACCATCACCACCAATGCCAACAACAGCCCGCAGACCGTGACCCTGAGCGGAACCGGAACCAACCTGACCACGTTGTCTGCGACGGGGCTGAACTTCGGGGGCGTGTCGATCAACACGACCAGCGCCATCCAGGATGTCATCCTCACGAACCACCAGACGGCCGCACTCACGATTTCGTCGCTGGCTGTGACGGCTGGAACACCTTATGCCATCGATCCATCCTCGACCTGCTTGAATCCCACGGTTGCGGCCAACGGCGGTTTTTGCTCCATTGCGATCACATTCTCTCCAGTGGCCACAGGGACACAGTCGAGCACACTGACCATCACCACCAACGCCAGCAACAGCCCGCAGACGGTGACATTGACCGGCGCGGGAGTTCCTCCAGCCTCGCTGAGCCCAGGGACCGTTTGGTATGGCTCGGTTGCCGTCAACGCGACCAGCGCAACGAAGACGTTTACGCTGAAGAACTATGGTTCGGCTACGTTAACCATCACTTCGGCCGTTTTCGGCGGACCATTCGCGCTTGACAGCAGCGCCGTCACTACCTGCCCAATGGCGGGCGGCACGGTGAGCGGAACGCTGGCCGGGGGAGCGAGTTGCGTCATCGGGGTAACCTTTGATCCTGTGGCTACCGGCCCCGTCGCCGGACAGATCACGCTGATCGATTCGGCGACCAATAGCCCGCAGTTTTCGGTGCTTAACGGCAACGGAATCGCGGCGGTCTCGCTTTCGACGGGCACGGTGGCCTTTGGCAACGTGGCGGTCAACACGACCAGCGCGACGATGAACGTTACCCTGACGAACAATCAGGCGGTTGCGCTGAATCTTTCTTCGATTTCGGTTCCCGCGCCCTACGCTGTTGTTCCCGCAACCACCACCTGCCTGGTCGGAACACCCGTCGCGCCCAATGGCAGTTGCAATATCAGCCTGACATTCTCGCCCACGGCAGTGGGCGCGGCGGCGGCCAGCTCTCTGACCGTGAATGACGACGCCGCCAACAGCCCGCAAACCGCCAGCCTGACAGGCAGCGGAGTTGTGCCCGTGACCCTGAGCCCAGCGACCCTCGCCTTCGGCACGGTCGTGGTCAACGATGCGGTGGTCAAGAACGAGACGCTGAAGAATAACCAGTCCGTTCCGCTGACTATTTCCTCGATTACGGGCTTTGCCGGCGGTTATACACTGAACAGCGCCAATACGACTTGCCCGATGTCGCCCAACACCTTGGCGGCAGGCGCCAGTTGCGTGATTGCGGTCAGTCTCACGGCAACCGCAACAGGAGCGCAACCGGGGACGATCTCCATCGCCGACGATGCGACGGGCAGCCCGCAGAGCTTCGGCGTCAGCGCGATCGCGATTCAGCCTGTGGTGCTCTCGCCCACGGTCTTGTATTTCCCAGCCACATTCTTGGGATCGACGAGCGCGGCCAAAACGGTCACTCTTACGAACGAGCAGGCTGTTGCCCTGAACATCTCCGGGGTGACGATCACAGGCGCCGACCCGAACGACTTCGGGGTGACGAGTAGCTGCCCCACCGCGCCTACAGCGCTCCCGGCAAGTTCGAATTGCCCGCTGACGGTGACCTTTACGCCGACCGGATCGGGAACCAGAACGGCCACGCTGAATATCGCCGACGATGCCGCCGGCAGTCCGCAGACCGTTGCTCTCAACGGAGGCGGCAATGCGCCGGTGGTGGTCACGCAGGATCCACCCTTCACTGCGAATGTGGGATCGACCAGCGCCTACCAGACCTTCACCATCACCAACGAACAACTGAACACGGCGCTGGTCTTCAGCAGCATCAAGCTGATCGGCCCCTACATTCAGACGTCGACGACCTGCCCGATTGGCGGCGCAGGCATCGGCGGAGCGGGGACAACAGCAAGTTGCGCAGTCACAGTGGAATTCAATCCCACTGTTGGCGGCCTCGGGAATGGCCAGTTCCAGGTGTACGACAACACCATTACCAGCCCACAGGTGGTCAACCTTGCCGGCACAGCTTACAACCCGCTGACCATTTCGCCAACCTACCTTTCCTTCTCAGCGCAGACAGTGGGAACTGCCAGCGCGGCCAAGATATTCACGCTGACCAATCACGAGTCTCAACCGGAGACCTTCTCGCTCGCCGCTGTAGGCAGCCTGGCGGCAGGCGATTACCAGGCCAACAGCAACTGTCCCACGGGGATTATTGCGGCCAATTCGTCGTGCCTGATCTATGTCAACTTCACGCCCACCTCGGTGACTCCCAGCACCGTGCGCGGAGGGACTCTGACCATCGCGAACTCCGCGACCAATGGCTCAGCCGCGCCCGGAACCTCGCCAGTCGTAGGGGCGCTTACCGGCTCGGCAACAGCTACCAATCCGCCCGCGGCTGTGTCCGTGGTTGCGCCTGGAGCGGGAGCCGCAGGCACAAGCGTCAACGTGAAGATAACCGGCAACGGATGGACGCACTTCAGTCCGGCTTCGGTGATCAGCTTCAGCGACGTGAACAGCGCCACCTATGCCGTGGACATCGCCGTATCCAGCTTCACTTCGCCTAATCCCAACGAGATCGACGCTACGCTGACGCTCACCGCCAACACGGTGGCGAACCCGGTGACCTACGGCGCGCGCAATATCAGCATCGCCACCCCGCTCTCGGGCGGAGGCACGGAAACGGCCAACCTGCTTTCGGCCTTCATCATTGCCGATCCGAACAACGCTCATGTCATTACCTCGCTCAATCCGGCCTTCGGCACACAGGGCCAGACGCTGAATGTGGCCCTCACCGCAACAGGCACAAACTTTGTGCCCGGCACCACATACGCCAACTTCGGCGATGGAATTCACGTGAACTCGCTGACGGTCACCGACGCGACCGATGCGATGGCCAGCATCACCATCAGCAATACCACTTACGTCGGCGATCGCACCGTTACGCTTGTGACTGGCGGAGAGTTTGCCGTTTCGAGCCCGGGCGCCTTCCTGATCGGACCCAACCTCGCGACGCTGGTCACAGTGAGCCCCAATGTCGAGCCGCAGGGATTCAGCGGCCAGATTACCCTGACGGCCACCGGAACCCACTTCCTGCAGAATGCCACCCAGGTTTCGATCGGCGGCGTCATTGTCGGCGATGTCAACGTGCAGAGTCCGACGGTCGCCGTGGCTGAGGTTGCCGTTCCGGCCGGCGCTCCTATCGGATTGCAAAACGTGCAGATTTGGACAGGCGGCGAGATCGCCGGCCTGCCGAACGCCTTCACCATCACCGGAGCAACTCCGGCGCTTCTCTCGGTTGTGCCGAGTTCCGGCCAGCAGGGCCAGCCGTACAATGTGGTTATTACCGGCAACGCCTTCACAAACTTTGTCGCGGGCCAAATATCAGCCGAATTTGACGGCAACATCACGTCGCCCACGGTGAATGTAATCTCGCCGAACCAGGTGTCCATCCCCATCACGATTTCCGCCGATGCCAACGTGGGATCCATCACGGCGCATCTGCTCAGCGGCCCGGCCGGCAGCGTCACAATCTTCCCGTTCACCTTTACGGTCCTGCCGTCGAACGCCGCCATCACCAGCGTTACGCCCACCTGCGTGCCGCAGGGCGGCCAGATGACGCTTGCCGTGACAGCTATCAACACCAACTGGGTGCAAGGCACCACCACGGCCACCTTCTATCCGGTTCCGGTTCCAGCGCCCAGCTTTGACGAAGTCACGATCACCGACGCGACGGACGCGCAACTGGCCGTCGCGGTGCCCACCAACACGCCGCCCGGAGCGTATGGCTTCTACATGGCCACAGGCGGTCAGGTGGTCAGCGCCTCGATGAACGTCTGCCTGGCAACGCCGTCCTTGACGGTAAGTCCGGGCAACGGGCTGCTTCCCACCGGCATTTCCGTGAATAGCGTCAATGTAAGCTTCACCGGGCAGTTCACGCACTTTGGGCCGGCCACTTTGCCGGTCGTTGCTGGCGAAGGCGTGACCTTGACCAATTTCGTAGTCACCGGCTTGACGAGCGCCACCGGGACGTTGAACATCGTCGGGTCCACCAACGGAACCCCCACGGCAACCGGCCCGCGACTGATCACCCTCACAACGGGCGGAGAGATTGTCACCACCTACTTCAACGTGACCCAGACTCCTGTCGGGCTGATTTACATTTCGCCCTGGGAAGCGCCGCAAAGCGACACTCTGGACGTCGCCATGGTCGGGCTGAACACGCACTTTGGAGCCACGACCCAGGTTCAGTTTGGGCCGCAGATCACCGTGAATTCCGTGACGGTGACTGATGCGACTCACCTGACGGCCAACATCACGACCAGCTATCTGCTGAGCAGCGTCGTGACGCCCTCCCCAGCCGGATGGCAGGCCTTGTACGTTAACAGCGCAGTAGGAACCGGCTATACAACGGCCGCGGGCCTGCCCACCACGACAAGCGGCGCTGGAACTGGAGCGGTGGTTTCAATTACCGCTGTAGGCGGCACTCTTACGGCATGCACCGAAACGGCGGGCGGCAGCGGTTACAAGGTCGGCGATTTTGTTTATCCGACCCAGACTGGAGCGTCGGGCGGAGCTTGCCTGGTGACGGCAGTCAGCGGAACAACCGTTACAGCGACGGCCGTTACAGGCGGGGAGCAGGTGGTTGGCGGCTTCCTGGTTGAATCGCCGGCTCAGCCGAGCCTGGTGAGCGTGTGCATAACGGGGACAGGCCCCTTATCGACGAGCACCGTTCCATGTGTGTCGAGCTCGCCACAGGGATCGACCGTCGGCGTCACCATCACCGGTTCTTTGACGAACTGGGTACAGGGCCAGACCGAAGCCATTCTCGGCGCCGGGGTTACGGTATCTGACCTGACCATCACCAGCCCGACGACGGCTACGGCGACCATTGCCATCGCCCCGACGGCGCCGGTGGGCGGCAACAGCGTCATTATGTTCACCGGGACGCAGGTTCTCGGCGGCACCGCTTTCAGCGTGACTCCGAACGCGGCGTCGATCTACAGCGTTGGACCCGCCCAGGCTTGCAATTACAACACCGTCGACATCGCCAACATCTGCGGTGTATCCGGCGGAACAGGACAGCCCTACGTCGTCGCGCAACTGCGCACCACCATCCTGAATGTCGTGGGTGTCGGCACCCACTGGCAGCAGGGTTATACCACGATGAGCTTCGGGTCGGGCGTCATCACCGATAGCCTCACAATCACAGATCCGCTCCACGCCACCGTTCAAATCACCGTGCTTTCCACTTCTCCGGTTGGCTTCGCTTCGCTGACCACGATCACCGGCGGCGAGGTAGTGACCTTGCAGCAGGCAATCGACATCGAAGAGGGATCTCCCATTCTCCTGGCCATTTCGCCCACTGCCGGCGAGCAGGGCGGCAGCTTGACTGTACAGATTCTGGGCCGCTTCACTAATTGGGGCGCTGGCACCTCGGCCGCCTTCAATCAGGACTTCCCGCAGGACATCGTGGTGAATTCCATCAACGTGATCGACGCCGAAAACATGACGGCGAATATCACCGTAAGCCCCTGGTCCTATGTCGATTACAGCTTCCCGTGCGCCCATGCGCTGACGGTTACCACGGGCACGGAGCAGGTATCGACCACCCAAACGCCGGACGATGAGTACAACTTCTGCATCCAGCAGGGCGCCGAAGAGATCACCGCAGTCTCGCCGCTCTCCGGTATTCAGGGATCGACCGAGGCGGTGACCATTACGGGTTCGGCCACCAACTTCATCGCTGGAGTCACTGCGGTAAGCTTCGGCGACCCGAACTTCCAGGTTGGCGAGATCACCGTAAACAGTCCCACGAGCCTCACGGCTCCGGTCGCGATTACGACCTCGGCGTCCACTGGCTTCAAGAACATAACGGTCACAACCTTTGGCCAGGTCGCATCGCAGATGTACTCGTTCACGGTGGAACCGGGCGTAGGCACGCTCAATGAGGCCATACCGAATCAGGCCGAGCAGGGCGCGCCGATCGTCACCAGCCCAACCTGCTCGACGCTCCCGAGCTGCATGATCCGGCTCATCGGGCAGTACACGCACTTCGACAGCTTGAGCACGGCCACCTTTGGGGCGGGCATCACGGTGCAGTCGATCACGCCCGTCTCGACAACCGAGGTGGACGCGTACATCACCATCGATCCGGTGGCCTACACAGGCGGCCGTTCGGTCACGGTGACCACGCCTGGGCTCCCCTGCTCCGAATCGCCCTTAACGGCGAATTTCCAGGGCTGCGCGCCTGGAGCAACCACGGGAACCGGCAGCGAGATCGTCACGGCCAACGTCTTCTCCGTCATTCCCGGCCCGGCGATCATCAGCAACCTTTCGCCCGCGACAGGCAACGAGGGCCAGGAAGTGGTGGTCAACATCACCGGCGAGGCTACGCACTGGGCGCAGAGCTTTACCCAGTTCTATATCGCCGGCGGCGGCTATGATATTACCGTCAACTCGGTGACCATCACCAGCGCCACCAGCGCCACGGTCGATTTGACGATCTCCCCGACCGCCAATCCGGGCGCCCGCTCCATCTACATGTCCACAAACGGCGAGTCGCTCACCGATAGCGGCGCCTTCGTGGTGACAGGCGGCATCCCGGTGATCTCGTATGTGAGCCCCAACAGCGCCCTGCAAGGGACGACCGGGCTCGAAGTCACCGTGGTCGGCAATGCTTATACGAATTGGAATGCAACCAGCACCGTAACCTTTGGCCCCGGCGTCACCGTCGAGCCCGGAACCTTCCAGGTGGACGATGCATCGCACATCGAAGCAGTGCTGGATATCGATCCCGCTGCGCAAGTTGGCTATCGGACGGTGATCGTCCAGACGGGGACGCAGTCTCTTACCGGCAACTTCCAGGTGACAGCGCCCGCGCCTCCGCCGAATCCTTACATTTGGTACGAGTCACCGTCTTCGGGAATCCCCGGCCAGACGCTCACCATCAACTTCTATGGTTTGTACACGCAGTGGAACCCAGGTTTGGGCGAGGCTTGCAGCCAGTCGGGCACGACCTTGACGGGCTTCAACGCCGATGTCACGGTGAACTGCTTCCAGGTCACAAGCCCAACGTCGGCTTATGCAACGGTTACCATCAGCCCGACGGCGACCGCATCGTTCAGCGATCTCACCTTTACTACGACGGGGACCACGCTTAACCCCTCGACAGAGGTGGATACCGCCGGCTTCACCGTGGTTGTCGCGCAGCCGTACCTGAGCATCGTCGATCCGGGGTCGGGAATGCAGGGCGCGCAGAATCTCACTGTCAATGTGCTCGGACAGTTCACATCCTTTGACAGCACGACCACATTCAACTTCGGCCCCGGCATCACGGTAAACGGGCCGCCGGTAATTCTCGGCCCCGGCATCGCGACGCAGAGCATCAGCATCGCTCAACTGGCCACGCTGGGCGGACGCAGCGTCGTGGCAACCACGCCGGATGCGACGGCTGTGAACCAGCAGGTGGTGGGCGGCGCGGGCTTCTCGGTCACTCCCAGCCTGGCGCTCATCTCAGCCGTCACGCCCAATACGGCATTGCAAGGCCAGACGCCCACGGTGGAAGTCACCGGCCAGAATACGCATTGGGATGGTTCGACAACCTTCCAATTCGGCGCGGGAATTGTTGTCACCAGCAAGGTAGTGAACAGCAACACGGATGCCACCCTGACCCTGGCCATCCCGGCTCTGGCTCCGGAAGGCCCGAGCGGAGTCACCGCGACCACGCTGGGCGAAGTTGCCTATCAGGCCAACGCCTTCGTCGTGCAGGCCGGCACGCCTTACCTGCTCTCCTCCGGACCGGGTTCGTTGCCGCAGCAAAGCAGCGCCGTCTTCACCATCCTGAGCCAGGCGACGCAGTGGCTGGCGAACCCGCCGACGGTTTCTTACGGCGACGGGGTTGTGCTCACCAATGTCAACGTCACCAGCAACACTTCGCTGACCGTTGACGGATTCATCACTCCCACCACCGAAGTTGGTTATCGCAACCTCACCGTAACCACCGGCACGCAAGTATTGGGCTTGAATTACGCCCTTTATGTCGCTCCCGGACCGGCGGTCATCAATAGCGTAACGGCCAACACCGCCGGGCAGGGCGCAACCCTCACGGTGATCATCAACGGCATCAACACGCACTGGCTCCAGGGAACCACGACGCTTACATTCCCCAACGTCGTGATCAACAGTTGGTCTGTGACTTCGCCGACTTCGATTACCGCAAACATCACCGTCAACACCACCGCGCCAGCCGGCGAGGAATCGGTGACGGCGACGACCCTGGGCGAGGTAGCCACCGGCGTCAATGTCTTCGATGTCACGCAGACCCAGCCGTTGTTGCTGGCGGTGGTCACCTCCAGCGGCCCATCGGCCGGGCTGTCCAGCGCTGCTCAGGGCTTTACCGGGACGGTCAACCTTACCGGCGCGTTCACGCACTTTGCCACCACCGCCTGCACGCCCAATTGCAGCGTGGCCAACTTCGGCGCCGGCATCACCGTCAACTCCGTAACGGCATCGAGCTTGACTTCGCTGCAAGCCAACATCACCGTGCAGCCGACGACGACGCTGGGTTCTCGCACTGTCTCCGTCACCACGGGGACCGAAGCCGTCTCTCTCAACAACGCCTTTAACGTCACCGTCGGCCCGGCAGCAATCGTTGCCGTCCTGGTTCCGGCGAGCGGGCCGCAGGGCGCCAGCAATCTGAGCGTGGCTATCGTTGGCAGCCAGACTCACTGGCTCCAGGGCTCCACCGTCGCCAGCTTCGGCGGCGGCATCAACGTCACGGGACTCACCATCACGGATGCGCTCCACGCCACCGCGACCATCTCGATTCCGATTTCAACGACGTTGGGCGCGTACAACGTTACTCTCACCACCGGTGGAGAAGTCGCTACCGAATTGTCCGCCTTCACTGTCACCACCGGCGCTCCGTTCCTGAGCGTCGTCAATCCGCCCACCGGGCATCAGGGCGATCCGACCTTCTCCGTCGATCTCACCGGCGTCTTCACGCACTTCAACACCACCGCCGGGTGCGCGCCCAATTGCAGCACGGTCAGCTTCGGCGCGGGCATCACTGCCACGCTGGCGGCAACGGATGCAACCCACGCCGTCGCCCAGGTCACCATCAGTCCAACCGCGACTATCGGCTCGCGCAATGTGACGGTGACGACCGGAGCGGAGACGGCCACCATCACCGGCGGCTTCAGCGTTCTGGCAGGCGTGCCGGCGGTGATCTCCGCGTCGCCCGGCTTTGCCCAGGCGGGGACCACGGCCAGCATCGTGATTAACGGCCAATTCACCACCTTCCAGGCGGCATTCACGACCGTGAGCTTCGGTTCGGGGATCACCGTGAACTTCATCTCCGGCGTCACGACCACGCAGTTGACCGCCAACATCACCGTTGCCTCAAACGCGACCGTCGGAGCGCGCGATATTACGGTGACCACCAACGGCACGCCTCTTACGCTCAGCGGCGCCTTCAATGTAACCGCTGGCACGCCGGTGATTACGCAGGTCAATCCCAACTTCGGCAACCCCGGCCAGACCGCCCTGTCGGTCACCATCACCGGCCAGTACACCAACTGGACCGCGGCCTCAACGGTTACGATCGGCACACCCGCCGATGGAATCACCGTGGTCGGCGCCGCCGGTCCCGGTTTGCCTGGACCCGTTACGTCCGCCACTGCCACCAGTGTGACTGTATCGCTCAATATCGACCCAGCCGCTCCTGTTGGCCCGGCCGGAGTCTCGGTCACGACCGGCGGCTCCACGCAATCGGTCCCCGGCGCCTTCACCGTGCAGGCAGCCGTCATACCGGCGCCCTCGGTTATCTCTCTTAGCCCTGGCGCGAATGCCGGCGGAATCCCCACCAACAGCACTTTCACCGCGGTCTTCAGCCAGCCCATGAACCGCACCACATTCACGGCCAGCACTGTTTTGCTCTACCTGACCAGCAATCAGGGCCAGGGATGGTCCCTGGTGCCAACTACCATCAATGTTGACGCCACGGGCCGAGTGCTGACGATCACGCCAAACGCCCTGCTGGGTGTCAATTCCACGTATTACCTGAACCTGACAAGTGGCATTAAAGACGCTACAGTCGCGGGCAATCCGATCAACAGCTACGGCGTCTATCTCTACACCGTCTTTACGGCCAACACCACGCAACCCGTGGTGACCCTGACCAACCCGCCCGCATCGACCACGGTGGGCACCAATGTGCAGGTTCAGCTCGAATTCTCGACGGATATGGAGCAGGATACCGACTCCGGCATGACGGTCAGCGGCCCCGGCGGCCCTGTCGCTGGAACGTTCAACTGGAACAGCTACCCCTATGGAAATCCCTATTGGGGTCCGGGCAATGTTCTTTACTTCACTCCCACAGCGGCTCTGACGCCGAGCACCACTTACACGGTAACCTGGGGCGCGCCTCTGGCCGACACGGCCGGCAATGCGGTGGTTCCGGGATCGTTCACCTTCAACACAGGCAGCGGCGCGGACACCGCGACCAACTACCCAGGCAGCGACATTGTGAACGGCCAGACCAACGTCGGCACCAATGTGACGCCGATGATGTTCTTCTCCAAGCCGATCAACCCGCTGGACATCAACACCGGCACGCTGCTGCTCTACAACAGCGACAGCGGCAAGTACATCAATGGCACCGTCTCGATCGCTCCCAATGGATTGAGCGCCACCTACACTCCAACCGTTCCGCTGCTGCCTGACACCTACTACCGGCTCTATCAGGCCGGAGGCTACTACGACGCCGATGGAAACACCCAGACCAATACGGGCGCATACCTGAACGGCATCAACACCTACTTCACCACCGGCAACGGCTCCGATCTGGTTGCTCCAGGCGTGGCCTCGATTTCCCCGGTCAACGCCGCCACCAGCGTGCCGCTCAATGCGCAGATCATCGTGAAATTTAACTCGCCTGTCGATCCTGAGACCATCGACAGCACCATCACGGTCACGCCTTCGGGCGGATCGGCCATCGCCGGAACAGCATCTCTGGCCAGCGATCTGGTGACGCTGTTCTTTGTGCCTCAAACGACTCTTGCGCCCAGCACGGTGTATACGGTGCAGGTCACGGGCTATGCCGATGTGGTTGGAAACGTGGGCGCACCCTTCAGCAGTACCTTTACCACCGCGACGTCGATTGCGCCGATCAACGTCTCCACCGGCTTCAACGCTTCCGGCAACCTCATCACCGCCAACAACACCGCCGACGCAAACTGGGTGGTGTACACGACGGGAATCACAGCCACCCCCTCGGAGAGCACATTCGGCTCACCGTCGCTGGGGGCGGCTCAGCCGCTTCTCACCGTCGGGACCGGAGACACAGGCTTCTATGGCGGATGGCCGGTCAACGGTCCAAGCTCGGATTGGATCAATATCAATCCGAACAGCACCACCAGCAACACCTTTGGCCTCTACTACACCACCTTCAACATTTCCGGCAGCGTGCCCGCCAACCTCTGCCTGGTTGGAGCCATGGGGGTCGACGACAACGGATTGCTGGCGATTAATGGGACTGCCATCATGGGCAATATCAGTTCCATTTACAGCTTGACTGGGCTGAATATACCCATCTCAAGCTATCTGGTGACCGGAACCAACACTCTGGCTTTAGGATGGGGCTCGACGGACAACAATGATGAGGCCTTCCGCCTGCAGGCCGTAATTGAAACCTGCGGCGCCAGCCTGACCGGAGGACTGTCGCTCGTCAGCGCCACTCCCGCTTACGGCGCAAGCGGCGTGGCTACCAACACGACGATCACGCTCAACTTCAACAACCCGCTGGATCCGGCGACGGTCAACTCCACCACGCTGCCGATCATGGTTGGCTTTAACAGCAACCAGGAGATCGAGGGCAACTACGTGGTGAGCGGCAGCCAGGTGGTCTTCACACCCGACTCTCCGCTCCCGGCGAACCAAACATTCTATGTCGGCGTCTTCAATGGACCGTACGACCTGGCCGGCGACAATGCCGACACGAGCGGCTTAAACAACTACAACTGGATCACCTACTTCAACACCAACGGCAGCACGGCCACGCCGGCCGGAACGCCGTTCCAGGTCATGGCCTTCTCGCCGGCCGCTGGAGCAACCAACGTGGGCCTGCGCGCCCCGGTGGTAGCCACCTTCAGCCGCTCGCTGAACCTGAACTCCGTCAACAACAGCGACTACGCGCTCTTCAACGGTGATTCGCAGACCCCGTGGTGCGAGGGCGGCAGCTACAGCCACTCTCAGGACGACACCTCCATCTCGTTCAATTGCGGCGCATTGCCCTCCAGCGCCACGCTGACCGCAATGCTGGGCAGCGGACTTTCGGATTGGAACGGCGATGGGCTGACACCGTACAACAGCCAGTTCACCACCACCTATTACGACTACAACACCCATGGCTCGGTCATCAGCGAGCGGCCCGGCAACGGCGCCGGCGGAGTGGACCCGAACCTGCCCATGGTGCTCTACTTCAACCTGCCGCTCAACACGGCCGGCGCCAGCAGTGGCCTTGAGGTGGCGCAGAACAACGTCGCCGTGCCGGGCACGACGCAGCTTCTCGACAACGGCTACACGCTGGAATTCACGCCCAGCATTCCATGGACGCCGGGCGCGCTCATCCAGTGGTGGACCACCGGCAGCCTGACCGACATTTACTACAACGCGGACATCAACGCCACCTCCGGCTACTTCTATGTTGCCGCCAGCACCGCCACCCTCGTGCCCGCCGTGCAAGTCTCGTCTCCGGCCGAGTACACCAACCCCGTGCCGCTCAACACGATCTTCGACCTTCAATTCAATACGCCGCTGGCTCCGGCGACCGTCAACAGCAGCAACGTGTACGTTTTCGACAACTCCAACGGCAATCTTCAGATTCCGGTGACCATCACGCAGCCGCAGCCGAACGAAATTCGCATGGTGCCGACGAGCGCTCTGCCTGTCAACCACTATCTCTACGTGTTTTACGGCACCGGCCTGCAAAGCACTACCAGCGTGCCAGCCGTCAACACGCAGTGGTGGGAGTACACCGGCACAACCAGCGACGCTACCCTGCCGACGGTCACCAGCGCGGTGCCCTACAACGGCGCAACAGGCGTCGGCGTCAATGTGGCGCCGGGCGTGATCTTCAGCAAGACCATCGATCCGGTCAGCGTCAACAGCAACACCTTCCAGGTGCTGAACGGCGCCACGCCTCTGGCGGGCAGCTTCTGGTTCAACTCCGGCGACACGCGCGTGGAGTTTGTACCCAACGCGCCGCTGCCGGCCAACACGACTCTGACGATGAGCCTCAACGGCGTCCTCGACCCGGTCGGCAATCCTGTCACCTTCAGCTCCACCTTCATGACGGGCGCCACGCCGGATGTCACGACCCCAACCGTGCTCTGGACCACCGTCTCCAGCAGCGAGAGCCTTCCTACCAACTCGGCCATCACGATTCAGTTCAGCACGTCGATGGATGCGACGAGCTTCAGCACGGGCGCCAGCGGAGACATCTACATCTACGACTCCTTGCTGGGCGTTCGCGTCCCCGCCACGCTTAGCTGGAACGCGACGCAGTCGGTTGCCTACCTGCTGCCGACTTCGCCGCTGGCCGCCGGACGCCAGTACTACTTCTACGTCAATACCGGCACCGATCTCGCGGGCAATCAGGTCAGCGGCATCGAAACAACCTTCTATACCCAATTCACCAGCGCCGCTGTCGCTCCCACGGTGATCAACTTCAATCCGCTCGGCGGCGCCACCGGTGTGGGCACCAATACGATCATCGAAGCGCAGTTCTCTTTGCCCGTCGATCCCAACTTCCTCGCCGGCATCACTTTGTCGGACGGAGGCGGCACGGTGACTACCTCGGCGTCGCTGAGCGCGGCCAACACCGTGCTACAGCTCGTCCCGGCAGCGCCGCTGGCGCCGAACACAACCTACACGCTGACGATTGCGGGCGTGAAGGATCCAGCCGGCAACACGGTCGCCACCGTGACTAACAGCTTCACCACAGGCGCAACCTACGATGTCACGGCGGCGACGGTGGTCAGCGTCGATCCGCCGAACAACGCCTCGGTGGGAACCAACGTTGTCGCCAAGATGGTCTTCAACAAGCCGCTCAATCCCATCACCGTTAACAACAGCAGCGTCGCCATGTACCTGAACGACACCGGCCAGTGGATTCCGCTGACGGTGACGCTGTCGGCCAGTGGGTTGGAGATTACGCTGACGCCGCAGGTTCCGCTGCTGCCCAACACAACCTACCGCTACTACGCCGGCACCGGCAACTACGTTCAGGATGAGGACGGCAACAACGTTTCCGATGGCTGGTATTACTTCACCACCAGCAGTGGCGCGGTCAGTACGGGTCCGGCGATTACCGTGAGCCCGCTGAACACGGCAACCGGCATTCCGCTCAATGCCGTGGTCATCGCGCACATCAGCGCGCCGATCGATCCGACCAGTTGGAACCAGAACTCGATCCAACTGCTGAACGGAGCAACTCCTGTGGCGGGAACGGTGAGCGAGCCCAATGGCCAGGAACTGATCTTCACGCCCACCAGCGCGTTGTCGGCGGGCATCACCTACACTGCCAATGTGAGCGGCTTCACGGACGCTAACGGCAACGCGGTTGTTCCCTCCAGCACTACGTTCACCACCGGCGGAACCGCATCCGGCGGAGGGCTTACCTTTACCGGCGCAAACATCAACAACGGCGCGACGGTCACCTCCACCACGCAGCAGATCATTCTCACGTTCAGCCAGATTCTCGACCCGGCGACGGTGAACAGCAGTACGCTGCAAGTGATGGATACCTGGAACAGCAACCGCGGCATCGCCGGAACCTATGCGGTCAACGGCAACCAGGTCACCTTCACTCCCACCTATCCGTATCCCAACGGGGCGCAGATCACCGTGGGCGAGTGCGGCGGACCGACCGACGTGCTGGGCGATGTCTTCCAGAACGGCAACTGCTACTCGCAGGAACTGCTGTACTTCAACGCGCCCGCCTCTTCGGTGGGCGACCCAACTACGCTGACAGTGCTCTCGGTGAGCCCGGCCAGCGGCGCCACAAATGTGGGTCACAACCAGGCGGTCTCGGTGACCTTCAACAACTCGATCAATCAGGGCACGACCGGCGGCTACAACACGCAACTGTACGCCGGCCAGGATCTGCAAACCAACGGCAGCGTCACCATGTCGGCGGACGGCCGCACCCTGACCTTCAATGTGGGCGCTCTGTCTAACGGCGCCACCTACACCGTTGCCATCCCCGCGGGCGGCGTCACCGACGAGTGGGGCAATTCACTCACATCGACCTTCACCAGCAGCTTCAGCGTCGCGGTCGATCCCGCGACCGGGAACGGCAGCGTGTTCGCCACGAATCCCGGAAACAATACCTCCGGAGTTCCAACCGACAATCTGTTGACCCTTTACATGAATCGTCAGGTCAATCCCGCAACGGTGGCTGGCAGCCTAAAGGTTACTGTGAATGGCGTGGTCTACGCCGGAACCGTAGCATCGTCGGGCGGCGGCTGGGAGATCCAGTTCACGCCCACCGTACCGTTCCCGAACTCGGCGACGGTCCAGTGGTACTTCTCCGGAAGTGCTCTGGATATCTACGGCGATGGCTTCAACAGCGACAGCGGCTACTTCTATACCGCGGCCGCTCTGAATCCCACGACCGCTTCGCCGCAGGTGATCGCGGTCAGCCCCGGAACCGGCTCGAGCCTTATGCCCACCAACGGCGAGGTCGACATCGAATACAACCTGCCCATCGACGCAACCACGCTGGCGGGCAACGTGTATCTCAACAGCGGCCCGGCAACACCGACGTTCACCGTCGCACTGGCCTCTCCGAACGTCGTTCGCATCACGCCCAATTCGCCTTGGAACGCGTCGGACGTGTTCTACGGCTTCTGCACCAACGGCAGCGTCATGGGGACCAATGGAGTCGCAGCCACGAGCGATTGCTGGGCAACGTACTTCTACACCGCCGCCGGCCCGGATTCCACCTCGGGCACGGTGACCATCGGACCACCCAACGGCTCGGTCAATGTGGGCACCAATGCCTACATCCGGCTGCAGTTCTCGAAGCCGGTAGACCGGACCACGATCAATTCGGCCAACGTGGCCATCACCACCGGCGGCAACCCCATCCCCGGCACCTGGTCGTTCAACTCCAGCGGTGCTGACATCTACGGAGCTAACTTCTCGCCGGTCAATCCTCTGCCGCCATCGAGCACGATCAAGGTGGTCGTCAACGGGCTGCTGGATTACGCGGGCAACCTGTTCAACGAACCCACCGCGACGTTCCAAACCGCGGCTACGCCCGACTACAGCGCGCCAACCGCGACGACCGACTTCGGTTATTGGCAGTCTGGGATTGGCACCAACGCTTCCTTCACTTGCCTCTACTCGGAGCCGATGGATCCGAGCAGCATCACGCCGGGCAGCACGTACCTCTACAGTTATGTGACCAATGCGCACGTTCCGGTCACGTACACCTTCGCTCCCGACATGATGGCAGTCACCATGACGCCAACCACGCCGCTCTTCGCCGACTCGCAGTACATTTACTACTGCCAGAACGCAATCGACCTGACCGGCAACGCTCAGAACAACAACTCGGCCGGCTTCTACACCGGCAACGGCCCGGTCGCCCTAGGGCCGTCGCTGGTCTATGCCAACCCGCCGAGCGGGATGACCAATGTGCCAGTGAACTCCAACAACGGCCCGTGGAACGGCACCAGCCTGATGTTGCTTTTCAACGAGCCAGTCTCTTCCGATTCGATGGCCAACATTACCTTCACGCCGCAGGGCGGCAGCGCTGAGCCGATCGCCGTGTATGCGGAGGACGGAAACTAC
>Ga0187847_10000611_pt1 | contig 37783 bp, 39 predicted proteins | sample June2016WEW_4_10_FD_132458 | JGI IMG/M metagenome (GOLD analysis project Ga0187847, IMG submission 132458) | Peatland microbial communities from SPRUCE experiment site at the Marcell Experimental Forest, Minnesota, USA - June2016WEW_4_10 | ecosystem: Environmental > Terrestrial > Soil >...
GGCACGGTCCGCAGTAGCTGGCGAAGAAGATCAGGACGCCGGCGTGATGCGTCGCCCACGGCGCGGTCACCTTGTCGCCGTTAAGGCCGGTGAGGGTGAAGCTCGACACCTTCTGGCCCACCAGATTCGAGGTCGGCAGGCCGTTGTTGTTCGTCACTTTCGCGCCGGTGAGGATCGACACGACCACGATCAGCGCGACAGCCAGTACCGAGCCGATCCCGATGGAGACGAACATCATCGGCGACGGTCGACCTCGCGCGGGTTTAGTGGTTTCGGACGAGGACATCTACTGCCATCAACACGAACAGCGCGGAGAGGTACGTGATCGAGAAATGAAAGAGGCGCATCGCCTCAGCGACGTCGGCCCGATCGTTGCGGGCGTGGTGGTAGAGCCGCAGCGCGTAGAAGGTGAAGAGGGCGCCGAGCACGGTGGCGGCGACCGCGTAGATCCAGCCCAGGTGGGCGACCGGCCCGACCAGGATGGTGAGGGCCCACATCACGACCGAATAGACGAGGATCTCCAGCGTCGTGCGCCGCAGCGAAGCCACGACGGGCATCATCGGCACGTTGGCCGCCTCGTAGTCGTCGCGGTAACGCACGGCCAGCGCCCAGAAGTGCGGCGGCGTCCAGATGAAGATGACGAGGAAGAGCAGCACCGGCGTCCACGACAGCGAATTGGTGACCGCGGCCCAGCCGATCAGGACGGGGACCGCTCCGGCGGCGCCACCGATGACGATGTTCTGCTTGCTGCGACGCTTGAGCCAGATCGTGTAGACGACGACGTAGAAGGCCGTCGCCCCCATGGCGAGGTAGGCCGAGAGCATGTTGACCCAGATCGACAGGGCGGCGAAGGCGGCCAACTCGAGGCCGACCGCGAAGATCGTGGCCGCCCGGGGCGTCATCACCCCCGTCACCAGGGGACGGCGCTTCGTGCGCTCCATGATCGCGTCGATGTCGCGGTCGATCACCATGTTGAATGCGTTGGCCCCGCCGGCGGCCAGCGTGCCGCCGGCCAGGGTCGCCACGACCAGCCAGAGACCGGGGAAACCCTTGGCCGCGACCACCATGGTGGGGATCGTCGTGATCAACAGCAGTTCGATGATGCGCGGTTTGGTCAGGGCGACGTAACCCCTCAGTACATCGACCCGCGATCGTTGAGGGGGGGCCGCGAGCGTCACACGGGCATTCTAGGAGAGGCGAGTTTCTCTAGGCTGGCCGGGTGACTCCGGCCCGCCACAGCGTCTCCGCACCGGCCTTTCGCTGGTTCGCCTTCGCCACGTTCCTCGGGATGATCCTCATCGTCCTTTCGGGCGAGGCCGTGCGTCTGACCGGCTCGGGCCTGGGCTGTCCCGACTGGCCCACCTGCTTTCACGGTCGGATCCTCGGCTCGTGGGGCATCCATCACGCGATCGAGTACGGCAACCGTATGATCACCGCGCTACTGATCGTCATCACGGCCGTCACCTTCGTCGCGGCGTGGCTGCGAACTCCGCGACGGCGCGACCTGCTCGTGCTGACCGGCCTGTTGATCGTGAGCATCCTCGCCGACGCCGGGATCGGGGCCGTCGTCGTCTACTCCAAGCTCAACCCCTGGACCGTGGCGGTGCACCTCATGGTCTCGCTCGCCATCGTCGTCGTGGCCGCCGTGCTCTACCACCGTTCGAAGTACGTCTACGGTCCCGGCGCGCGCCGCGACGTGCGCGACCGGCACTTCCTGCGCATCGCGCGCCTGCTCTGGGTTCCCTTCGTGGTCCTGATCGCCACGGGCACCGCCACGACCGGCTCCACGCCCCAGTCGGGCGCGTCGATCGGCCAGGTCGTCGCGCCGCGCATGCCCTTCACCCTCGCCGACGCCGCCTGGGTCCATTCGGCCGCCGCGATGCTGTTCATCGGGCTGGTCCTGGGCCTGCTGCTCTCGGTCTGGCGCAGCGGAGCCCCGCGGGCGCTGCAGCTGGGCGTGCGCCGCCTCGTCGTGATCTCGCTGATCCAGGCGGCGATCGGCGTGACGCAGTACCTCTCCCACCTGCCGGCGCTGCTCGTCGAACTGCACATCGTCGGAGCCGTCTCGCTCACCATCGGTGTGACCCAGTTCCACCTTCGCCAGTGCGCCCACGACCGCGAGCCGGGGACCGAGAAGAGACCGGTGGCGCCGCTCGCAAAAGTGACTTAGGTCCCATCCGTTCGGTGATCGAGCACTACTAGAAAGTGTGGGAGACTCGTCGACGGGGCGGGTACCGAGAACTGGAACTTTGGTATGGGCTCTTTCCTCTGGGCAGCGTTGGTGCCGTTAAACCATCCTGACCACTACTTCCACTGGCACTTCCTCGAGATCAGCGCGGCCAACGCGATCGTGATCGTCTTGATGGTGCTGACCTTCGTCGCCGCACTTCTGCTGCCCTTCCCCGGACGTCGCCGGCGTCGGGAGAACCCATGAGCACCGAGATCGACCGCCAGTGGACGACGCGCCTGCGCAAGCGCAGCTTCGGCAAGCTGCCCCCCGAGAAGATGCTGCCCGACACCCAGCCGAGCTACGTCGCGTCGTGGATCTACGTCTTCGGCGTCGCGACGATATCGGCGCTCATCGTGGTGATCGCCACCGGCTGCATCCTGGCCATCTTCGGTCCGGAGTGGTGGCACGTCTCGAACATCGGGCACTTCGTGAACTCACTGCACCTATGGAGCGTCGAGATCTTCTTCTTCTCGATGGTGGTGCACCTGTGGGGCAAGTACTTCATGGCCGCCTGGCGCGGCGGACGGGCGATGACGTGGATCACCGGCATGTTCCTCTTCCTCGCGTCGGTCGTCACGGCCCTCACGGGCTACGTCAGCCAGACCAACTTCGACTCGCAGTGGATCTCGACCCAGGCCAAGGACGCCATCAACTCAACCGGTGGCGGTGCCTTCTTCAACCTCTTGAACCCCGGGCAGATGCTGATGTGGCACATCGTGCTGTTGCCATTGCTGCTGGTGATCCTGGTGGGTGCGCACGTGGTGATGGTGCGCATCAAGGGCGTCGTGCCCCCGTTCGAGGACGACAAGCCCGCGACACCCAGTCCGATAGCCGCTGCGCCGATAGCCGCTGAGAGCACGGGAGCCCCACAATGAGCAAAGGCTTTCGCCCCGACGTGGACGCCCCCGAGTGGAAGGGCGGGCACACCCCCTACGACATCATCAAGGAGGGGACCATCGCCCTCGTCGTGATCGGCCTGCTGACGGTGCTGCTCGCCGTCGTCTTCGGCTCGCCCGACATACCGGCCGTCACGATCAAGAGTTGGTCCAACGCCGCGCCCGTCGACTTCGCCACCACCGCCCTGTCTGAGCTCAACGGGACGTCGCTCACGGCCTCCTACGGCGCGCCCTACAACGTGCAGCCGTCCAACGCCAGCCAGGCGCTCGGGCCCCTGAAGCTCGAGTACTGGGTCGGCGTGCACATCCCGATCAACACGACCAAGGACTTCGTGGTCGACCCGCTCGAGGCGCTGCCCAACCAGCCGGTGCTGCACCAGAACCTGGCGGCGTGGAACACGGCGTCCAAGGCCACCCAGACCAAGTGGGTCAACAACTACACCAAGGTCGCGCCCAAGATGAAGTTCGTCGACGGCCAGGTGATCGTGCCCAACGCCAACGACGGTCCGTTGCCGGTCATGATCAACGACCTCACGATGATGGCCCGTAGCGGCGCGCTCGACCAGGCCCTCATCACCGGCGACAGCTTCTACTCCACCGACTACACCCAGAGCCTGCTCTTCATCTCTGACGGCAGCTACCTGGGCAGCATCGCCTCCCAACAGCACCTCCAGGGCAACCAGTGGGGCGTGATGAACGAGACCGGCAGTTACCCCGGCTCGGCGTGGCTGTGGCTCTACACCTTCTGGTACCAGATACCGCCCTTCAACTCGAGCGGCAACGGCGACATCCTCGTGCTCGCGGTGATGATTGTCCTGACGGCCGGCCTGACGTTGATGCCCTTCATCCCCGGACTGCGCTCGATCCCTCGAAAGAGTCGCGTCTACCGGCTGATCTGGCGCGAGCACTACGCCGGCCAGAAGACGACCTAGGCGCCAACCCCACGAACACCGCAGTTCGACGTCCGCCAACGTAGAGCGTCGCCATCGCGGCGCCCGTAGATTACGCCCTATGGAAACACTCGAACAGACCAGGTGGCGGGCCGTCGAGGACCGCGACAGCGGTGCGATCGGCCTCTTCGTCTACGCCGTGCGCTCGACCGGCGTCTACTGCCGTCCGGGCTGCGGCGCGCGCCGGGCCCTTCGCACCAACGTCGAGTTCTTCGCGACGCCGCTCGAGGCCGCCGGCGCCGGCTACCGGGCCTGCAAGCGCTGCCACCCCGACCAGGCCCGCGACAGCGAGCCCTCACGTCGCGCGGTCATCGAGACCTGTCGATACGTGGAATCGTGCGACGGCGAGCCCGACGTCGAGGCGCTGGCCGGCGATCTCGGCTACAGCGAGCGCCACCTTCGCCGACTCTTCTCCGACGTCGTGGGCGTCTCGATCGGCGAGTACGCGCGAGCGGCCCGGGCCGAGCGGGCCCGGGCCGCGTTGCGCGCGGGCCTGACGGTGACCGACGCCATCTTCGAGGCCGGCTACGGATCGAACCGGGCCTTCTACGAGCACGGGGCCCCGCGCCTGGGCATGGCGCCCGATCGTTACCGCCGCGGGGCCCCGGGGACGGCCATCACCTTCACGTCGATGATCACCCCCGTCGGCGTCGTCGTCGCCGCCCGTACCGCCCGGGGCGTCTGTTCGGTCAAGGTCGGCTCCAGCGAGGCGGCCCTGTGCCGGGAACTATCCGAGGAGTTCCCACTGGCGACGATCGAGCGCGACGACGACGGCCTGGCCGAGATAGCGAACGTGCTCGCCGAAGCCGTGCGCGGCGAGGGCGACCCCACCACGTTGCCCCTCGACGTCGCCGGTACGGCCTTCCAGGTCCGGGTGTGGGAGGCGCTGCGCGCCATTCCCTCGGGCGAAACGCGAACCTACACGCAAGTCGCCGCCTCGATTGGTTCACCCCGGGCCGTGCGGGCCGTCGCCTCGGCCTGCGCGTCGAACCCCGCCGCCCTCACGGTCCCCTGTCACCGGGTCGTTCGCCAGGACGGGTCCCTCGCCGGCTACCGCTGGGGCCTCGAGACCAAGCGGGAGCTGCTGCGCGCCGAAGCCCAGACGCACGCGCCGTGACCGCGCCGGTCGACCGGCGCGACGGCCCGCCCTGGCAACTGTCCTTCGTGATCCTGGGCGCGATATGGGGCTGCTCCTTCTGGTGGATCAAGCTCGGCCTGCGCGCCGTCTCACCGGTCGACGTCGCCTTCGTGCGCCTGTGTGCCGGAGGCGCGGCCCTCCTGGTGATCGCCGCCGTCACCGGCACGGCCCTGCCACGGCGCGCGAGCACCTGGCGCCACCTCTTCGTCTTCTCGCTGCTCGTGAACAGCGTGCCGTTCACGCTCTTCGCCTACGGCGAGACCCACATCTCGTCGGTGCTCGCGGGGCTCATCAACGCGCTGACCCCGCTCACGACGCTCGTCGCGGTGCTGGTGCTCTTTCGACAGGAGCGGGCCACCCGCACGATCCTGACCGGCCTGGTCGTCGGTCTGGCGGGCGTGCTGGTGGTGATCGGCGTATGGCGCGGCTTCGGGCGGGGCCAACTGCTCGGCGTACTGGCCTGCCTCGTCGCCGTGGCGTGCTACGGCGTCGGCTTCCCCTACGCCCGCACGCGACTGGGAGATTCGAAGGAATCCCCGATCGCGCTCGCCACGGGCCAGGTCCTGTGCGGGGCGGGACAGCTCCTACCGTTCGCGCTGATCGCGGGACGGGTCAACCACCACCCCGCGCCGTCGTCACTGGCGGCCCTGGCCGCCCTCGGCGTGCTCGGCACCGGCGTCGCCTACATCTTGAACTTCCACGTCATCAGCCGAGCGCCGGCCACGATCGCCAGCAGCGTCACCTACCTCACGCCGCTCTTCGCGGTGTTCGTGGGGGTCGCCTTCCTCAGTGAGCGGCTCACCTGGAACGAGCCAGTCGGCGCCGTGTTCATCCTGTTCGGTGCGGCCATCGCCCAGGGCCGGGCCGGTCGACGGCGGCGCGACGGTGCGGCCGCATCGGTCGCCTCATCGTGATTTCCCCGTACGCGATGGCCCAAGTGGGGGCCGACTTCGTGGAGACGATGGGGATCGAACCCACGACCTCAGGCTTGCAAAGCCCGCGCTCTACCAACTGAGCTACGTCCCCCAAAGGGAGTTCAGCCTACCAAAGCAGCGCTACGGCGAACGCTGGTGGCGCAGGTCCCGGGCCCGCTGGCGGTCGAGGCGCAGCAGTTCACGCTCGACGTCGGCCCAGTGCAACGGGGTCTGCTCGACCTCGACACCGCGGTCCTCGGCGTGGGAGAAGATGAGGAACGCGACCGTCCACATCGGCGCGTAGCAGCCGAGCTTGGCGACGAAGCCGGCCAGCTCCTGGTCGAACAGGGGCGTCATGTGCAACAACGCGTGCTGGTGGTGCAGCGCCGGGTAGAGCGGGTGGCGCGAGAAGATCCACACGAAGGAGAGGCTCGTCACCACCAGCGCCGAGACGAACACGTAGCCGGCCCGGGCGATCGGCGAGAGCCTCTTGGTGCCGGGCATCAGGGCGAGCGCCGGCGTCCACAGGATGACCCCGAGCGCCAGCACCGACAACGTCACGACGTCGCGGTTGAACTGACCGTGCGCCCCCCAGTCGATCACCGCCGGGGTGAGCGTGTACGTGCCGAACACCGTCACCGCGACCAGCGCCACGCCGGGATGGGCGAGTCGGCGCGTCACGGCGTCGACCGGCGCCGGACGGGTCAGGCGCGAGAAGACCGACGTCGGCGTCGCCAGCAGCAGCAGCGGTGCGACGGCCAGCATGATCACGAGTCGCTGCACGGTGGCGACCGTCAGCGAGACCGTCGCCGCGAGGTCGCCGATCGGCCACATCGTCACCGCCGCCAGGGCCGCCAGCGCGATGAGGGCGTAGCGGCGCTGGCGTCGATCGGACACGAAGAGGCGCTGCAGCACCGCGGCCGCCACGATGACCGCCAATTCGACGAAGTGCCAGTGAAAGGGCAGAAGCCTCATCACGTCGCTACGGTAATACGTCCCTGTTTGGCGGCGCTCGCGAGCGCCTCGAAGTCGGCCTGGTTGCGCGCGCGGTAGGCCAGCGCGAAGCTCGTCATCGCGCTCTCGAAGCTGTCGTTCTTGCCCAGGTACCCGGCGATCTGCGCCGAGAGCCCCGAGCGGGCGTGGGCCCGCGCGAGCACCCACGAGCAGGCCCGCCCGTAGGCGACGAGCAACGGCTCGTCGAGCTTCTCGACGATCACCGACGCCTTGTTGTCGTAGAGCTGGCGAACGTAGAAGCTTCGCGACTCATCGCCCGCGCCCATCGAATACCAACCGAGGAAGGCGTCGGGGGTCGCCTGCATCTTGCGCTGGCCGTCGACCACCCGTTCGCCGGGCGGGCCCTCGGGGTCCGTGGCCCGCGCGGTCGACACGGCCGAACGCTGCGCCTCCTTGACCTGCAGGAAGAAGGGATCGCGCTGGTCACGACCCACGAGCAGCACGATGTAGCACTGCGTGCCGACCGAGCCGACGCCGACCACCTTTTGCGCGGCGTCCACCGCCACGAACTGTTCCAGCAGCACTCGTCGATCGACGCTAAGGGTCTGGCGATAACCCTCGAGCACCTCGTCGAGCACCTCGTGGGCGCTGAGCGTCGAAGGTTCCAACTCCCCCAGGGGCGTGACGAGTGGCGGGTGGGCCCTGATGCGCACCGCCCCGTCCTCGTAGGTGACCAGCTTCTCGTAGGACTTGGCGGCGTCCTGGCCCTTGGCCCCGGCGATCACGACGTCGACCCTTTGCGTCGCGTGATCGGCCAGGAAGCCACGCAGGTCCTTCACCACCTCGCCCACGTCGAGCCTCGCGTACCAGACGCCCAGGCGTGTCTCGGCGGCGAATCGCTGCATCGAGAGTCGGTACTCGCTGGCCACCTGCGTCGCGATCCTCGCCTGCTGCTCGTCGTCGTGTCCGAGGTAGCTCGACGCGATGGCGAAGGAGGCCACGAGGCGCTTGACGTCCCACTCGAAGGGGCCAGTATCGGTCTCGTCGAAGTCGTTGACGTCGAAGACGAGCTGACCCTCGGGCGAGGAGAACACGCCGAAGTTCGAGAGGTGCGCGTCGCCGCATATCTGCAGTTCGAGCGTGGTGTTCGAACCCCGGGCCAGGTCGTCGGCCATCAGCAACGCGCCGCCGCGGTAGAAGGAGAGAGGATTCTCGAGCATGCGCTGGTAGCGGATGGGCAACAGGTCGGCCACCCGGCTCTGGCCCTGCCACATCAGCCGCCCGACGGCGTCGTAGCCCGAGGGGCGCGGGGCCAGCGCGCCGAGCGTGGATCGGGGGAATCGCTCGCGCAACGCCTGACCGGCACTGAGTCGCTCGTCCAACGTCGGCAGCGCCGCGGAGGCGCTCACGGTACGCGCGGGGACGGGGCCGGTCGCGGGTAGCCCCGTAGGCGAGGTCCAAGGTCAGTTATCACGAGCACACCAATGATCAGATCAGTAATCAGGATACAACCGGGAAAAAGCACACCGGCCGTCGTCAGTCGCTTGAGTGTCAGCAACGTGATCGCGCAGTTCGCGAAGCCCAAGAAGAACGCTCCCGCCGACTCCGTCGACGGCGCGATCCAGGACTTGCGAAGTGTGGGTAGCGCAGCCGCTTGATCGGCCGCCATGAACGAGACCAGCGCCACCGTAGGTTCGTTGACGAAACACCAGAAGATGAGGCCCACCACCGACAGGACGCCGCAGAAGACGTCGAACGTACCGACGCGCCAGGCGTGATGGGGACTTCGAAAGGAGGCCGCCACGACCACGAGCGGCACGAGTCCGAGGGTCAGGGTCATGAGCGACGCGGGACCGACGTGCTGTTGGACTTCGACGAAGAAGATGAGCACGCCCTCCACGCCCCAGAGGCTCCACGTCACCCGGTTGGGCGTCGTGTCGCCGCGCAGGGTGTCGCGAACGTAGACCGTCATGCCCGCGAGGGCGAGGAAGATCGCGAGATAGATGAACCGGGGATCGATCACGGTCCAAGTCTGACCGCCTTTGAACGGGCCACCCGCCCGAGCCGGGTCGCGACGGCCGTCCAGTAGCCTCGACCCTCGTGGACGCCACCGATTTCCTCGACATGCGCCGCGACACCTCTTCTGAATGGACCTTCGTGGTGACCGAGCAACTGGCGACGCCCGGACGATTCCTGTTCGGCGGCTGCGGGCTGGCCGCCGGGATCGTCGCGCTCGAGCAGGCCAGTGGGCGCCCGACGATCTGGGCGAGCGCGCAGTACCTCTCCTACGCGACCCTGGACGCCGAGGTGCGGGTGCGGACCGAACTGCTCGTCGAAGGCGGGCACGTCACGCAGGCCCGCGCCACTGCCACCGTCGACAGACGCGAGATCCTCACCGTCAACGCCGCCCTCGGCACGGGAACGCTCACCGCAGCGGCGCCGCGGTTGATGCCGGCCGTTCCCGACCCCGAGGAGTGTCCCCCGCTCGAACGGCCCTTCGACGTGGACCGTTCGATCTTCAAGCACGTGGACTGTCGACTGGCGATGTTGCACCACGACGACGGAGTCGATGGAGCCAACGCCAAGGGCCTGCCGGCGATCTGGTCACGGATACCTGGACATCTCGAAGCGTCGGCGGCCACCCTGGCGATCTTCGGCGACTTCGTCTCGGGCGGCGTGAGTCAGTTGACGGGGCGACCGACGAGGGGTCGCAGTCTTGACAACACCCTGCGAATGGTCACGCTCGAGGCGACGGAGTGGGTGCTCTGCGAGATACGCATGCACGCCCTCGTCGGCGGTTTCGCGCAGGGCACGGCGTTCCTCTGGAGTCGAACGGGGACATTGCTCGCTACCGCGAGTCAGTCGATCGCGGCCAAGCTTCACGAGCCGATGGCCCCCTAGGCCTCAGGTTGCCTGGTGTAGATTGGAACCCCTGCGGGGCTATAGCTCAGTCGGTTAGAGCGCGTCACTGATAATGACGAGGTCGTAAGTTCGATTCTTACTAGCCCCACCACCAGGTTGTTGCGCACGGTCGATGGTTGACGTCGTGCCAGTACCCGATGACCTAGTCATCACCGGATGATCCCTCCACGAACACCTCGATCATCGACATCCATCGACCGCCGACCACGGGGTTCCTGATCGTGGGACGGATGCTACGCGCCGGTTCGCTCGCGATGATGGCACCCCGGCCAGCAGCAGGGCCGACGTTGGCCCTCCTCGAGCTCCTCTTGGGTCCGGCGAATTCGCCTGTCTCTCGTGACCTTCTGCTTGGCGTCCTCGACCCAGCAGATGAACTCGTTGCGGGCCAGCGGCGTGATGTCGACCCACGCGTCGAGGGCCGTAGGGTTGGCGATCAACGCCTCGCGAAGGTCGCCCGGCAACTTGTGCACGACCCCACTCGGCACCCGCGGACGACTCATAGGGCGACTGTACCGCTTCCTAGCGAACCCGGTCATCACCTCACGACGTCAAGAACCGCGGATCTACTCCCCGGTGACCCCCGCGGTGATGAGGTGCGTCGTCGTGCTCGCGCGTTTGGTGCAGACGAGCATGTTCAGGTGGACGTAGCGGTTGTGGAGGAACGATCCCATCGACACGACCGCGCCCCGGGCCGCCTTGGCGACACACGTCGACGGGGTGTAATTGCCAGTCTCGATGACGCCGAAGGCCACGCTCACGCTCTGACCGGTCTTCAAGGTGTGCGACGCCGGCATCTCGCCCCGTGACGTGTTGCGAGCCACCGGCCCGATCGATATACGTCCGACGCCCACCGGTTGAATCATCGGCACTCCGTAGATCGAGCAGGTTGAGCCGCTCTGGTTGGTGAAGATGATCGGGTAGTAGATGGTCCCCGCGGTGCCCTGGGAACGGCCAACGGTGACCTTCAGCATCGCCGACGAGCACGCCGGCGCCGCGGTGCTCGACGCTGAAGCGGCGCCCGGCGTGAGCACTCCGCCACCAACGACCAGACCTCCCGCGACGAAGCCCATAGCAACCGCCAACAGCGAACTCTTCCTCATGAACACCTTCTTCGTCTCTCACCTCGTTCATGTCGTCTCCCCCTCACGATTTACCGGTGATTTCGCAACTGGCGCATCCCTCGCCGTCGCGCACGCCCGGTTGCGTTCGCCCCCGTCGCCAGGCGCAGACTCGCCACGACGGCGTCGGTGCGTTACGGTGCAGGTACCAACAAAAAAGGATCAGATCATGTCAACCGACCGCTCAACGCTGAGCCCGATCGAGAGAGAAAAGGCCTCCGTCTTTCACTCCTGGTCAGCGCAGTCGACCATAAACCCCCTGATGATACGGGATGCCCACGGCGTCTACGTGACCGACGAGGCCGGCAAGACCTACCTCGACTTCTCCTCGCAGTTGGTCAACACCAATGTCGGCCACCAGCACCCGGCCGTCGTTCGCGCTATCCAGGACCAGGCCGGCACGCTCTGCACGATCGCGCCCCAGCACGGCTACGAGAAGCGCTATCGGGCGGCCGAACTCATCCTGGACCACTCCTTCGAGGGGGCGGCCAAGGTCTTCTTCACCAACGGCGGCACCGAGGCCGTCGAACACGCGGTGCGCATGGCCCGCCTGCACACCGGTCGACAGAAGATCCTCGCCACTTACCGCAGCTACCACGGGGCCACCTCGACCTCGATCAACCTGACCGGGGACCCTCGGCGCTGGCCCAACGACATCGGCACGTCCGGGGTCGTGCACTTCTTCGGTCCCTTCCTCTACCGCTCGGTCTTTCACGCCAGCACCGAGCAGGAGGAGTGCGCCCGGGCCCTCGAGAGCCTCGAGAACACCATCCTCTTCGAAGGTCCGACCGCCTTCGCCGCGATCATCCTCGAGACCATCCCGGGGACCGCAGGGATCATGGTCCCGCCACCCGGCTTCTTGAAGGGCGTGCGCCAGCTCTGCGACCGCTACGGCATCGTCTACATCGCCGACGAGGTGATGTGTGGCTTCGGGCGCACCGGCAATTGGTTCGCCTACCTCGACCACGACGTCCGGCCCGACCTGGTGACCTTCGCCAAGGGCGTCAACTCGGGCTACGTGCCCCTGGGCGGGGTCGTGCTCAACGAGGCGATCAGCGCGACGTTCAACGACCGGGTCTACCCCGGCGGCCTCACCTACTCCGGTCACCCGCTGGCCTGCGCCGCGGCCGTCGCCGCCATCGAGGCTATGCAGGACGAGCACATGGTGGAGAACGCGCGGCGCATCGGCGACGAAGTGCTGCGACCGGGCCTCGAGGAGCTGGCCACGCGCCACCCCGTCGTCGGCGAGGTGCGCGGGCTCGGGGTCTTCTTCGCGCTCGACCTCGTGAGCGATCGCTCGACCAAGGAGCCGCTCGCTCCCTACGGATCGAGCTCTGCGGCCATGAACGAGTTGGTCGCCGCCTGTCGCGACGAGGGACTGCTCATCTTCAACAACTTCCATCGCCTGCACGTCGTGCCGCCCTGCAACGTGAGTGACGACGAGGCCCGCGAGGGCCTGGCCCGGCTCGACCGGGCCCTCGCCGTCGCCGATCGGCACTACACCGGCGGCCAGTGAGCGACGGGCCGGACCGGACCCGAGCGGCCACTCGCCTGCGCGAACTCAACGAGGAGTTCGTGGCGCGCGAGCTCAGCGACGCCGACCTCGACCTCATCGAAGAGCGGGCGGCGCAGCTCGTAGGGGTCGTGCGGCGCGCAGACGTGCGACGGCGTGTCCCCGAGCAGGCCCTGCTCGACGAGTTCCGGGTGTCGTTGCTGAGCGAGGGGCGCAGCGAGCAGCACCTCACGGGCTCGGTCGTCTCAGGCCTCGACAGCCCGGTGAGCCTGGGCGCGCACTTCTGGCGAGAGGGCGACGAGATCGTGATGGTGGCCACGTTCACACCGCCCTTCGAGGGCGCGCCGGGCATGGGCCACGGCGGCGTGTTGGCCGCCGTCATCGACGAGGCGATGGGCCTGGTCGTGGCGATGCACCAGGTCCTCGCCTTCACCGCACAGCTCGACGTCTCCTACCGCTCCCCGGTGCCCCTGAACCGACCGGTCACGACGCGGGCCTGGCTGGCGCGACGCGAAGGTCGAAAGTTCACGCTGGCGGCGGTCGTGCGCTGCGACGAGACGGTGTTGAGCGAAGCGAGCGGCCTCTTCATCTCGGTCGACCCCGACCAATTCATCGAGAACCTCGCGACGCGCTAGGCCGGACGCTCCGGCGATCAGGCCTGGTCGTCGCGGTGCACGAGGAAGGTGCCCGTGGCCCGGCTCACGAACTCACCGTCGTCGTCGCTGATGCCGGCCTCGGCGAAGGCGATCTGACGGGTCAGGCGCACGACGTCGCCGCGCAGGACGTAGTGCTCGTCGCGACGGGCCGGGCGCAGGAGTTGGCACGTCATCTCGATCGTCGCGTTCGTGCGATCGCGTCCGCGAAGCGCGGCGTTGATCGCGAAATTCATCGCCGCGTCGAGCAGGACGGCGTGCACCCCGGCCTGCACCGCTCCGTGGGGATTACAGGCCAATTCGCTCGGAGTGAAGGAACCACTCACCCACCCGAGGTCCTCGCCCTGCACCCCGTACGCCTCGAAGAGGCCGCCGAGCGCGCCGACGATGGCCATGCCCCCGTCGCCCAGCCATCGATCCATGTTCTTGGCGGCGTCGACCATCGACGTGACGATAGTCCAGGGCCCGTGATTCCCAAAGGCCAATAGGATTCTGACGATGGCCCGAGCAGGCCACGAGAGAGGACGGCCATGCCAACTGCGGTCATCGTGGACGCCGTGCGGACCCCCGGGGGCAAGCGCAACGGGAAATTGAAGAACTGGCACCCGGTGGACCTCGCGTCCGAGACCCTGCGCGCGATCGTCTCGCGCAACGACCTCGACCCCGCGCTGGTCGACGACGTCATCATGGGCTGCGTCTCCCAGGTCGGCGAACAGGCCTTCAACGTCGGGCGCAACGCCGTCCTGGCGGCCGGCTGGCCCGAGTCGGTGCCGGCGACCACCATTGACCGCCAGTGCGGATCCTCCCAGCAGGCCCTGCACTTCGCGGCCCAGGGTGTCATGGCCGGGGCCTACGACGTCGTCGTGGCCGCCGGGGTCGAAGTGATGACCCGTGTCGCGATGGGATCGTCGATCGGCCAGGACGCCGGGTTCCCCTTCGGCCCGCGGGTCTTCGAGCGATACGAGCCCCAGGGTGGGCTCAAGAACCAGGGCATCGGCGCTGAGATGATCGCCGACCAGTGGGGCATCTCCCGTGAGGATCTCGACCGGTTCTCGGCCGAGAGCCACCGCCGCGCCGCCCAGGCCACCCTCGAGGGCCGCTTCGAGCGCGAGATGGTGCCAGTCATCGTGCGCGACGACGAGGGCCACGACACCGAGGAGCTGATGACGAAGGACGAGGGCATCCGCGCCAACTCGAGCGTCGAGACCCTCAAGAACCTGAAGCCGGCCTTTAAGGAGGGCGGCAAGGTCACGGCCGGCAACTCATCGCAGATCACCGACGGCGCGTCGGCCGTGTTGATCATGAGCGAGGAGCGGGCCCGCCAGATGGGCTATCGCGCCCGGGCCCGGTTCCACACCTTCGCGCTCGCCGGCGTCGATCCGGTCACGATGCTCACGGGGCCGATCCCCGCGACGCGCAAGGCCCTCGAACGCTCCGGCCTCGCGCTGTCGGACATCGACCTGATCGAGATCAACGAGGCCTTCGCGTCGGTCGTCCTGGCCTGGCAGAAGGAGTTGGCGGCCGACATGTCCAGGGTGAACGTCAACGGCGGCGCCATCGCGCTCGGCCACCCTCTCGGGGCCTCGGGCACGAAACTCTGCGCGACGCTGCTCAACGAGCTCGAACGCACGAACGGCCGCTACGGCCTGCTTACGATGTGCGAAGGCGGCGGACTGGCCAACGCCACCATCATCGAACGCCTCGCCTGATCGCGCACGCGTTCAGCGGTACAGCGTCGCCAGGTAGAAGGCGGAGAACATCGACACGAGTCCGGCGACCAGGTACCACGGCGACACCGAACCGGGCAGCACGCCGAGGTAGTTCAAGACGATGATCACGAGGCCCAGGACGAGCAGGCCGAGCAGGAGCCAGCCGTACCAGCGCGGGCTGTGCTCGGTGTTGGCGGGCCGCGGCGCGGTGTAACTGCCGCGACCCTGGGCGGAGACGTAGCGGCCCATCTCCTTGCTCTTGCGCCGCTTCTGTCCGGTCTTGGCCATAGGACACGATGTTACTGCCGGGCCCGTCGGGCCCCTGGGCGCTAGTAGCCGAGCGGGCCGGGACAGACCGTCAGGTCGATCGTCGAGCCGTAGGGCGCCGACGATCCTCCGGCGACGCTCTGCGTGAGGACCGTGCCCGGCGACTCCGTCACCGGGCAGGTGCCCAGGGGGGCGTCGGTGAAGACGCCGACCAGGTTCTGGGCCGTCAGCGCGGAGTTGGCGGCGTCCTGACCGTCACCCACGACGTTGGGCACCACGACGTTGCAGACGCCCGACGAGGTCACCAGTTCGATGGCCGCGCCGGCCTTGACCGGAGCGCCCGCCGCGGGGATCGTGCTCACGACCAGGCCCGACGTCATGGTGTTCGAGCACCTCGTGCTCGTCGTGCCCGAGACGGTGAGTCCGAACTGACCAAGGAAGTTGGCCGCGGCCGTCGTGGTGTCGCCGGCGAGCGAGATCAGCGGGAAGGGCGCACCGGGCGACAGCACGACCAGGACCACGGTGTCGCCGGTCACGTCCTTGGTGCCCGGCGCGGGGACCTGGTTGAGCACGTTGTTGGGATTGGCACCGGTCGTGACGTACTGCAGTTTGGACGCGAGCTTGTCCGTGTTCAAGAGGCTCTGGGCCTGCGCGACCGACAGCCCGATGACCTTCGGCACCGTCACCGGCGCCGTGACCCGGCCCAGGCTCACCTGCAACGACACGGTCTCGCCCTTGGAGATGTGCTTGCCGGGCTCGGGAATCGTCGAGAGCACGGTGTCGAGCGGTTTCTTGGACGACACGGGCGTCGTCGAACCAATGACCAGCCCGTCGCCGTGCAGCGTCTGCGTGGCGACGGCCACCTGCTGGCCAATGACGTCGGGCATCTGCGAGATGGTCTTGGCGCCGGCCAGCATGAAGTAGGCGAGCCCGCCGCCGGCGAGCAGCACCACGACGACGCCCGCGGCCACCAACCCGTTGGTGTTGCGGCGCCGACGGCGGATGTCGGTGCGCGGCCCGCTCATCATCGGCACCTGCTGGGTGTGCTGGGCGCCCGCCACGGCGGCGACCGCCCTGGTGGCGTCGGCCCCGAAGAAGGCGACCTCGTGGCCGGCGGCGCGCACCGGCTGGCCCTCGCTGAATCGCAGCAGGTCGGCGCGGAACTCGTCGGCCGACTGGTAGCGCTGGGACGGCGACTTGGCCAGCGCCTCCATGACAATCGCCTCTAAGTCGGCCGGCACGTTGGGATTGAACTGGGTCGGGGGCGGCGCCGGGGCGTTCACGTGCTGACTCGACACGTCCACGGGCGAATCGCCCACGAACGGCGGCCGTCCGACGAGCATCTCGTAGAGCACGACGCCCAGCGAGTAGACGTCGCTGCGACCGTCGACGGGCGCGCCCGACGCCTGCTCGGGTGAGAAGTAGGTCGCCGTGCCCATCACCGATCCCGCCTCGGCGAACTGGTCCTCGCTCGACACGGCCTGGGCGATGCCGAAGTCGGTGACCTTGACCTGACCGTCGCTGGTGAGCAGGATGTTGCCCGGCTTGACGTCGCGGTGCACGACGCCGCTGCGGTGGGCGTAGCCCAGGGCCGCCGCGACCTGGGCCGCGATGATCGCGCAGCGCGCCGGGGTCAGGGTGCGCGTCGCGCGCAGGTCGTGGTCGAGCGACGTGCCGTCGATCAGTTCCATGACGATGAAGTAGACGCCGTTGTCCTCGCCCCAGTCGAAGACCGGCACGATGTTCGGGTGCGAGAGGTTGGCGGCCGCCTGGGCCTCGCGCCGGAACCGCTCGACGAAGAGCGGGTCGGCGCTGAGCTCGGGGTAGAGGATCTTGAGCGCCACCGGGCGATTCAGCAGCAGATCCTGGGCCCGGTAGACCATTGCCATTCCGCCGCGATCAATGAGGTGGGTCACCTCATAGCGATTGGAGTAGATGCGGGGGTCGCTAACGGGCTCCATACTGCTTGTAGCCTACGCCCTTCACTCCGCTATATCGCTTGTCAGGTGGGGCAGGTGGTCGACGTGCCGGTCGCGGGAAGGCCGGCCTGCATCGCCAGGGCGCCCTCGATGACGCACTTCATGATCGGTCCGGCGATTTTGGCGCCGGTGTCGCTGTAGGCCTGGTAGGGCACGCTCACCGCGACCGCGATCGTGGGGTCGGTGGCCGGCGCGAAGGCGATCATCCAGTCGTCGGTGTCGTTCTTCAAGTTGTTGCCGACCTGGGCGGTGCCCGTCTTGGCCGCGACCTCGTCGGCCGGCAGGAATCCGACGCTCCCGGCGGTGCCGTACTTGACCACGTCCTGCATCAGCGGCACGATCTGGGCGGCCTGCGTCGAGGTCAAGGGCGTCTTCCAGACGCTGTCCTTGTAGCGGGTGACGACCGTCCCGTCGGGGGCGGTGATGTAGTCCATCAGGTGCGGGGTCATGATCGTGCCGCCGTCGGCGATACCGGCCGCCACGAGGGCGTTCTGCAGGGCGGTGACGCTGACGTCCTCCTGGCCGATCGCCGAATAGGCGAGGAACGGGGGGTTGGCCGCGAGGTTCGACTCCGCGGGGAAGAAGGACGCGACCACGCCGGGCAGGTCGATCGGCGGGACCTCGTTGTACCCGAAGGCGTTGGCCTCGGCGGTCAGGTCCGGCGCGCCCAACGCCAGGCCGAGCAGCGCGTAACCGGGGTCGCACGACTCGGGCAGCATCTGCAGCACCGTGCCGCCACACAGCGCGCCGCCGTCGTTGTAGAGCAGGTTCGTGGTGTCGGGCAACTTGGTGTGGGTCATGAGCGGATAGTTCTGGGTCATCAGGGCCGGCTTGTACCTCACGATGCCGGCCGTGGTGATCACCTTGAAGGTCGAGCCCGGGAAGAAGGTCTCCTGCGTCGCCAGCAGTGCCAGTTGCGTGAAACCCTCCTGGTCCTTGTGCTTGGTCACCCGGGCCCACGCGGCGGCCTGCACCGCTGGGGAGAAGGAGGTGAAGGGCGCGGGGTTGAACGTGGGGTTCGAGTACATCGCGAGCACCGCCCCGGTCTTGGGGTCAAGGGCCACGACGGACCCGTCACGTCCAGCCAGCGCGTCCTCGGCGATCGTCTGCAACTTCGGCTGCAGCGTCAAGGTCACCGAGTCGGCCCCTTCGCTCGGCGCCAGGACCTGCTCGAAGCTCTGCGCCGGCTGGGAGTGGGCCTGCAGGTACGAGTTGTACTGCGCCTCGAGCGCCCAGTCGCCCTGCGCCGAGGAGGCGAAACCGACCACGCCCGACGTCAGCGTGCCCAGCGGGTAGACCCGCTTCCAGGGATCGGACAGGCTCGTCGTGGCGACGGACTGAGCCAGGATCGTGCCGTCCGCCGCGATGATCTCGCCGCGCTGGTACTGGTTGTTGCTCGTCGAGTTACGGGGATTGAGCGACGACGCGTTCAGCGCCGGCGCGTGCACGAACTGCACCCACGCCGACTGGGCGGCGATGACCACGAAGAGCACCAAGATGACCGAGGCCAGGATGCTCAGCCGCCGCGACACCGCCTACCCCGCCTTTTTGAGCGTGGTGGTCGTCGCGGTGACGAAAGTCGTGGTGGTGGTGGTCGTGGTGACCGAATGGACCGTCACCCACTGGCTGTGCAGGTACGCCGCGTAGTTGATGGCGGCCGTGAGCGTCGCTTCGCTGATGGTCGCGCGCATGGCCGGGCGATTGGCCGGCAGGATCTGGGCCAGCGAGTAGGAGGTGTCGAGCACCTTGACCGGTTTGAACCAGAGCACGCCCTTGGGCTGGCCCTGATAGACGGCGACGGTGCGCCCGTCCAGGCCCAGGTAGTAGGTCGAATAGGCGTACCAGTGCACGACGCCGACCCCTCCCGCCAGCACCAGTACGAAAACGAGCACCCCGGCCCACACGCGCCAGGTGAAGCGTCGATGGCCCCGGTACACGTGCGAACTGGTGACACGCGAACTGTGCACGACCGGTGGTGGTCGGGTGCTCACGGTCTTCTTGATCTCGGTGGCGGCGACGCTCACCTCGTCGAATTCGAGCAGGATGACCGAGATGTTGTCGCGACCGCCGGCCCGGTTGGCCGCGGCCACCAGCTGATCGACCGATTCCGCCAAGGGCGTCGGTGAACTGGCCAGGCGGGCCAGGGTGTCGTTGGTCAGTTCATTCGACAGCCCGTCGCTGCAGAGCAGGATCCGATCGCCCGGCAGGGCGTTGAGCGACACCACGTCGATCTCGAGGGCGTCCTCGATGCCGAGTGCCCTCGTCAACTGGTGGCGGCGGGGATGGACCTCGGCCTCCTCGGCGGTGAGCCGTCCCATGCGCACCCACTCCTCGGCCACGCTGTGGTCCTCGCTGATCAGGCGCAGGGCCCCGTCGCGGACCTGGTAGACCCTCGAGTCACCGACGTTGAAGAGGGTCGGCGATACCACGCCGTCGTTGTCGCGGGTCAGTCCCACGGCGATGACCGTCGTGCCCATACCGAAACGCTGGGGATTGTCCCGCGCGTCGGCGATGATCGCGCGGTTGGCCGCCTCGATGGCCATGTACAGACCCTCGACCGTCGAACGCTTGTGGAACTCGTCGCGCACCAGTTCGATGGTGATCTCCGACGCGACCTCGCCGGCCGCGTGGCCCCCCATGCCGTCGGCCACGATCGCCAGGATGTCGTCGGCGTACACCGCATCCTGGTTGGTCTCGCGCACCAGTCCCCGGTCGGTCGCCGCGGCGTATCGCCAACTGGTCAACGAACGACCTCGAACAAGACGCCGCCCACCTGGACGATGTCCCCGCGCGCCAGATGGACCCGACCCTTGATGAGCTCCTGGTTGACGTAGGTGCCGTTCGTCGAGTCCAGGTCCTCGATCGAGAGGTCGCCGCTGTCGTTGGCCACGCGGGCGTGGCGCGATGAGAGGTAGGTGTCGAAGAGGCGCAGGTCGCACTCCTCACTGCGCCCGATCGTCACGGACTGGTCGACGTCGATACGTTCCCCGGAGCGCTCGAGCGGCTCGATGAACTCCAGGCCCAGTCCCCGGCCCCGCCGCCGCTTCGACGTCTCCAGGTCCGGGGCCCTCGCCTGGACCGCCGCGACACGCAACACCCGAAAGAAGAAGAGCACGGCGATGACCATCACCAGCACCTGGAGCGGGCGCACGACCGCCGCGTAGTTCGACGTCGCGGCGAGAAGGCTCAAGCGAGCTCGATCCGCAGGTGAACCGCTCCGATCGTCACGTCGTCGCGCGGCGACAGCGAGACCGCGCTGACGCGGTGGCCGTTCACGTACGTACCGTTCGTGGACTCCAGGTCGCGCACCGCCACCCCATCACTGGTGCGCCAGACCTCGGCGTGGCGTCGCGAGACGCTGGTGTTGTTGATCACCACGTCGACGTCCGGGCTGCGGCCGATGACCAGGGGCCGGTCCGCGACCACGAAGGAGCGCCCGTCGTTCACGATGAGCCTCGGCTGGCTCTCGCCCCCCAGGAATTCGGTCACCACCGCGAGATTGCCGACCTTGAGGTCGTCGTCGATGAACACCTCGACCCGCACGGGGCCGACGAAGTTGTAGCCCTCGCTGAGGGCGTGCTGTCGCACGGTTTCCTCCAGCTCGGCGATCAGGGCCTTCTGGAAACCGTCGAATCGCGCCGCGTCCTCGGGACTGAGCCACACCCGGATGTGGTTGGCCGAGAGCGGGCCTTGATTGGAAAGTCGGCGGGTGAGGTCGACTTCACGGATGATCCGGGCCCCGATTTCTATGGGCTGCAATGAGTTCTTGAAAGGGCGCGAGAGCGATCGCTCGAAGAGCCGCTCGAGGCGGTTTTCGACTTTTTTCAGAACCATGGCACTCACAACTGTACCGGTCACCCGCCGCAGGAATGATGCGCATTTCGCGCACTTAGGTGGCTGGACTAATGTTGCGAAGTCTCAGGGCGAGTGGCGGAATTGGCAGACGCGCAGGCTTCAGGTGCCTGTATCCGAAAGGATGTGGGGGTTCAAGTCCCCCCTCGCCCACTAGTTGAGGTCCTCTTGGACCGCAGTGATTCTTACACCTAGCCCCGTGCTGTTCTACCGTCATCCGAACTCTCGACCGGATGAGATGCGCGTTACATCGTTATGGTACTTCTCGGTCGCGAAGTTCCATCCTGCTCCGCGTCGGTCAGTTCAACCCCCCGGGCTCAATTGGACAAATTTCGAGATAAGGGCGATACATTCGAGACACGACCATGTTCTGGTTCACTCATCGGCTTCTTGGTGGACTTGACAACCTCGCGAGGCGGCCAGATCTGTAACCCCGAGTTGAGAGCCCATGGCCGAAACGCTCCCCTCTTCCACTTCAAGAATTCATCGCCCGAGCAGCCCCATGGCGTTACGGGGCGACGGTCCGACACCATTCTCTGGCGAATCAAGTTGGCGCTGAGTTGGGCGACCTTGGTTGCCACTGCCTACAGTGGCCTCGCTCTACGTCACGCCATTCGCGCTCATTGCCGCGTACCAAAACGTCCGCAGGATGTTGCGCCACGGAGAAGGGACGAGGAGGGCTGGACCCAAAGGAGTTCGGTCCGACTGAAGTCGCTTAGGCAGTCGCACCGATCTTGTGCAGCGAACACGCTCTTGCCTCTCCGCCGGACGAATCCGAGCAGTAGGAGTTGGTGTCAAATTCAGTATATTACATAATCCCTGATCATAGGCATGTCACAGAGCTCGTGGTAGTAGGTATACTCGTTTCCATGAATCCCTACCTATATATCAATGGCGGTCCGCAATGACCATGCAGGACAACGGTAAAACATCGGCCAAGCCAGCGACGTGCCTTGCATGCCTTCGCGAGAACTTGAAGCGCCACACGCGGGATCGCCAAGCGATTTCTGATGTGGGTCGCCCGCACCGGGCGTGGGCCCGAGGCTCTGACCAAGTGCGCGGAAGTCGATTTGAACTAGGCCAGTGCAAGACGCTCCTGTCCCAGGAAGACTTCGACCAGTGGGAGAGAGCGATGATGCTAGTGATGCTCTCGCAGAGCCTCGCCGTCTATCAGGCGACGATCGCGACCGGACTTCGTGGCCTGACATGTGTGCACGGCGGTTGGCGAGATGGCGGCGGTGAACCTAAAGGTCCTATCGAACACGATCCGGAAGGCGGCGGAGTCCCTGGAGCAGACGTCGAGTTCCCTGAGTCGAGCATATTTAGCAATGGTGGGATTCCCGCCGAGATACCTGCGTCACCGTCCTCGATCGGGTTGAAGCTCAGTGTGTGCCAGAAGGCGCTCAGCCTCGCCCTCAAGCACGCCTACGTTCACGATGCCATTGGAGTCCCGCCGGTCTGTCCTGTCGATCGTCGAGTACTTACAGAGGCATCACGCCTGACCGGGCTTCCGTGGATTACAAACTGGACCGAGGTCAACGACATGGATCAGTACGACCGCCATCTGTCATTGTTAATCGAAGCCGCAGGTCACCGAGACCTGGCTAACTGGGAGCTACTCGCTTTTCAAGATCAGGAGACCCTTACACCCGAACTGGGCGAGGACGTTGTAGTTGGACTGCTCAACGACGAGACAGCTCTCATCCCCAAAGCAAAGCGGGACTTCGCCGCCAAGTTCGGTGCGCCACTGAACGACCCAGGCTGGGTCGACGCGATGCTCAAGGATGCTCTCAGGTCGTCACTCCAACACAACCCGACCTACCTTGGCACGACCCCTGAGCCAGTGAGGATCGAAATCCGGCAAGCAATGCGTCGTCTTATTGTTTCGTTCTTGCGGAGGTGGTCTACATTGCCACGTGATCATCAGACCATTGACGCGTTCAAGAGTGAGATGCTCCTATTCCAGTCCAGAATGAACGCACACTTTATGAGGTGGTTTCGCTAGCAACGACTGTCGACGTAATCCTGACCTGAGGATCATGCTGCTCAAAGGCGTCTAGAAGTTCATCCATGAAGAATTGAACGCTCGACCACATCTCCTCCACGACGTTGAAACCGTCTCTGCCGTTGCTCCACTCGAAGAGATGCCAGTGACCTACCCATTCGTTTACCTCGTCAGGGAACGGCAGGACAATCTGGCCACTAGGTGTTAGCCGAGCTCCACTCAAAGGATTCTGTGGCATCGCAGAATGGAGAGTGAAGTTCGTCACCGTACGCATCTCTCCAATCGGTCCGTGGCGTAAATCTCTCAGAAGCTCGTTTGCCCTCTTCTCCAACCCGGTAGTGGCAATGGCCGGAACGAGACCTTGGTTACGGCGGGCCGTTGGAGCTTGTGGTGAACGGCGCCTCTCAAGGCGCTCATAGAACGTCCGGCCCCAAACCAAAGCGTCAACGAGGGAGTACCACGCATCCACCGTTCCATCAAATGCGATGCCTAGGTCACGGTCGGAGTCCGGCTCGACATTGTTCTCTTCGACCCAAGTCACGATTCGTGACTTGACGTCCCGAAGACGTTCGACTGCGTTCTCCACTCCGCCGGCGGCAACAAGCACATCATCGAGAAGGCTCATCGATAAGTGCCGAGCGACTGCCTTATTCGAAGCGTCAAGGCCCAATGAAACTAATTTCGCCTGGAGCACCTGGAAACCCTCATAGTGCTCGACGACTCCGTCCCAGTACTCATTCACAAAACCGATTGGGCGACCCTTCGACGGGTTCTTGACCCTGTCGAACCACTCGAAGAGCCGCTGCGTCATAGGTACGCCAGCCTAGGATCAGTACTCCTGTGACAGCTGACGTGCTCACAGTACAGAGGGCCAGCAGCATCCTCGACCCATCGAATATGGACGATCAGACAGGACTATTTCAAGATAAGTCCTGATCGCAGGCCTGCCGCAGGCCCTGTTGTCAGACCCTCGGAGTATTATACGAACATATGTTCGTTCTCTCCGACTTTCTGCTGGTTGACCAGGCACTGTGTGTCAAGTTCTCTACTGATCAATCCAACTTTATAGGCCTGCTTAAATGGGCGAAGAGGGGTGGCTCGGTGCCAGCAGAGCGTTTCACGGGACCGCGCACGATAGAGAGGTTGCGCCGATGAGTCAAGTGGGACTTGATTCTCAACGACGACTTCTGGCGCTCTGCGCGATGCGGGTAGAGGGCTCCGGAATCGACTGGAGTCTGATTGCCCGCGAGGCCCAGACGTTGGATGGACTCGACTCGCTCTGGCGCGGTCATATCAACGAGAGCAGCCGGGCCGCTGAGTCATCTCGCGAAGTCCTTCGACGAGGGCTAAGCGATGCGGATTCAGCTTTTGAACGAGTTGACGTCGAACTCGCTGCGGCTGAGGACGTAGGAGCTCAACTCATCACCGTTCTCGATAGGGGTTACCCTGCAAATCTCCGGTTGATACCGAACCTTCCACCATTCCTATTTATTCGCGGGGCTCTAGTCGACGAAGACGTAAGATCAGTTGCCGTTGTCGGCACTCGCCAGCCATCAGACGTCGGCATCAAGGCCGCGACGAAGATGGCTGCTCTTCTTGCGGAACAGAGTGTCACAGTCATTTCAGGTCTCGCGAGAGGGATTGACACAGCAGCGCACAGGGCCGCTCTAGATGCTGGGGGGCGAACAATCGCCGTCATCGGCACAGGTATTACCCAGTGTTATCCGCAGGAGAATGTCTCCCTCAGCGAAGAGATCCACCTCCAAGGCGCCATCGTGTCTCAGTTCTGGCCAACAAGATCCGCGGGAAGAGACACGTTCCCACGACGGAATGTCGTCACCTCTGGGCTGAGCCAAGGAACAGTCGTAATCGAAGCGTCGAGTACTTCGGGAGCGAAAATGCAAGCTCGTCTCGCGCTCGAACATGGCAAGAAGGTGTTCTTAATCCACTCTCTTGTAACGAGTCAGCCGTGGGCACAGAACTATGTGGCGAAGCGCGGAGCAATCGAAGTTCACTCTGTGAACGAGGTGATTAGTGATATCGCACCATCGGACCGAGTCCGACGCGCCGGTGAGCAAAGGCAGCAGCTCTCCTTCGCGATTCTGTAGGGGTATGTATGAGCGAGGTCGGACCACCGCTCGGACCACCGCTCGGTTTCCCAAGGTGTCGTGACTGCACATATCTGACTGGAGGGCCTCCTCGACTTTGTCTCGAGTGTGCGACAGCGAGCTTCGATGAGATCGAGCCGAATTCGTGCCCAGTTTGCTGTCAAGCCATGAGCTTCGGTACGTGCTGGAACAGCTTGTGCCGCGACCCTCAAAGAAGAATTGCCCGCATTCGCGCAATCGCGTATCTATCTGGAGACCTTCAGCGAAAAATATGGGACTACAAGTACAAAGGTAGAACGGCGTGGGCCACAATCTTTGGACGCTTGCTTCTTGGTTGGCTCGAGAGTCACGAAGTCGACCGACCACCAGAGTTCATCGTTGCCAACCCCTCATTTCGCGGTACCAATGGCTCGGGCTTTGGACATACCGAAAGCGTCATCAGAGCTGCTGAGAGAGAGGACATTCTCGGAGCATTACCCTTCGATGTGTCCGAACCACGTTCTCTCGTGAAGGTTCGCGCGACCAGACAATCCGCGAATGGAAATCTCCAAGAAAAGATGGCAGCGGCAAAGGAGCATCGCGATGCAATAGTGGTGACTGACCGCACACTCTTTCAGGGTCGACGAATTCTCCTTTACGACGATGTGTGCACCACCGGTCACCAACTCGACGAAGTGGCTAGGCTCCTCTTGGACACTTATGGTGCCGACCACGTAGAGGCGCTCGTCTTGGCGCGAGCTCCTTGGAAGAGATAGGACGCAGATCTGTCGGTCGCCCATTACGCGTCTGCAGCACTCTGCCGCCATGACCAGCCACACCTCTAGACGGATGCGAGTCGGTTAAGAGGTGTTCGAATGGTCTGGTAGGACATCTGAGAACTCCAAGTTCCCCCTTTTCCACCACTGATCGGCCCAAACCGGGCCGGCCACCGCTCGAGTGCAAGTGATCGATACTCACCGTCGTACGACGTCAAGGATCCCACGATGGGAATGGGACCATTGGGGACTTCCCGCAACTACTCGTGTGCCTGCGCCAGGGCCTCAAGCCGTTCCACCGCCGGAGCGTTGAACTCCAGGTAGCGTCCGATAGCCGTCTGCATCAGGGGTTCGTCAAAGTGATCGGGGACACCGCGAGCCACGTTGAGTCGGGAGCGATTCAACCACCGCGACACATCCGGCGTCGCGCCCCACGCGTCTTCGGCACGCTGGGAGATGATCGTCACGCCTATCCAGTCGAGGGCCCGTACCGGAGTGGGATTGGGCGGGCAGAGCCGATTCTTTTCCGCGTCGTCATCACGACTCGACTCCACGAATCCGATGAATGCCGCGTTGAACGTCGGTTGGCACGTCCGGACCTGTTGCAGCGTTATTCGGTCCGGCTCGAAGATCGGGCGGGCCGGCTCACGGCGAAGGCCATCGGCGGAGCAATCAACGTGGACCTGTTGGGCGTCGGTCGAGATCGACCCGTCCTCCAACTCGATGTAATCGACGCCCACGTGCCTGACGCGGCCGAGGCGCACCACATTCTCAATCGTCCGAAGACGTTCGAGCTCAGACCTACTCACCGTCGCGCAGCGGAACATCGCCGGTTCAACCGTCGTGTCAATTCGCAACAGCTGTCCGGACGCTTCGAGGCGCGCAAAGAGGTCCTGAACACTCTGGGCGTTGGCCGCGGCTTCGAGTGAGAGCGACACCCCTTCGACCAACCAACTCACCATGTCGAGTGGCTGGAAGTATTGGCGGTCGTAGAGCCACGCGTCGCGCGGCCGTATCCAACGGATCGCCGAGGGCGATACGCCGTTGTCCAGGAGCCACATGCACGCGTCCATCGCGGTCTTGCCCGCCCCGATGACCGTGTAGCCGCTGTTCGGCCCGCTCTGAGCGGCCAAGCCGTTGACGGCGATGAACCGCGCCGCGGGGTCGACGCTGAATGACGGGACGTGGGTTGACGGGACCGAGGCCTCGAGGTACGTGGCATCGACCAGCTTGCGCCGCACTACCACGGTGGTCGTCTCACCGCTGAGCCGCGACGTAAATCGGTGCTCGCCAGACGGCGAACGCTCGTAGTCGCTCATCGCGAAGAACCGCACGCGGCCCGAAGCGAGGAGCACCTCATTGAGCACTCGCTGGAAGTAGTCAATAATCTCCGCGGCGGTCACCCGTTCATAAAAACCCGTGTTTGGTCCGACGCTGTCTATCGTGTCGTTGCCGAGGACCCGCGAATTGACGCCATAGAACGCGGCGGGTTGGTGCAGACGAACGAACGGATACGCGCTGAGCCAATGACCGCCCGGCGCGTGTCGTCGATCGACCATCACCACGTCGACGTCCGATTCCGCGATGAGCGCGTCCGTGAAGGCCATCGCCGAGGCACCGGCCCCGACGACGAGGTAGTCGGTCTCGATCGTGGCCATTCACAGGATGATAGTGAGGGGCGTATCCGTGAGACCGGTGCCTTGGTCCGGGTCCACGTCGCCAATCGCTGTCGATCGCCTCCTCCCGCAGTCGCGAAGACCACCACGGAAACTCGCGTCCAAAAAAGTGGCAAATACTGTCGCAACTGGTTCGCTGCGTCGTCTAGTGTCGTGGGGCTGTCCGCGACGCGAATCCAGGCTTGGTGGGACCTTGAGGTCACTCGCCGTTTCGCACGTACCGAGGGCCAGCCGGACTGTCACTGAGGACCGTCATGATTATGGTGCCGGCGACCACCGGCACCCACCCAGGGATCACGAGGCGGAGCGAGGCCGACTCATCCCCACACCGAACCACCGCGACGAAAGGAGTGTCATGACCGAGAACCACATCGTCACGGCCCACCAACTCGTCAAGAGCTTCGGCGAGATCACGGCCGTGGACGGGGTCAGCTTCACCATCGAGCGCGGCGAGAGCTTCGGCTTCCTCGGCCCGAACGGCGCGGGAAAGACCAGCACGATGCGCATGATGTCGGCCGTCTCGCAGCCCACCTCGGGCAGCCTGAGCATCCTGGGCCTCGACCCGCGCACCGACGGGCCGACGATCCGCAATCGCCTCGGCGTGGTGCCCCAGGAGGACACCCTGGAGCTCGAGTTGTCGGTTCGGCTGAACCTCGAGATGTTCGGGCGCTACTTCGACCTTTCACGGCGCACGGTTCGCGAACGGGCTAACGAGCTACTCGAGTTCACCCAATTGAGCGAACGGGCCAACGACAAGGTCGACGACCTCTCGGGTGGGATGAAACGGCGCCTCACCATCGCGCGGGCCCTGATAAACCGGCCCGAGGTCCTCATCCTCGACGAGCCAACGACGGGCCTGGACCCCCAGGCCCGCCACCTGCTCTGGGAGCGCCTGTACCGGCTCAAGCGCGAGGGCGTCACGCTCGTCATCACGACCCACTACATGGACGAGGCCGAGCAGCTGTGCGACCGCCTCGTGGTGATGGATCACGGGACGATCGTCGCCGAGGGTGCGCCACGCGAACTCATCGCGCGCCACTCCACCCGCGAGGTGGTGGAGCTGCGATTCGGCACCGACTCGCACGAGCATCTCCACGACGCGCTCGCCCCCTTGGCCGAGCGGGTCGAACTACTGCCCGATCGGGTGCTTCTCTACGTCGACGACGGCGACGAGGCCCTGCGCGAAGTGCACGCCCAAGGGCTCACCCCCGACAGTGCGCTGGTACGACGCAGCTCACTCGAGGACGTCTTCTTACGCCTGACCGGGCGTACCCTGGTGGACTGATCATGTCGACCTCGCTCGACCAGGCCCTGGGCGGGCCCCGTTGGCGGCGCAGCTGGTCGTACCACGCGACGTTCTACGCCCAGACGTGGCGTGGATCGGTGGTGAGCAGCGTGCTCTTTCCCATCTTCTACCTGGCCGCCTTGGGCGTGGGGGTCGGTCACCTGGTCAGCGCCCACACCGGCCTGGTCCAGGGCCAGACCTACCTGCACTTCATCGCGCCGAGCCTGCTCGCCACGTCCACCATGCAAATGGGCGAAGGTGAGTCGCTCTGGCCGGTGCTGGCGGCGGTGAAGTGGATCCGCACCTACCACGCCGCGGCCGCCACGCCGCTCGAGCCCGAGGACATCCTCTACGGGAAGCTGGCGTGGGTCGTCTCGCGGGCCTTCGTCACCGGCGTCGTCTACACGATCATCATCGGCTGCTTCGGGGCTCTGCACTCCTGGTGGAGCCTGACCCTGCCGCTGCTCGGCGCGCTGATCGCCCTCGCCTTCGCGGCCCCGCTCGTGGCCTTCGCGGCGCGTTCACAGTCCGACGCTTCCTTCATCGTGATCTATCGATTCGCCTTCGTACCGATGTTCCTCTTCTCCGCGACGTTCTACCCGGTCTCGGCCTACCCCTCGAGCATGCGGCCCCTGGTGCAGTTCGTTCCCCTCTACCACGGCGTCGCCCTCGCGCGCGCGGCCGCCTTCGGAGAGGGTTCGCCCTCCGCGGTGCTCGCCCACCTCGCGGTGCTCGTCGTGATGTCGCTAGCGGGCATCGCGTGGGGCCGGCGCACCCTACGGCACCGACTGGTGGACTGATGCTGGCGCGCACGCTCCCGCGCTTCGGCTCGCGCCGGTCGCTGCGCGTCTTCGAGCGCAACTTCATGGTGTACCGGTCCCAGTGGCTGATGCTGGTCTCGGGCTTCTTCGAGCCCCTGTTCTACCTGCTGAGTATCGGCATCGGGCTCAACCACCTGGTCGGTCACCTGACGATCAACGGGCGCGTCATCAGCTACGCGACGTTCGTCGCGCCCGGAATGCTCGCGACCTCGGCCATGAACGGTGCCGTGATCGACTCGATCTTCAACACCTTCTTCCGGCTCAAGATCTCGCACGCGTACGAGGCCGTGCTCTCGACGCCCCTCGACGTCACCGACGTGGCCCTCGGCGAGGTCTGGTGGGCGCTGGCCCGCGCCGCGATCTACTCGGCCTCCTTCATCACCTGCATGGTGCTGCTGGGCGACGCGGGCAGCGCCTGGGTGGTGCTGTGCTGGCCCGCCGCGATCGTCACGAGCTTCGCCTTCAGTTGCGCGGGGCTGGCCGCGTGCACGTACATCCGTTCCTGGCAGGACTTCGACCTGGTGACGCTCGTCCAACTCCCCCTCTTCCTCTTCTCGGCCACCTTCTTCCCCATCTCGCTCTATCCGCCCTGGCTGGGCGCCCTCGTCTCATTCTCGCCCCTCTATCAATCGGCGGCGCTGCTGCGAGGCTTCGCACTCGGCCAGTTCCAGTGGATCATGATGATGCGCGGGGCCTACCTGGTCGTCATCGCCCTCGTGGGACTTTCGGTCGCCGCGAAGCGCTTCCGTCGAATCCTCGTCCCGTAGCCGCTGCGGCGAGAGGTACATTGACGTCACGGCATGCCAGTGGCATCGTTTGGACAACCCGAGAGAGGGGGCCTCGTCATGCAGTACCTGGACTTCCTCGATCGCTTCCACGCACTGCTGCGGCCCCGCACCTACCTGGAGGTGGGCATCCGTAACGGGGCCAGTCTGGCTCTCAGTCGTTGCGCGAGCATCGGCATCGACCCGGCTTACGAGCTGACGACCGAGATCAACGCACCCCACGAACTGTTCGAGATGACCAGCGACGACTACTTCGCCTCCCTCGGTTCCCGAACACCCTTTAGCTCGCTCCCGATCGACCTGGCCTTCATCGACGGCATGCATCTCTTCGAGTTCGCTTTGCGCGACTTCATCAACGTCGAGCGTTACTGCGCGCCCTCCTCGGTCGTGGTCTTTGACGACATGCTGCCACGAGACGTCGACGAGGCGGCCCGCGAGCGTCACACCCAGGCCTGGACCGGCGACGTCTTCAAGCTGCGCGACGTCCTGGTGGCCCTGCGACCGGACCTGCGCCTGACCGTGGTCGACACCGAACCAACGGGACTGCTGATCGTGTCGAACCTCTCGCCGACCAACGCAGTCCTGGCCCAACGTTTCGAGGAGATCGTCGCGGCGTACGTGAAGCCCGATCCCCAACGGATCGCCCCCGAAGTGCTCACCCGTTCGATCGCCGTGGGTCCGCTCGACGCGCTCTCGATGAGGGAGTGGACGCGCATCCGCAGCAAGCGAACCCGCCAGCGCCTGCTCCGCTTCGCTTGACACCGGCTCGTTAGGATGCCCTAGCGACGGCGACGGTGCCCCGATGAGCGAGGTGGACCACGTGGAACTGAAGATGACCAAGGTCAATGTGATCACCCTGTTCGTCGACGACCTCGAGCGCACCAAGGCCTTCTACCGGGAGGTATTCCAGTTGGGCGTCGTCTACGAGGACGCGAACTCGGCCGTCCTTCAGTTCGAGAACCTGATGATCAACCTCCTGGCCTCGCGCGAAGCGCCCGGGTTGATCGCGCCGGCCCGCGTCGCGAACGTCGACGACGGGGCCCGCTTCCAATTCACCGTCGAGGTCGACGACGTCGACGACGCCTGCGCCGAGCTGCTGGCCCGCGGTGTCACGTTGCTCAACGGGCCCCAGGACCGTCCCTGGCACATCCGGACGGCCAGCTTCCAGGACCCGGCCGGCCATATCTGGGAGATCGCCCACGGCTGAAGACGTTGCGGTCGCCGTCGCGTCCCCGTCCCGGCGACCCGTCACCCGATATCCTCTTGACGTGCGAGTGGCCCGACGGTACGCGCGGTTCGCCCCTCGTACCACGTTGAAGGAGCATCCATGTTCGATCGTGTCGTAGTCGGAGCTGACAATTCCCCCACCGCCAAGCGGGCGATCGAGGCCGCCGCCCGGATGGTCCTCATGTCCGGCGGTGCCCTGCATCTCGTCACCGCGTTCTCCGCGAAGCAGACCAGCGACCCGTCGCTGCCGAGCGAATTCGCGAACGCCTCCAACGAAGGCCAGGCCGAGGCCGACCTGCAGGTGCTGTCATTCATCGCGAAGAACCTCGGGGTCGAGCCGATCCTGCACCTCTCGAGCGGCGAGCCGGCCGACGTGATCGTCGAGACGGCCGACCAGGTCGACGCCGACCTCATCGTCGTCGGCAATCGCGGCATGAAGGGCGCCCGCCGGGTGCTCGGTAGCGTGCCCAATTCCGTGGCCCACGGCGCCAACTGCTCCGTCGCGATCATCGACACCACCGACTAGGTCGGCCGGCCGACGGCGCGATCGCGCGCGCCGATGAAGACGACCTTGCTCAGGCCGCGGCCCGGTGGCGCCTCGTCGAGGTAGTTCGCCGCCTCAGTACCATCGGACGGTGCCCTCTTCTGCCCGCGCGCCGGTCCTCGAGACGCTCTCCGCGCGCGACGCCGTACGGATCACGCTCTTCGCCCAAGGTCTTCGAGGGCCCCGGCCCCGAGGGGGGCCGCGCGCGTTGGTGCACCGGCTTCGCGGCATCCAGCTGGACACCATCTCGGTGCTCGCGCGATCGCACGAACTCGTCGCTTACGCCCGCTTAGGGTCCGTCCCCAAAGGGCGGATCGAGTCGGACTACTGGGGACCGGCCAGCGACACCTTCGAATACTGGTCGCACGCCGCCTGCCTCTTGCCCCTCGAGCTCTGGCCGGCCTACGCGGCCAAGCGTCGGGCCCACGCACGGCGCGGCTTTCGTTGGCACCAACTGGACGATCGAGAGCGCCACTGTCGCGACATCGTCGAGCGCCTGCGCGACGGCGGTCCCCTAACAGCGCGCGAGCTGGGCGGGGCGAAGAAGGGCGCTGAGTGGTGGGACTGGTCCGAGGTGAAGATCGCCGCCGAATGGCTGCTCGACGTGGGCACGGTCGTGTGCCGGGAGCGCCGGGGCTTCGAGCGGGTCTACGACCTCACCGAGCGGGCCGTGCCGCAGGCCCTTCGCGAGCAGGACTGGAGCGACGAGGAGTGCGTGCGCGTGCTCGTCGAATCGGCCGGCCGCGCCCTCGGCGTCGCGACGATCCCCGACCTGGCCGCGTACCACGGCATGTACGTCAGCGCCATACGCTCGGTCATCGCGTCGACCTCGCTGCGCGAAGTGCGCGTCGAGGGCTGGCGCGACCGCGCCTACCTGAGTGAAGGCGCCGAGGAGGGCCTCGCGCCACGGTTGCGCGGGCGCGACGTGCTGCTCTCGCCGTTCGACTCGATGCTCTGGGACCGGGCCCGCCTCGAACGGCTCTTCGCGATCGCCTATCGGCTCGAGGCCTACGTGCCCGCCGCGAAACGCTCGGTCGGTTACTTCGCGATGCCCGTGCTCGCCGGCGAGCGGCTCGTCGCCCTGGTCGACCCCAAGCGCGTCGCCACCACCCTGCACGCGCGCCACGTGGTCGTGCACGACGTCCGCTCGCTCGACGCGATCGCCCGGGCGCTGCGCGACGCCGCGGACTGGGTCGGGTGCGATGACGTGGCCGTCGACCGGGTCACGCCCGCGGCGCACGCCGAACCACTTCGTGCGCTGCTGAGGTAGTGAACGGCGCGGACGATCAAAGTCGATGGGCGCTGAAGAAGGTCCACATCAGCGAGTTGGCCGAGATGGCCGTCGATTGCGGTCCGAGCAGTGACGTGAGACTGGCCGGCAGGGTTGGCCCGCCCGGCCACTCGTGACCCTCGCCGAGCACCTCGTAGAGTTCGACCTCTGCGCCGCCGGCGCAGTGACCGTACGTGCTCAGGACCACCCCGGCGATGGACGTGTCCACCTGGGGCTTGGTCGCGCACTGATCCTGACTCGCCCAGTCCTTCGCGGCCGTGGGGACCGAATAGGTCCAGTAGGCCTCGCCGTGGCCGTCGAAGGGATCGACCGGATCGGCCGAGCCGTGAAAGGCGATCACGGGCACCGCGCGCGTCGCCGGACAGGGCTTCGGGTGGCGAAGGCCGCTCACCGGGGCCACGGCGGCGAAGAGCGTCGAGTCGTCACAGGCCAACTGGCTCACCTCGCGCGCGCCGCCCGAGAAGCCGGTCGCGTAGACGGCCGACGGATCGACGCAGTAGTCGTGCTCGAGGGTCCCCACGAGAGAGACGAGGAATTTGAGGTCGTTCGCCGAACCGGCCGGCACGCTCCGCCCGCCGACCAGCGGCTCGCCGGGCAGGTTCCAATCGAATCCGGTGCCGTCGGGGATGTGCGCCTGGGGGTAGGCCACGATGAAGTCGTCGTGGTTGGCACTCTTGTCCATGCCCGTGAAGAGTTCCTGCTCCAACGCGGTGCTGCCGCTGCCGTGCAGGTTGAGCACCAGGGGTAGGGCCACCTTGTTCGTGTAGGTCTTGGGCACGTGCACGATCACCGTGCGCGTGACGCCGCCGACCTTGGGCGTCAGCGTCGTCGAACCGGGCGACGACTGCGCGCAGCCCGGCGACGCCGTTGAGGCTGCCGCGTCCGCGGTGGCGACCCACGGGGCGGCGGCGAGCGGTGAGAGCACGCTGCAGAGGAGAACGGCGCAGAGGCCGAGCCCCGCGCGCGTCACGACGTCCTTGAGCACCATCTCACCTCCTGGTCAATTTAGGCAACATATTTGCATAATCGTAGAGATTATGCAACTGCTCTGCCTATAGGCTCAAGGGAGCATGTCTGAACCGCCCGCCAGCCCGAAGCTCTTCGGTGACCTGCTGGCCCTCGCCCGCGGCGCCTGGGTCCGCGAGATGGCACTGCGCCTGAACCGTCTCGGTTACCTCGACTATCGCCGCAGCGACGCGATCGCCCTTCGCTGGCTGCGACACGGCCAGGTGCCCCTGGGCGACGTCGCGGCGACGCTCGGCGTCTCACGCCAGGCGGCGCGCAAGGTCGTCGACGGACTGGTGGAGCGCGGCTTCGCCCGCCTCGAGCGTGACCGCGTCGACGGCCGGCGGCTCAACGTCGAACTGAGCAACGACGGCACCCGCTACGCGCGAGCCGTGCTCGAGGTCATCACCCAGCTCAACCACGACGTCGAGAGCCAGGTGGCTGCCTACGATTTGGAGATGGTCAAGGACGTCCTTCGGACCGTCGCCTCCCGCTACGGCACCGCGTGAGCGCAGCGCCGCCGCCCCGCGGCGAACGTGACGAGCGGATCGAGCGGACCCTGCGCACGCTCGGCAAGACCGATCTCGATGACCTCGTCGTGCGAGACGGCCTGAACCTGGGCCGGATCAGCATCGTGCACGGCGCCAGTGCCGAGGTGATCTGGTGCCACGATGACGGGACCGAGGAGCTCTCGACCTGTCAATTCGCCACGAACCTCAACCTGCCCCCGGTGGCCGGGGACTGGGTGGCCCTGCGCCACCGCCACGTCGTGTCGGTGTTCGAGCGGCGAAACGCCCTGCGCCGACCCAACCCGAACAAGCGCGACGTGCAGGTGCTCGCCGCCAACGTCGACCTGGTGATGCTGGTCGTGCCCATCGATCGCGGCCTCAACGTTCGAATGCTGGAGCGCTTCGCGGTGATGGCCTTCGACAGCGGGGCCCGTCCCATCGCGGTGCTGACCAAAGCCGACGGCACGAGCGACGTGGGCGCCGTCCAGGATGCGACGGGGCTGGCCGTGCCCGGCGTCGACGTGCTGACGACCAGCTCGCGCAGTGGCCAGGGCATCGAGCAGCTGCGCGCGCTGCTGCACGAGGGGGTCACCGCGGTGATGCTCGGCGCGTCGGGTGCCGGCAAGACGTCCCTGCTCAACGCGCTCGAGAATCGCCACGAGACGACCCTCGCCGTGAGCCCGACCGGCGAAGGCCGCCACGCCACCACCACGCGCAAGCTCTACCGGTTGTCCTCGGGTGGCGTGCTGCTGGACATCCCCGGGATCCGGCTCGTGGACCTCATGGGCGACCAGGCGGGGGTCGGCGAGACCTTCTCCGACATCGTCGAGATCGCCCAGCAGTGCCGGTTCCGGGACTGTCGACACGACGGTGACGAGGGCTGCGCGGTGCAGGCGGCCGTCGACGCCGGCCTCCTGTCGGCGAACCGGCTCAAGAATTGGCGGCTCATCCAGAGTGACGTGGCCGCCCAGGGGCGCCGGCGCGACCCCGGGGCCCAGGCCGCCAAGCGAAAGCGCCAGAAGTGACGCGGTCCGTCGGCCAGCCCGGGACCGTCGCCCTCGGGCCCCCTAGCGACGTTCGATGAGGTCCATGTAGTCGTCGCGCCACAGGTCGAAGTACTCCTCGGGCAACAAGACGGCGTGCGTCGGGTTGAGCGCCTCGACGAAGGGCCGCTCGTGGCTCACCGCCACGATGGTCCCCTTCCACTGGTGCATCATCTGACCGAGGGCCTCGACACTCGCCGGATCGAGATTGTTCGTCGGCTCGTCGAGCAGTAGGAGGTTGGCGTCCGAAGCGGCCAGGATGGCCACGGCCAGCTTGGCCCGTTCACCCCCCGACAGGGTGCCGGGCAGTTGGTGCGCCGCCGAGCCCTTCAGTCCGAAGGCGCCCAGGAGGGCGCGCCGCTGCACCTCGGTGACCACGGTCGCGTTGTCGAGGTGGCTGAGGACCGTCTTGGAGAAGTCGAGCTGCTCGTGCTCCTGGGCGAAGTAGCCGACCTCGACGTTGGCCCCGAACTTCACGGTCCCGGCCTGGGCCGTCTGGGTGCCCGCGAGGCAACGCAGCAGCGAGGACTTGCCGGCTCCGTTCTTGCCCACGATCAGGATCCGGTCACCCCGGCGGGTGATGAAATTCACGTCGCGCAGCACCTCGATGGCGCCGTAGCGAACCGACACGTGCTCCACCGTCATCGGCACGTCACCGCTGCGCGGCGGGTGCGGGAGCTTGAAGACGACCTTGCGCTCCTTCTTAGTCACCTCGACGTGGCTGCCCTGGAGTTTCTCGACCTTGCGGTCCAGGACCTTGGCGAGGCGGGCCCGCTTCTCGGTCTGACCGCGCATGCTGTCGGCCAGGCTCTTCATGCGCGCGATCTCCTGGTCCTGGTGGGCCCCGAGCTTCTCCTCGCCGAGGCGGCGGGTCTGCTCCTGCTGGAGGTACTTGGTGTAGTTGCCCTTGTACTCGCGCAGTTGCCCTTCACGAATCGCCAGCACCCGGTCGATCGACTTGTCCAACAGGGGCAGGTCGTGGCTGATCACGAGGACCGTTCCGCGGAACTGCTCGAGCTCTTCGAAGAGCCAGGCCTTGGCCGCGCGGTCGAGGTGGTTCGTCGGCTCGTCGAGGACCATCGTCTCGGGCTGCTCGTAGAGCACGCGCATCAGGTCCACCCGTCGGCGCTGTCCGCCCGAGAGCGAGTCGAGGTCCTCGAGCAGCAACTGCTCCTTGAGCCCCAGCCCGTCGGCCAGGCGCGCGACCTCGGACTCCGCCTCGTAGCCACCGCGCTCGCGGAAGGTCTCCTCGAGGCTCGTGAAGCGCTCGATGGTCTCCTCGGTGGGATCGGCCGCCAGGGCGTGGCGCGCGTGCTGCATGTCGGCGTCGATCTGGTCCAGGCCCCGCGCCGAGAGCACGTGCGACAGTCCGATCGGCTCGACGCCGAGGCCGCCCGCCACCGGCTCCTGAGGGAGATGGCTGAGCGTGCCCTGGTGCTGGACCGTGCCGGTGATGCGCAGATGCTCGGGGGTGTAGCCGAGCAGGACGCTCAGCAGCGTGGACTTGCCCGCGCCGTTGCGCCCGACGAGGCCCACCTTCTCCCCGTTGCCGATGGTGAACGACACGGGGCTGAGGATGCGGCGTGCGCCTATCTCGATACCCAAATCCCGGACTATCAGCATTTAGAGCCTCA
>Ga0187847_10000616_pt1 | contig 37699 bp, 32 predicted proteins | sample June2016WEW_4_10_FD_132458 | JGI IMG/M metagenome (GOLD analysis project Ga0187847, IMG submission 132458) | Peatland microbial communities from SPRUCE experiment site at the Marcell Experimental Forest, Minnesota, USA - June2016WEW_4_10 | ecosystem: Environmental > Terrestrial > Soil >...
GATGCGCCCATGATTTTGAGCTGGGTTTGTGCCCAGGTTGCGGCCTTGGCGAAGTCGGGAGAGCCGGTGAGGCGGGGGCCGATGCCGTCAAAAAGTCCGCTGGCGTATTCCATGATGCGCGAGTGGTTCATGCCTTCGTCGCGAATGCGCGCGATGGTGGCGAGGTCGAGGGATTCGGCGGCGGGCTGGGCGGTGTCGGGATTGGGGCTGGCGGGCTTATCGGCGGCAAACGCGGGAAGGGACAAGACGAGGAGGAGGGCGAAAGCGGCTTTCATTTGCGTAGGGTACTACGCAGGGCGGCGGGTGGGTAAGCGGGGTTCGGCGAGGTGAGGGAGTGGAGCGGTGTAAATATTCATAACTGGCGAGGCCGGATTCTGGTCTAAATTAGTAGCGATAGGAATCCGATTCCGGGAGGTTTTGCGATGCGGTTCTTCCCTCACTGCTTCCGCACTAATGAAGCTTCTTTTCTTCCCTTGGTGATGATGCTGCTGATGGCCGGTGCGTGGTTGCAACCGCGGATGGCGGCACAAGACGCGCAGCCTGCAGCGCAGGACACAAACGCTCAGGCCGCGGCGCAGGACTCGGACGCGGAGCTCGCGAGTCCACCACCTCCGGCGGTTTTTGTGAACACGATTCCCAGCGGCGAGCTTGCGTTTCTGAATGATTATGCGGGCCGGATGGAAAAGGAAGTGCGCAAGGACAAACGGTTCCACAATGTGCTGAAGGCGCTGATACCGCGGACCGCTTATTTTTACGGGCACGACATGGATATGTGGGAGACGGTGGACGATGTGCTCGACGCAGATCCGCTGCCGGTTACGATTCGCGACGGGCGGTACGCGATGGTGGGCACCAGTGGGGGCGGCTTCCATGGCGGAAGGGGATTTGTGTGGTTCGATATGCAGGCTGGGATTGGACTGGGCGGGATTTACTTCCGTCCGACGAACGGCGAACCGACGCCGACGCTAGCCATCTATTCGCGGCAGCTGAAGGATCGGGCGCTCGAGATGAGCCAGCTTCCGCTGGAGTTTGCGCGGGATATGAGCCAGTGGGAGATGGTGAGCGGCATGCCGCCAGTTACGGTGCGTTATTTCATTCCCGATAACGGCAAGAAGTATGCGCTGCTGCACGATGAAGAATACTGCGACCATCCGGCGAACGTGGCCGCACCGCCGCAGGATCAGTGCCAACAACTGGATGCCGAAGCGGCCGACAAAGACATGGACGCGGCGTACTTCATGCAGCAGACCGGCAACCGATCGGATGCGACTGCATACATGCTGGGTCCTGACCAGGTGGCATGGATCGGGGTGCGGGCGCAGACTTGCGGAGGCGTGCTGGCGTGCCAGATTCGGTTGACGCGGCGGCGGACGCGGGTGCTGATCGGGATGCCGAATCGAAGGTAGAGGCCGCAGGGGCTAAGGCCCCGTTTGTTTTTTAGAGTCTTGTTGGCACGACTGAAGTCTTGCCCCTTCGCACATGTACGTCCATCTGATTCGCACCGCTACGATTCGCAGATCCGCGTCGATACTGATTTGCACATCTACGTCAGTCTGCTTCGCACATCCATGTCATGCCGACCGTGGCTGCGATCATGGGTTGCCGGGATGTGATCAAGCGGAGCCACTTTCTAAGCGTGGGGGATGAACGGACTCCCACTCACGCGCAAAAAAAACGCGCATGAATGAGGCACAGTAGGTGTCTCGCTACGCGAATGACAGCTTGTTTCAGTGGGGGTAGCGCTCTTCTCCGGCGGGAATGGAGATGGGAAGACGGTTCTGTTCTGGGGGCAACGGGCAGGTGGCGTAGGGCGTGTAGGCGCAGGGCGGATTTTCAAGCTTGTTGAAGTCGAGCTCGAGGATGCCGGGGCTGGCGAGGCCGTGGTCGGGCAGGCCGGTGTGCAGGAAACGCGCGGCTTCATAGGTGGTGGACTGGCTGGTCTGATCTCTGAGGATGAAGAAAAGAACGCTTTGATCTTCGCCTTCGATGACGGGCTCGAGGTGGAGGGTTTTGCCGTTGAGGGTGAACTCGGCTACGCCGGGCGAGGGCAGGTTGAGGGTGTTGCCGATGATGGTGGGGATCTTCTCAGTGTGCGGCGGGTTGTAGGGAATCCATCGGGCGGCGATGCGAAAGTGCGGGTCGGGCGGATACCAGTTGAGGCCGTGGAAGGCGGCGCGGGTGGGGGAATCAGCGTCTTTGATGCGCAGGGCGTAGCGGGCGCCGCGATGCAGGACCACCATGGTGAGGCCATGCCAGGCGATGGTGTTGGGTTTGGCATCGTCGGCGGCTAGAAGGCCGTCGCGGGCGGGAGCGCCGTCAATGGTGAGGTCGGGTGGAAAGCCGCCGGTGGGGGCGAGGATCTGGAGGGACTTGGCGCTTACCGTGAGCAGGCCGATGTGGTCGGGTGCCTGGGCGCGGATGCGGATATGGTTGTCTGCGGCGGAGCCGACGGTGTTGACGCCGGGCTTGAGCCACTCGAGACCGATGAGGGTGAGCCAGCCATCGGGGGAGGAGATATTTGCCTCACGCTGAGTGCGCCAGGCGGCCAGATCCTGCCGCCACTGAGTGGTGTCGGCTGGGCCCGCATTTTGCGCGGGAACAAGGAGAGCTGAGAGGCAGACGAGGGTTGCGGCAATCACGGGTGGAACTGCCGGGCTCGCGTGGCGTCTCATCTGTTTTCGAATCTCCTTCCGGGATGAGCAGAGGACATCCCGCAGGGGCTAAAGCCCAACGTTTATTCTGTGCCGCTTATGGCACGACTGAAGTCGTGCCACTTCGCACATCTACGATTCGCATGAAGTTTCTACCAAAGGCTGAGGTCTGATTTGCGCAAAGCTAACCGCATCTTCATCGCAAAGCGTAACCGCATCTTCAATTTGCTGTCCAATGGACGAGGCTGCTCCTATTATGCCTCTGCGAGCCTACGGGATTAGACTTCGTGGGTGACGGGGCATCGAACCATATCCGTGAATAGGACAGAGCATTTCGGTGGCGTGGCAGCGTTGCTGCTGGTTGCGGCGCTGGGAAGCGCGCAGGCGCAGCAGAATCCAGCGGAGCCGCCGGATCCAACGCTGACGCATCGTCCTGCGCCGAAGGCTGCGGCAGCGCCAAGCGTGGTGACGCTGGCGGGACGAATGCGGCTGGATGTCACAGTGACGGATGCGGGCGGGAAGCCGGTTCCGGGGCTGGGGCCGCAGGACTTCAAGGTGCTGGACAACAATGGGCCGCGAAAGATTCTGACCTTCCGATCCTATGACGGGGTTACGGTGAAGCCGGATCCGCCGGTGCAGGCGATCCTGGTGATCGATACGGCGAATCTGCCGTTTCAGCAAGTGGCCTTTGTGCGAAATGAGGTGGGAAAGTTCCTGGGAGAGAACGGCGGACGGCTGGCGGAGCCGGTTTCGATCATGCTGCTGACGGATGCGGGATTGCGGGTGCAGCCACGGCCGTCAACGGACGGGAGAGCGTTGCTTGGGGTGTTGAACGAGGTGAAGGGAAGCATTCACAGCATCAATGCTGCGGAAGGCGGGGAAGGAGATCTGGAGCGGTTCCAGTTGTCAGTGAGGCAGTTGTCGACGATTGCCGAAAACGAGGCGCTGAAGCCGGGTAGGAAACTGCTGATCTGGGTAGGGCCGGGGTGGCCGATGCTGGACAGCTCTAAATACAGCTTTTCCGAGCGGGATCAGCGGCGGTACTTCGACTCGATTGTGGAGCTTTCAACGAAACTACGGGAGGGACGGGTGGTGGTGGACAGCGTGGCCCCGGCGGCCTCGACGACGGCCAGCGGCCTGGGAACCACTCTTTACCAGAACTTCCTGAAGGGCGTGCGCATGGCGCGGCAGGCGGACAGCGGAAACCTGGCGCTGAAGGTGGTAGCGATCGAGAGCGGCGGACTAGTGCTGGGGCCCGATAACGACCTGGCGGGGCAGATTGACCGCTGTGTGGGGGAGGCGAATGCGTTTTACACGCTGACCTTTGATCCCGGCTATGCCACGGCGCCGAACGAGTATCACGACCTGAAGGTGGAAGTGGACCAGCCGGGGATGACGGCACGAACGCGGACGGGGTATTACAACCAACCTCAGCAACTCGCGGATGCTTCGCGGTGATTCAAGGATCCAGACAGGGGTATAAGTCATGAGCAAGTCGGCGCAGATTTTCCTGATGATTCTTCTTACTTTGCCTGCAATTGCGATGGCCCAGAGCGGCACGGGAACCGAGGGAGGTGCCGGGCAGTCTCCGGCGGCGGCGCAGGCACCGGTGCTTAACCCGAGGACGACGGCTGCACCGGCGGCTGACACGGCGGCGGGACGCATTCACCTGGATGTGGTGGTGACGGATAAATCGGGGAAGCCGGTATCCGGCCTCGCACTAAAGGATTTCACGCTGCTGGACGATGGCCGGCCCGTCAACATCCTTTCCTTTCATGCAATGGATGCGGCAGCACAGACGGCGAATCGGCCCGTCGAGGTGATCCTGGTGCTGGATGCGGTGAATCTTCCCTTTCAGACGGTGGCCCGTTCGCGGGTTCAAATTGCAGATTTTTTGCGGCAGAACGGAGGTCATCTTGCGCAGCCGGTATCCATCTTCGTGTTTAACGACGACGGGGTAAAGATACTTGCACAGCCTTCGATGGATGGGAATGCGCTGGCGACACAACTGGAGCAGTCGGGCTCGCAACTGCGTGTGATTGGGCGGTCCGCACAGTACGGCGGTTTCGATCGCTACAGCTTGTCACTGAGAGGGATTTCGATCATTGCTCAAAGTGAAGCGGCACGGCCGGGCAAGAAGCTGCTTATCTGGGCGGGCCCAGGATGGCCGCTGCTGGACCGGGCAATCGATCTCTCGCAGAAGGACCAGCAAAAATTATTCGACTCGATTGTTTTCCTCTCAAAGGCCCTGCGCGAGGGGCACATGTCGCTCTACAGCGTTTCACTTGGCGAGTTGAATGGGGGCACGTTTCTTTACCAGGACTATCTGAAGGGGGTAAAGACGGCGGAGAAGGCGAATCCGCCGAATCTGCAATTGAAGGTGCTTGCGGCGCAAAGTGGCGGGCGCGTGACGGGGCCGGATAACGATATTACGAGGCAGATTGAGAGCTGTGTTCAGGACGGAAAGGCATTTTATACGCTGTCGTTCGACCCTCCGAAGGCGGACCGGGCGAATGAGTATCACGATCTTAAAGTGACGGTGGATCAGCCGGGGCTGACGGCGCGAACGAGCACGGGGTATTACGACGAGCCGTAACCACCTGCGGTGGGGCCAATCGCTCGCGGGAGGCTCGCACGGGGTGTGTCGTGGTTCGCAGAAGGCCCGGGCCTAAGGGCCACGTCCTTCCTGTTCTTCGATCCGGGGTTGAAAACCCCCGGCTACCTCTGTCCTGGTTTCCTCGTGGCCTGTTTTGCAGGCTTGACAGGGAGGATGTGTGGTCCCTACCATTAAAGAGCACAACTCCAGCTATTTTTGTTTTGTAAATGTAAGAAACACAGGCGGTTAGGTGTTGTTCTGCCGGATTTGGCGAACGAAGGCATCACCATTGGCAGGGCCGGTGGAACAGGTGGAGAGCAGGGGAACGATGCCGGAGACACGCATCAGTCCGCGCGAGCGGGTGGTGCTTACGGCCATCATCGAGCTCTATATAGCGACCGGCGAACCCGTGGCGTCGCAGGCGGTGGCGCACCAGTTCGCCGACCGCGAGGGGATGAGCTCGGCAACGGTGCGCAATGTGATGGCGTCGCTGGGCGAGGCGGGACTGCTGGATCAGCCGCACACATCTGCGGGGCGGGTTCCGACGGCGGCGGCGTTTCGCTATTACGTGGAACAGATTACGCAGCAGGGGATACCATTCGTCGGGCCGGTGGGGCGCGGTGCGCAGGCGGGAGCGATGCCTGCACCGTTGAGCGAGGCGCGGCGAGAACAGATTGAAGACAGCTTTACGGGCGTGGCGAGCACGAACGAGTATCTGCAACGGACTTCGCATGTGCTGGCGCTGATTTCGAGCGGGTTGGGAGTGGCGCTTGCCAGCTCGACCGCAGGGCAGGTGCTGGAACACATTCATTTTTCGCGGCTTTCCGCGGGGCGCGTACTGGCGGTGCTGGTGACGCAGGCGGGCGCGGTGCAGGACCGGGTGCTGAGCATTGAGCAGGAGCTGACGCATATTGAGCTGGAGACGGCAGCGCGCTATTTGAACGAGAACTTCCGCGGGTGGCCGATTGAGCGGATTCGCGCGGAGGTGGCGCGGAGGATGGAGGCGGAGCAGGAAGCCTATCGCGCGATGCTTTCTTCAGTGGAGGAACTTTGCCGCAAGGGGGCTCTGGCGGGCGACGGAAGCGGGCCGGCGATTTTTGTGGATGGGATGGCGAACCTGATTTCGCATGAGCTGGACCGGGAGCGGCTGCGACAGATGCTTCTGGCGCTGGAGGCGAAGCAGCGGCTGGTGGAATTGCTGACCGCATATGTAGACGGAAAACAGCAGGAGGTGCGCGTGGTGGTGGGACTGGACAACAGCTCCCCTGCGATGCAGGACCTTGTGCTGATTGGCGCGCAGGCGCGGCTGGGCGGGGCCAACCTGGGGACGGTGGCGGTAATTGCGCCGACACGGATTCAATACCAGGAGATGATCCAGGCCGTGCGCTACGTGGCGCGGCTTTCGGAGCGATTCCTGGAGGCTCCGGAGAATTAGAGGTTTCGCGGAGGCGGCGATTCCAACGGTGATGGTGCTGCATCCAATAGAAGCGGCTACTGTTGTCTTCAATTCGGATAAAACCAAAGTGCGACTGGCAAGACGGCGGAGTTCGCTCAAATTAGAATGGAAATAGGGAATCTTGATGTTTCGGAGAAATCGTAAAGGTATGCCAGAGCAGGATACGGAGTTGAGCGTAGTGGAACCCGTGGGTGAATCGGTTGCACCGCAGGCTGCCCCGGAAGAGGGTGCGTTGAATTTGACGGCGGATGGCGAGGCGGAGGAGAGCCCCACGGAGCCGGTGAGCCGTGAAGAATTTGATAAGTTGAAGACTGAGCGGGACCAGTTGCTGGACCGGTTGGCGCGGCTGCAGGCGGAGTTTGAAAATGCGCGCAAACGCGGCGAACGGGAGCGGGCGGAGTTTCGGGAATACGCAACCGGCAGTGTGGTAGAGCAGTTTCTGCCCGTGCTGGATAACTTTGAGTTGGCGCTGAAACACGACAGCACAGCGGAGCAATTGAGCAAGGGCGTTGAGCTGATTGTGAAACAGATGCAGGAGATTCTGCGGCAACTGCAAGTGAATAAGGTTGCGACAGTGGGTGAGGAGTTCGATCCACGGCTGCACGAAGCGCTGGGCGCGGTGGAGCGGGACGATTTGCCCGACCAGCATGTGGCCGAAGAGATTCGGCCGGGATACAAGTTGCGCGACCGGCTGCTGAGGCCGGCGCTGGTACGCGTGGCACATAATTCAAAGCAGACGAGCGACTGAGTACAAATTCCCAATGGGTACAAATACCAGAGTGAGCAAAGCAGATTACTACGAAGTCCTTGGCGTAGCACGCGACGTCAGCGATGCGGACCTGAAGAGTGCCTACCGCAGGCTGGCGCTGAAGCATCATCCTGACCGCAATCCGGGCGACGATGCGGCGGAAGCGAAGTTCAAGGAATGCAGCGAGGCCTACCAGGTGCTGAGCGACGCGGAGAAGCGCGCCGCGTACGACCGCTATGGACATGCGGGGCTGGGCGGGCAGGGGTCGGGTTTTGGGGGTAGTCCGTTTGCAGGCAGCGTGGACCTTGGGGACATCTTTGGAGATCTATTCGGCGAGATGTTCAATGTGGGCGGCGGGGGACAACGCGGCGGCTCGCGGGCGAACCGGGGCGACGATCTGCGGTTCGATATGGCGATCAAGTTTGAGGACGCCATTTTTGGCACCGAGAACGAGGTGAAGATCCGGCGGCGGGAGACTTGCCCGACATGCCACGGGCGTGGCAGCGCTTCAAGCAAGGGACCATCGGTTTGCAACCAGTGCCATGGCCGGGGCCAGATTCGCTACCAGCAGGGGTTCTTCTCTGTGGCGAGGACATGCAATGTGTGCGGCGGAGGGGGAACAGTGAACCTGGACCCCTGCCAGACCTGTCGCGGCGAGACGCGTGTAACCAGCGAGGTGAAGTTGCTGGTGAAGGTGCCGCCCGGGGTTGAGGATGGCACGCGGATTCGCTACTCGGGCGAGGGCGACGCGGGCCGTTCGGGTGGACCGAAGGGCGATTTGTATATCGTGCTGTCGATCCGCGGGCATGACTTTTTTGAGCGGCAGGGCAACGACCTGCACTGCGTGATTCCGATCAGCTTTCCGCAAGCGGCGCTAGGCGCGGATATCGCCATTGACGGAATCGATGGGCCGGTGAGCCTGAAAATCCCCGAGGGCTCGCAGAGCGGGCGAGAGCTGCGGGTGCGGGGACGGGGTGTGCCTTTCTTGAACGACAAGGGGCAGGGCGACCTGGTGGTGAAGCTGGTGGTGCAGATTCCACGCAAGCTGAGCCGAGCGCAACGCGACCTGGTGGCCAAGCTGGCCGAATCGCTGACGGTGGAGAATAAGCCGACATCGGCCGGGCTGCTGGAGAAGATGAAGGATCTGTTTAACTAGCAATTGAGTCCGCCGCAGAGAATTGAATGCCACGCTACCGAAAACTGGCCTTCCGCGGGCAAAGCTCAGGCAAGAATGGCTGTAACGCCCCGTAGTCTGCTCCCATCCCGTGTGGCCGCGACTGGAGCGAATGGAAGGCATCAATGACTCTACCGGCTGATCAAGCACCTTTTAGCGTTACAGTCCTTTTGCCTGCGCTGGACGAAACGTGGTCACTGAGAGAAACGCTGACCCGGATTGAGTCAACGAGCGGCGGCGACGTATTGCAGTATCTAATTATTCTGGGCAAAAAGACCACGCCGGCCTGCCGGGGAGTTGCCGAACAACTGGTGATTGCGATGCCCGGACGGACTGAAGTGCTGGAACAACGTTTGCCGTTTCTCGGGGGAGCGGTCCGCGATGGATTCGACGCCGCGAAGGGAACGCATGTGATTCTGATGTCCAGCGACCTGGAGACGAACCCCGATACTGTGCCACTGCTAATTGCCGAAGCCCGACGGCGGCCCGCTGCTATCATTACCGCGACTCGCTGGAAGGAGGGCACAAACTTCGAGGGCTATGATCCCCTGAAGCTGGTGCTGAACAAGATATTTCAGGCATTCTTTGCACTCCTGTACCGGGCTCGACTCACCGACCTGACCTTTGCTTACCGGATTTTTCCTACCCGATTGGTGCGGTCAATTCGCTGGGAAGAGCTCAAGCATCCTTTTTGTTTTGAAACGATCGTTAAACCTCTACGCCTAGGAGTCGAAGTGGTAGAAGTGCCTTCAACCTGGCGAGCTCGATCGGAAGGCGTCTCCCACAACACATTTCTCACCAATTTTGTATATTTCCGACCTGGACTGAAGGCGCTTTTTACTTCGCCTCAAAAGATGCTCAAGGACGCCGAATGAGAGGACTGGCGAATTACGCATGAAAGCGCTTATCACAGGAATAACAGGAATGATTGGCAGCCATTTTGCGAACGCCTGTCGCGCAAAGGGTTGGGATACGATTGGCATTGCCCGCAACAGCGCGTCAAGCAGGCTCGCGGCCATCGGAGATCCATCGGTAATCGGTTGCGACATTCTTGGTTACCACGAGTTGGCGGCGGTATTTGACCGGGTCAAACCCGATGTGGTGATTCATATGGCGGCCCAGGCTTTCAATGGGACCTCCTGGCAAGCGGAAGAGATCACCCATTTGACCAATTACCAGGGCACCGTGAATGTTCTGCGTTGCAGTCGAACGATTGTTCCCAAGGCGCGGGTGCTGCTGGCTTGCAGCAGCGCCGAGTATGGCAACATTCGACCTGAGGAATGCCCCGTGAAAGAGGAACGGCTATTACAACCGTTCAGTCCTTACGGGGTTAGCAAGGTCGGTGTGGAGTGTCTCGGCTTTCAGAATTACGCCAACTACGGAATGGCGGTGTATTTGCCTCGGTGTTTCATTCATGTAGGCACCGGCCATCCGCCGGCTACCGCGATTCAGAACTTTGCGCGCCAACTGGCCCTGATTGCCAAAGGCAAAGCGGAACCGGTGATGAAGGTAGGAACGCTTACTACGGCGCGGGATTTTATTGATGTGAGGGACGGTGTGCGGGGCATGATGTTGCTGTTGGAATCGGGCCAACCTGGGCAGCCTATCAATATCTGCACAGGCACGGCATACAAGATCTCCGAGATATTGGACATGCTTATCGACATTGCCGGTTTGAACGTGACAGTGGAGGCCGATCCTGCGTTAATGCGGCCTTCCGATGAACCGTTGTTGCTGGGAGACAATTCGAAGCTGCGTGCACTGGGCTGGGAGCGGAAGTACACGATGCGGGAAACGCTCACGGCAGTCTATGAGGACTGGCTATCCCGCATCTGATGCCTGCCGCGAAGGCCGCGTTTCTTGCGGTGCGGTGCGGATCCGCACTATGGGACTGTCAGCACCGCTTGTTTGTGAACTCCGCATCTAGAAGGGGCAACTTTGAAGGATTCTGGTTTTGAAGGACCTGCGGCTCTCGTTGTCACTTCTATCTCCGCGCCTAATTCCGCGCTGCGCGAAATAGCGGCGCAGTGCAAAGCACGTGGTTATACCTTCTACGTGATAGGCGACGTGCCCAGTCCGGCGGACTTCCACATCGCCGGCTGCGAGTTTTATAGTCTGGAGCGGCAGAGGGCATCGGGATTAAAGCTTGCGGAATTGCTGCCCCTGCGGCATTACTCGCGTAAAAACATCGGCTATCTACTGAGCATCGGGAAGCGCGCGGGTCTTCTGATTGAGACCGACGACGATAACACTCCGTCGGCGGAATTCTGGGATACGCGGAACCGTCTGCAGAGTGTCGCATCGCTTACGGGGAATGGCTGGACGAATGTTTATGCGTACTTCAGCGAAGCCAACATATGGCCGCGTGGATTGCCGCTGGATGCGGTTCAGAACAAGGTGCCGGCGTTTGAAACACTACCAGTGACGGAGTTGCCTTGTCCGATTCAGCAGGGGTTGGCGGATGAAGATCCGGACGTGGATGCGATCTACCGGCTGCTGCTTCCTCTTCCCATTCAGTTCAGGAAAGACAGACGGTTGGCGCTGGCATCGGGCACATGGTGTCCGTTCAACAGCCAGAATACGGCGTGGTTTCCGGAGGCCTATCCGCTGCTCTATCTGCCATCCTTCTGTTCGTTTCGCATGACGGATATCTGGCGGAGTTTTGTGGCGCAGCGGATTGCCTGGGAAAACGGCTGGGCGGTGCTGTTCAAGAGTCCGGATGTGTGGCAGGAGCGGAACGAGCATAACCTGATGCGTGATTTTGCTGACGAAGTTTCAGGCTATCTGAATAATCGGAAGATCGGTGAACGGCTGGCGGCCCTGAAGCTTGCGCCGGGCACGGACAAGCTGGGCGAGAACCTGATTCTTTGTTACGAAGAGCTGGTGCGGCTAGAGTTGATCCCCGCGAAAGAAATGCCGCTGGTGCAGGCGTGGGTCGCGGACCTGGAGGAGCTGCAATAGAAGGCTGCGGACTGGCTGATTTGGTCTGCGGCTAGAGTGCCAGGAGCGCGATGACGATGACAGCTACGCCGATGAGCTGGCTCATGCGATCAGTCAGCGCGAATGCGACGGGATCTTCATCGAGCTGACCGCGCGAGGCAAGCAGCCACACGCGGTTGATCCAGAGAATCATGCAGGGGACGATGAGCCACAGGAGTTTTGGCTGGTGGTAGAGCTTTGCGACGTCGGCGCCGCTGATGTAAATGGCGAAGACGACCACAGCAGCCATACCGCTGGAATTGCCGAAGCTACGCATCTGGGCCATGTCGGCAAGCAGGTAGCCGCGGCCGTTTCTTGGTGTGGAACTGCTGGCGCGGAGGTTCTCCAATTCTGCGAAGCGCTTGACGATGGCAAGCGAGAGGAAAAAGAACATGGAGAATCCCTCAAGCCAATGGGAGATGGGCGTCTGCGTGGCCGCGCCACCGGCAAGCAGGCGAAGGATGTAGAGGCCCGAGAGCGTGAGTACATCGACGAGCGCGAACCGCTTGAGATAAGACGAATAAACCAAGGTGACGACGAGGTAGGCGAGCAACCACGCGTAGAAACCGGCGGAAAGAAAACGCCCGCCCACCAGGCCGATGATCAGGAATGCCGCGGCGATGGAGATGCCGGCGAAGGCGGAGAGATCGCCGGAAGCAAAGGGGCGCAGGCCCTTTCGGGGATGACGGCGATCGGCTTCGATGTCGAGCAGGTCATTGACAATGTAAGCCGATGAGGCTGTGAGGGAGAAGCAGCAGAAAGCCGCCAGGGCAGTGAGCAGGCTGGCGGCGCTCAGCGCGTGGGAACACAGCAGAGGAACAAAGATGAGCAGGTTTTTGGCCCACTGATGCGGGCGGACGGCCTTGAGAAGCGATTTGAGGGGATGCCGGGTCTCGATGAACTCGCGCGACGGATGGATGCGGTGGGAACGCAGCCCGATGCGCAGGCTGAGACTTGGATTGGCCACCATGGCGTGGCCGGCCTGAGCAAGCAGGGGGAGATCAGGCGTGTCGTTGCCGATGTAATCAAACGGTTCGGAGCCGAGGCGGCTGCGCAGGGCGGCAAGTTTTCTTGAACCGGTGAGGTTGGTTGCGCCGTCGGACCCGAGGACGCCGGTGAAGATGCCGAGATGCGCAGCGACGCGTTCGGCGAGCCGCAGGTCCGCGCCGGTGGCGAGGAAGATTTGCCGGCCATGGACATGCTCCTGCTGAAGGAAGTGGAGCACGGCCCGGTTATAGGGGAGGTGCACTACATCGAGTGAGACGGACTGGGTGACGTAAGCCTTGAATGCGGCTTTACCGTTGAGCAGGCTGCGGGGAAGGCCGAGGAGGCGGACGGGGTGGGTGCGTACCAGGACCAGCAGGGAGTCGACAAGAGTATCGGACTTGACGAGGGTGCCGTCGAGATCGACGCAAAGAGGCGGAAGCGCTGGATCAAGTTCGCCCGGCTTTGAGATGGTCTTGGACTGGAGCAACCGTACACCTCGTCGAGGATTATTGGCTCATTGAGGGAGAGCCGGCCGCACAGGCCAGCATGAAGCACTTCAAGTATACAGTCGAGCGTGATCGGATTAATCAATCGGATGCGCTCGCGGGCTGTGATCGAAATCAGGTCGCCCAAGAATTTGTTTGACGGATCAAACCATTCGCGGCATGCTACCGCATATGTTGGAGAACAATGTCAGGCGATTGCTTGCGGCTTATCCCACAATATTTCTGGCATGTCATCGCGACCACACGCGCGCTGACGAGGCAGGTAACCCACTCACCGAGAACCAGGCAAGCGTTCTGGATCACCTGGACTCGGTGCGCCCAACGACCCTGTCAAAACTGGCCGAGCATATGGGCGTGGGCCGCTCAACGATGAGCATCACTGTCGCGCGTCTGGTGCGGGGCGGTTACATTGCGCGCCGGCCCGGCAAAGAGGATCGACGGACCGTGGGGCTTACATTGACGCCGACGGGAAAGCGAATTAAGGAACAGAATTCGGTTTTGAATCCGCAATTAGTGAGGCAGATGTTGAAGATGATGGAGCCAGCCGAGGCGGAGCGCGCGCTTGCGGGAATGGAATGCCTTGCTCGATACGGGGCCATTCTATTGAGGCAAAGAAAGAGGGTGAGAGATCGATGAAAGTTGCTCTGATTCTGATTGGAGTGGTGGTGTTGCTGGTGGTGGGCGCGGCTGCGATCGGCGCGCTGTTGCCGAAGCGGCACGTAGTTACGCGCACTGCGCTCTTCAAGGCCAGTCCGGAAAAGCTGTTCGCGTTGATTGCCGGTAACCAGGATTGGAGGCCGGACGTAAAGGCCTGCGAAATGATCACGGACGGTGGAAAGGAGTTTCAACGGGAGACATCGAAGCGTGGGGAAACGATTCTGTACGAGCTGGAGGGAAGCAGGCCGCCGTTGGCGATTCAGCGGAGAATCGCTACTGAGAATCTGCCTTATGGCGGGAGCTGGAGTTTTGCGCTGGAGCCAGGAAACGGAGAGACGCGGGTGCGCATTACCGAGGATGGGGAGGTGTATAACCCGGTGTTCCGGTTTGTTTCGCGATTTGTAATGGGGCAGACGACTACGCTGGATGCGTACCTGTCGGCCATGGGCAAGGCTGTGGGGGAGAATGTGCAGATAGAGAATTAACAGGGAAGAGGATAGTTTGGTGGAGCTGAGCGGGATCGAACCGCTGGCCTCCTCGTTGCGAACGAGGCGCTCTCCCAGCTGAGCTACAGCCCCACGACTTAACTATCTTATCAGCGCACCGGGATTCGGGGAAGGGCTCTGTGTAAGTCCGACTCTATGACAGACTTGAACGGTCGTCCGGGGCCGTCTGAATGGGATGAAGTTGAATCTCAGACGGCTCTTCTGGTTCCCAATATGTTGATTCGAGCCTTCCAAGTTCCAGGGCCGCGTTCATAACCTTATCAACATCGAGCTTCCGCGTGTTGCTCCCGTCCTCATTCGGGCGAGTTAACTCATCCGTGACGACGACCGAAACATGAGCTGTTTCGGTCGTCACGCGACGCAGGCGAACTGAGATTGAGAGCTTTTTCAACGCGCATTGAATCTACAGCTGATTCATGTTGGCGAGGAACTCGGCGTTGTTGCGGACCTTCTCGAGACGGCTGATAAGCAGTTCCATGGCTTCAACCGGTGACAGCGGGTTGAGGACCTTGCGCAGGATCCAGATGCGCTGCAGATCTTCCTTGGGAATGAGCAGTTCTTCCTTACGCGTGCCGGAGCGCTGGATGTCGATGGCCGGGAAGACGCGCTTGTCGACGAGCTTGCGGTCAAGGATGATTTCCATGTTGCCGGTGCCCTTGAACTCTTCGAAGATGACTTCGTCCATGCGGGAGCCGGTATCTACGAGGGCCGTGGAGATGATGGTGAGCGAACCGCCTTCCTCAATGTTGCGGGCCGCGCCGAAGAAGCGCTTGGGGCGCTGGAGGGCATTGGAATCGACGCCACCAGAGAGCACTTTGCCCGAAGGAGGCACGATGGTGTTGTAGGCGCGGGCGAGGCGGGTGATGGAGTCGAGCAGGATGACAACGTCGCGCTTGTGCTCGACAAGGCGCTTGGCCTTCTCGATGACCATTTCCGCAACCTGGACGTGGCGTGCGGCGGGCTCGTCGAATGTAGAGCTGATGACTTCGCCTTTGACGCTGCGCTGCATGTCGGTGACTTCCTCAGGGCGCTCGTCGATTAGCAGGACAATGAGGACGACCTCAGGATGGTTGGTGGAAACGGAGTTGGCGATGGACTGCAGCAACATGGTTTTGCCAGTGCGGGGCGGAGCGACGATAAGACCGCGCTGGCCTTTGCCCACGGGAGTGAGCAGATCCATGACCCGGCCGCTTACGCCCTCGCGCACAGTCTCCATCTTGATGCGTTCCTGGGGATAGAGCGGAGTCAGGTTATCAAAGAGGATCTTGTTGCGGGTCTCCTCGGGCGACTCGAAGTTGATGGCCTCGATCTTGACCAGGGCGAAATACTTCTCGCCTTCGTGGGGCGGGCGGACGTTGCCGCTGATGGAGTCGCCGGTCTTGAGATCGAACTTGCGAATCTGCGAGGGCGAGACATAAATGTCGTCGGGGCCGGGCAGGTAGTTGTAGTCGGGAGAGCGAAGGAAGCCGTAGCCGTCGGGGAGGATTTCAAGAACACCCTCGGCAAAGATGTGGCCTTCTTTTTCGCTTTGTGCCTGGAGAATCTTGAAGATCAGATCCTGTTTGCGAAGGCCGCTGGCGCCCGGGATTTCAAGGGTGCGCGCGATGCGGCTCAGTTCGGTGATGTTCTTTTCTTTTAGTTCAGCGATGGTCATGTTCACCTGCAATAAGGAGGGATGGTTGTGAGGAGGTAAAAGAGGGGAAGTACTCCAGGGGATTAACAGTGCGGGAGTTACCGGAAAGTGACGGAGGCATCCAGGATTCAAAAGTCTCCCGGGATCACAGATCGCCTCACGAAGAACCAGAGACGCACAATGACTTTCAAAAGCAAACTGCCTTGAAACCTTTGTTTAACTCAACTATACCCTGTTGGAGAGGCTCTCAGGCGGCGCGACGGCGCTCAATCTGCGGTACCTCGGCTTCCGGTTTGGAAGCCGGGGTACCGGGGTTGGTGGTTTGAAAGCGGCACAGAACTTCATTGGTAGTGTCTTGCAGCCGTGTGTTCGGCTTGTGCAGCTTACGGGTTGCTTTGCTTGCCAGTTGACACAGTTGGTATCGGTTGGACACATGAGAGAGTGCCCCAAAAACCAAATCAGAACGCATTACAGTATCTCCTTCGTAGATGCCTGCCCGGACGGTACTACCTGGCGCCGCCGGTGCAGCCGGGGCGACCAATAATGTCCTGGGGCCCCTGATTTCTATTCCCAATTCTTAGACGCACGAGATGTCCCGGTAGTTCAAAATCTTGACGCAAATTCGCACGATGTGGAATAGGGCTTACCACCCATCCTCAACGCAATGTACCGTCTTGGGAATCCATTTGCCCGCATTCCCAATCCTGGCGGGCAAAAAACGCACCGGGGCATCAAGGGTGAGCCTGAGCTCAGTATGATGCGGGAAAAGACAGATGGGCTGTGCAATTCTGCACACTGCAACATGCCCTTTTGGATGGTATCCATAACTTTAAATCCAGATGGGCTTCGGGTCAACTGTTTTTTCAGCAAATTCGCATTGAACAAAAACGATCGGGGCGGGATGGAAAGTGAGGGATTAACTCTTTTCGAATCTATTTGATGTTGTGAGGATTTCCGAAAGAGTTTTCGTTGCCCGGGGACGAGCTCCTGTAACGAACTTGGCTCGTCCCGTCTGGAGGGACATTCCGTTGGATTGAAGCGTTGCGCGCAGATTTTTTGCAATTTGTATCATTTGGCCGGTGTCTTCTTCTATGCCCAATAGCTGCGGTCGAGGGTGCGGTACTGAATGGCCTCGGCGAGATGAGAGACGGTGAGGCCTTCGGCGGCTTCGAGATCGGCGATGGTGCGGGCTACTTTGAGGATGCGGTCGTGAGCGCGGGCGGTGAGGCCCTGCTGCTGCATGGCACGCTCGAGGAGCCGTTCGGCGTCGGCGCCCAGTTCGCAATGGGCGCGAATTTGGCGGGTGGTCATTTGGGCGTTAGCATAGTTTTTTTCACCGGCCTTGCGGAAGCGATGACGCTGGCGGTCGCGTGCGGCCATGACGCGGTTGCGGATTTCAGCAGAGCCCTCGGCGGCGGCGCTTCCGCGAAGCTCCTTGTACTGGACCGCCGGCACTTCGATGTGGATGTCGATTCTGTCGAGCAGTGGACCCGAGACCTTGGAGACATAACGCTGAATCATGGGAGGGGTGCAGCGGCACTCGCGGGAACGGTCGTTGAAGTAGCCGCAGGGACAGGGGTTCATGGCGGCGGCGAGCATGAAACGCGCGGGAAAGGTGAGCGACATGGAGGCGCGAGCGATGGTGACGGTGTGATCCTCAAGCGGCTGGCGCATGACTTCAAGGACGTTGCGCGGGAATTCAGGAAGCTCATCAAGAAAGAGGAGGCCGTTGTGGGCGAGAGAGACTTCGCCGGGGCGAGGAATGATGCCGCCACCAATGAGGCCCGCGTCGGAGATGGTGTGATGCGGGGCGCGGAAGGGACGCTGGGTGACGAGGCCGGCAGCGGCATCGAGGACTCCGGCGACGGAGTGAATCTTGGTGGTCTCAAGTGCTTCTTCAAATGTGAGCGGCGCGAGGATGGAGGGCAGCCGCTTGGCGAGCATGGTTTTTCCGGAGCCAGGGGGCCCGATCATAAGAATGTTGTGACTGCCTGCTGCGGCTACTTCAAGTGCACGCTTGGCGGTCTGCTGGCCGCGGACGTCTTTGAAATCGACGGCGAAGTGTTGCAGCTCGCCGAGAAGCTCGGCGGTAGCGACGCGGACCGGCTCGCGCTGAATTGTGCCGACCACACTTGAGTTGAGGAGATCGAGTACGTCGAGAAGCGAAGAGACGGGGTAGACGTTGACGCCTTCGACGACTGCGGCTTCCTGTGCGTTGGCGGCGGGAAGGATGAGGTTGGGAATGTTTTTCTCGCGTGCGAGGATGGCGATGGGCAGCATACCGGGCACGGAACGCACACTGCCGTCGAGGCCGAGTTCGCCAACGAGAAGGAACTGGCTGAGATCATTGACACGGAGAGCGCCGTATGCGCCGAGGATGCCGACGGCGATGGGAAGGTCAAAGCCCGCGCCTTCCTTTTTGATGTCGGCGGGTGCGAGATTGATGGTGATGAATGTGGGTGGAATGAGATAGCCGGAGTTTTTGATGGCGGCGCGGACACGATCGCGGCTTTCGCGCACGGCAGCGTCGGGCAGGCCGACGGTGTGGAAGGTGTCCTTCTCAGCAACCACGCCGCTGTAGTCCACCTCAACATCAATGAGGTTGGCGTCGATGCCGTAGACTGCCGCGCTGAGAGCTTTGAAGAGCATGGTGTGAGCAGGATGAGAGCAGGATGGAGTCTACCATCCGCGAATCGTCTCCTGGTGTGATGCACCGCACCCGATAATTACGCTGCCTTCAATGCTTTCCTTTGAGGAGGACGAAAGCTGAGCATGAGGGGAGCGAGTTCGCCATCCAATGCGTCGTGTATCAGGTTGACCTCAAGAGCGCGTGCATCCGCGTTACAATCTTCTGCGTGACTACGAGTTTCTTCGATCTCTATAAGATCGGCGTCGGTCCTTCGAGCTCGCACACGATGGGACCGATGCGTGCGGCTTGCCGTTTTGCGATGGAGCTTGAGCCGCGCGGATTTCTGGATCGGGTTGCGCGCGTGCAGGCAGAGCTGTATGGCTCGCTCGCATTGACCGGAGTAGGACACGCAACGGACCGTGCTGTTTTGCTGGGGCTTGCGGGGAACGAGCCGGCGAAGATCGATCCAGCGATGATTGAGTCAACAGTGGAAGAAATTCGCGCGACGGATCGACTTGACCTGGCAGGCACGCGGCGGATCGGTTTTGACGAAGGAACGGATCTTCTGTTTGAGCGTACGGTGATGTTTCCGCCTGGAGCGGTGACGCGTCATCCGAACGGAGTGCGCTTCAAGGCGTTCGATGCATCGGGCACGGTGCTGGACGAGCGGACATTTTTTTCGATCGGTGGCGGATTCATCACGGAGGATGGCATCGATCCTTTGGCGCAAGCGAACCAGGCGGCGATTCCATTTCCTTTTCACAGCGCGGCGGAGTTGCTGGCGACGGCACATGCCAACGAACTCTCGATCAGCCAACTGATGCTGGAGAACGAATGCGCACTGGTATCGCGGGACGAGGAGCAGGCGCCGGTGGAGGTGGTGGTGCGCGAAGGGATCGACCGGATCTGGGCGGCGATGCAGAGTTGTGTGGAACGGGGTATGGCGGCGGAGGGCATATTGCCTGGAGGTTTACAGGTAAGGCGGCGCGCGCATCGGCTGGTGACGCGTTTGCGCGAGAAAGAAGCCAATGGGATGCGGAGCGATCCGCTGGCGCCACTGGATTGGGTTACCGTGTACGCGATGGCGGTGAATGAGGAGAACGCAGCGGGCGGGCGCGTGGTGACGGCACCGACGAATGGCGCCGCGGGCGTAGTGCCGGCCGTGGCTCACTATTACCACCGCTTCATTCCGGGCGCAGATCATGAAGGGCTGATGCGGTTCTTCCTGACTTCAGCTGCAATCGGCATCCTATATAAGGAGAACGCATCGATCAGCGGCGCAGAGGTGGGTTGCCAGGGCGAGGTGGGCGTTGCCTGTTCCATGGCAGCGGGTGGACTGACCGCGGCGCTGGGCGGGACGAATGGCCAAGTGGAGCATGCCGCAGAGATCGCGATGGAACATAACCTGGGCATGACCTGCGATCCGATTGGCGGGCTGGTGCAGATTCCCTGCATCGAGCGCAACGCGATGGGAGCGGCGAAAGCCGTGCAGGCCTCGCGCATCGCCATGAATGAGTCAGAGCTGCACAAGGTGTCACTGGACCAGGTGATCCGCACCATGTATCTTACGGGCCTCGATATGCAATCGCGCTACAAGGAGACGAGCCTGGCCGGGCTCGCGTTGAACATCATTGAGTGCTGAGGCCCTATGAAGGTCTTCTGAAGTCCAATTCCAAAAGATCGTCATCCTTCTCTCGACGAGCTCATGCAGCGATGCGAAGCAGGAACTCTGGAACAATTCGTGAAGGATCGAGCGGCTGAATCGTACAAGAACTGACGGTAAGGAACGCTTCGAATGAGCACAAAGGTCGACATTGTGAATCGATCTTCGATGCATCGTAAAAAATTGTTGTCTCTTTTTCCACGTATTGTGCTTTTTTTCCTTGACACTGATGACGCATGAATCTATACATTCATCAACTGCAATAGTTATATTGCAGGATCGATGCAAACCATCGAAAAGGGAGAATAGGAAAAATGGCAACTAAGAAAGCAGCTAAGAAGGCACCCGCGAAGAAGGCAGCCGCAAAGAAGACCGCCAAGAAAAAGTAGCGGAGCATTCAACAGCAAGGCAATTCCAGCAACAGGCAACCATGAGGGGGACGCATCAAGCGTCCCCCTCATTGTTTGTGCGGATGGAATAGACTCGAGTACCAGTTGAGGGTTGTGGAGAGGGCTATGACGAGACGGCGCTGGATTGCCGAACAGTGGGATGAAGCGACCGCAACCATTGGTGGCGCGCAGGCAGAGCACATGGCGCGCGTGTTGCGAGCAACCCCGGGCATGGAAGCGGACGTGGTGGCGGGCGGGCACGTGTTTCATGCCGAAGTGGTGGCTGTGGCCGCCGATGAGATCCGCTTCAACCTGCTTGCCGAAGTGCAGGCTGATCCGGCGATGCCGGTGACGCTGGTGATGGCGGTATATAAGTTCGATCGCATGGAATGGGCCATTGAGAAGGCAACGGAGCTGGGCGTGGCTGCGATTGCGCCGGTGATTGCACGGCGGACGGAGAAGCATCTTGCGCTGGCGGCGGGAAAGCGGGTGGAGCGATGGCGACGGCTTGCGGTTGAGGCGGCACAGCAGTCGCGCCGATCGGATGTGCCTGCGATCTACGATCCGGTTCAGTTGACTGAGCGTGTAAGGGCTGCATCCGCGGCGACTGGGGATGCCGCGTGGGCTGCAACTATTGTGCTAGCCGAGCAGGAGCGCACTACGACTTTACGACATGCAGTGGAAGATGCGCTGTCGCAGGCGGGGCCGGAGATGCCGACGCTGGAGATTGCGATTGGACCCGAAGGCGGATGGGCTGCAGAGGAAGAAGCGCTGTTTGACGCGAACGGGTGGCGCGCCGTATCGCTGGGCCCGCGGATTTTGCGCGCGGAGACGGCGGCACTTGCCGCGCTTGCGGTAGTGGCTTCGTTTTTGGAGTGAGCCTGGTAATGACAGGTTACAGATGACAGATGACAGTTAAGGACCGAGATCGATTGCAGGACACGGTTGCGGAATAGAAACTAGATATGTGCGTAGTGGAGAAGAAGGCCAGCGAGCGCGGCGCCGGCCAGGTCGCCGATGATGGGGATGGGCGCATAGCGCCAGTTCGATCCGCCTTTGCCGGGGATGGGCAGAAGCCAATGAACCAGTCGGGGCCCAAGATCGCGCGCAGGGTTGATGGCGTAGCCGGTGGTGCCGCCGAGCGAGAGGCCGATTCCCCAGACGAGGCTGCCCACAAGCCAAGGCGCAAGGCCCGGGGCGGGACCATTGGCTGCAACGCCCTTTGAGCTAATGGCCGCGGCCACGATGACGAGCGTTGCAGTTCCTACGGCCTCACTGAAGATGTTGAGCAGAGGACTGCGGACCGCGGCATTGGTGCAGAAGACGCCTAGCTTGGCTGCGGGATCGGGCGTGAGCTTCCAATGTGGGGCATAGTGCAGAGTTACCAGCGACGCACCGGCCATGGCGCCGAGTAGCTGCGCCAACCAAAGGCTGAGGAGTTGCGACCAATCTCCGGTGTTGACGGCAATTGCAAGCGTGATGGCCGGGTTGAGGTTGGCTCCGGGACTACCGAAGGCTTGCGCGACCAGCACGCCACAAAGTACGGCGAGCGCCCAACCTGTGGCGATGACCAGCCAGCCTGCGCCGGCGGCATACGACTTGCGAAGCGTTACGCCGGCGTTGACGCCGTTGCCCAACAAGAGCAGAACCAGCGTGCCCAGAAACTCACCTAACCAAACAGAGTGCATTGCGTCTTCCTTGTTGTCGAAGTTTTACCTGCAGCCTGAGACGAAGTGCGCGGCAGGGGTTCGACGATCGGAGTATTTGTGGAACTTAAGCATTCTCTACTATTCGCACTTCCTCGCCAAGGGGAGTCAGGGACAGGGGTCCGGATGCGCGCCGAGCAGAATGTAAAAAACTGCGACTGGAAGGAGGGCAGCTGGATTTGGATCTCGCGGAGAGTGTCTAGAATCGATCTATGGATGCGAGAATCCGGCTGGCTCAGGAGATCGACACGGATGAACTGGTTCAAATGATGGCATCGCTCTGGCCGGACGCTGCAATGGATGAGCTCCGTTTGGAACTCATCAGCGCATTGAACCGCGAATCGGCAGGGAGTGTGCCTTCTGCAATGCTTGTCGCGCGGGGGGACGATGATTCGTTGATCGGGTTCCTTGAGGTGGGATTGCGGTCTCATGCCGATGGGTGCAATACGGCGCGACCGGTTGGCTTTGTGGAAGGGTGGTTTGTGAAGGAGAGCTTTCGAGGTCGTGGGGTTGGCACAGCATTGATGCGAGCGGCAGAAGAATGGGCGCGCGTTCAAGGTTGCCTGGAGATGGCCTCGGATGCATTGATCGACAATGACGGCTCGCTAAAGGCGCATGAGGCGCTGGGGTTTGAGGTTGTCGATCGATGCGTGCATTTAAGGAAGGATCTGTAGGCTTACGCGTTCAGGATATTGAGGGCCATGCGTTAGGGCTGGGCGGCAACTGGCTGATCTGAGTGGGGAATGGACTGTTCATACTTGGGCCAATGGGTGAGCAGCTCGCTTACCACGGCATGTCCTACGGTGTATGCCGCTTCAAGGGAGGGAAGGTAGCCGCTGTAGGCGCCGATGCGCTGGCTGGCGAGGCTGTCAGCGGCAGACATGCCATTGGGCTGGCGGTCAAAGTTGCTGACCGTGCGCAGGACCATGACGCGGTTCAGGTCCACGCGCTTGGCGTTTGCAAGGAACTGAAGCGATTGGAGGGTACCGGTGTCTTCCATGGCGGTGGTGGCGAAGACGCCTTTGCCGCCGGTGAAGTAGGGAACCCACTGGGCGGCCCATGCGTCGAGGATTTTGCCGTGCCAGTAAGTGGACGAGGAGATTTCGTCGCCCATGGTGACGAAGGGTGGACGCCTTGCGGCTTCGCCGTCGAAGTGGCTGCGGACTTCTCTGAGATGATCGGAGTCGGCGAGCGGGACAGTACGCGTTAAATTAAAGGCCCACTCGACAAGACTTGCATTGAGCGCGTAGACCTGGCCTTCGAGTGGGGCGGCGGGCGGCTCAAAGGGCTTGGCCTTGCGTAGAGGGACATAGCCGGTGGTCCAGTCGGGCGGAATTTCGCGGGGATCGATTTCGTAGCCGAGGTCGCCATCGACGACCCAGCGCGCCCATGCGGCCGAGCCAAGTGAGATGCGATCAGGGCTGCCCCCAGCAATGCCGGCGATGAGCCAGTAGGCGTGGGTGAGGTCGAAGCGCGGGTCGAGGCCGAGGGCCATGATGGTGGACGCGGCGTGGGCGGTGCCCTGGCCGGTGAGGATGGCCATTTCTCCGCTCGCGTTCATGCGCGCGGTGTGCCAGGCGGCGGGGAGGGGATAGATTTGGTCGAGGTGATCGCGCTCGACCCAGTATTGAAGCTCGCCGGGTTTGTCGCCGGTGTCTTCGCCGACTTCAAACATGGTGACAACGACAACTTTTACGGGGATGGGGTGGGGCTCGGCATAAGCAAGTGCGAAGGAGGCAAGGAATAAAAGCGTTAGGGAACATCGCATTCGGGCATTCATGCAGCTTTCCCGCCTTTCAAAATGGCTCTCGGCCTGGATCTCAGTGTCTTATGAGCTTGATTAAGGGGCCAGTTTCAATTTCTTTTCTTTTTGATTCGTCGAAGTGAATCTCATTCACTGGTATGCTGCCCAGGTAATGCGATTGCGATGAGGGAGATTCCAGCCACGTAAATATCGAATCCCAATCCAAGCCCGGAGGCAACGCGTAAACTCGGTATTCGGTTGAGTATTCGTCGAGCGCATCGTCGAATCCCGCCTCGAGCAGAAGCTGATTCTCTTCCACCCTGCAAAGAATGTATCGCGGAACATCCCAAAATCCACCGTATTTGAATGGGACCATCGGCATGGCGCCCTGCCTATCCTGACTTCTTTTCCTGTTGACTGCGATACTATCCGAGACTTGTCTCGCCGCAAAGCATTTCGGGCCGCTAGGCGATACCATGGGAGGAATCGGGGGGCGCAAAAAAAGAGATGAAGAGAAGGATACTGGTTTGGACGGCAATCGCGGTCTTGTTGACGATTGCTGCATTGGCGCAGCAGGCAGCACCGACGAAGGTAATCGGGTTCATGACGGACTTCGATGTGAAGGACGACGCGGTGGGAATTTGCAAGGCGGTGATGGACGGGGTAGCCCCGGGGGTGCGCATCATCGATATTACGCACCAGTCGGAGCCGTACAACATTGCCATGGGCGCGCGGTTCCTTGCGGGGTCGGCGCCGTACTATCCCAAAGATGCGGTTTTCGTGGTGGTGATTGATCCCACGGTTGGATCGAAGCGGAAGGCGATTATTGCCAAATCACGCGTGGGGCAGTTTTTTGTGCTGCCGGACAATGGGCTGCTTACGCTGGTGCAGGATCGCGATGGGATTGTGGAGGCGCATGAGATTACCAACCCGGCGTGGATGATTGGGTCCGGCATTTCTTCGACGTTTCATGGACGCGATATTTTTTCTCCTGCGGGCGCGCACCTGGCGCGGGGCGACGATTGGAAGACCGCGGGACCGGCGCTGGATGTGACGAAGCTGGTGCGGCTGGACCTGAAGACCGCGACAGTGGACGCAACGGGGCTGCATGGAGAGGTAATTGGGACGGATGGGCCGTTCGGGAATCTTGTGCTGAACGTGCCACGGGAGATTTTCATGCAGCTCGGGTACAAGGTTGGCGACCAGGTTCCGATTACGCTGGGCGACAAGCAATACGTGTTTCCATTTGTGAAGACGTTCAGTGATGTGCCGGTGGGCAAGGAACTTTTCTATATCGATTCACGCGGGAGGCTTTCGCTCGGCATTAACCAGAGGGATTTTTCCCAAACCTACAAGGTGGGTGAAGGCGCGCATTTGTTGATACCGAAGAAGTGAGTGAGATAAGCGGAGTTAGCAGCGCTTAGCGCGTATTGGCGGAGTTGGCGATGCGAGGCCAGGAGGAGTGGAAGCGATGAAAAGCGTTTGGCGAGTTTGCTTGTTGGCTGGCGTGCTTGTTGGATTGAGTTTGATTGCTGCGGCGCAACAGCCTGCGGCGCATCATTGGAGCATTGTGGTGCATGGCGGGGCGGGGGTGATTGAAAAGGCGGCGCTGGGGCCCAAGGGCGACGCGGCTTATCGGGCATCGTTGAAAACGGCGACGGAAGCGGGCGCAAAGGTGCTGGACCAGGGCGGGTCGGCGTTAGACGCGGTGGAAGCGGTCCTGAACATTCTGGAAGACGATCCGCTGTTCAATGCGGGACGCGGGGCGGTGTTTACTTCAGAGGGCAAGAACGAGCTGGACTCGTCGATCATGGACGGGTCGAGTCTGAAGGCGGGCGCGGTGGCGGGGGTGACACACACACGGCATCCCATCAGCCTGGCGCGAGCGGTGATGGAGAAGTCGCCGTACGTGATGATGATTGGATCAGGTGCGGATGCTTTTGGCGCGAAGGTGGGACTGGAGCAGGTGGACCCAAGTTTCTTTTTCACGGAAGCGCGTTGGCAGTCCCTTGTGAAGCAGCTGACCAAGGAAGGTAAGCCGGTTCCACCGAGGCCTGCGGGCGCACCGCCTCCGAGCGCAGGCGTGCCGGTGGCATTCTACGACGAGGGAGCAGACTCGCATAGCCATGGGACTACTGGTGTGGTGGCGCTGGACCGCGCAGGCAACATTGCAGCGGGCACTTCAACGGGCGGATTGCAAGGGAAGATGCCCGGGCGCGTTGGCGACTCGCCGATTATTGGTGCGGGGACGTATGCGTCGAATCAGTCTTGCGCAGTTTCCGCGACGGGGACGGGCGAGTACTTTATCCGGTTGGGCGTGGCGCGCGAGATATGCAACCTGGTCGCGTTCAAGGGCATGGCGCTTCAACAGGCCGCCGATGAGGTGATCCATAAGGAGCTGGAGGCGCTGCACGGCGATGGAGGTGTGATTGCGCTGACTCCCGATGGGCAGACTGCGTTCAGCTTCAATACTCCGGGGATGTTCCGTGCGCGCATAGCGGAGGGCGGGAAGCTGGAAGTGCATATCTATAAGGATGAGCAGTAGACATATAGTTGTTCCTTGTTTGCGGCGGGGTGGTGCCGCATGCGGCGTTATGTTCTGACAATGGAGTGACAAGCCGGAGACATCTCCCGGGTGTAGCGAAGGCTACTTTTGGTGCTAGTCCGCGCCCGACTGTTGCCGAAGGTCCGCACGAACGCGCGGATTATCTGGACTCTGTCGGCGGAGTAGCGCTGAACGGGCGGTTTCATCTGTGTGCGGATGGAACTGCCCGTGCACGCTCGTGTCCTGTCTCTGAAGTTCCTGGTGAAAATCGCAAAAGGGCAAATGCAGATCCTTCGACTCACCACCCCCAAACTGAAAAGCGTCTGGGGCCTCTTTCTCTCAGGATGACAGGTCATTTTATGTTATGGACTTTAGACAGGACACTAGATGGGCAACTTCCATTTGGTGCGCGTGTAGGCGATCTGGAAGCCCTTGCGCTCGGCGTTGCGCTGGGAGTCGGTGCCGGGCCAGGCGACCATCATGGCGAGGTTGCAGCCGATCTCAAAGGCGTAGCGCATGCGCGCTTCAAGGAGAGCGGACTGCATGCCGCGGCGGCGCATTTCAGGGACGGTGGATGAGCCGCCGAGGAGTGCGACGCCATCATGGATGCAGAGGACGCCTGCTGCACCGGGATGGCCGTCGGCTTCGGCTAGAAAGCAGACTGTTTGCTCGCGCGCCGCGGTGACTGCGCCGAAGCTGACCATGAAATCCATCAATTCGGGGTGGTCGTGGGACCAGCCTTTGGCGCTGATGCGGCTCCACAGGTCGGCTTCATCAGGGCCCATGATGCGGACGGAGACGCTGCTGCCGGTTGGGGATGCGGCGCGGGCCGGCTGTTCGACTGTGCGATAGAGGACGTTGCTCAATTCGATGGGCGCATAGTTGCGCTTGCATAAGAGCTGCAGCGCGTCGACTCCGGCGAAGGGACTGACCTCATGCTGAATAGGTGCGGTGTGGGCGCGAAAAAAATCTTCGATGGTATCGAGGGTGGACGGGCTTAGCTCTTCAAAGATGCCGAGGCCGAAGGTCTGCGTGCAGGGCGAATCAACGCCATCGAAGACAGCCACTGCGCCACCACACTCGATCCATGCCGCGCCACTATCTGGGAATTGGCGAATGCGCGTTTCCGCGTATTGGGAGCAGGCAAAGCCTTCCGCGCGTTCGAGACGTCTTGAAAGGATGAGGTCGGAAAAGGGCATGGGGATGAGTGTATGACAGTCTTGCGGGTTTTGGCCCATGACGTCAGAAGGCCATCCCTGGTGGGATGGCCTTCTGGCTTGAATGAGAAACAAGTTGAGGTTACTGCTGGACGGGAACGCCGACAGACTCAGTTCCGGAATTCCGCGCTTGTGCTTTTTCTGTCTGAACCTTGTGGGCGTTGTCTTCGAGGGCCTGCGCTTCTGGGATGAACGTCAGGGCTTTGGCAATCATGGGATCCCAGTCGGCTAGGGTGTGGAGGCCCTGCAACTGACCGAATTGGATGGTGACGATCTTCTCCTTGACGCGCGCCTTGACCCAGTCCTTCACGCCATTCAGATCGTTGTCGCTGTAGTCGACGTTCTGGCTGGTGAGGTACTTCTTGAATTCGGCCATGACGGCGTCGTCCACCTGGAAGTTGCTGTCGACGGAGTGGGAGGCGACGTAGACGGGCGCGAAGTGGAAGAAGACATCCTTCTCGATTAGAGTGTCCTGGAAGTGGTTGCTCTTGGGCGTCTCGATTTTTTCGTCGGGTGTGATGCCGCCGCCGCCGTAGACGGTGCGTCCGGAGTCGGTGAGCTTGACTTCCTGGTTGGTGGAGTTGGCTGCGAGCGCTCCGGCGTGGTTGTAGTAGTAGTCGTAGAGCGAAACACCAGTGTAGTTGCGCTGGATGAGGCGACCGGAGGGCGTGTAGTAGTGATAGGTGGTGAGGGCGAGGCCGGTGTTCTCGCTGAGGTTGTAGACGGTCTGCACAAGACCCTTGCCGAAGGTGGTTTCGCCGACGATCAGGGCGCGGTCATGGTCCTGTAATGCGCCAGAGACGATCTCGGCGGCCGATGCTGTATTGCGATTGACGAGCACCACGATGGGGAAGGTCTTGCCGTCGTTGCCACGCGTGGCGGTGTAGACCTGGTCAGGATAAGCGCGGCCGCGTTGCGAGACGATGGTCTGGCCCTTGGAGAGCAGGTGATCGCAGACGTCGACTGCCTGGCTTAGCAGGCCGCCGGGGTTATTGCGCAGGTCGAGGACCAGACCCTTCAGGTTCTGGAAGCCGTCGACGGCCTCAATTACTTCCTGGGCGGTGGTTTCCTGGAACATGACGAGGTGCACGTAGCCGATGCCGGGACGGATTTCGTAAGCGATGTCGACGGAGGGATTCGGAATTTCGTCGCGCACCAGGTCAAAGGAGAGCGGCTTGGACTGACCTTCGCGGATGGTGGTGAGTTGTACGTGGGTGCCCTTGGGTCCCTTGAGGCCCTTGGCTACCTGGTCGGATGTCCAGCCGTCGGTGCTTTTACCGTCGACCGAGGCGATGATGTCGCCCGGGTGAATGCCGGCGCGGAAGGAGGGTGTGCCTTCGCGGGGCGCAATGACATACACCTTATTATTCTGTTGCTGAATGACCATGCCGACGCCGTAGTAGCGGCCGTGCTGCTCCTCACGCATTTTGGCGTACGCTTTGGGGTCATAGAAATTGGAGTGGGGATCGAGGCCGCGCAACATGCCAGGGATTGCGCCATCGTAGATGGCGGCGTCGGCCTTGTCACCGTCGATGGGCTCGGCGTAATTCTGCTCCACCACGGCGTAGACATTGGCGAAGGACTTGAGGTTGTCGCGGAGCTGGCTTTCGTCGGCGGACGATTGCGCCCCCACCTTGCGCTGCAGAACACTGCCCACCGTGGCGCAGACGGCAAAGAAGAGGACGATGGTGAAAAGTGCGCGGCGTGCGCGGGGAGTCATAGCTGGGAGAACCTCCGGACAGCAACTGCGGCAGACCAGGAAAACTGCGATCTCCCAGGGTTTTAGGGCCAATCCGACGGGTTAAGGCGGACCAAATCCCCAATAAAAATTAACCTTGCCTGTGAACCGAGTCCGGTTCCGGCAAGGTTCGTGGACCTGGGAAACCGCCCGAACGTCCCGTGCAGAGCGGTCTTAGCGACAAGTATATCACTGGGTGTTTGACGGCGGACGAGCCGATTCGGTTGCTGGGGCCTCGCGTGCAACCCTCTTTCCGAAAGGAGCGCCCCTGCTCCCGGCTTGTTCGATTCTGCCGGGCCTTCCGAAAGCTGCCCGGTTTGTTCCCGGAAATCGCTCCAATCCTGTCCGTCCTGCTGCCCAGCCATTTACAATGACGTCTATGCCTCAGGTGGAAACGATATGCTGCCTGGCGTGCCCAATCTTATGACTCTGAAACCAATTCGCATTCCCGCGGCGATCGTGTTCGGCTCGATGCTGCTTGCAGGTTCCTCTTTTGCGCAAAACAAGCCGGTGGCTCCGGAGAGCCCCTACGGCGGCGTGGTGGTGGAGGGGATTATTGCGCGCGTCAACGACCAGATCATAACCAACTCCGACTACGACCGCGCGATGAAAGAGATGGACGACGAAGCGCGGCAGCACGGAGCGACGATGCAGCAGATCTCAGAGGGGCACAAGGACTTGCTGCGCGGTTTGATCGACCAGCAACTTTGGCTCTCAAAGGGCAAAGAACTTGGGATCGACGGCGAGACAGAACTAATTCAGCAGCTCGACAAGTATCGCAAGCAATACAACCTGGAGACGATACAAGACCTGGAGAAGGCCGCCAAGGAACAGGGCGTCTCGTTTGAGGACTTCAAGGCCAACATCCGCAACCAGATTATTACCCAGCAGGTGATGCGCGACCAGGTGGGGCGGAAGATCCAGTTCACGCCGGGCGAGGTGCAGCGCTACTTTGAGGAGCACAAGCAGGATTATGTGCAGCCGGAGAGCGTGCGGCTGAGCGAGATTCTGGTTGCGACCAGCCCGTCGGACGATGAGGCGAAGCAGGCCGCAGCCAAGGCGAAGGCGGCGGACATTGAGGCGAAGCTGCACCAGGGCGGGGACTTCAGCCAGTTGGCGAAGTCGTTCAGCGACGGTTCGACGGCGGCTGAGGGTGGCGATCTGGGGCAGTTCAAGCGGGGCACGCTGGCGCCGGTGCTGGAAACCCAGACCTTCGCGTTGAAGACAGGCCAGTACACCGACCCGATCCTGACCAAGCAGGGCCTGGTGATATTCAAGGTGACTCAACACAACCCTGGCGGCGTTCCGGAGTTCAAGGACGTAGAGCAGGATGTGGAGCAGAACTTCTACGAGACGCGCATGATGCCGGCGATTCGCGAGTACCTGACGCAGATGCGCGAAGAAGCGGCAATCGATATCAAGCCGGGCTACACGGATACGGGCGCGAGCAGGAAAGAGACCAAGCTGACCTATAGCGCCTATACGCCGCCGGTGGCCAAGAAAAAGAAGAAGGTGGAGCGTACGCGCTTCCGCGAGACAACGCGGAGCTTCCGGCAGAAGTCGACGCAAGCCGCCGCACCTGCCGATGCAACTACGGCGACCAAAAAGAATGCGTCTTTGACCACCCAGAAGCCGGGCAAAAAAGAAAAGATTCGGTTCGGCCAGGCACCGTCAAAGACGCTGCCCAATGCCGCTGGGACCAAGGTAGAGGACGCGGGGGGGGGCGACCAAACCGCGAGTGCGGATACGCCGGCAAATCCGCTGGAGGCCAAGGTAAAGCCGGCGGAGAAGACCCGCTTCAGCGACCGCGCCAAGACCGTGAAGCAACCCAAGGCAGCATCTGGACCTAAAAGGGACGCACTGGCACCCGCCCCCGCCGATTCGGCTGAAGTTGCGGACCGGCAGGCCCAATCCGCTCCGCTGGGCTTGGCTGGCGATACAACGGCCAAGAAAAAGAAGAAAGAGAACGCAACCGCGGGCGACAAGACGCGGCTGACTAACAAAAAGAAGACGCCGGCCCCGGCTCCTGATATCACTCCCGCGCCGGCAGTTCCCGGCGCCCCTGCTCCAGCGCCCCCTGCTCCGGCAGCCCCGACGCCCGCGCCGCAACCGCAACAGTAAAACAGGCTTAAGCCCCGCGCCGCCGGACCTGGGAAATGGAACCCAGGTCCGGTTGATATTTGCGGTGACAGTAGGGTTGCAACAAGAGGGCCAGAGGCGGGTCGGCTAAAGCAGCAAATAATGTCTCGCTATAATAAGGAGAGCGGGAATCGGCGCCGCATGCGGGTAAATCCCAGCCCGTTGAGTTGCTGCTCCAAACCTGACGATTGCGATGCAGTCAGGAAACCAAAACTCCGGGTGATGTCCGGCATATCCGGCCCAGATCCCCACAAGGCGATAAGAGAAACATGACAAGAACCCATCAACACCCTCTTGAGAGGGTACTCGAGAGCCGCATCGCCATTATTGATGGAGCGATGGGCACCACGATCCGCACCTACGGGATGACGGAAGCGGATATCCGCGGGGAACGGTTCAAGGACTCGAAGAAGGATCTGAAGAACAACGGCGACCTTTTCTCCCTGACGCAGCCACAGATGATCTGCGACATTCACCGCCGGTTTCTTGAGGCGGGCGCGGACATTATCGAAACCAACACGTTTGGCGCGACGAGCATTACGCAGAGCGAGTTCTTTGTGGACGATCCGCGCGAGCATGGAGGCCGGAAGGATCCTGAGTTCTATCAGAAGATTATCGATGACAAGTTTCTGAGAGACCTTGCGTGGGAGATCAATGAGCAGTCCGCACGGCAGTGCCGCGAGTGGGCGGATCGCGTAGCGAATGCGACCGGGAGGCAGCGGTTTGTTGCAGGAGCGATTGGGCCGCTGACCGTTTCGCTTTCGAACTCGCCGGATGCCGACGATGCGGGTTTCCGGGTGGTGACGTTTGACCAGGTGAAGACTGCCTACGCGCAGGAAGTGCGGGCGCTGATTGCAGGTGGCGTGGATCTGCTGCTGGTGGAGACGATCTTCGATTCACTCAATGCCAAAGCGGCGCTCGTGGCCATTCGCGAGGTGTTCGATGAAGACGGGCTCGCAGCGAGCGGCAAGGAATTGCCGGTGATGATTTCAGCAGCGGTGGGACGCGGCGGGGAGACCATGATTTCCGCACAGACGGTTGAGGCGTTCTGGAACGCGGTGAAGCATGTGAAGCCGCTTTCGATCGGGCTCAACTGCTCTCTCGGGCCAGACCTGATGTATCCGTTTTTGAGCGAGCTTTCAGAGAAGGCGGACGTGGCGATTTCCTGCTACCCGAATGCGGGGCTGCCGAATCCTTTGTCGGAGACGGGCTTCGACCTTGGACCAGCTGATATGGCGCGTTACCTGGGCGAGTTTGCGAAGGGTGGGCTAATCAACATTGCGGGTGGATGTTGCGGAAATACCCCAGAGCACATCGCGGCCATCGCGAAGGCGCTTGAAGGTAAGGCTCCGCGCAGTTTTGGGCCCAGCGAGGCGGCGGCGTGAGTGCAGATGTAAGCGTGATAGAGGAGATCAAGCCGCTCCGGTTGTCGGGTTCGCAGCCATTTACACAGCAGCCGGGTGTATACATCATGATTGGCGAGCGGACCAATGTGGCCGGTTCGCCGAAGTTCGCAAAACTGGTGAAGGAAGGCAAGTTCGAGGAAGCGGTCAGCGTCGCCAGGCAGCAGGTGGAGAACGGCGCAAACGTCATCGACATCTGCATGGACGAGGGGATGATCGACGGCGTGGCGGCGATGACGCGCTTTCTGCAATTGCTGGCCAGTGAGCCCGAGGTTGCCAAGGTTCCCTTCATGGTGGACTCGTCGAAATGGGAAGTAATTGAGGCGGGGCTGAAGTGTCTGCAGGGCAAAGGGATTGTGAACTCAATCTCGCTGAAGGAGGGCGAGGGGAAGTTCAGGAAAAACGCGGCCACGGTGCTGAAGTATGGTGCGGCCGTTGTGGTGATGGCCTTTGACGAACAGGGGCAGGCGGCGAGCTATGCGGAGAAGATCCGCATCTGCGAAAGGGCTTATCGGATCCTGGTGGATGAGGTTGGGTTCCCTCCGGAAGATATTATTTTCGATCCGAATATTTTGACCGTGGCCACTGGCATGGAGGAGCACAACAACTACGCTGTAGACTTCATCAACGCGACGCGCTGGATCAAGGCCAACTTGCCGCACGCCAAAGTGAGCGGCGGTGTCTCGAATATCTCGTTCAGCTTCCGCGGCAACAATAAGGTGCGCGAAGCCATGCACTCCGCATTTCTGTACCATGCGATCGCGGCCGGCATGGACATGGGCATTGTGAATGCTGGCATGCTGGAGGTTTACGAGGAGATTGAGCCGGAGCTGAAGGTGCTGGTGGAAGATGTGCTGCTGAACCGGCGCTCTGATGCGACGGAGCGCCTGGTGGATTTTGGCGAGGCGCTGAAGAGTGCGGGCGGAGTGGTCGTCAGCGAAAAGAAGGCAGAGGAATGGCGTAACGGCACGGTGGAGGAGCGGCTCTCGCATGCCCTAGTGAAGGGGATTGACACGTTCATCGAGATCGATGCCGAGGAAGCGCGCGTGAAACTGGGGCGCCCTCTGCTGGTGATTGAAGGCCCGCTGATGGACGGAATGAGCGTGGTGGGCGACTTGTTTGGCGCGGGCAAGATGTTTCTGCCGCAGGTGGTGAAGTCGGCCCGCGTGATGAAGAAGGCAGTAGCTCACCTGACACCGTTTATGGAAGCGGAGAAGGTGGCGATGGCCGCGGCCGGACAGGCGGTGAAGGCGCAAGGGAAAATTGTGCTGGCGACCGTGAAGGGCGATGTGCACGACATCGGCAAGAATATTGTGGGCGTGGTGCTGGCCTGCAACAATTACGAGGTCATTGACCTGGGAGTCATGGTGTCGTCGGAGAAGATTCTGGAACGCGCCAAGGCGGAGAATGCCGACCTGATCGGGTTGAGCGGGCTGATTACGCCGTCGCTCGATGAGATGGTGCACGTGGCCCGCGAGATGGAGCGGCAAGGATTCAAGCTGCCGCTACTGATTGGCGGGGCGACCACCAGTCGGGCGCATACGGCTGTGAAAATTGCGCCGCACTATAGCGAGCCGGTGGTGCACGTTCTGGATGCCAGCCGCGCGGTGCCAGTGACGACTAGCCTGCTGAGCGACGATGGCAAGGCGGAGTTTGTTGCAATGCATCGGGCCGATTACGCGGCTCTGCGCAAGGTGCACGCCGCGCCGCGGCAAACGCTGGTTTCGCTGGAAGCAGCGCGGGCAAGACGCACTGCCGTTGAGTGGCGCGCGGAGGACTTGCCGGTTCCGGAGTTTACCGGCGTGCGCGTGCTCGATGATTTTCCGCTGGAGACGCTGCGCACATTCATCGACTGGACTCCGTTCTTCCACACATGGGAGCTGAAGGGTGTTTATCCGCGCATCTTTGAGCATCCGGAGCAGGGCGCGCAGGCGCGGCAGTTGTTCGACGAAGCGAATGCGCTGCTGGATACTATCATTGAGAAGAAGCTGATCAGGGCGCGAGGCGTCTACGGGTTCTTTCCATCGAATGCGGTGGGCGACGATGTGGATCTCTATACTGATGGCGCGCGTGCGGAGGTACTGGAGCGCTTCCACTTTTTGCGCCAGCAGGCAAGCACGGAGAGCACTCAGCCGTGCCGTTCGCTTTCAGACTTTATTGCGCCGAAGGAAACCGGTCTGGGCGATCATATTGGTGCGTTTGCGGTGACGAGCGGAATCGGGCTGAAGGAGTTGTGCGACGGATTCAGAGCGAAGCACGACGACTACAATGCGATCATGGCGGAAGCGATTGCCGATCGGCTGGCGGAAGCGTTTGCTGAGAGCCTGCACAAGAAAGTCCGCGATGAGTGGGGCTATGGCCGCGCCGAAACGCTGAGCGTCGACGAACTGATCCACGAGAAGTATCGGGGCATCCGGCCGGCAGCAGGCTATCCGGCTTGCCCGGATCATACGGAGAAAGGCACGTTGTGGCGGCTGCTGAATGTCGAGGCGAATACGGGCATGTTGATTACCGAATCATTCGCCATGTGGCCGGGATCGAGCGTGAGCGGACTGTATTTTGCGCATCCGGATTCAAAGTACTTCTCGCTGGGAAAGATTGAGCGCGACCAGGTGGCGGATTACGCTGAACGCAAAGGGATGAGCGTAGCGGAAGTGGAGCGGTGGCTCGGGCCCAACTTGAATTACGATCCTGCGTCATAACGAATGACGCAGCGAGCAAATACTGCGGCCATGTAGACGCGGGTCGACTCGACGCAGGGCCGTGGTATTCTTGACCCGCATTGAGAGCAGCAGGCGGCTGGGTGTCCGCGCATACTTCTATGAAAGATATCTATATCGCCGACCTGGCAAATTTCGACGAAGGCAGGCCCTTCGACAGCTTCTTTCTGGTGCTGATGAAACAGCAGCGGACGACCAAGACCAACAAGCCCTATCTGAACCTGATTCTCGGCGATAAGACGGGACAGATTGAAGGCCGTATATGGGATCCTTCTGACCCGCGCATTGCGAAAGTGTTTGAGCGCGGCGACATTGTGAAGGCGCGGGGCTGTGCGTCAAAGTTTGACGACCGGCTGCAAATGAAGGTGGACCAGCTTCGACTGGCGCTGCCCGGCGAAGCGGATAAGACTGACCTGCTGCCCTCGACTACTTATGATGTTGCAGCGCTATGGGCTCAACTGCTTGGGTTTGTGGAGAGCCTGACTAGTCCTGACCTGAAGCGCCTGCTGAACGCGGTGCTCGGTGATCCAGCTTTGGCGCAGGCGTATCGGGAAGCTCCCGCGGCGAAGCAACTGCACCATGCGTGGCTTGGCGGGCTGCTGGAACACGTGGTAAGCCTTTGCACGTTGGCAGATAGGGTTGTTCCGCATTACCCGTTGGTTGATCGCGACCTGGTGCTGACCGGCGTGATTCTCCACGACATTGGCAAAGTGCGGGAGCTGAGTTGGGAAATCGGTTTTGAGTACACAGTGGAAGGGACGCTGCTGGGGCACATCCAGATGGGCGTTGCGCTGGCAGAGAAGACGATGGACAGCCTGCCGAATTTCCCGCCGAAGTTGAAAACGCTGGTGCTGCACATGATCCTGAGTCATCACGGAAAGCTGGAGTTTGGTTCGCCCAAGCTGCCTATGATTCCGGAGGCATTGGTGCTGAACTTCCTGGACGACCTGGACGCGAAGATGCAGGCGGTGCAGGGCGAATTCGAAAAGTGCATCCGCGAGGGCAAGGGGCCGGACGAACTGACGGGGAAGGTTTGGGCGCTGGATCAGCGGCAGTTGCTGAATACGAAACGGTGGCTAGGGGAAGACAAGGAATAGTGACTGAGGACGGCCGGAAAGCCGACTGCCGTGGCAGCTCTATTCCACGAACCAATCCCATTGCTCCTGGGTCAGAGGAACTACCGACAGCCGGCCGATAACGACCAGGGGCGAGCCAGCGAACAGGGGTTCGGCCTTGATTTCCGCCAGTGTCCTGGGGCGTTTGAGGCGCTTGCCAACCTTGACCTTGACGATAGGAACCTTGGGATCGGTCGGGTCCACGCTGATGACGGTTCCGGTGCCCACCGCGGTGCGATCGTCGCCGGTGTGGTAGAAAATCCACTTGGTTCCAGCCTTCATTTCGCGCAGATGCTTGACGGCAGTAGGGTTGGTTACTCCGTCCCAGACGGTTTCTTGGTCGCGCAGGAAATCGTCGAAGGAATAGACATCGGGCTCGGTCTTAAAGAGGAAGTAGGCCATGGGGAAGATGGTAACTGAGTCGCACGCTGGAGGAAAGCTTTTCGGATTCACGCCTGCGCCGAGTCGTGCTAGCCTCACGGCATGCAGCATCTAACCGCAGGGGCAATCTTCGAGCGTGGCCGCGTCGCCCTCGGCGAAAAGCGGCGCAAGTATGCCCGGCAGCTATTCCGCAACGCACTCAAAGCCTGCGGTCCTGATGACGGCCAGCCGTTGCGCGCTGCCATCCATGTGGAGATTGGCAGAGTTGCTCGGGATCTTGGCGACATCGGCATAGGGGGAGAGTCACCTCTCCTCCCCTGCCACACCACCCGGCATGCGGGTCCGCACCGGGCGGTTCGAGAAGTTGAGGTTTACCCCGTGCTCCTTGTGTGAGGGCGCGGGCGTCGGTCTTCATCA
>Ga0187847_10000618_pt1 | contig 37664 bp, 36 predicted proteins | sample June2016WEW_4_10_FD_132458 | JGI IMG/M metagenome (GOLD analysis project Ga0187847, IMG submission 132458) | Peatland microbial communities from SPRUCE experiment site at the Marcell Experimental Forest, Minnesota, USA - June2016WEW_4_10 | ecosystem: Environmental > Terrestrial > Soil >...
GCCCTCCTTGTGGGCGGCGTTCGGCGAAGCTCCCGGCTAGGAAACGTTCGCCAACGTCCAATTATAGGAGGGCACTCCCCTTATTTCAGACTGCAAGAACCTGTCTTGGACAAGAGTGAAAGACAATAGCCCAGCGCGTGAGCGCTGGGGACGCAGACGAATCACGTGAGCCCCGGAACGGGGCGGAAGACAACGCCCACACCCGCTAGCGGACGCGCGGTCTCTGGCGCCCCGTTCCGGGGCTGCAGGGGTTCACGGCTTCTCCCAGCGCTCGCGGCGCTAGCAAGCTGGGCTAGTCTCTTTCGCCCCGATGGGCTGACTCGCGCGCCCTCGGCTTCAACTTCTATGTCCCGCACCCAGAGCAAAGCAAGCGGATGCGCCGTCGGTTTACTTGGCGCCGATGAGATTGGCGAAGAGCCGGTAGGCGCCGGGGACGCCGGCGGGCAACTGGCGGAACCAGGAGTACGCGGTGAAAATGTACACGCCCTTACCGTAGCGGGTCCAGAGTTCGCCGCCGTCCAGGGCCTTTTCGCCGGGATCTCCGGAAGCTAGCACGGTTTCGTAGCGCTTGTCCCAATCGGAGGCGAAATAGAGGCCGCGCTCCTGCACCCAGCCTTCGAAATCGCGGGCGGTGATCAAATTCGGCTCGTGCAGCAGCGGGCTGCCAGGGTGCGGAAGTGTGACCGGCGCTTCCTCGACCGTGACGCGGTAGCGCGAGCCGGGAGGTACGGTCATGGGATAGGGACCAAGGTTGAGCGTGAGGTCGCCGGTATTGTACTGGACGATGTAAGTGCCACCGCCCGACACGTAATCGAGCAGCCGTTGCCGATTGGCGCGGATATCGGCGCGCACATTGTAGGCGCGGACACCGGCCACGATGGCGTCGAAGCGGGCGAGATCGCCCTGCTCGAGATCGGACGGACTGAGCAGCGTGACCTCCAGCCCCAACTGGCGCAGCGCCTCCGGCATCTCGTCGCCCGCGCCCATGATGTAGCCGATGCGGTGCGCCGTGACCTTGATGTCGGCGCGCACCAGCTTGATCTCGGCCGCTGGGAACAGCGTCTGTGGGGGGAAGTGTGGATAGGAAATCACCTGGATGCCGTTGGAGATTTCGCGGCCGCCCACTGTCGCCACCGCGCGGAGCGATGCCGTCGCCTCGCCGGCCGGCGGCGTCACGGTAAACGCCAGATCTCTCGAGTCGCCACGCGCGGCAAGCTCGAAATGGCGCATGGCCGGTTCCACTTTCCACCCCGGCGGCGCGTCCAGTCGCAGGTCTCCGGCGGCCTTGTCCAGGCGCGTTTCCACGACCACATTAATGGCGCGCGCGCCGGGTGATGCGAAGACGGCAACCGCCTGCGGCAGGTTGACTGCAACCGGCGGCGCCACCACCAGCGGACGCGTCCGCTCGCCTTCGGCGCGGCTGGCATAACGATAGTGGACGGGCCGTACCAGTTCGATCGGCGTTCCGTCCACCAGCAATCGCACGCGCACACGCGCCACCGGCGGCGTATCGGCCAGGCCCACCAGGCGCTGGTCTTCCACCGTGTACACGTCACCCGAAGGAGGCTGCCGTAACCAATAGGGCTGCGAAACTGGCTGGTTGGGTGACACTTCGGCTTTGAATTCGATTTCGACCGGCTGGTTATAGGCAAGCGGCGCCGGCTTCACAGGCAACTCCTGATCCCACATGCCTTCCATGCGTGCACGGCCAAGTTCGACGTGCTCGGTCGAACGATTCAGGACGGTTGTGGTGACGGCGGCTGGCCTTCCCATTACAGCCTCGGGCTCGTGGGCCTGAGCTTCGATCCAGATGCCGGCGCAGCCGGCGATGGCTTCGTCGAGGTCCTTCAGCTTCTCGCGGGCCAGCGGATCGTCGATGGCGGCGATGAGCGGCCTGGCTTTGGTGAGCAGCGGGACGATCTTTTCCGGGTGCTCCGGTTCGAATGCTCGGATAGCTTCCGCCAGGATGGGCGCGATCGCCGCGCCGCCGGGCAAGCGGCTCCATCCGGTATCGACGCCATCGAACAAATCGGCGGACGATGGCTGGCCGGCCAGCAAGCCGAATTCGGTGGTGGAAGCGCCGGGCCGCCGCATGGCGCCGGTGCCCTGGCTGTGATGCATGGAGCGGCTCAGCACCGCCAGCTCCTCATACGAATAGCCGAGCACGGGGTTGAAGGCGCCGGTTTCCACCTTGCCCGCGGGAGGCAATTGCGGCGACTGAGGTGGCCTCTCACCGGGCGGCAGTTGCGGGCCGCGTCCGCCCGAAGGGCCGAAATTAAACAGCGCGTGCACGATGCGCGTGGCCTGCCACGGCTTCACATATTGGAGCTGCTCAGCGAAGCGCGCCGGATCGGCCGCCGCGGCGAAGGCTTCCTTTCCGAGAATCGCGGACACCTGGTGGTGGCCGTGGCCATCCGAGGGTGTTCCGGTGAAAACCAGAATGATGACATCCGGCCGGTAACTGCGGATGACCCACACGATGTCGCTCAAAATGCGGTCGTGGCCCCACTTTTGCATGGTCTCGGCCGCGGTCTTGCTGAAGCCGAAATCGATGGCGCGGGTGAAGAACTGCTCGGCTCCGTCGATCTGGCGCGCCGCCAGCAGCTCCTGGGTGCGAATCACGCCGAGCGCGGCGCCTTGTTCGGAGCCGATCAGGTTCTGGCCGCCCTCGCCGCGGGTGAGAGACAGGTAGGCGGTCCGCATGTGGCGGCCGCGCGCGAAATAGGCCAGCACGCCGGTCCGCTCGTCATCCGGGTGAGCGGCGATCATGAGGACGCTGCCGAGCTGGTTCAGGCGCTCGACCGATTCGAGCAGTTGCGGTGTTCCGGAGAAAGGCTGTTGCTGGCCGGCTAGCGGAGCGAGCGCCGCGAGAAGTAGAGCGGCGCCCAGAACGAGTTTGCGCGGGGTCATTAGTAGTTTATTCTACGATGGCGTGGCGCGGAAATCCGTGGCGAGTGCGGGAATTACCCGCCGATGGAAATCCCTTCTCGCGAGACCTATGCTCCCGCCTTCCGGTAAGCGCTAAACATGAAGTTCTGCGCCTGCCGCTCGGGAAACGGCGGCGGTAAGGGGGCGTGGAGATGGTATCCGAAGCCCGCCCGCTCCAGCAGAGTTAGGAATTCGCCCAGCCGATCCTCATCCGGCTTCACGTGGTGATGGTATTCGCCGATGATCCGCCGGACCCGCGCCAGTTTGCCCGCTTCGATCAGGTCCTCCAGAATTGCCATCTCCGATCCCTCGACATCCAGCTTCAGCAGGTCCACGTCCTGGTCGATGTAGTCGGAAAGGCGAACGGTCCGGACCATCGTTTTGCTCTTCGCCGGCCCCGCTTCCGCCGGTTCCCAGAAGCCGCAGGAGAGAGACCCCGGGAGTCCGTTGTAATCGAAGAACCATTGTTCGCCCGCGGTGCGGTGCAACCCAAACGGGTACAGATCGGCATTAGCCCAGCCGTTGGCCCGCACGGTGCGCCGCAGAAGTTCGAAATTCCGCTCATTCGGTTCGAACGCCAGAACCCGGCAGCCGGGGTAGATGGTCTTGAAGTAAGCCAGAGAGACGCCGGTGTTGGCGCCAGCATCGATGATCAGCGGCGACGCCACGCGCGTCGGGAAGTAGTAAACGCCGGTCCGATACACCTCGCTAAATACCAAGGCGAAGATGTTGTAATCGGAGAAGTGGACGGTCTGCCCAAAGACGCGTTCCGAGGTTGGGCGGCTGCCGCAGAGTTCCACCAGAATCTTGCGCTTGAACTCGACGCGCAGAAACGCGCGCAGCAAAGCCAGGCGCCCCAAGGCGGCCGGGTGGAGTAGAAGCCTGACGGTGTTGCCCGCCAGGTGACGGATCCAGTGCACCAGTGGTGGCCTTTCGGTTCCTTGTATCCGCGGCCGGGCGCCTCACCAGCCCCCGGCGTCGTTCCAATTCTTGTTCTTGAAGATTCCGCGCATCATCCAGAACAGGCCGCCTAGCTTGGCCTGCTGTTCCTGGCGCAGAGCCTGGCTGATTTTGGCGAGCGACCGCAGCTCGATGGTGGTCATCTGCGCATCCAGGGCGGCATAAGCGTCGATCGTCTTGCCGACTTCGTCCTGGCTCTTGCCCGCCTGCACGGCCTCGGCGATTCCCGATTGGGCCGTAACCAACTGGTCGCGAACCGGCGCAGCATCCTTCTGACCATCATCCAGGATCGACTTCACCTGTTTCCGCTGCTCGGAGTCGAGCGCCAGCATGGTGGTGATCCGGTCCATCCGCGTCTGGGTTCGTTGGTCCTTGCGCGGGCTCATTTCGTCGGCGCCACCGTGGCCGAGACCACCGCCGCCCCACTGCGCCGAAGCCAACGACGCAGCCAGAATTCCCGCCGACAGAAGTTTGAAGAACATATGCGTATACCGCCTAAAACACCCGGAAAAACGCGCCCGCAAACGGGCGTTGGCAAGCCGAATAGCTTGCTGAAAAACACCGAAGGCATGATCAGCCACCGATGAACGCAGATGAACGCAGATTAATAAGAACTGACTTAATCTGTGTTCATCGGTGTTCATCGGTGGCTCACAGCGTTCTTTTCGGACTTTTTCGGCACCCTCTGAAGCGTGCCCCACGGCTTATCTCCTGCCACCGCCGCCCTGGCCACCGCTCCACTGTCCTGGTTGGCCGCCTCCCGATGGGCCGCTCATCTGCCCCGATTCCACCAATTGCGCCATCAAGCCGAAATTCTGCACGGCTTTGGATTGCTGATTGGGCTTGAGCAGGGCGCAGATCTTGCCGAACGCGGCGGCTTCCAGCTCTTTGGCCTGGGCAGATAACGAAGCGTAGGTTTTCGCGAGTTTGTCGACGGCATCGCCGCTTTGCCCGCCGATCAGGGCCGCCGCCAGATTCTTGCGCGTCTCGATCAGTTTCTGCTGGGCCGGCCCCATGGCTTCGCGCGCGGCATCCATAATGGTTTCGGCCTGGGCCCGCTGTTCCTTGTTGAGCTTCAGCTTGTCGGCGAACTGATCGAGCTGGCTCTGCCGCTGCGCCATCCTGCCGCCGCTGGGATCTTCGTTCCGCTTCCCCCACCCGCCCTGCGCGAAAGCAATCGCGGCGGCCAGCATTCCGACGATGAGGATTTTCGACAACATGGGATCTCCTCTCCGGACCGCGCGGTCCGGATGAATCGATTAAATCACGTTTCGAGATTGGCTGGAAGGCCGAGTCTTGTCTCCTGTAAGATGAGCCTGGAGCGGCACGTCCCGCCACGGGCCGCGTCGCGTACAATTGAGGTATACATGAAACGCATTGCCTTGGCCGCCGCTTTGCTTCCCTGCCTGGCGTTTGCCGCCTCCTTCGATTCGGGCAAGACTCTGGGCGGAGTGAATTCGCCGATCGTGCTCGAAGTGTTCAGCAGCTTCGACTGCCCGCACTGCAAGGAGATGCATGATGAACTGGTGCCGCTGCTGGTACGCGATTACGTGGTGAGCGGCAAGGTGTGCCTGGTGAATCGGGAGTTTCCGCTGGCCGGGCCGGCACACCCTTATGCGCGGGAGGCCGCTCTTTACGCCACCGCCGCGGCGCGCATCGGCAAGTACGCGGCGGTTGCCGACGCATTGTGGAAGAGCCAGAGTACGTGGGCCGTCAACGGCCAGGTATGGCAGACCGTGGCTACCGCCTTGACCGCGGCCGAGCAGAAGAGAGTGCAGGCGCTCGCCAAAGACCCGGGCGTCGAGGCCGAAGTGCGCCACGATATCGACGACGCCACGCGAGACAGTGTGGATCGCACACCGTCTATTTTCATTACCGCCGGCGGCAGACGCTTCATGCTGCCGGGCGGCGTGCCGAATTACGAATTGCTGTCGAGCGTGCTGAATCATTACCTCGGCCAGTAGTCGGTCTTTCGGCCGGAATCCCGATACTATATGAATATGAGACTTGGCGCCGTGGCGCTAATATTGCTCTGGCCGGCGATGGCGGCGGTGAGCGACATCGACCCCAACAAGACGGCTGGCAACCCGTCGGCGCCGGTGACGGTTCAGGTCTTCAGCGATTTCGAATGCCCCGCATGCAAGGCGTTTCACGAGCAGAGCTTGCCGCTGTTGCAGCGGGACTTCGTGGCCACCGGCAAGGTTTTCCTGGTGTACCGCGAGTTCCCTCTCCCCATTCATGCGCACTCCCGCGAGGCCGCCAACTACGCGGTTGCCGCGGCGCATCTCGGCTTGTATCAGCCGGTGGCCGACGCGCTGTTCCGCGACCAGGTGGCCTGGTCGCTGAATGGCAAGGTATGGGAGACGGTGGCCAGCGTGCTGACTCTCTCGCAACAGACCAAGGTGAAGGCCGCGGCGGATAGCGCTTCGGTCTTGGGAGAAATTCTGCGCGAATCGAACGCGGGCCGCGCCGTTCCGGTGACGTCGACTCCCACGCTGGTGGTGTCGCGCGGCACCAAGATCTATCCGGTTTCGGGCACGCTGAACTACGAGATTCTGAAAAGACTGATCGATGACGTCCTCAAATAAGCCCCTGGCCGTGATCGCGCTGGTGCTGCGCATCGCCCTGGGCGCGATATTCGTCTACGCCGCCTGGACCAAGCTGCGCACGCCCTGGGAGCTTTTCGCGATGTCGATCGATTCCTACCAGTTGCTGCCGCTGAAAGTGGTGGAACTGGTGGCGCGCACGCTGCCCTGGTTCGAACTGGCGGTGGGCCTGCTGCTGATCGCCGGCTTCTGGCTGCGCAGCGCTGCGGCCGCCATCACGTTGCTGCTGGCGGTTTTCTTCGGGCTCATGGTGCGGGCCTACGCCAGAGGCATGGAGATCAACTGCGGCTGCTTCGGCGCCAACGACGTCATTTCCTGGAAGACCCTGCTGCGCGATGGTTCCATGCTGGCCGCGGCGCTGACGCTGACCGCTCTAGCCTTCCTGAACCGGCGGAAAGAGTTGTCACGCGGTTAGAGTGCTGCAACCACTAGCAGAGCACCTCAACGCACCAGGAAACCGCCGCGCCAGCCTTCCCGCAGCCCAGCCTGCTACAATCCCCTATTAACGGATCTGTTCGTTCGACGTCCCTTCTATTGTGCTGCGCCGGGTCTTCAAAGCATTCCAATATCGCGACTTCCGCCTCATGTGGGTGGGCGCCTGCACTTCCTCGATCGGGACCTGGATGCAGATCGTGGCGCAGGCGTGGCTGGTCTATGACCTGTCGAAATCCGGCTTCCTGCTGGGCCTCGACATGTTTCTCGGCGGCATTCCGCTGTTTCTGTTTTCCCTGTTCGGCGGCGTGATCGCCGACCGCTTCGAGCGCCGGCGCGTGTTGCTGGCCTCGCAATGGGTGCAGATGGCATCGGCTTTCACGCTCACCATTCTGGTCATATTCCGCCTGGTGCATGTCTGGCACATCCTCGGCCTTTCCTTTGTCTCCGGCTTCGCACAGGCGTTCGGCAGCCCGGCGTACCTGGCGCTGATTCCCACGCTGGTGAAGAAGGAAGACATGCCGAACGCCATCGCGCTCAATTCCATCCAATTCAATATGGCCACCGTGATCGGACCCATGCTGGGCGGCCTGGCGATGGCGAAACTGGGCAATGCATGGTGCTTCGGCCTGAACGGGCTCTCGTTCGTGGCGCCGATCATTTCGCTCAGCATGTTGCACATCCGCATCATCCCGGAAAAGACCGCCGAAAGCATGCTCGACAGCATGAAAGAAGGCTTCCGCTTCATCCACCGTCACGGCACCATGGAAGCGCTGATGGTGCTGGCCTTCGCCATGACCGCGCTGGGCATGCCTGCGCGCACGTTCCTGCCCATTTTCGCCAAGCAGGTTTTTCATCGCGGGCCGGAAATGTACACGATGTGTCTTTCGATTGCCGGAGTCGGCTCCGTGCTGGGCGCGCTGGCGGTGGCCGCGCTGGGCAATGTGGGGCACAAAGGGCGAATCGCGCTGGCGATTCTGATCCTGATGGGCATGGGCATCGCGGGCTTTGCCCTCTCCCGCTCGGTGCCGCTTACCTTCGCCCTGATGTTTCTGAACGGCGCATCCATGGTGGGCGTCTTTGCCATGGTCAACTCGCTGGTGCAGTTGATCACCACCAACGAGATGCGCGGCCGCGTGATGAGCGTCTACAGTTTCGCGTTTCGCGGCGGGATGCCGATGGGAAACCTGGTGGCGGGCTGGCTCGTCCCAATCTTTACAGCCCCTACCGTGGTGGCCGTGGACGGCCTGCTGTTGGCGTCGCTCGGCTTGTATTTCTTGCTGGTGCACCGCAAGGTGGCGGCTTTGTGACGGTAGACGACATGAACATGGCGGGACATCGGATTCTGCAGACCGCGGCCAACATCGGAAAGCATAGCCGCGCGAGATGGCTCTTGCAGCCCGGAGGGCGCAAGAAAATAGCTCACGGCGTGAGCCGTGAGGAAGCCCGAAGTTTCTCCGGGCAGCCCCGGAACGGGGCGAAAGAATGCCGGCGGCGATATCTGACGCCCCGTCCCGGGGCTAAGCTCACTCTGCGTCTTTTCCCGACCGCTTACGCCGTGGGCTATTCTCTTTCGCTCCTCCGGAGCTTGACCGGCGCCCGACTTTCGAACGAAGTATTCACGTCCAGATCGTTGACCCGCTTTGTATTGGTTTCGAGATTCTCATGATTCTGCACTTGATGATGGCCGGCTTGCTGGCCGGGACACTTTCGCCGCTCGAAGTGGCGCGGGACGCGCAGGACCGGGCCGCCTTGCATCGGCTGGTCGATCAGGCAGCGGCCGCCGCCGACAGGGCTCCGAAGGATGCCGCCGCGCAGTTCCACATGGCGCTGGCGTCATCCTACCTGGCCGAAGTGGAAATTGAGATGCATGACAAGAAGGCGGCGCGGCAGGCCGCCGTCCGCGGCATTGATGCGGCGGATCGGGCCATCGCTCTCAAACCGGATGACGCGGAAAACTACCGCATCCTGGCAACCCTCTGCGGCCAGGCCATTACCGACATGCTGAGCGGCTTAAACTACGGCACGCGCGCCAAGGACGCCATCAGCAAAGCCGTCTCGCTGGCGCCCAAGTCTTCGGAGGTCTGGGTGGCGCGCGGGGTGGGCAATTACTATCTGCCGGCTCAGCTTGGCGGCGGCGCGCAGCAGGCCGTCGCCGATTTCCACAAGGCGATCGAGATCGATTCGCGCAATGCCGAGGCCTGGACGTGGCTCGGGATCGCCTTGCGCAAGCAGAATCGGGACGCCGAAGCGCGGCAGGCGTTCGGCAAAGCGCTGGCGCTCGATCCGAACCGCGTCTGGGTTCGGCAGCAACTCGAAAAGACTCCCGCCAAATGACGCGAACCGGGGCGCCCGCCGCCGCGCTGGCCCTGGCGCTGGCGAGCTTCTTCCTGTTCCCCGGCCATACCTGGCTCCAGCAGGATTCGCAGATCTGGACGCCGATGCTGGAGCACCTGCGCGACCCGGCAGTCCTGCGCAACGACATTCTGGTCGAGCAGCCGCACGTGGGCTTCACGCTTTACGATGAGGCCGCGCTCGCGTTGCGCGGCGTTACGGGCCTGGGATTCCGCGAGGTGCTGGCGCTGCAGCAGATCGCGTTCCGCGCGTGCGGCATCTGGGGATTGATTCTGATGGCCACCGCGGCCGGACTCGAACTGGGACCGGCGGTGCTGGTGGCGGCAATCTGTTCACTGGGCACGTACATCGCCGGCGCAGCCGTGTTCACGGTCGAATACGAGCCCACCCCGCGCGCCTTCGCGCTGCCGCTGGTGCTCGCCGCGATCGGCCTCACGGCGCATCGCCGCTATCTGGCGGCCGGCATCGCGGCGGCGTGCGGGTTTCTGTACCACCCACCGACCGCGCTCGGGTTTCTGGCGATTTTCGCCGTGTTGACTTTCCGCCGGCGGCAATGGCGGGCCTGGGTCCCGCTGGCGGTAGCGGCAGCGTTGCTGGCGTTCGCCGCGGCCCATCAGGCAGGCACCGCGCCACAGCCGTTCTGGGGACACATCGGCGCGCCGCAGGAGCAGTTGCAGCGGTTGCGCGCGGCCTATATTTGGATTTCTCTCTGGCCCGCCCGCTACATCGTTCACCATCTGCTGCTGGCCGCCGCGCTGGCCGGGGCGTGGTGGCGCATCCGGCGGCACGTCCCCGCCGAATTGCGCGCGTTCGTGTTGGGGCTGCCGCTGCTCGGCCTGGCCAGCATGCCGCTTTCCTGGCTGCTGCTGGAGCACGCGCGGTGGGTGTTGATGCCGCAAGTGCAGCCCATGCGTCTACTGTTGTTTGTGGCTTTAATGATGCAATTCGGGGCCGCCGTGGCCGCAGCGCACGCCGCGCTGGCGCGGAGGTGGTGGGAAGCGGCGGCGTGGTTTGCCGTAGCGTGTTGGCTGCCGCTCCAACCGGTGGTCACCGAGCCTTACCAGTTGCGCCGAGTCGCGGTGCTGGTGCTGGTGGCCGCGATCGCGGCGGGCGCTATGCGGTTCCGCGTGGCGCCGCTGGCCGGGGCGGCGGCACTGCTTCTCATCCCGTTCGCCGGGGGCGTCGTGAATTACCCACTACTCGGCACGCCGGAATTGCGGCAGCTTTCCGATTGGGCCGCCCACTCGACTGCCCGCGATGCCGTGTTTCTATTTCCCGATGCCGGCCGCTCGCTCGCGCCGGGTGTCTTCCGTTCCGAAGCGCTGCGCGCCGTCTACGTCGACTGGAAAGGCGGCGGACAGGTGAACTTCAATCGGCCGTTTGGCGAGAAATGGTGGCGCCGATGGTCCGCAACCATGGCTACCGGTTTCCATCCCGCCGACGTGGCCAAATATGGAGCAGGGGGCATCGACTACATGGTGGTGCAGCCGCAACACCGGTTGCCCGAAGAGCCGCTCTTCGCCAACGCCGGGTATTTGGTTTACAAGGTCCCGCGATAGGGCGCGTGGCGCACGCACTCATGCGTGCCACGTCGAGACTCTTCTCGACGTGGCTTCGCTTCGCCTCGCCGTGCGTCGGCACGAGTGCCGACGCGGCACGCACGAGTGCGTGCGCCACGTCAACAGCCGCGGCGATCTATTCGTAGCGCAGCACTTCGGCCGGAGCAATTCTGGTGGCATTGCGCGCGGGATACAAAGTGGCCAGGAAACTGACCAGGATAGCCGCGGCGGCGATCCATACGCCATCCACCCAATGCGCCTCAAAGGGGACGAAGCTGAGCGAGTAGACCGCTTCATCTAGGCGCAGCCAGCGATACTGATCGGCGAAATACGCCAGCGTGTAGCCGCCAGCGAGGCCGATGGCGCTGCCCACCACGCCGATCAGCACTCCCTGCAACATGAAGATGCGCCGCACCTGGGCGGTTCGCGCGCCCATCGACATGAGAATGCCGATGTCGCGGTACTTTTCCATCACCATCATTACCAGGGTAATGAAAATATTGAGCGCGGCCACCAGGAGAATCAAGCCGATCACGATCATGGCCACGATGCGCTCCATGCGCAGCGCGCCGAGCAGTTGCTTGTTGCGCTCCTGCCAGGTGGTGGTGGTGTAGCGGCTGCCCGCCACGCGCTCCACATCGCGGGCGATTTCGGGGGCGCGGTTCAGGTCGTCCACTTTGAGCTCGATCTGGTTGATGACATCCTCGAGCGATAGCGCCTTCTGCGCGGCGGCGATGGAGGTGAACGCCCAGGTGTCGTCGATATCGAAGAAGCCGGTTTCGTAAATGGCGCACACCTTGAAGCGGCGGATGGCGGGGCGCGGGCCGAAGGGCGTGAGCTCGCCTTCCGGGCTGACGAGCGTGATGTTGTCGTTGACCCGCATGCCTGTATCTTCGGCCAGGCGCGCACCGAGAATGATGCCGGGCGGCGAGGCGTTGGGGTCGAGCAGCCGCTTGGTTGAGCCGGCTTTGAGATGGCGCAACGCGTCGCTGATAGCCAGTTCGGACGCGACCTCGACGCCTTTCAGCACCGCGCCGTGCGACTGGATGGCGCCGGAGAGAAACACCGGCGTGTAGAGCGCGGGCGAAACCGCGGTGACGTGCGGGGTGGCTCGCAGGCGCGCGGAGAGATCGCGCCAACCCTCGATGCCGTTGTTGAGCTTCTCGGACACGTTGATGTGCGCCATGGCGCCGAGCAGATTGCGCTCCAGCGTGTTGCGGAAACCGGTGGTGACGGCGATGGCGATAACCAGCGCCATCACGCCCACGGCCACGCCGAGCACGGAGATGGCGGTGATGACGGAGATCACCGATGCGCCGCGGTGCGCCCGCAGGTAGCGCGCGGCGACGAAAAGCTCAAAGCGGTAGCGGGTCATAATTGAGTTTCAGTAACCAGTCTCTCTAACAACCGCGGCGCAACCGCTCCCTTTGGTCGCGGCTCCGATAGCACCCTAGGCAACGACGGCATTCGGAGCCGCGACCGAAGGGAGCGGTTGCGCCGGGATTGAGCGCCCATTGCCCCGGCCGTCCCCTACGCCTGCTTTCCCTCATCGAGCTCGCGCATTTCGCGGACCAGGTCGATCGAGCCTTCGGGCCGCAGCAGGGGGAAAAGGATCACGTCGCGGATGGAACGCGAGCCGGTCAGGATCATGGTGAGACGGTCGATGCCGATTCCTTCGCCGCCGGTGGGCGGCATGCCGTAAGCGAGCGCGCGGACATAATCTTCGTCCATCTGGTGGGCCTCTTCGTCGCCGCGCTCGCGCATCGCAATCTGCATTTCAAATCGCCGGCGCTGCTCCTGCGGATCGTTGAGCTCGGTATACGCATTGCCGATTTCCATGCCGGCGGCGTAGATCTCGAAGCGTTCGACGAAGGCCGGATCGTCGGACTTGTTCTTCGAAAGCGGCGAGGTTTCGACCGGGTAATCGTAAATGATGGTCGGTTGAATGAGCTTGCTCTCCACCCGCTGCTCGAAGATGTCGGTCAACGCCTCTCCGGCGGTGGGTTTGCGGGAATGCTGCCGCAGCCACTCGGGATTGGCGACGTCCTCCATCGACGGCCGGTCTTCGCCTTCCCAGAAGCGCACCACGGCTTCGCGCATGGTGTAGCGCTCGAGGCGGCTGAAATCCAGGTGCTGACCCTCGAACTCCACGTCGGTCGAGCCAATCGCATCGAGCGCGGCCTGCTTCAACAGCGCTTCGGTGAAGTCCATCAGGCCGAGGTAATCGGTGTAGGCCTGGTAGAACTCGAGCATGGTGAACTCGGGGTTGTGATGCGTGGAGAGGCCTTCGTTGCGGAAGTTGCGATTGATTTCGTACACGCGCTCCAGGCCGCCCACCACCAGGCGCTTCAGGTACAGCTCCGGCGCGATGCGCAGGTACAGATCGATATCGAGCGTGTTGTGGTGGGTGACGAACGGCCGCGCGGCAGCCCCGCCGTAGAGCGGCTGCATCATGGGCGTTTCCACTTCGATGAAATCGCGCGCCTCCAGTTGGCGCCGCAGCGACGAGACGATGCGCGCGCGCGCGACGAACACTTTGCGCACTTCCGGGTTGGCGATCAGATCGAGGTAACGCTGGCGGAAGCGCGTCTCCACATCTTCCAGGCCGTGCCACTTTTCCGGCATCGAAAGCAGGGTCTTGGAAAGGAACTCGAGTTTTTCCGCGTGGATGCTCAGCTCGCCGGTGCGGGTGCGAAAGAGGTAGCCTTCGACGCCGATGATGTCGCCGATATCCAGCACTTTGAAAAGCTGGAAATCGCTCTCGCCGACGGCGTCCTTCTTCACGTAGATCTGTATCCGCTCGCCGTTCTGCTGCAGGTGCGCGAAGCCCGCTTTGCCCATGTGGCGAACCGTCATCATGCGCCCGGCCACGCGCACGCGCATTTCGGGCGTGAGCTCCTCGGCGGTCTTGGAGCCATATGCGCCCAGGATCTCCGGAATGGTATGGGTGAAGTCGTAGCGCCGGCCGTAGGCGCGGTAACCCAGCGCCTCGATCTCGCGAACGCGCGCCAGGCGCTGCTTGAGTAGGTCGTCTTCCAGCGACAAAAATCTCTCCTGTGAGCGAAAACACCTATTATACGGCTTCGGTTTCCCCCGAATCCCCTTGCATTTCTTCAGTGCTAAGATAAAAAGGTCCGCTCGGCAAGCTCAGGGGCGGATCCGTGTCCTTCCTATGTCCGGTCTTTATTGGGCCCTCCTGGTCAGTCCGTCGGCATCCGGCCGGTTGAGCCAGATGTTCGTCAAGACGCCGTTTGCGGGCATCCACCAACTGGCGTGGTTCGATTGGGCGATGCTCATCCCCTACTTCAGCGTGCTGGTGATTCTCTCGGTGTACGGGATTCACCGCTACGACATTATTCGCACCTATTTCAAATATCGCAAGAACGCCACCGCCGAGCCGTCTGTCCGTCACTTCGACAAGCTGCCGCCGGTGACCATCCAGTTGCCGCTCTTCAACGAGCGCTACGTCGTCGAGCGCCTGGTGGAGGAAATCGTCAAGATCGAGTACCCGAAGGAGCTGCTGCAAATCCAGGTGCTGGACGATTCGACCGACGATACGGCGCCTTTCGCCGGCGCGCTGGTGGAACGGTATCGAGCGCTGGGCTACCCGATCGAATATCATCACCGCACGAATCGCCATGGGTTCAAGGCGGGAGCTTTGCAGGAAGGATTGGAGACGGCCACCGGCGAATTCGTGGCCGTATTCGACGCCGACTTCTGCCCGCCGGCCGACTTCCTGATGCGCACCATCCATCACTTCGCCGACCCCAAGGTGGGCGTGGTGCAGACGCGCTGGAGCTATATCAACCGCGATTACAACTTCCTTTCCGAAGTGGAAGCCATGCTGCTGGACGGGCATTTCATCCTGGAGCACGGCGCAAGGTCGCGGGCAGGCTACTTTTTCAATTTCAACGGCACGGCGGGCATCCTACGGCGCGCCATGATCGACGATGCGGGCGGTTGGCAGCACGACACGCTGACGGAGGATTCCGACCTGAGCTACCGGGCGCAGCTCAAGGGCTGGCGGTTTGTCTACCTGCCGGGCCTGGATTGCCCGTCCGAGCTGCCGGTGGACATACACGGGTTCCAGGTGCAGCAATCGCGGTGGGCCAAGGGCCTGACGCAGGTTGCCAAGAAACTGCTGCCGCGGCTGCTGCGGGCCGATATTCCCAACCGCGTCAAGGCCGAGGCGATTCTCCATCTCACGCCCAACATTTCCTACCCGCTGATGATCGTGGTTTCGGCGCTGATGCTGCCGGTGATGATCGTCCGCTTTTACATGGGAGTTTGGCAGATGGTGTTCATCGACCTGCCGCTGATCGCCGCTTCGTTCTGGTCGATCTCGGCGTTCTATGTGATCGCGCAGCGCGAGCTCCATCCGAAGAACTGGAAGCGGTCGATTCTGATGCTGCCCATGCTGATGGCGGTGGGCGTGGGACTGACGATCATCAACACGCGCGCGGTGCTGGAAGCGCTGTTCGGCGTGGAGACCGCCTTCGCCCGCACGCCGAAATACGCCATCGGCGATCACCCGGTGAAACTGGAAATCAAGAAGTATCGCCGGCGCAGCGGCTGGCTGCCCTACGCCGAGATCCTGGTGGGCACGTATTTCCTGGGCATGGTGGTCTTCGCGATTCAGACTTACAATCTGCTGGCGGTTCCTTTTCTGCTGTTGTTCGTTTTCGGCTATTACTGGGCCGGCTTCGGCACGCTCTATCAGGAGCAGCAGGGCCGCCTGCGCTGGATGAAGCAGCAGCGCCTGGCGCTCAACGCCGCGCGGCAGGGATAACCTGCTGGAGCGCCGCGGCGAGCCACTCGTGGGGAAACGCGCCGCCGCACCTGGCAAACGGGAGCCAGCCAAGTTCCGCGGTGTATCATGATGAATAAGCACCAGGTGTCTTATCTATGATGTCCGTCGGCGAGACCTTGCGCCAGCAGCGGCTGCGGCGAAAGGTCCAGTTACAGGAGGTTTCCGCGGAACTGAAGATCTCATCGCGCATGCTGGCCGCGATTGAGGCCGACGAATACGACAAGCTGCCGGGTGGCGTTTTCGCCAAGAGTTTCGTGCGGCAATATGCCAGCGTGCTGGGTCTGGACGAGGAGGAAGTGGCCGCCCAGTTCGAGCAGGCCGTGCGATCGCCCGAGCTGACGCACCTGGCGGAACTCCGGCAGCCTCACGGCGCGATTGACCTGCCCCGCATGGATGAGGGGCGCTTCAGCAGCGGCCGGCCGCGGAATGTTCTGCCATCGCTGATGGCGGTGGTGGTGGTGATGCTGATCTGCTCGGGAGTATACGGGTTGTGGCAGCGAAGCCGGCAACTCGCGGCGATGCGGCCGCGGATTCCGCAAACAACCGAAGCCCGCCGTGCCGTGCCGCCGGCGGCGCCCCCAGTTCAGCAGCCGAGTGCTCCGGTCCAGCCGCCACCGGTTGCGGCGGCCGCTGCCGCCAGCACCGTGGCGCCGGCGGCGGAGCCGGCCGCGGGTGTACCGGCGCCCGCACCCCAGCCGGGCGTTCCGCAGCCGCTGGTGCCGGATGCCGCGCCGCTCGGCTCTGAACCGGTGCAAGTGGAGCTAATGGCTACCGAGCCGGTTTGGGTGAAGGTGCAACGGGACGGGCATTCCATCTTCCAGGGCGAGCTCAAGCCAAATGAGATTCGCACCGTGGCGGCCAACACGGAAATCACGCTGAAGCTGGGCAATGCCGGAGGAGTGACGATTCTTCTGAATGGCAAGCCGATCCCTCCGGCGGGCCCAAAAGGGCAGGTGCGTACGGTTCAGTTGACTTCGGGCGGTTTCCAGATCGTGGCCCCGGAGGCGCCAGCGCCGGATCCGGCCTCGGCGCCGGCCGCGCGGACGCCGGCTCTCCTGGAACCTCTCTGACGCATCGATTCCCGCTGGCGTTTTCTTTCGAGCAGCAGTAACTCGCGGCGCCGGCGCAGCTTGACGTGTTCATCCACTTTGCGCCAGAACTTGCGAAAATAGCTGACCGCGGAAAGCAGCGCGAAGAAGATCACGCCCCACATCATCCAAATGCCCGGCTGGTGCAGCGCGGGATGGCGGGTGCTGACCAGCAGGCAGGAAATCGCGATTACCTGCGACAGCATTTTGGTCTTTCCCAGATCGCTCGCCTTGATGGTGTAGCTTTCCGCCGCCGCGATGGAGCGCAGGCCGGAAACGGCGAACTCGCGGCCGATCACCAGAATTGCCATCCAGCCCGGCAGAACCCGCACCTGCACCAACGAAATCAATGCCGCCGATACCAGCAGCTTGTCGGCGATGGGATCGAGCAAGGTGCCGATGGTGGTCTCCTGTTTCCAGCGGCGGGCCAGGTAGCCATCCAGCAGATCGGTGACGGCGGCCGACAGAAAAATGGCCAGCGCCAGCCATTCGTTGGTGACTTGCCAGTGGCCGACCTGGAAGGCGACGTTTTCCTCCAGCAGCACGGCCACCAGCACCGGCACGAAGAAGATTCGCAGAATGGTCAGCGCGTTTGGAAGATTCATCCGCCCACACCATTATGCCTCACGCGAAGAGAGAGGGGCTTGTTGCGACCGCCCCCTTTGGTCGCGGCTCCGTTGGTTCACGCGAACGGCGAGCGGCTTCGAGCGACCGCTCCAATCGACTTGACCGCTCCCTGTGGTCGCGGCTCCGTTGCGGGTGGTTTGCGGGAGTTTGCAAATAAATATGCGGCGGCCCCGGAACAATCGAGGGGGGTCACCCGTCTTAGCTTTGTGACCAGGCGCAAACTCCAATGGAGCGCCTCCTTTTGGGAGGCCACCCGTATTGCTCTGGATTCCTTGCGCAAGAACAAACTGCGCAGTTTCCTCACCCTGCTCGGCATCATCCTGGCCACCACCACCCTGATCGCGGTCACGGCGCTGATTCACGGTATGGACCGGTACATCGCCGATAAAGTTTCCAACATGGGAGCGGACGGCTTTCGCATCGTGCGCATGGCGTGGTTCGGCGAGTGGGACCCCAAGAAGTTCTTCGAAATGGACAAACGCAACCCGCAGATCCGCGTGGATGAGTACGCGTTCATTAAGGAGAAAGCCACTCTGCTCAAAGACATCGGCATGATGACGCAGCGGACGGCGCGGGTGGCCTACAAAGGCAATTCGGTGGAGGGTGTGACCGTCAACGGCATCACCGACAACATTCCGGCCATTAATAATGTCCAGGTGGGAATCGGGCGCGGCATCACCTATGACGAAGTGCGGCGGCACATGCCGGTGGCGTTCATCGGCAACGATATTTTCACGCGCTTCTTCGACGGGCGGGATCCGCTGGGAAAGACCATCACGATTGAAGGCGACCCCTACGAGGTGGTGGGCGTGGCGCAGGCGCTGGGCAGCGTGTTCGGCCAATCGCAGGATAACTTCGTGATGATTCCGGTCGAGAGCTATTTTAAGACCTATGGGGCGCGCAACGGGATCCGGCTGGTGGCCAAGGCGATCGACCAGCAGCGCCTGGTGGAGGCGCAGGACGAGGTGCGCGTGCTGTTGCGTTCCTATCGCCACCTGGGCCCCGCGCAGGACGACAACTTCGTGATCTTCGCCTCGGAAACCTTCGTGACCCTGTGGCAGCAGCTCACCAAGACCATCTCGGCGATGGCGGTGGGGGTGGTTTCCGTGTTCATGGTGGTGGGTGGGATCGTGATCATGAACATCATGCTGGCGGTGGTGACGGAACGTACGCGCGAGATCGGCATTCGCAAATCGCTGGGCGCGCGGCGGCGCGACATCCTGAACCAATACCTGGTGGAATCGGCGGTTCTGGCCGGCGCGGGCGGCCTGATCGGCGTGGGAACGGCGTGGCTGATTGCGGTGGTGGTGCGCAGCTTCACGTCGATGCCGATGTCGCTGCCGCCATCGTCGATCGCAATCGGGGTGGGGCTATCGTCGGTGGTGGGGCTGTTCTTCGGCATCTATCCGGCGCGCAAGGCGTCCAAGCTGGACCCCATCGAAGCGTTGAGGGCGGAGCGCTGAAGATGGGGAAGACCGCGTTACTCAACGGCCTGAAGCTGGCGCTCGATACGATTCGCGGGCACAAGCTGCGCGCGTTTCTCACCGTGCTGGGCGTGATCATCGGCACCGGCACCATCATCGGAGTGAGCGCCATCCTGACCGGATTCGATACCTCCATTTCGAATGTGCTCCGCAGCTTCGGCCCGAATTCGATTATCGTTTTCAAATTCCCGGTGGGCCCGCGCGTGGGCAACCTGACCCCGGAGGAACGCACGCGCAAGGACCTGACCTACGAAAACGCGGTCGATATCAAGGAACGTTGCAAGGCCGTCGAGGACGTTTCGCCGATGATCTTCCCCAATAAGAGCGTCAACGTGCGCTTCAAGGGCAACGACATGTACGACGTCAACCTGATGGGCGTGGAGGAGGCCTACGCGCGCGGCGGGCAGGTGGACATTCACCTGGGCCGCTTTTTCGGCGACGAAGAGGGCCGGCGCCGGATGCCGGTTGCCGTGGTGGGCGCCGACATCGAAAAGGGGCTCTACGCCAACATGGACCCGATCGGCAAGACCATTCTGGTGGATGGCCATGAGTTTCTGGTGGTCGGCACCATGCTGCGCCCGGCCGCTTCTTTTTTTGGCGACACCGACAACCGCGTGCTGGTCCCTTACGGCATGATGCGCAAAATGTACCCCAACGCCAAGGAAGTCGCTATCGTGGCGACGGCTTACGATGGCAAGCTGCCTGAGGCGTTGGACCAGGTGCGCACCGTGCTGCGCATCGACCGGCACGTGCCTTACAGCAAGCCCGACAATTTCGCGCTCTCCACCGCCGAGCAGATGGTCGCCGATTTCCGCCAGATCACCGCGATCACATTCATCGTGATGGCTGTGCTGAGTTCCATCGGCCTGCTGGTGGGCGGCATCGGAGTGATGAACATCATGCTGGTATCGGTGACCGAGCGCACGCATGAGATCGGCGTGCGGAAGGCGGTTGGCGCGCGCACCACCGACATCCTGATTCAGTTTCTGCTGGAAGCCGCCGTGCTGACCGGCCTGGGCGGCCTGGCCGGCATCCTGTTCGGCTGGATGATTTCGCTCATCAGCCGGCTGGTATTCACCTCGATCCCAGCCAGCGTCCCGCTCTGGGCCGCCGTCACCGGCGTGGTAGTGTCGGTGGCCGTCGGCCTCTTCTTCGGCATCTGGCCCGCCAACAAAGCGGCGAGGCTGGACCCGGTGGAGGCGCTCAGATACGAGTAGGGTGGTGTACGGCGGCACGACGGAACTGCTCTGCCCGCGCGCTAGGCATTCACAATCGCGGTGCTGTCCGCGGGCAGCGATAGCCCCTTCTCGCCGTATTCGGCGGCGATCATGTCAAATACGCTTCCGAGCTCGGCCAGGGCTTCTTCCCGCGTCGGCATGAGCGCGTAACAGCCGCGAATAGCAGGGACCTCCGCCACCCAGCCATCCGGCTGGTTCCGATACAGAACCACCTTGTAGTCGTCAAGGCTCATCCCATATTCATTCTACGCCGCTCGCAGGCCTGGTTTTGGAACGCTCTACAATCGCCACGGGCTTACCGCGCCAGCAGCACTATCCCGCCCAGCACCAGCAGCGTTCCGGCGGCGCGGCGCGGGCCGACTTGTTCGTGCAGTAGCAGTTTGGCGGCGATCGTCTCCAGGATGAAACTCGCCGCGCTCGCCGGGACGGCGAAGCTGAGCGGCTGCGATTGCACCAGCGCCATGAACGCGAAAAACGAAAACGCCAGGCAGACGATGGAGAGAATCAGGTAGCGCCGCCGCACCACCATCGCGGCCAGGCGGGCGATGCCGCGCGCGCTGACGGATTGCTCGCCGGCCCGCTTCAACTCGTAGCTTTGCAGCAGGTCGCTCAGCGCCGTGGCCACCACCGTGATCGCAACCAGCAGCCACTTCATTCCGCGCGCGCCTCCTTGGTGGTGTTTTGCGGAGTGGATCCCACCACGGCCACGCCGGCGAAGATGAGGAACGCCGCCAGCCAGCGGACAGCCGTCACTTCTTCGTGCAGAAATACCTTCCCCAAAATAGCGGCTAGCACGTAGCCGACTGCCGTCACCGGCAGCACGAAACTCAAATCGGCGAGGCTCAACAGCGCCATGCGTGTGAACAACGAGAAGATCAACATGGCGATGCCGGCCGCTACCGCCGGATCGAGCATGGCTTGCAAATACGCCGCCGGATGCACACCGAGCACGGCCGGCAGGTGCTTGGTCCCAAATGCCAGCAGCAGGTTGCCGAAGCCTCGGAGGCCGATGAAAAGCAATACCAGCAGGTAGGTCCGCGCGGTTCTTGGCTGATCCACGGTCTGATGATAGCAGCCGTGCGGGCAAGTCCAGGCCGTTCGCGCGAAAGGTGGGGCAGGCGCTTTCGCCTGCCAACCTTGGCAGGGGAGTCCGCTGGCGGGGGGCAAAGCTATGTCAGAAGTTCGGGGTTGGCAGGCGGAAGCGCCTGCCCCACAGGGCTGTTCTTACGCCAGCTTGAGACTGGCGTCGGCGGCGGTGTCGAAGCCGGCGAACTCTTTGCGCAGGAGCTTGGGGAAGGCCGCGGCGGCGATCATGGCGGCATTATCGGTGGCGAGCGACGGCGAGGGGAAGTGAACCGGATACGGCAGATGGGCGGCGCGCGCGGCGGCGCGCAAACCGGCGTTGGCGCTGACACCGCCGGATACGATCAGCGCCCGGGCGTGGATCTGTGCGGCGGACGCGGCGGCGCGGGTGAGCAGTTCGTGGATGACGGCGTGCTGGAATGACGCAAGCAGATCCAGCGTCTCGGGCGGCGTGACTGCCAGCCACTGTTCGAGCGTCGCGTGCGGCGTGGCGCGCGCCAGAGCGCGGCGGGCGGCGATGTCCGCCGTCAGATCGCGCGCTTCCACCCAGCGCAGCACGGCGGTTTTGAGGCCGCTAAAGCTGAAATCGAGCGTGTTGCCTTTCATCTTGGCGAAGGTGAAACGCACCGCCAGCGGGTTGCCGTGCGGCGCCAGGCGGTCGATGATGGGGCCGCCGGGATAGGGGAAGCCGAGCAGCTTGGCGACTTTGTCGTACGCTTCGCCGGCGGCATCGTCGCGGGTCTTGCCGAGCAGGCTGTAAGCGAAGTTTTCGTCCACGCGAAACAGATGGGTATGGCCGCCGCTCGCCACCAGCGCCAGCGCGGGCAGCTCCACCGGCGTGCCGGCGCGGCGCGCTTCGAGAATTACGGCGTGGATGTGGCCCTCGATATGGTTGACCGCGATTAGCGGCAAGCCGCGGGCGAAGGCCAGCGACTTGGCATAAGTGAGTCCTACCAGTAGCGATCCGACTAAGCCGGGCCCGGAGGTGGCGGCGATGGCGTCGAGATTGTCCAACGAAACCGCGGCGCGCTCGAGCGCTTCCCGCACCACCGGAACGATGGCTCGCAAGTGTTCGCGCGAAGCCAGCTCCGGCACCACGCCGCCATACTTGCCGTGAGTCTCCATCTGCGACGCCACCACCGACGACACGACTGTCTCGCCGTCCTCGACCACGGCGGCTGCGGTTTCATCGCAGGAAGATTCGATCCCCAGAATGAGCACTATTGGACATAATAGCGCCGCAATCGGTGCTACGATGGGCTACCGACACGGAACTCTCATCCGCTACGCACTCGCGGATTACTTGCCGGTGAAAGGTAACACCAACTTCCGAGACGAAGCTGGATCAGGCGAGTAAACTGCGAATCCTCCTTTATAACCCCGACAATGGGGTCACGCAAAATTTCATGCCTCACCTCTGGATGTTCCTGCTCCAGGCGCTCACGCCCAGCGGGCATGAGGTGACATTGATCGATGGCAACACGCAACCGATGAGCGACGCCGAGCTGGTTCAGTACGTACGGAGTCGGCGGATCGGGCTGGTCGGAATCGGCGCCATGACCCGTATGATCGCCAAAGCGTACCGGGTGGCGGACGCGATTCGCGCGGCGGGCATTCCGGTGGTGATGGGCGGACCGCACGTCACGGAAGTTCCGGACGAAGCTCTCGGCCGCGACGGCGGAGCGCGTCATGCGGACGCGCTGGCGCTGGGCGAGGCGGATGAAACCTGGCCGCGCATCGTGGAGGATGCGGCGCGAGGCGAGCTTAAGGAAGTCTACTCTCCGGTGGATGCGTTCGGGCAGGACCGCAAGCCGAATCTGGCCAATTACCCGATGATTCCGTGGGACTCGATCGACCTGCGGCAGTTCAACCGGATTCCGGGTTTCTTCCGTCCCATCATGCGGCACTTCGGATTCGAGTGGGAGACATTTCATATCATCCCGATTGAATCCGGACGCGGCTGCCCTTATGGATGCGAGTTCTGCACGGTGACGGGTTTCTTCGGCGACTCGATCCGCTTTCGGTCCAACCAAAGCATCGTCACGGAGATGCTGAAGATCAAGGAGCGCGCCAGCAGCAGCAGCGGCAAGGCCGCGGTGTTCTTTGTCGATGACAATTTCGCCATCAACGGCAAGCGGACCAAGTCACTCTTGCGAGATATCATTGCGGCCGGCGCGCAACTCTCGTGGGTAGGACAGATCAGCGCCAATTTGCTGAAGGACGAAGAGCTGCTCGATTTGATCGCGGCTTCGGGCGGGAAATGGATCTTCATCGGGATGGAGTCACTCGATCCCGCCAATTTGGCTAGCGTGAATAAGAGCTTCAACAAGCCGGCGGATTACGCGCGCGTGTTGGAAGCGCTGGCCAGGCGCCACGTGTACGCGATTACTTCATTTATCTTTGGCCTGGATAACGACACTCCCGGAGTGGCAGCGCGCACGCTGGCCGAGATCGGCAAGTGGCCGCCGGGGCTGCCGGTGTTCGGGCAGATCACTCCTTTTCCGGCTACTCCTTTGTACGACCGGCTGCAAAGAGAAGGACGGCTGACGCGGCCGAAACACTGGCTCGAATTCGCGCCGTTCCGGATGGCGCACACGCCTTTGAAGCTGACCGTCCCCGAGGTGCAGGAAGAAGTAACGTACGCCTGGGCGAACTCTTACAGTCCGGCGGCCATCGAGGGCGCGATTGAGTCGATCGCGGACGAACCGGCTGCTTACAAGATCAGCCACCTGATGTCACGGCTATTCTTCCGCGGTATCTATTTCCCGCAGAAGGGCGCGTGGAGCTGGCTGAAACTGGCTGCCCGGAACCGGGGCGCGATCTATCGCGTGGCCAGGGACTGTTTCACCCGGTGGAACGGCGCGCAATCCCCCGCCGCCCGCCGGGACTTCAACGGCAGGCTGGAACCCGCGTTGATCGAGAGCGCGCAGCCGGATACCGGCGGCGATTGACCGCGGGGCACCAGGAATGGGCATGCCAAAAAGCGCCCTACCCTCGGATACAATAATCGATTGCCGCGTCTCCCGCGCGCTTCGTTTTGAAGACGATCTATCTCAGCCTCGGCTCGAATGTGGGCGACCGCGATGCGAATCTGCACGCGGCTATCGAGCGGCTCGGCGCGCCAGGTTTGCGCGTCCTGCGCATTTCCCCGACATACGAAACCGAGCCGGTGGATAACACCAATCAGGGCTGGTTCCTCAACCTGGTGGTGGAGGCCGAGACTTCGCTGTTTCCGATCCAGCTTCTGGCGCGGGCGCAGAAAGTGGAGCGCGTGCTCGGCCGCGTGCGCACGGTGCCCAAGGGGCCGCGCATCATCGATATCGATATCCTGCTTTACGGCACGGTCGCGATGCGCGGCGGCAAACTGGAAATTCCGCACCCGCGCATGACGGAGCGGCGATTCGTGCTGGCGCCGCTCAACGACCTGGCGCCGGCGTTGCGTCACCCGGTGACCCGTAGGACGGTTGCGGAGCTGCTCCGCGCGGCGCCACCGGCAGTGGTGCGGTTGATACACTCGTAGTTGCCAACGTGCCCGATCTCCAGCAAGCCCTGAAGAAGTACTGGGGCTACGATTCGTTCCGGCCCATGCAGGAGCGCATCATTCAGAGCCTGATGGAGGGGCACGACGCCGCGGTGATCATGCCCACCGGCGGCGGGAAGTCGCTCTGCTACCAGCTTCCCGCGCTGGTTCTCGGCCGCACCGTGCTGGTGGTCAGCCCGCTGATCGCGCTCATGCACGACCAGGTGGCGCAGCTTGCCGATATGGGCATCCCGGCCGCCATGCTCAACAGCACGCAGCCGGCCGAGGAACAGCGTGCCGTGATGCGCGCGGCTGCCCAAGGCGCTTTTCGGCTGCTCTATCTATCGCCCGAACGGCTGGCGCGGGAAGACACTGTCTCCTGGCTCGAAAAGGTTCCGCTCGCGCTGTTCGCGATCGATGAGGCGCACTGCATTTCCGAATGGGGCCACGAATTCCGCCCCGAGTACCGCCAGCTCGCCACGCTGCGGCAGAACTTCCCCGATATCCCGATCGCGGCGTTCACCGCCAGCGCCACCCGCCGCGTGCGGCACGACATCCTCGAACAGCTCCGGCTGCGCGACCCGCACAAATATATCGCCAGCTTCCACCGCGCCAACCTGCGCTACGTGGTGGAGGAATGCGCCGGCAACTCGCATCGCCAGCGCCTGTTGCAGGCCGCGCGCGCCTACGCCGGGCAAAGCATCATCGTCTATGCGCCGACCATCGCGCTGGTCGAGGAGCTCGTCGATTTCCTGGGCAACCACGATATTCCCGCCGTCCCATACAACGGCCAGATGGAGGCATCCGCCCGCCGCCGCAATCAGGAACGCTGGATGAACGACGATGTGCGCGTGCTGGTGGGCACCATCGCCTTCGGCCTGGGCATCAACAAGGCCGCCGTGCGCGCCGTCGTCCACACCTCGCTGCCCAAATCCATCGAACAGTATTATCAGGAAGCGGGCCGCGCCGGCCGCGATGGCCAGCCCGCCGATTGCGTCCTGCTCTGGCAGCCCAGGGATACCGGCCTGCTGGCCTACTTCATCGACCAGTTGCGGGACCCGCAGGAGAAAGAGCGCGCCTGGCAGCGCTACCACGCCGTGCGCCGTTTCGCCGAGAGCGCCCGTTGCCGGCACTTGCAGATTTGCAATCATTTCGGGCAGACGCCCAAGTGGACGCGCTGCGATATGTGCGACGTTTGCGGCAGCCGGCCGGCGTGGCTGGAGGAGCCCATCGTCGAGGCGTTTGCGAAGAAGAGCGCCAAGAAGAAAAAGAAGCGTGCGTCGGTGGCGGAAGCGCCGCCGGCCGCCGCATCGCGCCCCGCGCCGCGGCGCGAAGCAGCACCGGCACGCGCCGCCGCGGCGCCAGCCCAGCCGCCAGCCGACCGGACGTTGGTGGACTTCCTGAAGCAGTGGCGTTTGCGTGTAGCGCAACGAGCCGCCGTCCCGGCTTATGTGGTGCTCTCCGACGCTTCGCTGGAAGACCTGTGCCGGAAGCGGCCTGCGAACCTGCGCGAACTGCTGGGCGTGTTCGGTTTTGGCGAACGCAAAGCGGAGATGTACGGCAGCGAGATTTTCGCCGCGCTCGAAGCTTTCCGCAATGGCGCGCGCGCCGAGCGCCAGGAGCGCCAGGTCTCTCCGGCCGAGGAGACCATCGCTTTGCTCGCCGAAGGCAAGTCACTCGAGGAGATTGCCAGCATTCGCGGCCGCCGCCTATCGACCGTGGTCGAAGTGGTGGTGGGACTGGTGAACGAGGGCCGCGTGGAGTACCGGATGGAGTGGGTCGGCGAGGCGCGCCACAACGAGATCGCCGAGGCTGCCCGCCGCCTGGGAACCGACCGGATCAAAACCCTCAAGGATGCGCTACCGGCGGATGTGACCTATGAAGAGCTGCGGCTAGTGGTGGCATCGTTAAAGCGGGAGCCCAGGCGAGAGCAGTGAATACCTTTGTTTTCTGACGAATACGGCAAATACAACGGATCATCTTGCCTTTCTTTCCTATATGTGTCTTGTAACTTCCATCTGATCCTAAATATCTTTTACTCGGCGGTGGCGAAAAATTCATCCACGGCGAACGAGAGAGTTTTTACCGGCGTGAGGAAGACCGTTGAGCCGGATTTACTGGGACACGATGTTGTTCGTGTACTGGTTCGAAGACAATCCGCAGTATGCGGATCGAGTGGAAGAGATCTACCGGAAGATGCGGCAGCGAAAAGATAAGCTCATGACCAGTACCTTCACGCTGGGCGAAATTCTGGTGGGATCGTACCGGCGAGGCCAAGCCGACGAGTCCCTCAAGATCCGCCAGTTGTTTGAGTCGGCCGAGGTTGAACTCATCCCGTTTGTCGCGGAAACCGCGGAGCGATATGGCCAGATTCGCGGAAGCTCCCGCGTGACGCCGGCCGAGGCCATCCATCTTGCGAGCGCCGGGCACGCCGGGGTAGATCTCTTCCTCACCAACGACCGCGAACTGCGCGACCTGGTCATTCCCGGCATCCACTTCATCGCGGGTCTCGACGTCAACGTGTTCTAGTGGGCCGGGGAGACTCAATCAAGGACGAACTCGCCGCTGGCGCCGGGTAGCCACCAGGAGGGAAACCAAGCCAAGACCGAACAGCCTGAGGGCATCGGGCTCCGAGACCTGCGGCGGGAGATCGGCCCCCAGGGTGAGGCCGTCGAAGGCAACCTCGGCTTCTGTTGCGGTGAATACCACAGAGTCCGCCGTGCCCGTGAAGTCGACTCCGATTGGGAAAAATGGACAGAAATTGTCGGTGCTGGCGGTGCAAGCCGGGTTCCCCAGGCCATTTCCGTCCCCAGTGACCGGCAGATCCAATGTCGCCAGAAGCGTTCCAGTCCCGTCGAGTCCGCTGTAGATGGTGACAAACTCCGGAGTGGTGGTTTCCGCGTAGTACATGGCAAAGCCGGAGGTGAAACCGCCGGGGACATCCATCACGGCAGGCTGCCCGTTGCTCAGGACGGTAAAGGCCATGTCTCCGAGGGGGTTCCCGCCAAAGTTCCCAACACCGCCGTCGTCAAGGCTAAGAAAAGCTGTAAAGTTGACGGTGAAGGTAACCCCATCGCTAGGTCCGGGTCCGCTGGGGATCGAGCCCATAATGCTCTGGTCGCCCGAACCAAAGCCGCCGTCGAAATAGGTCAAAACCTCCTCGTCATTCTGGAGGCTCTCCGCAGTCATCACTATGGGGTCGGCGTTCGCGCTGAAGGTAAGCACGGCGCCGAGAGCCAAGAATTGCAATACCCTACGCATGTCCCCTCCGAGGTATATGCCGGTTTCTATCTCGCCAAAGCACAAGCAAGCTCGCGCCCACTACCCATCGCGGAACGACGTAGCTCAAGACAATCTCCCCCTCGGGTCTCCGAGTTTGACCCATTATATAGCCGCCACTTCCAGAATTCAGTCTCCTTGTGCGGCGAAGCTGGCCGGACTGTACTTTGCGACACACCGGGCGCGTTCCCAAGCTGCTCTTACGGCATTTGTGAGGCCAGTGGCCAACATCCGCAAGTCACTGATTTCAGGGCCGCCCGCGCTGGAGATCAGGCGGTTTTGTGTCCTGAAGTACTATTTTTTGGGAATCTGCAGTGCGGGGTTTTCTCGCTTGCGGTTTGCTCCGGCGGCTAGCCCTTCCAGAGCAGTTCGGCGTCGGAACGGCGGACGTAGTTGGCGTCCAGAGCGGCGGGGTCTGAAGCATCGCCGGCTTGCCAGCGGCGCCAGGCGATGCGGGCGATGGCGGCGGCCAGGGCCGGCGGAGCCGTGGTGCGATGCGCGCCACGGAGTCGTGAGGCGGCGAGCGCATCGGCGAACGCACTGAAATCGGGCGAGACCAGTTCGACGCCCTCCGGAAGCGACTCTAGCCAACGCGCGGGCGGGGCGACGGTTTCGGGGCACACCAGGCGGCCATCGTCATCGTAAACGGCCGCGTAGATTTCGCCGCGGCGGGCGTCGAGCAGGGCCGCGCGCAGGGGCGCCGTCCCGAAGGAGGCGATGGCCGCGAGATTGGAGACCGCGACCGCCGGTTTGCCGGCCGCTTCCGCCAGCCCCTTGACGCAAGCCAGACACACGCGCACACCGGTAAAAGCGCCCGGGCCGGATGCGGCGGCGAAGCAATCCACGTCGTCCACCGAAACGCCATGCCGCGCGAGCAAGGCTTCCAGGTGACCGTAAATCACGTGGGCGAAGCCGGAGGGCGATTCGAGCGCGACCTCTTCGACCAGATCGCCGGCGCGGGCTAGCGCCAGGCTACCGTATGCGTGGGTGGTGTCGACTGCCAGAATAAGAGGCGTCACTGGTTGAAATCGTATCCTTTGGCCACCATATAAACCGTGCCGTAGCCGTTGATGGCGTAGAGGCGCAGCAGCGCGGTGGCGGGATAGTTGACGGCCAGACTGGCGGGCAGCGCGAAATCGCCTTGCGGCAAGGTGCCGAGCACGCGATAGCCTTGGTGGTCCGCGGTGACCTCGGCGGTCCACATCCAAAGCATGGCGCGGGTGGCGCGGCTGGTGCGCTTCAGCTTGACGGAAAAGTGGGCCGTGCGGCCGGCGGCGAGCGCGTCGGCGGGCTGCTCGATTTCGTAAGGGACCTTTTCGGGGTCGATGACGATTTCCTGCACCGGCACGTCGCGCGATTCGAACTTGTAACTGCGGTTCATGCTCTCGACCGTGCCTTCGCGGACCAGGCGCAACACCCAATCGTGAAAACGGTCGGGAGGCTCGCCGGTGAAGTGTTGGCCGCTCCACCTGCGGTGCGCGGAGATGGCGCCGTCGGCCGGGTCAACCCAGTAGACGTCGTAGCCGTGGTGCTCGACGGTGAGCTCGACCGGGCCGGGCTTATCGATGTAGACGATATAATCGACGCCGGGAAGCGCCAGAGCGCGTCCGCCATCGACGTCGAAGTAGGGTTCGAGGTCCCAGTGGCGCGTGCCGGCCATCAGGTTGAACCAGACGGTCATGGCCTTGGCGCCGGGCGAATTGACGGAGTTCGCGCCCGCGGCGGTGTCGGCGTAAGTGGGGTACTGGCCGTTCATGGTGGCCGTCCAGAGGCGATGGCGGAATTCGGCGGGGTCCACGCTGTTGGCAGGTCGGGGACCTGCCTCACCGGCCAAGTCGAGGGCCACGCCGGGGACCTGGTAGAGCTGATGTTCGATGGCGCCCACGGCCGCGTCCGCGGTTCCGTAGCCGGCGAAATCCATCCACCCGTCATCGAGCAGCGGCGCCGAAGTGACGCGCGCGCCGGTGGAGCGCGGATGCTGGTAAGGGTCCAATTGCTTGATCAGAACGCCGGTTTCCGCGAGCAGCGCGCGCGCGCCGGACTGGCTTTCGAATTCCTCGAGGCCCTGCCAGGTGACGTTGCGCGCGGCGTAACGGCCCACCAAGAAGCTCATAAAACGGCGTAGCGCAGCCGGGTCCGGCAGCAGGCGAAGGAACGCGGAGGGGCTGGGAGCCAACACCAGATCGGCAATCAGCCCTTTGGAATTGATATAGGCGATGCGTTGGTCGAGGCGCTGGAAGTATGCGAGGTCGGGACTGCCGGGGCCGCGAAAGCCGAGCTCCGCGCCTTCGCCCAGCACCAGGCCGCGCAGGTGATTGAACTTCTGGGCGGCGCGCGCATCCACCACGGCGCGGAAATCGGCGTCGTTCAGCCAGGCGAAGTGCATTTCGCTCGCGCCCATCCACAGGTGCGGCTGGTTCGCGGCGATGGTTGCCCAGTGATGGAGGTTAGCCACGCGGAGAAAACCGGGCGCATCGGAAGCGGCGGAGGTGAAGCTGCTGGTGAGCCCGTCCCATTCGGCTACGTTGCTAGTGAGAAGGTACTCCCATTTGCCGGCCTCGGTGGGAGAGAATCGCAGCACCATTCGATTGCCGCCATCCCAATAAGCCGGCAAGGCGTAGGTGCGCATGTTGGGAGAGCGGAACTCGGCGCGCAGATCGACGCTCGCGTAAGGATCGGGGTGCGCGGCGGCGGCCTTGGCGCTCAGTTCGAAGACAAGTTCACAGGGCGACCACGCCGGCGTGTTCTCGCAGGTGGAAGCAGGCTGGGGAACGGCTTGCGGCGACAGCGTGGCAACCGGCACAAGCAACGGCAGGAGAACGCGGAGCACGCGAACGAGGGGCACGGCGCGTCGAATGGAAATCACATTACCAGTGTAGTGCGGGAGTCCCTGCAAATCACCGGCGGCAAGACCGCCGGCGTTACGGGAGTTTCTTGTTGGATTTCGGGGGCCGGCGGCCCATCCCAGACAGGCCCCGAAAGGCGATGGTCTATCCTACAATGACAGACCACGAAAGGCGATGGTCTATCCTACTTGGTATCCAGCGAGCGCAGCTTCAGGTCGAAGGTATTGTAGGGCTGCGCGCCGACCAGCAAATCGCCCTCGATGCCTTCGGCTGTGCTCTTGCCGACCACGAAGGCGGGAGTGCCGTCGCTGCCGATGCGCATGGCTTCCATCATGTCGGCCTGGACATCGTTCTTGTACCTTTCGCTCACCACGCAAGCGCGGAATGCGGTCACGTCCAGCTTGAGAAACTCGGCGTCGTCCAGCAGGCTCGCCAGATCCAGCTTGTCGGGGTGATGGCTCATGATGTCGCGCAGTTTCCAGAACTGGCCCTGGGCGGCGGCGCAGCGGCCGGCTTCGGCGGCGCGCATGGCATCGGGATGCATGGAATCGAGCGGCAGATCGCGGCTGTAAAAGCGGACCTTGCCGGTGTCGATGAAGTTCTTTTTCAGCTCACCGAAAGTTTGGGTGTGAAACGCCTGGCAGTAAGGGCACTGATAGTCGGTGAACTCGACCATGGTGACGGGCGCGTCCTTGGAGCCTAGCATCTGCGCGCCTTCCAGGTTCATCTTGATCTTGGCCGGCGGGCCGGCGGGCTGTTGCTGCCGTTCCAGCAACTGGCGGATCTGCCGCAACTCCTGGAGAATCTGGTCGGCCTGCTGGCGGGTGATGCCCGGCTCCTGGCCGGCGCCGGCGGCGGCAACCTGCGCGTGCATTCCCGGCAACAGCAGCGCCAGCGTGGCGCACATCGCAATCGGTAAAAGGCTTTTCATTCCACTCCTAAGTTATGACGAGTCCATCAGTGCCCGACCGCTCCCTGCGGTCGCGGCTCCGATCAATTTTTCTCCAGCATCAGCATGTACTGCACGTCGCGGACATGCTCTTTCTCTTCCAGCAGATGAAAGTGGTTGGCCTCCACTTCTTTTATCACGTCGGGCATGTCCAGGCGGATGTGCGTGAGCGCCCGTCCATTGGGCATCGCCGACTCCCTCTTGTAATACTCTACGACGATCAGCTTGCCGCCGTCCTTCAGTGCTTTGTGAATCGAGGCCAGCATCTTCTCCGGGTAATCGAAGTGATGGTAAACGTCGAGCGCCAGAGCCACGTCCAACTGGCCGTCCGGCAGGCTGGGGTCGGTCTCGGTGCCCTTGATGAAAGCGACGTTTTCGAGGCCGGCCTGGTTGGCTTTCAGCTTGGCGGCGGAAAGAAAATCGTCGAAGATGTCTTCGGCGATCACGTGACCATCGGGCCCGACCGCTTTACTGAGGTAGGGCAGCATGAATCCCACGCCGGTTCCGATGTCGGCCACGGTCATACCCGGCTTCAAGCCCATTTCGCGGATCAGCAGCCCCGGCTTCTGGGTCTGATCGCGCTCCGGGCTGCCCAGACCGGCGGCCATTTTCTTGCGCTGTTCCTCGGTCTGATAGCCGCTGTTGGCCTCGCGCGCGACCTGCGCCGCCAAGCCGGCGGCCAGGGCCAACGCTACGCACGCAGTCTTCTTCATGACGGTGGCTCCCTATAGCGGTTATGATAACAGGGCGCTCACGGCGGACTATGATGAGAGCAGGCGCTTGCCATGAAACATCCTTTCCGCCGATCGACACTGCTGGCGACCTTCGCCGCCGTCTGCCTGGCCCAGGTTCCGGAGCCCGAACCGCCAGCCCGGCCGCCGGAGTTGAAACTGCCCAACGGCAAGCTGCAGCGCGATGAGATCCTCAAACAAGAGCAGGCCGACAACCGCAAGGACGCGGCGGAACTGGTGGAGCTGGCGCAGCAATTGCGCAGCGACCTGGAGAAGAACAGCCGCTACGTTTTCTCGCTTGCCGACCACAAGAAGGCTGAAGACATTGAAAAACTGGCGCACAGAATCCGCACTCGCATGCAGCATAATTAGCCTGCTGGCGTGCGGGGTTGTCCGCGCGCAGGAGGCCATGAAAAAGCCCGCCCTGGCGATGGTGGATTCCAACGACGCCGCCCACTGGCAAGCGGTGGCGCAAGAGGCGGGCTGGCAGACTATCGTGCCTGGCGGAGCAGCCTCCGATCCCATCGATACGCGGGTGCTGGCCGTCGCCAGCGCGGTACGCGGCGCGATTCAAAGCGGCGGCGTGGACCCGGGGCACATCTATTTAGCCGGCCGCGGCGATTCGGCGGCGTTGGTCTTCTACGTCATCTCGCGGTTGCCCGATCTGTTCGCCGCCGGGATCGCGATCGGCGGCTCGCCTGAGGCCGCGCTGGCGACGGGCCGCATCTACACCGTCAATTTCAGCAACTGTCCCGTGCTGTGGGTTACCGGCAATGACGCGGATGAGGCCATGGCGCAGAAGCTCAAGGGCGCCGGCATGTGGATGGAATGGCGCTCCGCGCCAGAGACGAAGAATGCCGATGTGTTCTCCTGGCTGGCGGCGCGCACGCGCGATCCGTTTCCGTTGGACGTGGATTGCGAAACCGATTCTCCCACTTTCGCGAGCTGTTTCTGGCTCACGCCCGGCAAGTTCGATGTCAGCGAGAGCAACGACGTGCTGCCGCGCACGCTGGTGGCGACCGCTACGCCGGCCGCTCTCGATCTGGGCGCTTTTGGTTACAGACCGGACGATCCGGGGCCCGGCGTGCTGATCTCCCACTTACCGGAGAAATACGCGGGCCCGCTCAAGCTGGGCGACCGCATCACCGCTCTCGATGGACACCCCATTGCGGACGCACACGAATACCAGGCGATGATGGCCCGGGCCTCCGAGGAGCCGCACGCCGTGGCGATGGTGCAGCGCGGCAAAGTGCGCACGCGCGTGGAAACGCGCATCCTGGTTCCCCACCACGATTTCGTGCCGACCGCGCGCGTGGAGGGCAAATACGAGCCGGGGCAAAAACAGATTCTCATCATCAGCCGCAGCGTTACCGAAATGCGCGTCAGCATTCCGGAAGCGTGGACCGGCGCCAGCCTGCTGTGGAACGGCCTGGCGCTCGAGAGAATCGATAAGGCAGGCTGCGTGCTGCTGAAGGTCGACAAAGAGCTGCTGCACGCCGGCGCGTGTCCGTGAGGGGCTTGTTCGGCAAGGAGCCGAGAGGAATCTCGACACAGCAGGCTTGACAGCCCCGGATGGTGCACGGGCAAGCCGCGCCAAGGGGGGATTGTCTGAGGAGCGGCGTCAGACGCTGCCGGAATGCCGTTTGAAGATCACGGGCAGATTCTGCGAGAACGCCGATCGCGCCAGCACCATGTCGCAGCCGGCTTCCTGCGCCTGTTGCTTCAGCTCGGCCTGCACGTGCGACAGGTAGCCGATCAGGCTGATGCCCTTGGTTTCCGCTTTCCCCTTCAGTTTGCCGATCAGCTTCAGCGGATCGAGCGCCTCGAAGTTCAGGTCGAAAACAATCAGCGTTGGCTTTTTCGGCGACACCGCTTTTTCCAGCAGCTCTTTGGGTTCCTTGACGAATTCGATGGCGAGGCCAGCGCGTTTGGCCGCTTCGGTGAGTTTCACCGAGAAAAACAGGTCGCTTACAGCGGCCAGGACTCGGTTGGGTTCCTGCTTCTGCATCATGATTGTGCTTTTCTTATTTGCCTGCTAACACAGAACAAGTTGGAGGGAAGTTTGATTCTACCACGTCCGCAGCCGCTCGCCCGGCCCCGCTCGCCCGGCCAATGCGGGTTCGATCACCGGGTAGTGTAAACTGGATGTTGCTTCTCTTATGACTTCGGTTGCTCCCAGGGAAATTGTCAGCGCGCACAGTCCGGATTCCGACGATGCCTTCATGTTTTACGGGCTGGCCACCAAGAAGGTGCGCTCGTCGAAGGTGACGTTCCGGCACGTGCTGGAAGATATCGAAAGCCTCAACCGGAAGGCCGTGGACGGGCTCTACGATTTAAGCGCGATCTCCTATCACGCGTATCCGTACGTGGCAGACAAGTATGTGCTGATGGCCAGCGGATCGAGCATCGGCGACGGGTACGGTCCGATGATCATCGCCATGCGGCCGATGGAGCCCGAGGAACTGAAGGGCAAGCGCATCGCTGTCCCAGGCACGCTGACAACGGCCTATCTGGCGGCGAAGCTGTTCGAGCCGGATTTCGAAGCGGTGGTGACGCCGTTCGACCAGATCACCCACGCCGTGCGCGATCGCACGGTGGATTGCGGCCTGATTATTCACGAAGCCCAGTTGACCTATGACCGCGAGGGGTTTCACCGCATCGTGGACCTGGGGCGCTGGTTCAAGTCGGCCACTGGCCTGCCGCTGCCGCTGGGCGGCAACGTGCTGCTGCGCTCGCTGGGCGCGGAAATGCAGAGCGAGTGCTGCCGCCTGATGCGGGAGAGCATCCAGTACGCGCTCGACAACCGCGACGAAGCGCTCGAGTACGCATTGCAGTTCGCGCGCGATATGGAGCCGCGGCTGGCCGAGAAGTTCATCGGCATGTACGTCAACCACTACACCCTGGACGCCGGCGAGATGGTTCCCAAGGCTGCCCAAAAGCTGCTCGACATGGGCTTCGAGGCCGGCCTCATCTCGAAACGGGTGGAAGTGGAATTCGTGCGCTAGGCAGAGGTAGGACGGACGGTCGGTTTCTGCCGTCTGTCGAGACCGGCCGCCGGGCGCGCGAGATTCCGGTAGCGCCGGCGGTCTTGCCGCCGTGATTGCCGCGAAGCCGCTTGGTCTTATCTGTCAAAAACACGGGCAAGCTGAAGCATGCCCTGCCAGAGGTCGCGATAGAGTAGAAGTATGTGCCTTTCCCCAGCTTGGCTCCTGGCTTTTCTGGCGGTGTCCGGAGCGTCCGGACAAGCGAATCTCCGTCCGAAGGACGTGCGCGACATCGCTCGCGCCGGTTCGAGCGCCGTGCCGAAGTTGCAGGCGCTGCTCACCAATCCTTCGCCCGACGTGCGGGCCGAAGCAGTGCGGCAGATCACCGAGATCGGGCCGCCGTACAGCCTGGATCCATTGATCCAGGCCAGCCGAGACGGCGATCCCGTGATCCAGATGCTGGCTGCCGACGGCCTGGTGAATTTCTATCTGCCGGGCTACGCAAAACACGGGGTCAGCGGGACTATCGAGCGCGTCGGGACGAGCATCAAAAGCAAATTCACCGACACTAACGACCAGGTGATCGACGCCTACATCGCGGTGCGCCCCGATGTGATTGCCGCGCTCGCCGAGCAGTTGCGCTCCGGCAACATGGATGTGCGCGCGAACGCGGCTCGCGCCGAAGGCGTCCTGCGCGGCAAAGCGGCGGTGGGGGACCTGGTCGCCGCGTTGCGTTCCAAGGATTCCACGCTGATTTACGAATCGCTGGTGGCGCTCGAAAAGATCGCCGACGAATCGGCTGGGACGGCGGCGGAGTTCCTGCTGCACGATTTCGATCCGAAAGTGCAGATGGCGGCCGTCGAAGCGGTGGGCGTCCTGCGCGACGCGGGGGCGGTACGCGCGCTGGCAGACGTCATCGGCGAGACCGACAACCCCAAGGTGAAGCGCGCCGCGCTGACCTCGCTCGCCATGCTGCCGAATCCGGCCTATCGCGGTGTCTTTCAGCAGTATTTCCACGACAAGGACGAGAAACTGCGCGGGGCGGCGGCCGAAGGATTGGGCCGATTGAAGAATCCGCTGGATCTGCCCACGTTGCAGCAGGCCTGGAAGGAAGAAGGCAGGCCCGCGGTACGGCTGTCGCTGGCGTTTGCGCAGGTGATGCTGGGATCGACCGAACTCGGCCAATTCAGCCCCTTGCAGTTCCTCATCAACAATTTGAACCTGGCGGCATATAATGGCGCGGCGGAGCCTTTGCTGGTGGAGTTGGCGCGCGATGCGAGGGTGCGCGCAGCACTTTATGGGGCGATCGCGAGTGGGACCAAGGACGAGAAGATCGGCCTGGCGCGCGTGCTCGGCGCGAGCGGCGACACCGAAACGATCGAGCGGCTGAAGAAGCTGATGGACGACCAGGATCCGGCCGTGGCGCAGGCTGCCATCGACGCCACCCGCAGCATCCGGGCCCGCATGTAATGTAAGGGACCGACCGGCGAAGCCGATGCGGACTTACTTGGCTTTCTTCTGCTTCTGCTGGCCGACGCGGATCTTGAAGTGCAACTGTTTGGCTTCCTGGAACGCCTTGTGATCGTGGCGCGCCACGGTATCCTCCAGGTACTTGGAAACGTCGGTATCCTTCGGCAGTACCGCCATCACCGTGAAGCTCTCATTGCAAGTCGGGCAGAACGGCCGGAACCGTTTCACATTCGGAATCGCCATAAGATTCAGTGTAGCAAAACCGCCCGCTCCAGGTCTCGCTCGCTACGCGCGCTACGCGCGCGGGTGCGGGACATGAGTTGGGGCATCGCTGGTTCCCCGGAAAATAGCGAGTTTCCGAGCGTGCCACGTGCGCCTAACCCGTCAAAGGAGTGGAGCGAGCCCCGGCAGGGGCGACAGACAATAGCCCAGTGCGTGAGCACTGTGCGTGAGCACTGGGAACGCAAACGAATCGCGCAGCCCCGGAACGGGGCGGAAGAGAACGGCAGGGGCGGGTAAGCGAGCGCGCGATTCGTCTGTCGCCCCGTTCCGGGGCTGGGTGATTTCACGCCGGTCCCAGTGCTCGCGCACTTGGGCTATTTTCTTTCACTGCTGTCCAAAACAGGACAGGGTTGTGCACGCGGCTGGTGAATACACGGGGCTTTTGACCATGGGGATTGATCCTGTTGGGTGAGGTCTGCTTGCCGAATTTGCA